>OFFF01001731.1_pt1 | contig 13359 bp, 10 predicted proteins | sample 1521301 | NCBI WGS metagenome assembly OFFF01 (sample SAMEA3504101, study PRJEB24116) | mouse gut metagenome | biome: mouse gut; feature: mouse-associated habitat; material: faeces | place: Denmark | collected 2011
GACAACAAGAAACGAAAGACATATAATAATAAAAAACGAAAGGAAACAAAAGTATATATAACCATAAAATACCATATCATAAGATATGAAAACAAAAGGAGGAAAATGATGAAGTACAAAAAGACATTAGCACTTGTAACAGCAGCTATACTAGGGTTTACGCTATGCGCGTGCGGCGGATCCGCGCAGGGCAGTTCCGCGGCGGACAACAGCCAGCCCCAGAGTGACAGCACAAGCGAGCAGGAATCCGGTGACAGCGATGACACAGCGGACAATCAGGGAAGCGGAGAAGAAAAGATTGTTACCATCGCCTATGATCAGACTTGGAATAGTTTGAATCCCTATTCATCCACAGGGGTTATGGGTGATACGGTCTGCAACCAGATTTTTGACAATCTAATCGCACAAGGAATGTCCGGAAGCGTTTACCCGCGCCTGGCGGAGAAATGGGAAGTATCCGATGATAATTTGTCCATCACCTTTTATTTGAACGGAAATGCCAAGTGGCATGACGGGGAGCCGGTTACGGCGGATGATGTGGTGTTTACGTGCAAACTGATTACAAAAGGGGAAATCGTAACCAGCAGACGCCAGCTGATGCAGAATGTGGCAGGCACTGACGATAGCGGAGTGGAATTATCCGCGGATAGCGTAGAGGTGGAAAAAATTGATGACCTGACTGTGAAAATGAATATGAAAAAGCCTATGTCAGGTTCCATGTTCTTAAAGCAGGCAAGCTTTTTCTTTGTTCTTCCGGAGCATTTGTTAAAGGATGTAACCCCTGCTGAATTTATGGAATCGGATTTCTGGAACAATCCGGTAGGAAACGGCCCTTTCCGGTATGAGAGCACGGTGCCCGGCGAGAGGGTGGTATACACCGTGAACAAAGATTACTATATGGGAGAGATTGGATTTGACAAGCTTGTCATCCGAAGCATCGCATCCGCAAACCTGTTGTCATCTTTGATGAGCGGGGAGGTTGACCTGATTCCGGGAAGCCGTGTTTCATTCCCCATTGCAGATGTGCCTATGGCAGAATCCCAGGACAACCTGGTGGTAGAATCCCTCCAATCCCCCGGGCATGTATGGCTGATTGTGGATAACGAAAAGTTCGATGTAAAAACCAGACAAGCCTTTGATATGGCAATCAACCGGGAAGAGATGGTGAAAGAACTGGTAGGGGGCAAAGGTACCGTCCGTGAAGGTATGTATGCCAGCAATAACCTGTACTATGATCCCGCTATTTCGCAGGTAAGCTTCAGCAACAAGTATGACCCCGAAAATGCCAAGAAAATTCTTGAAGAGAATAACTTCGACTTTAGCCAGGAACTTCTGATTCTGACAGTGACCGGGGACTCTTTGAGAGAGCAGACGGCAACTTTATTCCAGAGGGATATGGCAAATATTGGCGTAACCGTCAATGTACAGTCTGTGGATCTCTCCACAATGATGCAAATGATGCGCGATAAGGAAGCGGATTTCGGTATTATGAAAACTTCCAGCGATGGCGCCAACCCGTTGGAAAACCAGGATTTCTTTACCATAGGCGGCATGTATAATCTATCCCACGTAACGGATTCTACGGGGCAGGAATTATTCAGTAAGATCATGACGGCGCTGACAGATGAGGAGATTAAGGAATATGCCAGCGAACTGCAGCTATGGCATGCAGAGGCAGAATGCTATTATTTCCTGTACTCACCCGATATAACGGTGATTTACAACAACAGGCTTAGCAATATGAAAACAGAGGATATGTCGATGTCAGTATTTGACTACTGGAACTGGAAAGTAGATTAAAAAATCAGGCGGCACACTGTCAAGTAGTTAAAACAGGCGGTGTGCCGTTTGAAAAAACAGGAGCGAAGGGAGTCTGCACATTTGGGAAAGTACATAATAAAACGCCTGCTCATAGCAGCAGTAACCTTTTTTGGCATAACAGTACTCGTTTATATTCTGGCTTCTTTGGCGCCGGGCAGCCCGGTGGAAATGATTCTGGCGGGCACCAGTAACCTGACCCAGGAAGATGTGGCCAGGATGGAAGCGCAGATGGGTCTGGATCAGCCTATCTATGTGCAATATATCATTTGGCTTAAAAATGTTCTGCATGGAAATCTCGGGGTGTCTTACCGTACCATGCGCCCGGTAACGGAAATGATTGGTGAAAGAATCGGCCCTACTTTGATGCTGACAGTAACGGCTTTGGTCCTGGCCATATTCATCGCAGTACCCCTGGGGATTATCGCCGCCTACAGACCATATTCTTTATGGGATTATGCATCTTCTGTGTTTTCTTTCATCGGAGCGGCTATGCCTAATTTTTTTGCGGCGATGATACTGGTATATCTTTTTAGCATTCAACTGGGCATTCTGCCTGCAAGCGGAATGTACGATACCGGGACCGGGGAATCCCTGTCCATGCTGCTTCGGCATATGCTGCTTCCGGTAGTTACTCTGATGCTGCAGTATGTAGGCATTTATACCAGGCACATGAGAAGCAGCATGCTGGAAGTTCTGGGGGATGATTTTGTAAGGACAGCCCGAGCCAAAGGGCTTAGGGAGCAAGCTGTCATCTTTATTCATGCGTTTCGTAATGCATTGATTCCCTTAATAACCCAGGTTGGATTGTCGCTCTCTGCATTAATCGGGGGAGCCATCATCACGGAGCAGGTATTCAGCTGGCCGGGCATGGGAACGTTAATGATACAGTCTATCAATTACAGGGATTATCCGACGATTATGGGGATAACCGTTTTAATTGCAAGCTTTGTACTGATTGGGAATATTGCCATAGATTTGCTCTACGGAGTGCTGGATCCCAGAGTATCAAGGAAGTAAAGGAGGTGATGTTCATGAAACGCAGTTCTTATTTCAAAGACGTGGTGGGGAGGTTTAAAACCCATAAGCTTGCCATGGCAGGAATGTGCATACTCATCCTGGAAATCCTGCTTTTATTAATCCTGCCGGTGATTATGGATCTAAAACCATATGAGATATACAGCGGTTTCGGGGCATTTCCCAGTAAGGAGCATATTCTGGGAACGGATAATACGGGAAGGGATCTATTTGCCAGATTAATCTATGGGGGAAGAACTTCTCTCTATGTAGGGTTTGTCTCCACCTTGATTAGTTTTGCAATCGGTGTTCCCCTTGGCATGCTGGCAGGCTATTACAAAGGGCTGGTGGAGATGGTGATTATGCGGGTGGCGGATGTGTTTATGTCGTTTCCGTCTATGGTTTTTATCCTGGTGCTCGTGTCTGTGCTGAGCCCGTCTTTGTCTTCCACCACGATCGTCATAGGAATCATGGGATGGCCTGGCTTTGCAAGGCAGCTCTATGGAAGCGTGCTGTCTGTAAGGGAGAAGGAGTATGTGGAAGCTGCCAGGGCGGTGGGCACAAAAAACCTCTCAATTATGATTCGATACATATTGCCCAATTCTTTTTCACCCATTCTGATCTCGTTTACCTTCGGTGTGGCAAGCGCGATTTTACAGGAATCGGGCCTCAGTTTCTTGGGGATGGGCGTCCAGGTGCCCAAGGCGTCTTGGGGAAATATGCTGTATGCAGCCCAATCTGTCTCGGTGATTGCCATGCGGCCATGGATGTGGATTCCGCCGGGAGTCTGCCTCCTCGTGACAGTGCTGAGCATCAATCTCTTTGGGGATGGCCTGCGGGATGCCCTGGATCCTAAAATGAAACTGTGAGCAGTAGGTTTCCGGAATCTCGAAAGTTTGCAGGCTATGAAAAGGGCATGGGTATTAATATAGAATCGGAGGAACATATATGGCAGAACCGATATTGGAAGTTACAAATTTAAAAACGGGATTTTACTCAAAACAAGGCTTTTATAATGCTGTTGAGGATGTAAGTTTTTCCGTTTATCCAGGGAAAACACTGGGCATTGTAGGGGAAAGCGGCTGTGGAAAGAGCGTGACCTGTATGTCCATGCTCAAACTCCTTCCGGAAAAGAGTGCCAGAGTGGATGGCGGCTCCAGCGTCAAAATGCACGGGCAGGAACTTGTTGATAAAAGTAAAAAAGAGATGTGCAAAATACGGGGCAACGAAATTGCAATGATTTTTCAGGACTCCATGACATCTTTAAATCCGGTGATGACCATCGGCAGGCAAATGGAGGAGCCCTTTATGGTACACCAGGGGCTATCCCGAGTGCAGGCTAAGGAGAAAGCACTGGAAATGCTAAAGAAGGTGGGCATTCCATCTCCTGAGATCAAAATGAAGCAGTTTCCCCATCAACTCAGCGGCGGGCAGAGGCAAAGGGGGATGATTGCCATGGCGCTGTCATGCAGCCCGGAGGTTCTGATTGCGGATGAGCCTACAACGGCTCTGGATGTTACCATTCAGGCGCAGATTGTAAGGCTTATGAAACAACTCCAGGAAACTTCCGGCACGGCAATTATACTGATTACTCACGATATGGGCATTGTGGCGGAGATGGCAGATGAGATTATGGTCATGTATGCGGGGAATGTGGTGGAAAAGGCATCTAAGAGAGAATTGTTTCAAGAACCTCTCCACCCATATACGAAAGGGCTTCTTGCCTCCATTCCCTCTTTAAGCAAGGATGTGGAAAGGCTTTACACCATAGAGGGTGTGGTTCCGGGGCTGCAGGAGATGCCGTGTGGCTGCCGCTTTTATGACAGATGCCAGAGTGCCATGCCTGTCTGCAAAGAGAAAAATCCCGGATTATGCGAAAGGGACGGACGGCAGGTTCGATGCTTTCTATATGAGGAAGGAAGGGGGCTGAGGCAGAATGAACAAAGAGGAGAGCCTTATTCGGGTTAGCGGCTTGTCAAAAGAGTTCGACGTTGGGAAGGGATTCCTTTCCAAGGGGAAAAAACTAAAGGCGGTGGATCAGGTTTCTCTGGAAATCCGTAAAGGCGAGACCCTTGGGCTGGTGGGGGAGAGCGGCTGCGGGAAATCCACCCTGGGGAGATGTATTTTGCGGTTAATCGAACCCACCGGCGGAGAGGTGTTTTATCAAAATCAAAATCTGCTGGAATTGGATCAGGAATCCATGCGCAGAATGCGGCGCAGGCTGCAGATCATTTTCCAGGATCCTTATGCTTCCTTAAACCCAAGAATGACGGTGATGGAAATTATCAAAGCGCCTTTGGATGTATTCCGCATAGGAACTCCCGGGGAGCGGGTGCAAAAGGTGATGGAGATTGCCCGGGTGGTGGGAATCAGGGAAGAGTATATGCTTAGATATCCGCATGAATTCTCGGGCGGTCAGAGGCAGCGGATTGTTATTGCCCGGGCGTTGGTTCTGGATCCGGAATTCATCGTATGTGACGAGCCGGTCTCTGCACTGGATGTTTCCATACGAAGCCAGGTTTTGAATCTGATTCGGGATATCCAGAAAAAATATCATCTATCCTATCTGTTTATTTCCCACGACCTAAGCGTGGTAAAGCATATCAGCGACAGAGTGGCCGTGATGTATCTTGGAAGCATCGTGGAGATGGCAGACAAGGCAGAACTGTTTTCCAATCCTGCCCATCCCTATACCCAGGCGCTTATGTCTGCGATTCCTGTGCCGGATGTGGATGTGGTAAAACGTGAGATTTATCTGGAAGGAGATGTGCCAAGTCCTGTAGATCCCCCGGAGGGGTGCCGCTTTCACACAAGATGCCCTTATGCAGCAAAAATCTGCAGACAGACGAAACCTCAGCTTACGGACATGGGGAACGGACATTATACGGCCTGCCTGCGGCAGAAAGAACTTGCGGAAAATCGGAAACCTGGAACACTATAGGCTCTTAGAGGCTATCACGTAAGAAGGGAGAATATGCATGATAAAAACGATATTACAGCCCCTCTGTTTCAAAGAGATCAATCGGAGGGAGCAGGAAGAACTTACACAACAGCTAGACCGGCTGAAAGTGCTTTATGGGGAACAGGCAGAATTTCTGGAGCCTGTTTTGGTGGGCGGGGAAATCCCGGAGAAAGCCCACGGGGTGCTTTTTCCCCAGATGATAGGGGCTGTGTTTGGGCATGGGGAAGAAATCGCCAGGATTAAGCTGCCGGTGATTTTGATGACTTCGGAATTTGGAACGGTAGAAATGTGGGATTGGGAGATTGCGGCGTACCTGCGTGAGAATCTTCATATGGAAAATGTGTTTACCCCTTACAACACCCAAATGGCAAAAGTAATCCTCCGTGCCATATCTTCAAAGCAGACCATGAAGGAAGGTGGAAGTTTCCTGATTTTTCAGGATAGCCCGGGAGAGGGGATGCAGTCTGAAATTTTTAAAAGATTTTTCTGGTGGGAAAAGGAGTGCATTCAAAGCATCCGGGAGAACTTTGGCGTGAAAGTGATCTTTCAAAGCTGGAGGGAAGTCAACGAAAAGGCAAAGCTTATAGATCGGGATGCCGCCAAAGAACTGTTGGAAGAAAGAGCCGGATTTTGCTGTACGGCAAGCGAGGAGGCTGCAATACGTGCCGTGAAACTTTATATGGCGATCCGCGATATTGTAAATTGTAAAGAAAATGTTCTGGGCGTAGGGAGCAATTGCCTGAATGAATCCTTCTACGCCGACACTACCCCTTGCCTTGCCTGGAACTGGCTGTTTGAGTATGACCACATACTCTGGGCATGCGAAGGGGATCTGGTCAGCCTTTTGAGCGAGACGGTACTTTACGGCGCCCTGCACAAACCGCTTATGATGACCAATCTCTATCCTTTTCTCATGGGAATGGCAGCTTTGAAGCATGAAAAGATAGAACAATTTCCGAAACTTCCGGATTCCGACAACTATGCCCTGGGCGTGCATTGCGGCTATTTCGGATTTGCCCCTCAGAGTTTCTGCACCGAGTGGGCACTGCGGCCCAAGGTGTTGGAAATCGTAAATGACGAAGCGGTTGCTGTGGATTGCAGGATGGCATGCGGGCCTGTGGTTCTGGCCAAGATTCATGCGGATCTTAAAAAGATAACCGTGATAGAAGCTGAGATTGAAGAATATGTAGGCTATCCCGGCTCTGACTGCAGAAACGGGGCGCTGATCCACTATAAGCATAACAGCGGGCATAAAGTAATGGAATGCCTTTCCTCCCATCATGCCATTGTGATACAGGGGGAGGTGGCACCTTTGATTTTGCAGATTGGGCGGGTCTATGGAATGGAAGTGGAAATACTTTAAGGCGGGAGTGGGGAGAAATGAGGATGAAAGTGAAGGTAGGAATTATAGGATGCGGAGGAATCGCCAGAGGAAGGCATATTCCGGCATATCTTGCAAATCCGCATACACAGCTGGCCGCCCTGTATGATCCGGTGCCAGGGCGGGCAGCGCAGCTGGCAGCAGACTATCACGCTGCTGCCTATGAGGATTTGGAGCAGATGCTGTGCCATCCGGGATTGGACGCCGTAAGCATCTGTACCCCTGAGCAGTACCATCATGATATTGCCATTGCTGCGCTGCGCAGCGGAAAGCATGTCCTATGCGAAAAACCCATGGCTATGAATGCAGTTCAGGCAAAAGAGATGAGGAGCGGAAAGCTTTTGATGATTTCCCATAATCAGCGGATTTATGAGCCCCACTGGAAGGCCCGGGAACTTATAAAGGAAGGGGTAATCGGGAAGCCCTTATCTTTTCGCACCAATTTGTCTCACAGCGGTCCGGAGCAGGGATGCACGGAAGAAGAGCGTACCGCATTTTTTGACCGGTTCGAGGGAAACGGCGGGGTTATGCTCTCGGTGGGATGCCATCGGATAGATCTCATTGACTGGCTTTTTGGAGATCGGATTACTTCTGTTATGGCACATCTGCCCACCTTGGATAAACGAAAATCGGATGGAACACTGATTCGGGATGAGGATACCGCTATGATTTTACTTCAATGTGAAAGCGGGCTTTCGGGGATGCTTTATACCGGATGGTGCACTTATGGCTGCACAGACAGGGAAACCCATATTTTCGGAACAGAAGGGGTAATGAAACTGTTTGAAGATCCCTGGTCGGTAGCCATATATAAAAAAAATCAGGAAAAAATATACTATGACCTGAGCGCATGGGCGAAAAAAGGATCAGAAGGCGCCACGGCGATTATAGATTGCTTTGTGGAGTGCATAACAGAGGGAAAGGAAGCCTTTGTGACGGCAGAGGAAGGGGTGCGGTGTATGCGCGTTCTGGATGCTATAGCCGAGTCCGGGCGGACAGGTTCATGGGTAAAAGTATAAAAATAAAGATGAAATTGGGGTCAAATAGCCTGTCCGGCGGTACTGCCTGGCAGATTGCACAGGACATTCCGATGAGCCTTTTAGGGCAAAAATCGTGTTCAGTAGAGGATTGTTAGTATATGATTCATGTATGGATAAATAAGAGTCAATTTGAATATGATATCCACTCTTTGGTGAAAGCCTTTTATCCTGGGGAAGAGGTCAAAGTGGGGGTTGCCGGGGAAGAGGAAGTGCCAGGGGCAGCCAAAACGGCGGCGGAAGACGGTAGGGCAGATGACTGCCAAAGGAAAACGAAGGACGCGGAGAAACTGACGGATATTTATATTGACTTTGATGAAAACGAAATAGCAGTGTGGCTGGGGGAGAAAATAGCGGGAAAAGCCGCCCGAAGGGAATTTTCCCCTGATTCAGGCCGCCCGGAGATAAAAAATGTGTTAAAACAGCTGCTTTATCAGGCGTTGTCAGAAAATCTTGGAAGGCGTCTGCCCTGGGGCACTCTGACCGGGATACGCCCTACGAAAATCCCTATGGGATGGCTGGAAGAGGGCAGGTCGGAAGAGGAAATCCTGGCGGATATGGAGCGGAAATATTATATCAGTCCGGAGAAAGGAAGGCTGAGCATAGACATTGCGAAGCGGGAAAAGGAGTTGTTGTCTGTTCTTCATTATAAGGATGGTTACAGCCTGTATATAGGGATTCCGTTCTGCCCAAGCGCATGTTTGTACTGCTCTTTTACCTCGTATCCTCTTTCGGCGTGGGAAAGCCGGATAGATGAGTATTTGGATGCGCTTAGCAGGGAGATATTGTTTGCGGCAGGCTATTTTAAGGGAAAACATTTAAACGCCGTGTATATTGGCGGAGGAACGCCCACGTCGCTTGGGGCGGCGCAGCTAAAACGGCTTGTATCAAGGGTTTTTGAGCATTTTGACATGTCGCATTGTCTGGAATTTACTGTTGAGGCGGGAAGGCCGGACAGTATTACAAGGGAGAAATTATTGGCGTTAAAGGAAGAAGGCGTGACGAGGATTTCGATAAACCCGCAGACGATGAAAGAAGATACGCTAAAGATCATTGGCAGGCATCATACGGCAAAACAGACGGAAGAACAGTTTTATTTGGCAAGGAGCCTTGGGTTTGACAATATCAATATGGATTTGATTGCAGGATTGCCAAATGAGACGCTTTTTGACGTTACACATACCATGCAAAAGATTGCCGCTTTGCATCCGGACAATTTGACAGTCCATTCCCTTGCGTTAAAACGCGCGGCAAAGCTTAGTATGTTTCGGGAAGAATATCAGGATCTGACATTTGAAAACACACAAGAGACGATTGCGGTTACCGCGGATTATGCAAAGCAAATGGGCATGGAGCCGTACTATCTCTACCGGCAGAAAAACATGGCGGGCAATTTTGAGAATGTCGGTTACGCCACAGAGGGGAAAGAAGGGATATATAATGTTTTGGCAATGGAGGAGAAACAGACCGTCATAGCCTGCGGAGCAGGCAGCATTTCAAAACGCGTCTATCCCGACGGCAGCGTAAAAAGATGTGAAAACGTAAAAGACGTTACCCAGTATATTGGGAGAATCGACGAGATGATAGAGAGAAAAAGACAACTGTTTGGCGGTTAAGAACAGGACAAACAGAACAAAATTGGAGGAAATTACATGGCATTAGTAAAGAAACCCGTCACCGGAATGAAAGATATTTTACCGGAGGAAATGCAGATTCGGGATTATGTAATCAATGTAATAAAAGACACTTACCGCAGTTTTGGATTTACCCCCATAGAGACCCCCTGTATGGAAAATATTGGGAATCTCAGCAGCAAGCAGGGCGGAGAAAATGAGAAATTAATCTTTAAAGTGTTAAAACGTGGAGAAAAACTAAATCTTGAGACAGCGCAGACAGAGAATGACGTGGTGGATTTTGGAATGCGTTATGATCTGACATTGCCTCTGGCACGGTTTTATTCTAATAATTCCAACAGCTTGCCAGCTCCGTTCAAGGCGCTGCAGATCGGAAATGTGTGGCGCGCGGATCGTCCCCAGCGGGGAAGATACCGTCAGTTTATGCAGTGCGATATCGATATTTTGGGAGAGCCAGGCAATCTTGCAGAGATTGAATTGATCCTTGCGACTACGACCACGCTTGGCAGACTGGGATTCCGAAATTTTCAAATCCGCATCAACGAACGCAGAATCTTAAAGGCGATGGCAAAATACAGCGGCTTTTCGGAGGAGTCCTTTGACACGGTGTTTATCATTCTGGACAAGATGGACAAGATCGGCTTAGAGGGTGCGGCGCAAGAACTGGAAAAGAATGGCTTTCCAAGAGAAGCGATTGACAAATACCTGGCTCTTTTTAAACGTTTGCAGGGAAAAGAAGACGTGGCGCAGGGAGTCTCCTATCTGGCAGAGGAATTGGGAAGCTATCTTGATCAGGAAGTGGCTGCAAGCTTAAAAGAGATTGCGGCGAGCGTCAATGCTACCAAGGAAGCAGAGTTCGACTTGGTGTTTGACCCCACGCTTGTAAGAGGGATGTCTTATTATACAGGGACAATTTTTGAAATCGCTATGCCTGAATTTGGCGGAAGCTGTGGCGGCGGCGGCCGTTATGATGGGATGATCGGCAAATTTACTGGAAAAGACGTGCCAGCCTGCGGGTTTTCGATAGGCTTTGAGCGCATTATCCTGCTGCTTTTGGAGAGTGGATTCCAGGTGCCAGGACAGTCGCAAAAGGCGGCGTACCTGATTGAGAAGAATTATCCAGAAGACAAGCTTGTAGAAGTGATCGCCTTAGCTCAGGAACAGCGCAAAGAGGGAAAGCAGGTGCTTGTGACAACGATGAATAAGAACCGCAAGTTCCAGAAAGAAAAGCTGACGGCGGAAGGTTACGCTGAAATAAAAGAATTTTTTAACAGGGATTGAAAGAAGGAGGAAGTGAAACATGGCAGAATCAATGAAAGGGCTTTGCAGGACCCACAGATGTACGGAAGTTTCGCATGACAACATCGGGCAAACGGTTACAGTCATGGGATGGGTGCAGAAGAGGAGGAATCTTGGGAGCCTGATTTTTATCGATTTGAGAGACCGTTCTGGCTTGCTTCAGATCGTATTTGACGAGCCGAAAGTGGGAAGCAGGGGATTTGCCAAGGCAGGCACTTTGCGAAGTGAATTCGTGGTAGCCGTTACCGGAACCGTGGAACGAAGAGCGGCGGCTGTCAATGAGCATTTAAAGACAGGGGATATCGAGGTGATTGCGACGGATCTTCGGATTTTATCGGAATCTGAAACGCCCCCGTTCCCGATTGAGGAAAATTCTCAGACAAAGGACGAGCTGCGTCTTCGCTATCGCTATCTGGATTTGCGCAGGCCAGATCTCCAAAGGAATCTCATGATGAAGAGCAAAGTTGCAATGTTGTTGCGCAATTTTATGGCGCAGGAGGGATTTTTGGAGATTGAGACGCCGATTTTGACAAAATCCACGCCGGAGGGGGCGAGAGACTACTTGGTGCCCAGCCGGGTGCATCCGGGCAGCTTTTATGCGCTGCCGCAGTCGCCGCAGTTATTTAAGCAGCTCTTGATGTGCTCTGGCTATGACCGTTATTTTCAGATTGCCCGCTGCTTCCGTGACGAGGATCTCCGCGCGGACCGTCAGCCGGAATTTACCCAGGCAGATATGGAATTGTCTTTTGTAGACGTGGATGACGTGATTGATGTCAATGAGCGCTTGTTGCAATATGTGTTCCGGGAGGCTGTCGGCGTGGAAGTAAAGCTTCCGATTCCTAGGATCACCTGGCAGGAGGCTATGGATCGTTTTGGTTCTGACAAGCCAGACACTCGTTTTGGAATGGAACTGGTGAATGTGTCAGAGGTTGTTGCAGGCTGTGGGTTTGCAGTTTTTACCGGGGCGTTGGAACAGGGTGGCTCCGTACGAGGAATTAATGTAAAAGGACAGGGCGCAATGCCAAGGAAGAAGATTGACAAGCTGGTGGAATTTGCCAAGGGCTATGGCGCCAAAGGGCTTGCCTATCTGGCAGTCAATGAAGACGGCACGTATAAATCCTCCTTTGCAAAATTTATGACAGAAGAAGAGTTGCAGTCGTTGGCAGGACAGATGCAGGCAGAGCCTGGAGATTTGCTGTTGTTTGCGGCAGATAAGAATAAGGTGGTCTGGGACGTATTGGGCGCCCTGCGCTTGGAATTGGCAAGACAACTGGAATTGATTGAGAAAGATCAATATCATTTTCTCTGGGTGACAGACTTTCCGCTATTGGAATGGTCAGAAGAGGAAAATCGTTTTATGGCGATGCATCATCCGTTTACCATGCCTGTGGAAGAGGACTGGGATAAGATTGATTCTGATCCAGGCTCGGTGCGTGCAAAGGCGTATGATATTGTTCTTAACGGGACGGAATTAGGCGGGGGATCGGTGCGTATCCATCAGAATGATATTCAGGAAAAAATGCTGCAAGTGCTGGGCTTTACCAAAGAAAGCGCCTATGAGCAGTTTGGCTTCTTGCTGAATGCGTTTCAATACGGGGTTCCGCCTCATGCCGGGCTTGCCTACGGCCTCGACAGGATGATCATGCTGATGATGCAATGCGAGTCGATCCGTGACGTGATTGCATTTCCAAAGGTCAAAGACGCTTCCTGCCTGATGACGGATGCGCCAAATGTCGTAGATCAGAAGCAGTTACAGGAACTGGCTTTGACGATTGCAGCGTCCGAGGAAGAAACAGAGTAGGACAGGATGACAGGAGCGTTTATGAAAAAAGGAATTTTATTTGACTTAGACGGCACATTGTGGGATTCATCCAGGGAAGTGGCTGCTTCATGGAAAGAAGCGTTAGAAAAGCGTCCCGACATTGACAAAGAGATTTCCATTGAGATGGTGCAGGCAGTCATGGGCAAAAGCATGTATGACATTGCAGATATTCTTTTTGGAGAGTATCAGCTTGACGTTCGGCGTCAATTGCTCAGTTACTGTTGTCAGGAGGAGAACGAATATATTCGCCGTCATGGCGGCCGGCTGCTGCCCGGCTTGGAGGAAACGCTAAAGCAATTAAAAGAGATGGGATATCATCTGTTTATTGTAAGCAACTGTCAAGTCGGCTATATTGAGGCATTTTTGGATTTTCATAACTTGGGGAGTTA
>OFFF01001732.1_pt1 | contig 13358 bp, 11 predicted proteins | sample 1521301 | NCBI WGS metagenome assembly OFFF01 (sample SAMEA3504101, study PRJEB24116) | mouse gut metagenome | biome: mouse gut; feature: mouse-associated habitat; material: faeces | place: Denmark | collected 2011
AGACGTGTGCTCTTCCGATCTCCGCTGCCTGAAAATATCATAAGTTACCAGCATATCCGCCCCTTCCCTGTCCTCCAGTACATCCCCCTTATGATAATGAGCCATCAGATGCCCCAGGTGACGGGAAGGGGATAAATCCCGTTTTCTGGAACGTTCATACAAAACATCAATATCCCCCGTTAAACGGATGGTTATCACCTGATAACCATTCTTTTCCGCAATCGTTCCCAGCCTCCTCCTTTGTTTTTCGCTGAACGGGTAAGCGGAAATCAAATGCTCCCCCTCTTTCATCTGTCTATTCATTTTTTCATAAAACATCTCCCAGCTTTGCATCTCCAATGCCGTTTTTTCTTCCACACTGTCAAACCCATACTCATCCCATAGCCTTTCTTTTATCGCATCCTGGGAGATGACACGAAACTGCGGATATTGCCCCCTGATTTTATTGCAAAAATAAGATTTTCCTGTGGCCGGATACCCCGCCAATAATATGATTGTCTTTCCCATTACGGCTTATCTCACCTCCATCTATTTTCTCGAAAACAAGTGCACCTTAAGCCCATGTTTTCCCAATCACCTCCCCCACTATAGCCGAAACAAAGCCACCTTTTCCTTTACAATCTCCCCAATACGTTCATTGGCCGGCCCCATTAGCGTACGCAGGGAAGTAAGCGGAGTAACCCCCTGCGCTGTGAAGGTCCTGCTTATTACTTCGATATACGATTTATTCAGTTCCGTTCCCACATTGATTTTCTTCATCCCTTCACGCACACATCTCCGCATATCCTCATCGGACACGCCGGTTCCCCCGTGAAGGACCAACCCTGTTGTTCCCAGTTTTGCTTTCAGTTCTCCCAATAATTCATAATTAATCTTCGCCTTGGATTTGTACTGTCCATGAGTAGTTCCGATGGAAACCGCCAATGCATCCACCTGAGTCCTTTCGGCAAAATACAACGCATCCTCCGGCCTGGTATACATAGCCTCATCCTTGGATACCACCACCCCCTCCTCCGCACCGCCAATGAATCCCACCTCTCCTTCCACAGACACATTTCTTTCATGGGCATAGTCCACCACCTCTTGTGTATTCCTAATATTTTCTTCCAGCGCCAAAGAAGAGCCGTCATACATAACGGAAGAATATCCGCAGTCAATCGCCTTCTTCAAAGCTTCCACACTTTTACAATGGTCCATATGCAAAGCCACATCAATCGACGATTTATCAGCCAGTGCCTTTATTGCTGCAACCAGCGGCCCAAACCCTATGTACTGTGCCGTTCCCAAAGAAGTCTGCAAAATAATCGGCATCTCCATCTCCTCCGCCGCACGCACCATAGCCGGCACCATTTCAAAACAATGCACATTAAATGCCCCCACAGCGCCTTTTCCTTCGCTATCACTAAACAATTCCGTCATATTTTTATACATACTATCTTTCTCCTTCTCTCTATTCCTCTTCCCATTTCATCCAAAAGACAAGCTGCCATCTTTCAACGGCAGCTTTCTCGTTCATTCCCTCTGGCGCCAATCGGCCATCCCCTGCAAAAGGGGGTTACAAAAGCACATAAGCTTCCTGTTATTCTCCAACGCCTCTTCTATGCTTTCTTCTATATTATCGTCCTCTTTGATAAGCAGAAGTTCCGCCACAAGCCCCAGGCTGACCCCTGCCACGAGCCAAAAATTCCGCTCAGCCAGCATGCCGGCAAACGCCGTACTGACACTGCCGCCAAATAAATCTGTCATTACAATCACCTTATCTTCTTTGGCAAATGTCTCAAACATCTGTTTAATTTCTTTTATCACATCGTCAGGACCCTGTGTGTATGCACAAATAGTACATATATCTACCGACTTTCCAAGTATGAGATGAATACTGTCACGCATCCCCTCCGCCATCTTTCCGTGAGATGCTAAGACAAATCTTAACATTGACAGCCCCCCTATCACTCATCTATCCGAATTTTTACTTTATCGAGATTTGGATAAAAAAGTTCCCGATAAGAATAAACCGTACTCAGCCCAAGGTCCATGGCCGTTAAGTGGGCAAGTACCTGAAACGGAATAATATACTCCAAAGCAGTCAAGTATTCTTTATCCAGGAAATTGGAAAGAAGCGCATTTTCATCCGCATCCTTATTGTCCTTAGCAGCAACTAATATACAACGTCTGCTAATCTTTCGGCAGTAGTTATACAGTTCGCTCATTCTTGAGGATTCCTCCGCTCTGGGGTTTAGCAGGAAAATAACCGTGTCCTCATGAATCGAAAGGTCCGGCCCATGCATATATTCTTCCATCTCATAGGATGCACAATCGTTGGCGGTTGCTTCCGCAAGTTTCAGGCATCCGTCTTTTGCCGTAATATAATTTTCCGCAAATCCGATAGCCGTATAGGTTCTGGCGCTTACCAGCAAATACTTATGCTCTTCATACCAGTTGGCTGCGGCCCGAATATGTTCCTCACACCGTGCGGGAAGAGCTTCGATTGCCCCGCACCATTCTTCGTATTCATCCTGTGTAATGCGTCCAAGGGCAAGTGCCGTTTCCAGTGAGCAAAGATAGCCCATAAGCACATCTGCAATATGCCCCTTTGTTTCTACAAAAGCAGGCTCCGCCGGGGATAAATTGTTTATTACGATATCGCATTCCTTAGCGAGAATAGATTCCTCATCATGGGTAAAGCATAATACGCCAATCCCCTCTTTACGTGCCTTCCGCGCCATAATCACCGGCCCGGTGGTATGCCCTGCCTGAGCCGGACAGATAACGAGCATTTCCTCCGGTTTAAAAATTCCGCCTACGTTGAATGCCCCTCTGTAGTTAAAAGTTGTGGGATTCGTAACCTCCACATCCACTTTGAGAATTTTCTTCATAAAAGGCTCGATCCAAAGCGCATCGTTAAGCGCTGCTCCATGCCCGCTGAAATACACCTTTTTTATATCATGGCTTTTGAAAAAGTCCACGAAATCCTTTGTAATTTCTTTTCTTTTTTCATACAATTCCCGAATGAGTCCGGGCTGCTCCCTGATTGTGTCCATCATTGCGTTTCTGTTCATTTCTTTCATTTTTTTCTCCATTTCTGCGCATTTTTTACCTTATTTTTCTATACTATCCAAAAAAGCATCAGCAAAGAATCCCCAGCGCCCCGCCGATAATCCCTATAATCATCAGCAGGAAAATCAGCCAATGGGCAGGTATATTCTTTTTCTTCATCAGCCACAGGCACATCATAATAACCCCAAGCGGCAGCATATTAAGGAACAGCGAATCCAATATCCCCTGAACGGTAACCGCCGCATCCCCGCTTCCGTAAGCCAATGGCGTGGATACTGCCACATAGCCGGCACTGACAGCGCCTATCATGGTCAGCCCCAGGATATAACAGACCTCCGTCACCTTGTTAATCAGCCCGCTTGCCATGACCTTGTCAAAAAAGCTGCTGCCCCATTGGTATCCAAGATGTATGCCAAAATAGCGTGACAGAAAATGGGGGATATTAAATATCAGCAGGAATATGGGAATGGCCAGCCAGTTCCCCTGCACCGCCAGCGCTGCCCCTATAGTGGGGGCAAGCAGGCGGAAGCCTCCTGTCAAAAACATGGTATCTCCAATTACGGATATGGGGCCCATCAGGGAGGTCTTTACCGCGGACACCACCTCGCCCATGTTGTCGCCGGACTTATGGTTTTCCTCTTCCAATGCCGTCTCTATACCAACCACCCAGGGTGCAATCTGGGGCGTGGTATTAAAAAAGGATATCTGCCTCTTACAGGCCTCGGCCAGCCCTTCCGGGTCATCTTTATATATTTTCTTAAGGGCCGGTGCCATGGACCAGATAAAGCCCATATGCTGCTGCCTTACATAGTTATAAGAGCACTCGTAACAATAGGAACGCAGGAATATTTTATTCAAATCTTTTTTCGTTAACATTCTGTTATTATCTTCACTCATCAATCTCCGCCTCCACATCGGCCTCGTTGCCGGAACTATTCATCATAAATACCTTAAACAGGGCAAGGCAAAGTACAATAATAGTAAGTGCAATAATATTCGGGCTAAAATAAGACATCACCACAAAGCCCAGGAAAAATAAAGGAACATACTTCTTATCCCACATAACGCTAAGCAGCATAGCGAAACCTACTGCCGGAAGCATATTGGATGCAACGCTCAATCCGGTCATAATGGGCTCAGGAATCACATTGACAAGATTTTCAATGAAAGGCGAGCCTGCGATAATAAACAATACGGAGCAGATTGCCGGCGGCAGCGCATTGGTCAGGCCAAAGATATGATGCAGCCTGCAAAGTTTATCGATTTCCCCTTTTTCGGCATAACGGTCCGCAAGTCCCACTGCCGGAGACATGGCGGAGCGGATAAAAGTCTTCACATATGCAATCAATATACCGGTAGGCAATCCCACCGCCGCAGCCACCTCAAAGCTGGTTCCCGTGGTAATCGCCACATAAGTGCCGATAATCGCACCGCTGACCACATCGGAAGGAAGGCTGACGCCTATGGCATAAATGCCAATCCATGCTAATTCCAGCTGGCCCCCTATAATTAACCCCGCCCGGAAGTCTCCCAGCACCGCACCCACAAGGGATGAAATGATAATAGGACGGTCAAGCAGGGAATCCCCCGCATAACACCAGTTGGCTGAACCCAGGCAGGCAATCAAAAACAAACAAATAATCTGCATAACTTCCATAACTAACCCCATTTCTGCGCGGCTTTATCAAAAAGTGGCTTCGCCACTTCATGAAGAACCTTCGGTTCTTCGTCAATTTATGTCCGCCCTATGCGGACTTTCCTACATGGTGAGCAAGTTTGTGGTTGCCGCGCCGACACATACTTTGAATTCTTCTCACACTTTTCTCCCCTTTTAGCCTAAGTATTTGGTAATGGGAACGGCAATATCGTCCGGCGTAGAATAAGATTCCACTTCTATTCCCAATTCTATCAGGTGTTTAAAAGCCTCCACATCTTCAGGCCCGATGGCCAATGTTTTGCTCACCAGTTTTTTTCCCTTTTCCCCCTTCATCAACCCGGCACAGATATGGTGGATTCCTTTCACCTCTTGGGCAATCCTTACACTATCCGCAGGCGTTTCCACCAGCAGTTCGATTTTTCTCGCCCGGCTCTCCTCGGAATTCAGATATGCGATTGCCTTTGCCACCGAACATATCCTTAATTTTATCCCTTTGGGTGCCATCATTTTGATTAATCCAATCTGCATCTGGTCCTTCACCACCCCGTCATTGGCAATCACAATGGTATCGGCGCCAATTTTATTTGGCCAGACCGAAGCCGTCTGAAAATGCAATAGACGGTAATCAATTCGAAGCAGCGCTATCATAGTTTCACCTCATTTCTGTTTTATTTTTAAGAGTTCCAAGATAAGATTCAAAATCGTGAAATCCTATCGCTTTATCCCCTGCTCTACATAAGTGCCGATATAAAGGATTTCCGACTGGGGCACCGCAATCCCATAATGTTTGCAAATACTTCCAAATGCGGTATGGAACACCCGTATAAACTGCTTGTCAGCGTCCGTTATTTCTTTTTTTGCCCCTTCCTCCCTAAAATAGGAATTAGTAACGATGCGTTCTATCATATTGCTGATATGAATATACAGCCCCACCACTGCGGTGTCATTTAGCTGGATATTTAATATCTGCTGTAAGGTTTCCAATGCATCCGCAATAAAATCAAGAAGCTTATCCGCATCCAATATGGTCAAATGCTTGACCACATTTTCAAATGAAAAATTCTTTAACAGATTCCTTTTAAACTTCTCCGCCTCCTCCCTTGGGAAATACTCCGAGATAATCCTGATGACTTCCGAATCCTCTGCGGCAACAATATTTTCCAGCATCACTACCGGTATCCCCTTAAGTTCCAGCCGCTTTGTACTCACCACGAAAAGCACATGATACTTATGGAATATCTCATCTTTATCCATAGAACTTTGAATATGGGCATAATCATAAGAGAGCAATGTCAAATCCATCTTATCGGTAAGGCTGTTGCGGAACAGCTGTATCACCCGCTCCGCCAGCCCCGGCCCGCCCTCTGTCAAAAAAAGAACCGCATTCCTTCTTTTTAACCTGTTAATAATCTGATACGTACATACCATTTCATCACAAACCGTTTTAAGGATTTTTTCGAACTCCATACCTTCTATCAGCTTTGCCCCAATGGACAAAGCCACCTTAGTGGAAACGTTGTTTATCACCCCCACGCGTACATTGGACAATTCGTCAAGAGATTCCGCTATATTTTCCAAAGAACCCATATCCACCATCAGCAATATATTTTCGCTGACATTGCGCCCTTTCATATATCTTCTTAAAATAGGCAGAATATCTTTCACTGTAGCATCCAACGGCATATCAATCGCATCAAAAATATGCCTGCCAATCAGTTTGTTGACCACATCCGCAATGGAACTGGCCGTGGAGTAACCGTGTTCCAGAATAAGCCCCATACAGTTGGCCGTATTGATTTTACGGTTATAAAACTGCAGATTCAGAATTAAAAACATCCGATTCATATTGTCCACGGAAACATCCAGCACGGAATGCACCCTCTCCATTATCTCGCCTGCCACATTGGCTTCCATCGGGAAATACTGTGTCAGGCAATGGAGCATCGCTGCCACCTCCTCATGATGCTCATTATTCCATTCCCTGATTTCTGAATTGGTCTCAATCATACAATAAACAATCCGTGTAGTAACTAAAGCGCAGTGATAGGGAATGTAAATATCATATCTGTCGGAAACGGCGGCAAAAATTCCGCTCACCACCTTTTCCATATTTTGCAGCCTTTCATTAGAATACTTCTTCTCGAACACAATATAGTCATAATACTGGTTCATACCCTCAACGCATTCTTTCATAAATCCTTTTAGTTCTAAACGTTTCTCCCGGTATCCCGCATAGCTGTTTAACAGGGAAGTAAAAAATTTTACGGTAAAATCGACGGGTCTGGTCATTTCATATAGATTGCTGTCAATCATTTCTTCCCCACCGTCTCCATAATTCCTTTCCATATTCGCCTTGCTCAATATTTCATCCGGCAAATCATAGATAAACAGCCGTAATTTGGAGCAGTCGGACTGCTGAGCAAAATATGCGTTAGTACACAAGGTCTTCATACAGCCGAGCAGCCCGCTGATATTATAGGCAAACGGAGTATTGAGCAAAACTTCAAAGCATCTCCTGGAAATCTGTACTGTTTTCCCAATTCGTTCCCCCTCATCCCGTAAATACCGGATAATCAGTTCTTCCTTATCTTTTAACGGGCGAGAGTCCAGTGGCGGAAGCTTACATACTACCGGCACGACCTGCAGCAATGCATTTTCTACCATGTCACAGGAATTTTCACAGACTGTTAGTATAAGCCTTGTTTTGCTGTGGTAAATAAGGTTATCCCCTCTGACTGTATACGTACCGCTTCTTATATATGCGATGACTTTTTCCAGACATTTCGCAGACATCTGCTCCACGTTTTCTATGATGACAAATCCACCCGCCGCTTCTTCCAAAAGCCCCGCCCGCTTACAAAGTTCCTTGTTCCCGTTCAAAAAGCAGCTTCCGAAAAGAATTGCATCATCGTCAGGTTTATTATCATTTACTTTGGAATAATTTAGCAGGCAGCATTTGGCCTGCGCGGGAAGTACGGATTCCGCCTTCGCATATTCATACACCAATTGGGAAAAAAAGGTTTTCCCCACCCCATGTTCCCCATATATGAGCATGGGAACTCCCCCAGGGGGATATTTTACGGCAGCCTGGCACTGGGTTGTTAAATAGCGCAAAGTGGTATCATATCCTACCGCCTCCATAAACCCCTTTCTGTCCACCAGTTTTTTATCAAAGAGTTCCGTCAAGTCTTCCAGGGCATAAAACATTTCTGTATCCAGCTGCATCCGAAAACTATCCTCTATTATCTTTTTATCAAGATAGTAAACCGGGCGTGATACAATTTTGATCAATGTTCCCGACTTCACCATCCTGTTCAGATGCTGCGATGCCAGTGTTCTGGAAATATTCAAAGCCTTGCTAATTCCCAGAGTGTCATATTCAATTTTATTCGTTCTGCAGAATTCCCTCGTATATTCTGCTACAAGGTTTCGGATTTCTTTTTCCAGTTCCATACCGCCCATTCCTTTTTTCACCCTTAAAACCATGCCCTTTCCAAAGACAGAGATTTTATGATTTGCCTTGCCCATTCAAATTTTCAAATCTCCGTCTCCTATTGTGTAGTATACAAAATATATCCTTATTTTGCCGAAGTGTTGCAATTGTTATCATAACATATTCATTATTGTCAGATTTTTTTATGAAAAATAAGGGAAAGCCAGATTGTGACATTTTTTTGACACTATTTACAATATAATCCGCCCGTTTACATAAAAAAGAGTTGGCCCGGCGGCCAATCCCTAGTGGCTTACAACATTGTAGCGTAATTTCCTATAATATAAAAAAACTGCCGGAACTTTTATCATTCCGATAGTCTTTTTCTTCACTATTTACTTATTATTTTCTAACACTTTTTCATATGCCAGCCTTGGATAATTATCCTCCGCCACATGTATCACCCCGCAGTAACTAAAACCGCTTTTTTCCAGCAAGTTCTGCATCACCTGATTATCTCCATGAGTATCTGCCCGCAGATGCCCGCATTGCATAAAGGCCCATTCGATACAGAAGGCTCCCACTCCTTTTACCGTTCCGTTCCCTGCCAGCCGGTGTATCACTCCGTAAGGGCTATCCTCCGTCCATTCCCCTTCCTCTATCACAAGATAGGATGGCTCAATATCCTTCCCCTGGCAGAAGAAAAACGTACCCGCAATCCGCCCTTCGTCCATACATACATAACTATTCCCGTCCGCAATGTCCTTTTCAATCAATTCTTCCGGCGGCCAATTGGTAGGGCCCCATTGATTTGGATTCCCATGCTCCGCCATAAAGCGGCGGGCATATTCATAGATTTCCATAATCTTTTTTACATCTTCTTTCAATGCGTGGCGTATTACCATTTCCTCCCCCCCGTTTTGACCCTATTTGGCCATTACATCCGCGTAATATACCTCTCCGCTTCTTCCCCGGAAAGTTCAAACTTTTCTCTGATTTTCTGCATTATTGTTGCATCCGGAATATTTAGTTCCTTTAATGCGGATACCATGCCTTTAATTCCCTTTTCGATTCCCTTTTCAATCCCCTTTATTTCATTTTCCTTCGCAATCTCTTCAAACAAAGTACACATAGATCCATCTCCTTTTCCAAATGCATCATAATCAATCTTGCTGTTCGTCGCACCTGCCACAGTCATAACCACTTCCCTGTCTGTCTTACGTTCCTCGCTGTATTGTATTGCTTTTTCTCTTGCCTCATCCCTTGTAATTTCCCTATCCAGAATGATTTGCAACAAATTAAATAAATCTACATTGTCCGCATTTTTCAATGATAAATCACTTTTTGCCGCTTCTATAAGCAGCATCTTATAATCATTTACATACCCCTTCATCTCTTCCGGTATATCCAGCATTCCGTGCAAGGAAACTGCACCATCCCATTTCTTTTCTCCATAGTATACTACTACTGTAATCAATGGCGCAAATTTATCCGTTTTTTTCATGTGTGACAGATATTCATCTGCTTCCATCCCCTCCGCTGTCTTATATTTTGATGAATTGTCATCATACTGTTTCTTATAAACACCATAATCATAGCCCATGATTCTCATCGGCATTGCATAATGGATATGCCCCTGATGTTCTATCCCCAGCATTACAAATTCCACCCCATAGACAGTAGAACGCTTCCTTATCTTGATATTATCCCTGGACGACTGGATAGCCTCCGCATACTTTCTATGTTCCAGTATGGAAGACTCCTCCGTATCCCTATCCTCCAGTTCCTCGGGTTTAATTAACTGCTTTCCATCAAAAAGCACTGCATTAAAAAAGTCCGCAAACCGTTCATTATTTCTCCAATAGTTTCTCAATACCGTGTCCGGTTTCAGCTTCTGCATTTTTCTTGCCATTCTTTATCCTTTCCGTTCACCGGGCCGTTTCGTCTTTGTTTCCAGTATACTATTTGGATCAACATATTTCAAGATAATTAAACTTGCCAGTTATGGCGCGAAATTCCGGTCTATTATCCTGATTGCAAATGTTTTGATTAATACTGGATTCCCTCCATTCAGAAAAACGGGGTATTCTCGTGTTCCCAAATATCATAGGGAAAATATGTACGCATTACCCGCTGCACGGGGCTGTCCACAAAAAAGGGACAGCGGCCTTTCACCGATATCCCTTTAAACTTCCTAAACTCCGGTACTTTCTTTTCCGGTACACTAGAAATCCCTTACCCCTTCAATCACCACTCCATGGGCAATCCCCGGCACAGTTTGTCCTTCATTGAAACTGGTTTTGCTAAGCAGGGCCCCCGTCGGCACAAACAGCACCCTCTTCCATACCCCTTCTTCTATCTTTTTCAGGATATAGGCAGACAATGTCACTGCACTGCAGCCGCAGCCGCTTCCCCCGGCATGAGTATCCTGCTCCTTTGCGTCATAGATTTCAATCCCGCAGTCCATATGCTGGCCGGCAATATCCATGTCCTTTTCCCCGAGCAAATCCAACAAAGCATGCTGGCCCACCGTTCCCAGGTCTCCGGTAATTATTTTATCATAGTCTGACGGCTTTCTCCCAAAATCCTTCAAATGTTGATAAATCAAGTCACAGGCGGCCGGAGCCATGCACGCCCCCATGTTCATAGAATCCTTCAATCCATAATCCATGATTTTCCCGGTGGTCAGCCCGGTAATCTTCGCCCGGGACTTTTTCCCCGCCGTGCCGCTTAATACGAAAGCCCCGCTGCCCGTCACCGTCCATGATGCAGACAGCGGCCGCTGGTTTCCATACCCAAGAGGAAAACGGAATTCCTTCTCCGCACTGGCAAAATGGCTGGACGTCACGCACACTACATGCTCCGCATATCCCCCATGTACCGTCATCGCCCCCATGCTCAAAGACAGCCCGCATGTGGAGCAGGCTCCGTACAGCCCTACCAACGGTATCTCATAGCCAGCCAGCCCGAAACTGCTGGCTATGGACTGCCCCAGCAAATCCCCTGCAAAAAGATAACGAATCTCCTCCTTTTTCAGCCCCGCCTTCCCTAATGCCAGATAAACTGCATCCTTCTGCAAGCTGCTTTCCGCCTCTTCCCAGGAAGCACAGCCGAACATATCATCCTGCCCTATCATATCAAAAAGTTCCGCCAGCGGGCCCTGACCTTCCTTCGTTCCCACCACGCTGGCACTATCCCTGATAAAAACAGGCTGCTTCAATTCTATACTTTGTTTTCCAAGTGTATATGTTTCCCTTTTTTCCTGATTCATACGATACAAAGCTCCTTTCACAATTGCCTACTTCCCACTCTTTGTATAGTATTTCCTCTTTTTTATTTCACAATTCCATGCTCCAGCAAAAACTGTTTCCAAATTTCATAATATTTCGCTTTCAAATGCACCTCATCAACGGTATATTCCGCATTCAGACTGCCTTCCGCATCACATACCACTTCATTCACATCTATATAAAAAATATCTCTGTTATCCGCCAGTTCTGCAATCGCCCGGTTTTTATCTTCAATATTGGTATTGTTAAAAATTTCGTCTTCCGCATCCTTTGCGCCGGTCACCTTCATAATTCCCTGGACATAAATTATGGCATCCGGCTGCAGTTCCCGGATTCTGGCTACCACCTTTTCATATTCCTCCATAAACGTATCCGTAGTTCCTGTTCCCAGTTCGTTGATTCCCAGCATAAGATATACCTTGCCATATCTTTTCTGCATCAGCGCTTCTTCAACGGTAATCTTTTTTCCCGTCTCTTCATCCTTTGCCACCGGCGTTGTAAACACATCATATATGGTAAGGGAAATTTTCGCATAAAAATCCGCCCTCTCCTCTATCCCCCCATATTCGAACAGGCCTACTGTCCTGGAGTCGCCAATAAATGCCGCATCATTAAAATAGTCTTCCGTTACAGCCTGAAAACTGTAGGTTCTGCCATCCTCTGCCGTCTTCGTTTCTGTTGTGCCCTGCCCGTTGGAATCCTTTGGTTCTCCTGCTTCCACGGAGTTTCCTGCTGCGCTCTCTTCCCCCTCTTCCACAGGGTTTCCCGCTGCACCTTCTTTCGCCGCTGCGGCCAAGTCTCCTGCTGCGGCCTCTTCCCCCGCTTCCACAGGGTTTCCTTCTGCTCCCCCTTTGACCGCTTCTCCAGTTTTCCCTTCGACACCCTCATTCGCCGTTTCGGCAAAGTCTCCCGCTGCGCCCTGGCCGCCTAAATCAATTTCGCCATTTTCCAAGGCAGACACACTTCCTTCCCCTTCACCGCCTTGCGGCAAGGCTTCCGCTGCTTCCCCTTCAGAAGGCATCCCAATCATCTGCCCTCTATTCCCCCACTCATAAAACAAACCGCCTGGAAACTCATCTGCTCCCATTCCTATCGCTTCCGCCGCTTCCCACGGCATTGTTCCCTTGCTTATCCCTTCCATCATAAGGGTTAGATACGGCCGTTCCGTCACATGAAATTCGTACTCCCTATATATCGAAAACCGACCGACTATCCCTATCAGCGAAAACAACAGCCCGCTTGCCGCCAACACAAGAAGAACCGGGCATTTTTTTATAAATTCCTTCATTATATTCTTCACTCTCCACTAAAACTTCAAATAAGCAAACGGATTATTCTCCATACTGACCACACAATAAACAGAAAGCCAGAAAATGGCTGCACTCAACAGTACCACCGCCGGATGTCTCCGATGCTTTTTGAAGAAACCGGAAACCGCCGGAACACACCAGACCACCCCGGCCAAAAGATAATACCAGTACATCCCCAGATATTTTATGAAATCCCTGGGATTGACTGCAATCCCTCCCCCGTTAAAAGGAAACATCCGCTCCAGATATATTCCCAGCTCCCTTAAATCCGTCACCGCAAAAATTACCCATGTGACAGGAATCATGGCCAACACAAAAAAACGGCCAATCAATGGGAATTTCCCAAATAGTTTCCCCAGCGCCAGCCTTTCTATGGCAATCAGGGCAAACAGCACCAATCCCCACAGGATAAAGTTCAGACTTCCTCCATGCCATAGCCCTGTTAACAGCCAAACTGCCAGCAGATTCCGCATCGTTACCCCCATGCCTTCCCTGCTGCCCCCCAGCGGAATATACACATAATCCCTGAAAAAACTGCCCAGTGTTATATGCCATCGCCTCCAGAACTCACTGATACTCTTAGAAGCATAAGGATGGCGGAAATTCTCTATAAA
>OFFF01001735.1_pt1 | contig 13331 bp, 17 predicted proteins | sample 1521301 | NCBI WGS metagenome assembly OFFF01 (sample SAMEA3504101, study PRJEB24116) | mouse gut metagenome | biome: mouse gut; feature: mouse-associated habitat; material: faeces | place: Denmark | collected 2011
TCCAAATGAGCAAAACGCGGCTGCGAATGCAGACGCAGGAGCGCGCAAGCGCGAGTTTTGCGAATGCGGAAGTGGGTTGGATGCTCGAATGAGCATCCAACCGCACAGGCGGAAATTTTTTCGTTGGAGGAACGAGCGCCTGTCAGCGTAAAGTCCTCTGCAAAACCGCCCTCTGGGGCCGCCCCGGAATCAGCCGGGTGCCGTCGGAATACCCCTCCTCGCGTTCTGCCAGCTCCCGAATCAGATGCCCGCGCAAAACGGAAATCCGCTCCTGGTTGGCGGCATCCCGGATTCCATCGTGCATCTCCCTGGGATCCCCTGCCAGGTCGAAATACTGCTCCCTGCCGCTCTCGGTAAACCAGCAATACTTGTCTGTTTTGGTCACAATTACCTGGTTGCCGATGTCGCCGCCGCTGTGTTCGCCGTGGAGATATTCCCGGCCATTGGGGCGAAGCATGGAGATGCCGTCCAGGCATTCGGGGACAGTCTCCCCTGCCAGTTCCAGGAACGTAGGCAGCAGATCCCGCAGCTCCACCAGATTGTCCTGCTGCCCCCGCAGTCCTCCATTGAAAAGAATCATGGGCACCCGGATGCTTCCCTGATAAGGCCGAATCTTCCGGTAGGTATGGTGGTCTCCCAGCAGCTCCCCGTGGTCGGAGCAGAACAGGATGACCGTATCCTGCAAGATTCCCTCACCGGCCAATTCTATCAGAATCCGCCCCACCTGATTGTCCACATGGGAAATGCAGGCGTAATATCCTGCCTGGGCCTGCCGCAGCAGTTCCGGGTCGATGGGGCCGGTGTCGGAATCCACCACCCGGCCGCCCCGCTTAAGCCTCCCCTCATCGGCCCAGTCGCCCACGGGAGGCGGCGTCAGCTCCTTGTCCCGGTACAGGTCGAAAAAGCACTGGGGCGCGTCAAAAGGCGGATGGGGCCGCACAAAAGACGTCATCAGGAAAAAGGGCTTCGAGCGGTCCCTGCTGCGGAGAAAGTCCAGGCTGCGGTCGGTCACCCAGTTGGTGGGATGGTATTTCTCCTCATAGGGCCAGGGGCGCGCCACCCAGGAATTCGCCTCTATCCCGGTGTCCGTCACATCCCTGTCCATCCCCAATTCGCACCTGAGCCAGTGGAAATAATCGTCCGCCACTGCCTGGTGCTCGTAAAAGGGCGTATTCCACCGCCGGTAGTTGCCCAGATAGCCGTCATGGAGCTCGATGTGGTGGAATCCCAGGAGGTTCCGCAAGGGATGGACGTGCATCTTTCCCACGCATTTGGTGTAGTACCCGGCCTTCGCCAGCTCTCCGGGCATGGTCACCGGATATTCCCAGGGAACCCTGTCCTGGTACCCTACCCGGCCATGATGCGCAGGACTAAGGCCGGTCATGAGCCCGCACCGGGCGGCAATGCAGGAGGGCACCGCTGTGTAGGCGTTGGGGAACCATGCCCCCTGGGACGCCAGCTGGTCCAGGTAGGGCGTCTTGACATCAGGGTGGCCCGCTATCCCCAGACAGTCTCCCCGCATTTGGTCTGTCATAATCAGTAGGATATTCGGTTGTTTTTTTGATTTTGCTTCCATGCTTTTCTCCTTTTTAAGGTATTGTCTGCAAATAACTGATGCGAGTTTATAGTCGTTTTCCTTGCCTTTTCGGGCTTTCTCCTACGGCACGATGTAGCCGTGCAGAATATCAGCTTTTTCGGTAAATGCCTGATAGACCCGCTTTGTATCTACGTCCAGTTTTGCCGCAACATTCTCAATGCAGAATACGGCAAACTCCAGCTCTCCGGAGTTTTTGATTTTTCCGTCCGACATCATCATATGCCCTCCTACAGCATTTTCCTCAAATCATCAAAGGTCTCACCGGCTGGCGCAAGCCTGCCGTTTCTTACATCATCTTCCGCTTCGGACAGCATTTCAAGCAATTCACTCCTTGCTTTCATTCGCTTATATTGTTCATAGGCTACGAAACCGTGTCGCTATGGTCTTATTGTTCTGTTTTCCTTATAGACATATTATATCCTGATTTGTATACGTCTTCAAGGAAAAACTTCCATAAAATAGCTTTCAATGTAGGATATCCATGTATCAAAATCGCAGGAACTTACATAGGCAAGTATTTCCGCATAATAATCCTTCTGCATGCGGTAAAAATCATCAAAACCGCTTTCCCCGGCAAACTGCAAGGTTTCTTTCGCCCATAGATTAAGCCTGTGCGAATCGTCCTTGGATCTGCACAAGTTCTACTCTCTTATTGATTTCCGCTTTCATCCGGAACTCCCCCTCTCCCCCGATTTCCAGGACATCAGCCATCCTTTTCCATAAACACATTTTATCATCATATGCCTTTCTGTACAATAAAAATAATTCGCCCAAAATCCCTATTCCAAAAAGACGCAATGTGATATATAATAAAATTCAAGAGAGGATTCTATTATCATGTATAATAGTGTCCAGGCACCGCATAGGGCCCAAAAAACAATTTCAGGAGGAAACAACAGGAAGTGACTGCCAGGGAAACGTTAAAACACTACTTCGGATACGACTCCTTCCGGGAGGGACAGGAAACTATCATATCATCCATCATGACGGGCCGGGACGCGCTGGCCATCATGCCCACCGGCGCGGGCAAGTCCATATGCTATCAGGTTCCGGCGCTGATGCTGCCGGGCATCACTTTGGTGATATCGCCGCTGATTTCTCTGATGCAGGATCAGGTGAAGGCCCTGAACGAAGCCGGCATCCACGCCGCCTTCATCAACTCCTCCCTGACGGAGACCCAGATAGGCATAGCCTTAAGCCGGGCGGCGGAGGGCATCTACAAAATCATCTATGTTGCGCCTGAGCGATTGGAAACTTACGGTTTTACGGACTTCGCAGGCCGGGCGGACATTTCCATGGTGACGGTGGACGAAGCCCACTGCATCTCCCAGTGGGGCCAGGATTTCCGCCAAAGCTACCTGAAAATCGCAGACTTCATCAAGAATCTTCCCAAACGTCCCATCGTCAGCGCCTTTACCGCCACCGCCACGGAAGAGGTGAAAGAAGACATTCTATGCATCCTGAATCTCATGAATCCCAATGTGACAGTGACCGGCTTCGACAGAGAGAATCTCTACTACAGCGTGGAGAGCATACGACGGAAAGACGATTTCGTAACAGGCTACATAGAAAAGCATCCCACGGAAAGCGGGATTATTTACTGCGCCACCAGGAAAAACGTGGACAAGCTCTGTGAGACGCTGCGAAACAGGGGCGTCCCCGTCACCAGGTACCACGCGGGCCTTGACAATGACACCAGGAAGCAAAACCAGGAGGACTTCATCTATGACCGCGCCCCCGTCATCGTGGCCACCAACGCGTTCGGCATGGGCATCGACAAGTCCAACGTCCGGTATGTGATCCACTACAACATGCCCCAGAGCATGGAAAACTACTACCAGGAGGCCGGGCGCGCCGGGCGGGACGGGGAGCCTTCCCAGTGCATTCTGCTGTTCTCGGCACAGGATATCATCATCAATAAATTTCTGCTGGAAAAAAAGGATTTCTCCGGACTGGAATACGAGGACGCGGAGCTGATCAAACAGCGGGACCTGCGCCGTCTCCAGATCATGGAGGGGTACTGCCGGACTACCGGTTGTCTTCGGAACTATATCCTGAACTACTTCGGCGAGAAGCCCCGCCTGCCCTGCGACAACTGCGGCAATTGCCACAGGGATTATAAGGAGACGGACATGACTGCGGAAGCAAAGCAGATCATCAACTGTGTGGCGGAGACAAGGGGGCGCTACGGCCTGACCATCGTCACCGGAACTCTGCTGGGCGCTGACCGGGCCAGGCTGCGGGAGCTGGGCACGATTCATTATAAATCCTACGGGGCGTTGAAGGATCGCAATGAAGCCCTGATACGGAGCCTGATCAGCCAGCTGGTGGAGGAGGGCTATCTCTATCAGACAGAGGATCAGTACAGCGTGCTGAAGATGGGGAATATCGCGCCGCTGAAAGAGGAAGGCACCCGGGTCATCATGCGGCTTTATGAGGAGAAGGAGCCTGACCGTAAGAAGGCTGCCCACCGGAAAAGCACCGATTCCCTCACGGCCGCGGGGTACGACCTGTTCGAGGAGCTGCGGGAGCTCCGGCTGGAAATCGCCAGGGCGGAATCGCTGCCGCCTTACATTATCTTTAACGATAAGACCCTGATCGACATGTGCGTGAAGCTGCCCAGGACGGCGGATGACATGCTGAACGTCTCCGGCGTGGGCGAAAATAAGCTGGCGAAATACGGCGGGAAATTCCTGACGGCAATCGCTTCCTTCGTGGAGGCCCACCCGCATGCAGTGATCAGCATGGAGACGGCGGCCGCCGATACGGACGACGGTACAGGGACAGCCGCTGCCGCCGCAAAGCCTGCGAGGAACAGGAAAGGGAAAAAGGCCGATTTCCGTCTCGGCGAGAAGGACGCGGCGCAATTCGTCTACCAGGATTTGTACTACATCAGCGACATCAAGAATGAACTGAACCGCATCTGCACCGTAGACGGCGTGAAGAAAGTCACCATCGGCATCATCTGGGAATATCTCGTATCCCAGGGCCTGACCCATGAGGAAGGCGTCAACGGGGTTTTCGTCAAAAAGCCCACCGCAAAAGGGACGGAATATGGAATCCTGCTGGAGGACAAGGTGACTCCCTCGGGCGTTCCCTACCAATTGATCAAGTATCCGCCGAGTGTCCAGAAAATGATAGTGGACTATCTGGCCGGGCCAGGACGGGAAGCTGAAAGAAGAATATCTGTCCGGTATCAAAATAGCGGAAATCGCCAGGATACACGGCAGTACCCCGGACGACATCCGCTCCAGGCTGAAAAGGCATGGGTTGATAGAATAGAGCGTCACAGCTCACACTCCAGCTGGCAGTCATAGGGTTCCGCCTCCACATGCCCCTGATGGTACTTCTCCGCTTCCACGCAGCCCATGGCCTTGTAGAAAGCCTGGCTCTCCACGGCGGAATGGGCGGATATGTAAAGCTTCCGCCCGCCGCGGGCCCTGGCCCAGTCCTCTGCAGCCAGGAAAAGGGCCTTTCCGATACCTTTCCCCCGCGCGTCCTCCGACACATGGATACAGGACAGATCCAGGTATCCCTGCTCTCCGCCGAACAGCGCGGGCTCCACCGAGGCAAAGCCTTTCAGGGTGCCATCGCAGAAAGCCGCGAACACAAAGCCCCCTGTGGACGCGGTATTCTTCAGGCACTTGACTAATATCCGATACTCTTCTTCCGTCCAGTCGTCAATAAATGGTGCATCCCGGATCACCCACTCGCCCTCCTCCCGCCGCCAGCACTTCGTCACGACCTGGCGGCGGATGAATCCGGCGAACAGTTCCCTGCATATCTCTTCTTCCTTTAAGCTTCGGTATACAATCATATTTCCTCTTCCTTCCTGCCCCTGGGGCCAGAAGCATCCCTTGTTTTCTTATCTCTGCAGACTTACGCCATCTATCACATCCAAAATAGCCTGTTTCATTTTCTCATGTAAATAAGCTTTGTTCAGCCTGCTCTTGTTAGCCAGCATTTGAGTCCTCCACCACCACAACCTCCGGCTCCACTTTGCCGGAAAGCACTTCCGGGCTGTAAATATGGTACAATTCGTTATAGGTTCTTTTCAAATCATGGTACCGGCCAGAAGCATGAATGCCGTAAATCTCTTCCACCGAATAGGGCAGATTCGGCAGATTCTCTCTTGTGACAATCACAAAATAATTATCTGAACCTTTCACCGCAGCGGCAAATTCCTGAGACTTCACGAATCGGTTTTCCTCATCCAGAAAGAGAATCTGCCCATGGATATTGGGCAGAACAAGATTCCAGTCCTTTCCGCCCAGCGTCCTGCACGGACGCTCACAAAAGACATCCACGCCCGAACTCTCCCCAAGAGCGGCCGCCTGCTCCAAAAGCTGAATCAGCTTCGTCTTACCCGTGGCACTGTCCCCCCGAATGATGGTAATATTTCTCCGAATGTCCAATTCATAGCGGAGTTTATTATTTTGTATGACAATATGATATTTCCCTTTCATCCATCAGCGCTCCTTTATTCTGATTGCTTCTTCCAGATACTCCCCATAACTGTGGACGACTGCGCCGGTATTCAGCATTACGGCTTCGAACATCTGTACGGAGCTGAAATCCATCACATGGTGGAGATTAATGGTCAAGTCCTTCTCCCTGCTGATTTCCACAATCCATTTCACGCAATTGTCCCCGCAGGCGGATGCATTAAAAATCCTGCCGCTCTGGTCAAACGCCATCAGAATCAATGTCTTGACGCCACCGGAGATTTCCTTTGTGGATATGGGGCCCAGCACCGGACTTTGTATCAAATGTGTGCCGACGACATCTGATTTGTCGATATCCTTGATCATGGCCACCGACAAGGGAGCAGTGATCCACTCGTCTTCGTACCGATTGTCAAAATATGTGGGGGGATGATAAACCGCGTTTTCCACATCTCCAAATATGATTTTCAGCATCGCTCTGTCCTCCTCATTCCTTTCAACCCATTCATTTCTCCGCATTTATACTCTACCTCATTTCACGCTTCTGTGCAAGTATCGGTCCACAGGTTCCTCTTTATAAATATTTTATTTGACAAATGGCATTTCTGTATTAAAATAGTTCTAAAAAGAACAAAAGGGAGCCTGGGCAAAATGATACCGCTGAATCCATGGGAACATCAGAACGCAGTCAAAACGCTTTATGGAAAATATGTAGGCGGGGTCTGCGCAAAGCATGGAATGGCCCGGATAGAATTGGACATCCTCCTCTTCCTGGCCAACAATCCCTGTTTTGACACAGCCACTGACATCATCGAAATCCGGTATCTATCCAAATCCCAGGTATCTGCCGCCGTAAAGCTCCTGGAGGAAAAAGGATATCTTCGGAAAGAATACGCGGACGGCAACCGGAAGACGGCGCACCTGAAGCTCTGCCAAAGCGCCGGGGACATCATCCGTGACGGAAAAGCCGCTCAGGAAGCTTTCGCCGCGGCCCTGCTGGACGGCTTTTCCCAGAGCGAAATCCATGTCATGAAGCAATATAATGAGCGTATTTGGGGAAACATCCATTCCCTTTTATCTCAATGACGCCTGTGCTGACTGGAGATATTCGGTAAGATAGCGGCACGGGAATCCGCAGAACTGGAACAGGAGACTTGCTATGTTTAAATTTCTGATCTGTTTTATCGCTGGAATAGGCGCCGGTCTTGGCACCGGCTTCGCGGGCATGAGCGCTGCCGCCGTTATCAGCCCCATGCTGATCACCTTCCTGGGCCTTCCGGCCTATGAAGCCGTGGGCATCGCCCTGGCCAGCGATGTCCTGGCAAGCGCGGTCAGCGCGTACACTTATGGCAAGAACAAGAACCTGGACATCCGAGGCGGCGTGGTCATGATGGGGGCTGTCCTGGTTTTCACGCTGGTGGGCAGCTTTGTGGCGAGTGTGGTGCCCAATACCACCATGGGGAGCTTCTCCATGTTCATGACGCTGCTGCTGGGCATCAAGTTCATCGTAAAGCCGGTCATGACCACAAAGGAATCCATGGCCTCGGTCAGCGCCAGGAAACGCATCCTCCAGTCCGCAGTCAGCGGCACCATCGTAGGCTTCATCTGCGGTTTCGTAGGCGCGGGCGGCGGCATGATGATGCTTCTGCTGCTGACCAGCGTACTGGGCTACGAATTGAAGACGGCTGTGGGAACCAGCGTGTTCATCATGGCATTCACCGCTTTCACGGGAGCGGCCAGCCACTTCGCCATCGGCGGCATGCCCGATATAGGGTGCCTGGTCTTCTGCGTGGCGTCCACGCTGCTGTGGGCCAGGATTGCCGCCAAGTTCGCCAACAAGGCCAGCGCGGCGACCCTGAACCGGGCCACAGGCGTTGTGCTCACCGTTCTGGGGATAGCCATTTTATCGGTGAATTATTTACGGTGATGCGGATGAAATTCCGCCTTATTTTCTATAACTGTAAAACCGATACATTTGCTCTGTCTCATCGTCAATATCCTGATACAGTTTTTTCTCTGTCAGCCTAAATCCGGCTTTTTCTATAGTCCTCCAGGATGGAACATTGTCTTCCCTGATGGTCGCGATGATTTCGTCCTGCTCATACTGCTGCAGGAAATACCGGACATATGCCTTTGCCGCCTCCGCCGCATATCCATGATTTCTGTATTCCCTTCCCACGAAATACACAATGCCGACTTTTTCCATATCTTTATAATAGGAGCATCCAACCGAACCAATCACTTCATGCGTATCTTTCAGTTCCACGGTATAAGCCAGATAATCGGCAGTGGGATCATCTTCGGCGGCCAGCTGGCGCGCTTCAGCCACCCATTCATCCATCCAGCTGCCGCACTCTATGTCAAAGCCGACATCGTCGAGGCTGCCGTCAGATGCCATGGCGGAAAAAATCTGCCCGTCTGCCGTTTCTAAATCCCGGATAATCAGCCTGTCTGTTTTTATAAGCAAAATACTTCACCTCCTCGGATTCTGACTTCATTTCACCGACCGCAATAACGGCGTGTCGCTCTCGCCGGAATACCCCAGGCATTCCACTTTGCCAAATCCCGCTTCCCTCAAAAGCTCCATCTCATGCTCCAGGGTCAGCGGCGTGTCAAAGTGCACGAAGGTGTCCTCGGGAATCCCGCATTTCTTTCGCCTGCGGGCACATTCCGCGAACAGATACTCCTCCATCTCCTCCGATTCCGCTATATAGTCCACTTCCAGATAGCAGCCGCCGGGCTTCAGGCTGTCATACAGTTTTTTGAATACAATGAGCTTAGGAATTGTCGGAAAATAACTGCTGCAATTGCTTCAGGCAAAAGCCCGGAAATACAATAAAAATTGCCATAAACTTGCAGCAGTTATTTGTAGACAATTCCTTATCCTCTGGCTTAAAATGATGTAAAGTCTCAAAAGAAACCGCTGTGTCAAAGCAGGCCTCTCCGAAGGGGACCTGGAAATAGTCCCCCCGGATGCACCGGAGATTCCTGCGGCCATGCTTTTTCCGAAGCCGGTCCAGCATAGCCTGCTCTAAATCAATCCCTGTGACCGCCAGATCCGGCCGGAGCCGGAAGATTTCGTCCAGCTCCAGGCCGGTGCCGCAGCCGATGTCCAGGAGGGTCTGCGTCCTTTCCGGAATCATCTGAGCCATCCACTTATAGCAGTCTTTCCAGACGGACATATGCTCTTCATATCCCTCCACCCGGGCCGCGAAAAAGCTGCCCATCTCCTCCAGCGGCTCGTCCGCCGTATCCTCAAGCCATTTCTTTATTTTCGTTAATTCGTCCATTTTAATCTGCTTTCCCGTTTCTCCCGGTTTCCCGGATGTCCAAGGTTTCCCAAGGGCTTTCCGCAATCTCTATCTCCGCCCTTCTCCCGATATAGTTCCGGGGCAGTGATATCTTCCCTTCTTTTGCCAACTGTCTGGCCTTGCTCCTGGTGATATGGCAGACTTCCGCTGCCACTTTGTCCGCCCTGATTTTCAGCTCATAGGGATTGAAGATAATCAGCAGCTTTTTGCGGCATCTTTCCGCCTTTCCATCTATAGCGCTGTTCCCCTGGCATTCCATTTCCCGGTTCTGGCATTCCTGGTTCTCATCTCCCCGGCATCCCGACCTTCGGTCTTTCGCAGGAATCGCCCCGTCCACCGGAATCACCTCATAGGAAATATCCTCCCAGTCTATCTCCGCCCTGTTCCTGGCAAAGACGCCTTTGTCAATGCCCCACCGCAGGGCGGCCTGGCCGTCATTCTCCAGGAAGCTGCGATATTCCTCCCCCGGAATCTCTTTCGGACGTACCCTCTCATATATGGCAAGATTATACGTATGCCCGCACTTTTCGCACTGGTAGATCAGCCATACGTCAACCTGTCTCCCGTTGGCATTGACGCGGAAGTTCCCGGTGCTGCCGTAGACGCTCCTGCCCCCGCAGCCGGGGCAGAAGCGCAGGATTTTATACCCGGACACCGGGCGGATTCTGTATTCAGTTTTTTCAAAATAGCACATTTTGCATCTCCCTGATCGTTTCTTTCACGGAATATGCAAAGGCTATCACAGTACTCCTCGATTTTTATTTGCAATAGCCTCTGCTATGCAAACTGCTTGGGTGTCATCATAAGAACAAACTCCTCTCTATATCCAATCCTGTCTCAGGGCAGCGGCCCCTCTTCTCCCTATGTGCCGGAGAAACCTCTCCGCCGCTTTGGTCTTCCTCATCTTATCAGAGCCCCCCGCCCTTTTCCACCTCACACTTTTTTCAATACAACTATGCTCCAAACCTGCGGCCAGCCCAAATATAAATAACTCTCCTCAGGCGCGATGAGGAGAGAACCCCTCACAAACCGAATTCTGTCCATTGATGTCAGCAACCCCCAAAACTCCCCGCAGCAAGCCGCGGGGTCAAGAAAGGACCAAGCCTCTGGGCACAGCCATCTTAATCCACTCCTTCCGCCTCCCGCCTTTTATGCAAAATTTCATGCATATTCCGGAAAAATATTCATTCCGTTAATTTTTCTCCTATTTTTCGCAGAATCCATTGACATTTTATGCATTAAATGCTAGTATCTGTCCATTGGCTTTACTAAATGAAAGGCTGATGAATCTATCACGGGAGGATACATTATTTATGAAGAAACTGATTGCATTGCTATTGACTTCCGCCATGGCCCTGTCCCTGGCAGCCTGCGGCGGCACGCCTGCAGACAGCGGCAGCGGCGACTCAGAGGGCGGCTTCACCACCGCCGTACAGGGCAAGCTCACCATGGCCACCAACTCCACTTTCCCGCCCTATGAATACATAGAGGGCGGCAAGGTCACAGGCATCGATGCCGAAATCGCAGCGGCCATCGCCGAAAAGCTGGGCCTGGAGCTGCAGATTGACGACATGGAGTTCGATTACATTACAGAAGCCGTCTCCACCGGCAAGGCTGACATCGGCCTGGCGGGCATGACCATCACCCCTGACCGCGAGGAGGAGGTTGCCTTCACTGTCAGCTACGCCACCGGCATCCAGGTAGTCATCGTCAAAGAAGACAGCGACATCGCAAGTGCAGACGACCTGACCAAGGACGGCGCGAATCATGCCATAGGCGTCCAGCGCAACACCACAGGCGACATCTACGCAAGCGGAGATATCGAGGAGGCGGGAAAAGGCACTGTGGACCGCTACAGCAAGGGGGCCGATGCCGTACAGGCGCTGGTCACCGGCAAGGTAGACTGCGTCATCATCGACAATGAGCCCGCCAAGGCTTTCGTGGCCGAGGTAGAGGGCCTGAAGATTCTTGATACCGAGTATGCCGTAGAGGACTATGCCGCGTGCATGAGCAAGGACAATACGGCGCTGTACGAAGCCGTGAATACCGCTCTGCAGGAACTGATCGCGGACGGCACCATACAGGGAATCGTCGACAAATACATCAACGCCGACTGATTCCGCCCTGCCGCGGACGGCGCATGCCCTGAACGGCTCTTCCGATATCAATAGCTAATTTAAAATGTCTGCTCCCCACGGCACCGGCCCATGTCCGGATGCCGGGCGGGGCAGATGACAAACTATAAGAAGGAGAATTGCACATGAGACCCTCCGCCTCCCAAAGCTGGCCCCTGGTGGCGCCGGATTGGATCCAGAACGGCCCTGAGTGGCTGAACGACTTCGGCTATGATGTCTATAAAAGCTTCATCTTCGACGACCGGTACCAGATGTACCTGAAAGGCCTGGGCAACACCCTGCTCCTGACCTTCCTGGCGCTGCTCATCGGAGTGGCCTTGGGAATCGTCATATCCCTGATTCGAGTCTCCTGGGACAAGAACCACACAGAGATGCACGGCCCCATCAAACCCGTCCTGGGCTTCCTAAACGCCCTGGCCAGGGTATACCTGACGGTCATCCGGGGCACCCCCGCGGTGGTACAGCTGATGATCATGTACTTCATCGTCTTCGCCTCCAGCCGCAACAAGGTCATGGTGGCCGCCCTCTCTTTCGGCATCAACTCCGGAGCCTATGTGGCGGAGATCATCCGGGGCGGCATCATGTCCATCGACGAGGGCCAGATGGAGGCCGGGCGCAGCCTGGGCTTCGGCTATGTGTCCACCATGCGCTATATCATCCTGCCCCAGGCTTTCAAGGCCGTGCTGCCCACCCTGGCCAACGAGTTCATCGTGCTGCTGAAGGAAACGGCGGTGGCAGGTTATGTGGGCCTGACCGACGTGACCTACGCCGGCAACATCATCGGCGGCAACTGCTACGATTATCTGTTCCCGCTGCTGATGTCCGCCCTGATCTATCTGGTGCTGGTCATGTTCTTCACCTTCCTGGTAGGGAAGTTGGAAAGGAGGCTGAGAAGCAGTGAGCGCTGAGTACATCATTCAGGCCAAAGAATTGCGCAAATCTTTCGGCGGCGGCGAAATCAAGGCTCTGGACGGAGTCACCGCCGACATCCGCAAAGGCGAGGTAGTCGTAGTCATCGGTCCCTCCGGCTCCGGCAAATCCACGTTTCTGCGGTGCCTGAACCTGCTGGAGGTGCCCACAGGCGGACAGGTCCTGTTCGAGGGCGTGGACATCACGGACAAAAAAGCCGACATCAACCTCCACCGCCGGAAAATGGGAATGGTGTTCCAGCATTTCAACCTGTTCCCCCATATGACGATTCTGAAGAACATGACCCTGGCCCCCGTGAAGCTGCTGCAGAAGCCACAGGCGGACGCGGAAGCCCAGGCGAAGGCCCTGTTGGAGCGGGTGGGCCTGGCCGACCGGGCGAACGCCTATCCCAGCCAGCTCTCCGGCGGCCAGAAGCAGCGCATCGCCATCGTCCGGGCGCTGTGCATGGATCCGGAGGTCATGCTCTTCGATGAGCCCACCTCCGCCCTGGATCCGGAGATGGTGGGGGAAGTGCTGGAGGTCATGAAAGAGCTGGCCAAGGAAGGGATGACCATGGTGGTGGTCACCCACGAGATGGGTTTCGCCAGGGAAGTGGCCGACCGGGTCATCTTCATGGCGGACGGGAAAATCGTGGAGGAGGGCAGGCCCGAGGAAATCTTCTCCGCCCCGCAGCAGCCCCGGACCCGGGAGTTCTTGGCGAAGGTGCTGTAGAATCCTGTCGGGCCGCAGCATCTATGGCAAAAGGGATGTCAGATTCTGCCGTGCCACAGCAGCCTATGGCAAAAGGGACTGTCAGATTCTGCTGTGCAGCGTCATACGATGGCAATAGAGACTGTCAGATTCTGCTGTGCAGCAGCATACTATAGCAAAAGAGACTGTCAGATTCTGCTGTGCAGCAGCATACTATAGCAAA
>OFFF01001738.1_pt1 | contig 13308 bp, 13 predicted proteins | sample 1521301 | NCBI WGS metagenome assembly OFFF01 (sample SAMEA3504101, study PRJEB24116) | mouse gut metagenome | biome: mouse gut; feature: mouse-associated habitat; material: faeces | place: Denmark | collected 2011
AGAGGCGGCAGCGGATCCCGGGCAGCCGGTAGAAAGCCATGCCGTCGAATTTGAAGATGTCCTGCGAGAAGTTGTTGTAGGAGCAGCCGCCGGGTTCGAATCCGTCGCCTTCCCACAGATAGCCTGCGGTGGTCATGGCCGAGGCCGAGCAGCCCCAGTAGAGGTTGCCGCGGATCTGGCGGCTGTATTCGAGTTTCAGGCGGACCATTCCTTGTCCGTGGCCCGTGACGCCTGTGGAGAGGAATGTCAGGAAGACGTTGTTCTCCTTGCCGTCGAGGCGGTGTCGCTCCGTGCGCGCGGCGATGCGGGCTTCGCGTTTCGGGGCGCGGTCCGTCGCCGTGCCCGGGAAATCGGTTCGCGGTGCGGCTTCGAGGACCGAAAACATGCACGTGCAGAGCGCCGTGCAGAGCGGAATGGTGAGTCGGGTCATACAGTATGTGTTGAGGCGGGTTAGTAAACGAGGGCCCGCATCGTGCGGGCCCTCGTGGCAGAGCGGCCCGGGTTACTTCTTGTCGGGGCGCGCGATGGTCTCGCGCATCGACGTGTCGGCCATGATGTTCTTCATCTTGTAGTAGTCCATGATGCCCAGGTTGCCGTTGCGGAACGCTTCGGCCATCGCCAGCGGCACCTCGGCTTCGGCCAGGATCACCTTGGCGCGTGCGTCCTGCGCCTTGGCCTTGTTCTCCTGTTCGAGGGCTACGGCCATGGCGCGGCGCTCCTCGGCTTTGGCCTGCGCGATGTTCTTGTCGGCCTGGGCCTGGTCCATCTGGAGCTGGGCGCCGATGTTCTTGCCCACGTCGATGTCGGCGATGTCGATCGAGAGGATTTCGAACGCCGTGCCGGCGTCGAGTCCCTTTTCGAGCACCACGCGCGAGATCGAGTCGGGGTTTTCGAGCACGATCTTGTGCGATGCGGCCGAGCCGATCGACGACACGATGCCTTCGCCCACGCGGGCCAGCACGGTCTCCTCGCCGGCGCCGCCGACCAGTTGCTTGATGTTGGCGCGCACCGTCACGCGGGCTTTGGCGATGAGCTGAATGCCGTCCTTGGCCACAGCGGCTACGGGGGGCGTGTTGATGACCTTGGGGTTCACCGACATCTGCACGGCCTCGAACACGTCGCGGCCCGCGAGGTCGATGGCCGTCGCCATCTTGAAGTCGAGCATGATGTTGGCTTTCTGCGCCGACACGAGGGCGTGGACCACGTTCGTGACGTTACCGCCGGCGAGGTAGTGGGCCTCCAGCTCGTTGGGATCGAGTTTCAGGCCCGCTTTCGTGCTCTCGATCATCGACGACACGATGATCGAGGGCGGCACCTTGCGCCAGCGCATGAGGATGAGCTGCAACAGACTGATGTGCACGCCCGAGACCAGGGCCGAGAACCACAGTCCCACGGGAATGAAATAGAAGATGAGCCATACGGCCACCAGGCCTAAGAACGCGAAGAGCGCGAACAAACCCATTTGAATTTCCATAATTTGCAAGTTTTATTCGGTTACGGTTTTTACGATGATGGTGAAATTCTCGAATCCCACGACCTCGACCGGCGTGCGGGGATCGACGTAGGAGTCGAGCGACCGGGCTTCGTAGATCCGGCCCTGGATTTCGATCTTGCCCGCGGGCGCGAGGCGCGAGAGGGTGACGCCCCGGTCGCCGGGGCGGATGTTCTCCTCGGCGGGGGCGGGCATGCTCGACGAGGCGATTTTCTGGCGCAGCGAGAAGCGCTGCCACGTCTTCGACCGCAGCGAAAGCACGGTTGCGGCGGCGGCCAGCACGAGGCAGACGAGCGTCGCGGTGATGCCGGCCTCGGTGCCCAGCTCGTGGAACGCCATGTAGATCGAGCTGCCGAAGCAGATCAGCGAGAGGATTCCGCCGACCGACACACCGGGCAGGAAGACCAGTTCGGCGACGAGGAACAGCACTCCGAAGAGAATGAGTGCGATGATGAGCAGCAATTCCATAACTATACCTTAATATATTCTGTGCGGCCGGATCGTTTCGCGGCGCCGGTCCGCTCTTACGTGCGGATGCGGGGAGCCCGTTACCGGGGCTGCCGCCGGCATTTCCGCTGCAAGCCGCTGCTGCGGCGTTGGGAGCGGCTTTCGGCGGCCCCGAAACCGGCGGTCGCGGTTTTCGCACTCACAAGATAGCGATTTATTCCGAAAAATCCTTCGTTTCGGCCACTTTTATTTCCAGTGCGGGCCCCGTCTCCTGGATTGCGGCCGCAGCCGTCTCGGCGGACTGCCGGTCGGGGAAGAGCCCCACGACGAAGAGCTGCTCGCCGATGCGCGAGAGTTCGTAGCCTGCGGCTGCGGAACTTATGGCCTGCTTCACGGCTTCGGGCAGGGCCGTGGCGCCCGAGATTTCGACGCGGAACGAAGCCTGCGCCCCGGGGTCGCGCGACACGTTGCGGTATTCGCCGTCGTGCCATACCACGATTTCGGGCCGCACGAAGCCGCGGCGCTGCGCCTCCTGCTGCGCCCGCTCGGCCTCGGCCAGCGTGGCGAAGCCGCCGGCGAAATACTGCCATTTGTTGCGCTCGCCGATGCGGTAGCTCAGCGGGTGCGCGCCCCGGAAGAGCGCCGCCGCGCGCTTGGTGTTGAACGTGCCGAGCAGCAGCCGGTAGATCGTGCCGTGGGGGTGGATGCGGCACTCGGGGATGGGGTTCTGGTAGGTGTAGGGCGATACGGCCGCGTACTCGATGGGGGCGTAGTCGAGGAAAGAGCGTTCGCGCACGACCACGCGCGGCAGGCGGTAGTCGATCGCCTCCAGGCGCATCGAGGCTTCACGCAGCGAGTCGCGGGCGGCATCGAGCCGCAGCAGCTCCGCGAGCTGCGCTTCGTAGTCCGCGGCCACGCGCTTGCGCAGACAGTAGTCGGCCAGTGCCTCCGACGCGCACGTGTCGCGCAGTGCGGCGAGCTCCTGCGCCGCACGGGCGTGGAGCTGCTCCTCGCGTTCGAGGATGGCATCCTGCCCCAGCTTGTCGAGCAGGTAGGCGTAGGCGTAGGTCTTGTCGTCGTAGATGTCGCTCCAGGTGCGTGCGAGGGTGTCGGCCGTGGCGCGCAGCGCTTGCTGGGTCGTGCGGAAGCGTGCGAGCAGCTCCGCGGCTTCGTGTTCCGAGGGGGTCGCGGCGTAGAGTCCCGCCGTCACGGCCAGGTCGTTGTAGTGCGCCAGACAGCGCTCGGCGCATGCGGCGGCGGCGGCTTCGCGCTCCTGGGCCTCGCGGAGCGCGGCGTAGTCGGGGGCCGGAAGCTGCTCCCGGAAGCAGGGGTTGTAGATCAGGTTGCGCACCTTGCGCTCCTCGGGGATGAGCGCCGGAGCGTCGCCCCGTGCCTCCGGCTGCGGATTGCCGAGGTTGGCCAGCACCCACTCCTGCTCGATGGCCCCGATGCGGTCCGTGAGGCGGCCGCGGGCATTGCGCAGGTCGAAGATCGCCTCCTCCATGTCGAGGATGCGCTGCGTGTGGCTGCTGCGGAGCGCGGGTTCCTCGCGGAAGCGGCGGCGGAGGTCCGCCACGGCCTGCGCGATCGAGTCCTCGCGCTCCTGGAGCCGGGCCTCCTCGCGAAGCAGTGACATGTAATCCTCTCTCTGTTCCAGGCCGGCGATGCGGGCGGCGACCTGTTGCGCCTGCGCCCCGGGGGCGGCGAGTACCAGCCCCGCGGCCAGGCAAATTCTCCACAATGACATATTTCGCATGATTTTTATCTCCACCATTTCATGAAAAAGAGCTGTATGAGTCCGAAGATCTCCAGACGGCCCAGCAGCATCAGCAGCGTGCACACGATGCGCATGCCGGAGGGCAGTACCGAGTAGTTGCTCAGCGACCCTACCTCGCCGAATCCGGGGCCCACGTTGCCCAGGCAGGCCACGGAGCCCGTGAAACTCGTTTCGAGGTCGATGCCGAAGAGTGTGCCCACGACCGTGCCGGCCAGCGTGAGCATGAGGTAGGCCACGATGAATACCATGACCGAATTGACCGTCTCGTTCTCCTGCATCGCGCCGTCGAGCTTGATGCGGATCACGGCATTGGGATGCTGCTGCCGCCGGATGCGGGCCTTCATCATCTTGCAGGCGATGAGGATGCGGTTGATTTTCAGACCGCCCGAGGTCGAACCTGCGCAGGCGCAGACGAGCGATCCGAAGATCAGCAGCACCACGGCCAGCGGCGTCCACAGATTGGTGTCGGCCGTGGCGAAACCCGTGGTCGAGACCAGCGATACGAACTGGAACGAGGCGTAGCGGAACGCCGTGGTGAAAGCGGGGTAGAGCCCCGCGAGGCGCAGGCTCACGGCGATGACGGCCGAGCCGGCCAGCAGCATGCCCACATACCAGCGGGTGACCTCCGAGCGGAACAGGTTGCTGCGCTTGCCGGTGAGCGTGGCGTAGATCAGGCCGAAGTGGATGCCGGCTACGGCCATCGTGAAACTCAGGATCGTTTCGATCATTGCGCTGTCGTAGTAGCCGATGCTGGCATTGCGGGTCGAGAAGCCGCTCGTGGCGCATGCCGACATGCCGTGGCACAGGGCATCGAACCACGTCATGCCCGCCATCTTGAGCAGCAGGGTCGATACGACGGTCAGACCCAGGTAAACCACAAGCAGCAGGCGCATGAGCAGCTGCGTGTGGTAGCGGAAGTTGTCTTTGGCCAGCGACGACATCTCGACGTTGCTCAGCGTCATCTTGCTCTTGCCCAGCGAGGGCAGGATCACCAGCGCGAACATCACCACGCCCATGCCGCCGATCCAGGTCGAGGACATGCGCCAGAACTGCAAACCGCGGGGCAGCTCCTCCACGTCGTTCAGAATGGAGGCTCCGGTGGTGGTGAAGCCCGACACGCTCTCGAACCAGGCGTTCACCAGCGAGAACTCGCCGCCCCACATCAGGTAGGGGAACATGCCCACGATGCTGGCCACGAGCCACGAACTCACGACGATGCAGTAGCCCTCCTTGTTGGTCACCTGCTCGGCCTTATCGACGAAGACGAGCGGAAAGGCGCCCGTGAGCGCCGTCAGGAGCGACGACATCACCAGCGGGTAGAACGCCGAGTCGTAGCCGCTGACGGCCGATATGCCGGCCGACAGGAGCATGAAGCATGCGATGAAGAGCAGCATCATTCCCACGTATCGCAATACCACGCTGATTCTCATCGCTCCGTTATGCTTTGTTCTGTTTCACCGTTTTCACCAGGGTGTCGATCTTCTCCTTCAGCTCGGCCACCTCGTCCTTCAGCTCGCCCTTGACCGCGAACGGTATGCGGAACGTGAGGAAGTCGCCCAGGCCCTTGTTGATCCGCAGGATGGGGTTGATGCAGTACACGGTCATGAAGTAGTAGAGCATCAGCACGATGGCGATCATCACCAGCAGCGAGATCAGCACGGGCGTCACGGCCCGGTAGGCGTTTTTCTTCATCTGTTCGGTGCGGGGCGCCAGCGAACTCTGCGTCGAGGTCATGTAGGACTTCACGGCCGCCGTGAGGCGGTTGTAGAGCGCCTCGTACTGCTGGTCGTACCACCCCGAGCGCTGCCCCGGGGTGCCGGACGTGCGGTCGAGCGAGTCGCGTGCGATGCCGTAGGACAGGTAGTTGTCGGTCAGCAGCCGCAGCTCGGTGGTGGCGAATGCCAGCGAGTCGAGGAACGACTTGTCGAGCGCCTCGTTCTGGGCCACGGCGAGCGCCTCCTCAAGGCGCTGCATGCCGGAGCGGCAGAGCGAGTCGTAGGAGCGGTCGCCGAATACCGAGAGGTGGATCAGGGCGACGTTCTGGTCGTGCGCGGCGTCGAGCATCGCCTTGGCCAGCTCGATGTTGCGTTTGTTGGCCCGGAGGATCTCGTCCGTATCGCGGCTCAGGTGGCTGAGTTCGAAGAACGACACCATGCCCGAGAAGAAGAGCAGGCATGCGATGCTCAGAAAGCCGGTAGCGACTCTTTTCCGAAGTCCCGTCATTGTTCGCTTCTTTTTACAAATCGGTACAAATATAGCGATTTAATTCTCTATTTCACCTTTCAGGTCGTGCATTTCATCCATTTCGCCCAGCCGCACGCGGCAGATGGTGTTGATGCGCGCGGGGTCGTAGGGGGCCTTCACGCGGCGGTAGCTGCCCGTGAATCCGAACATCATGCCGCCGCGCAGGGTGCTTTCGAACAGCACGCTGTCGGTGGTTCCGCAGGCCCGGGCGCAGAAGTCGCCGTGGAGCCGGCGGCAGAGCTCCTCCAGCCGCTCGACGCGCTGTGCGGCGATGCGTGCCGGCACCTTGCCGGGCAGTGCCACGGCCGGGGTTCCGGGGCGCTCCGAGAAGGGGAAGATGTGGAGGTAGGCGGGTTGCAGGGCGGCCAGAAAGTCGTAGGTCTGCCGGAAATCCTCCTCCGTTTCGCCGGGGAAGCCGACGATGACGTCGATGCCGATGAAGGCGTCGGGCATGCGGCGGCGCACGGCGGCGAAGCGCTCGGCGAAGCGCGCCTGCGTGTAGCGGCGGCGCATGAGGCCCAGGATGCGGTCCGAGCCGCTCTGGAGCGGTATGTGGAAGTGGTGCTGGAACTTGGGCGAGGCGGCGCAGAAGTCGATGATCTCGTCGGTGAGCAGGTTGGGCTCGATGGACGATATGCGGTAGCGCTCAATGCCCTCCACGGCGTCGAGCGCGCGCAGCAGGTCGATGAACCGCTCGCCCGTGGTGCGGCCGAAGTCGCCCGTATTGACGCCCGTGATGACGATCTCCTTCTGGCCCGCCGCGGCGATCTGCCGCGCCTCCTCCGCGAGGTCGGCTACGGGCATGTTGCGGCTCGCGCCCCGGGCGTAGTGGATGGTGCAGTAGGCGCAGCAGTAGTCGCAGCCGTCCTGCACCTTGAGGAAGGCCCGCGTGCGGTCGCCGCCCGAGAAGGCCGCGAAGAAACGGGTCAGCTCCTCGGTCTCGCAGCTGTACACGCGCGACGGCCCCTTGCCCGACAGTTCGGTCACGCGCCGGTAGAGGTCGCCCTTGAAGTTGTTGCCCAACACGAGGTCCACGCCCTCGATGGCGGCGATCTCGCGGGGCTTGAGCTGCGCGTAGCACCCCGTCACGGCGATGATGGCCCGGGGATTGCGGCGGTGGAGTTTGCGGATGAGGTTGCGGCACTTCTTGTCGGCGTGTTCGGTGACCGAGCAGCTGTTGATCACGCAGATGTCGGCCTCGGCGTCGGGTGCCACGCGGACGAAGCCTCCCTGCTCGAACTCGCGGGCGAGGGCGGAGCTCTCGGAGAAGTTGAGTTTGCAGCCCAAAGTATGGAAATTTACGCGGCGCTGTTGCATGTTCGTTCGTTTTTCACGGTCGTTTTCCCGCCCGGCGGCGTGCCTGCTGCGCGCCCGGCTCGTCGGGTACGGCCGTATTAATCATGCGAAATTACGAAAACTGTGCGAAACTTCGCGCGTTTTTCGTAAAAAAGCGTAAATTTGCCGGCTGACGAAGCGAGCGGAGATGGAGTTTCTGAACGACCTTTTACAATATGCCTACCTGCGTCACGCGCTGGCGGCCTGCGTCCTTTCGGGCATCACGTGCGGTATTATCGGCACCTATGTGGTGTGCCGGCGCATGGTGTTCCTGGCGGGCGGCATCACCCACGCCTCGTTCGGTGGTCTGGGCCTGGCCTACTGGCTCGGGGCCGACCCCGTGCTGGGGGCGACGGCGTTCGCCGTGGCTTCGGCGCTCGGCATCGAGTGGGTGTCGGAGCGGGGCCGCATCCGCGAGGATTCGGCCATCGGCATCGTGTGGTCGGTGGGCATGGCTGCGGGCGCTTTCTTCATGAGCCTGCGTCCGGGCTACGTGTCGGGCGATCTGGCGGCTTCGCTCTTCGGCAGCATCGTCACCGTCACCGCCGCCGACGTGCGCTCGCTGGCGGTGCTGACCGCGGTCGTCGTGGCGGGGGCGGCGCTCTGGCTGCGTCCCGTGATGTATGCGGCGTTCGACCGCTCGTTCGCGCGCAGCCGCGGCATCCGCACCCGGGCGATCGGGTGGTGCATGGCGGTGCTCACGGCCCTGGCGATCGTCCTGTCGATCCGCATCATGGGCATCGTGCTGCTCATTTCGCTCGTCACGCTTCCGGTGGCCATCGTCAATCTTTTCTCGCGCTCCTACCGCACGATCGCCCTTTGGGCGCCCCTTACGGCCGTTGCGGGCAATGTCGCGGGGCTGTGGCTGAGCTACCGCTTCGAGGTGCCGCCCGGCGCCGCCATAATATTTGTGCTCGTTCTGGCGCTGATTTCGGTAAAACTGCTATCTTTGCGTAGCGAAAAACTCCACTGCCGCCGATGAAAACCATATACAAACTGATACTCAAGTCCTACTTCGGGCCCATGATCATGACCTTCTTCATCGTCATGTTCGTGCTGCTGATGAACTTCATGTGGCGCTACATCGACGAGCTGGTGGGCAAGGGCCTCAGTGCGGGCATCATCATCGAGCTGGTGGGCTATGCGCTGGCCAACATGGTGCCGATGGGGCTGCCGCTGTCGATGCTGCTCGCTGCGATCATGACCATGGGCAACCTCGGCGAGAACTACGAGCTGCTGGCCATGAAGTCGGCGGGCATGTCGCTGCCGAAGATCATGAAGCCGCTGGTCATCGTGGTCGGCATCATCGCCGTGGGCAGCTTCTTCATCGCCAACAACCTGCTGCCCTATACGAACAAGAAGATGCTCAGCACGCTCTACGACATCCGCCAGCAGCAGCAGACGCTCGAATTCCAGGACGGGCTGTTCTTCAACGGCATCGACGGCATGAGCATCCGCGTGGGGCACCAGGATTCGCACACGGGGCTGCTGACCGACGTGCTGATCTACGACAACCGCGAGAAGAACACGAACAACATGCGCACCATCGTGGCCGACTCGGGCTACATACGGCTGACGGACGACAAACGCTACCTGAACGTCACGCTCTTCCACGGTCAGAACTACCAGCAGACGCGCAACATACAGTGGTACAGCAACAGCACGCTGGAGCACCATATTTTCGACAAGCAGGACATGTTCGTACCCATCGAGGGCTTCGACATGCAGCGTTCCGACGCCGACAACTTCTCGGGCCGCAGCCAGACGCAGAACCTCGCCCAGCTCGAACGGGCCATCGACTCGCTGGAGCGGATCGTCGATTCGACCACCACGCGCTCCTACGAGCCCCTGCTCCGCGACCAGATCTTCTCGAAAGACCCTTCGGTGCTGCCGCTCGACACCCTTTACGGCCGTGACAAGCGCGCTTTCCGCCCCTTCCTGGCTGCGGATTCGCTCGCGCCGCTCGCGCTGCGCGAAAAGGCCCGGCTCTGGACCCAGGCCCGCAATGCGGCCAAGAATTCGCGCTCGCTCTTCTCCTACGACGAATCCGCGGCGAAGGACGCGCTCAACCAGCTCTACCGCAGCAAGGTCGAGTGGCACAGCAAACTGTCGCTGCCGGTCTCGATCCTGCTCTTTTTCCTGATCGGCGCGCCGCTGGGCGCCATCATCCGCAAGGGCGGGCTCGGCACGCCGATCGTGATCTCGGTGATCTTCTTCGTCATCTACTACATCATATCGAGTACGGGCCAGAAGCTCACCAAGGAGGGCAGCTGGGAGGCGGTCTACGGCATGTGGCTCTCGACCTTCATCCTCGCGCCCGTGGCCGTGTACCTCACCTACAAGGCGACCAACGACACCTCGCTGCTCGACACCGACTGGTATGCGGTGAAATACAAGGCGTTCCGCGCATGGCTCGGACGCTTCGGCGGGCGCTTCGCACGAAAACCGAAAAATACTACCCATAAATGACAACCAAAGTACTGAACACCATCGAAGAGGCCATTGAGGACTTCCGCAATGGCAAGGTCGTGATCGTCGTGGACGACGAGGACCGCGAGAACGAGGGCGACTTCATCGTCGCGGCCGAGAAGATCACGCCCGAGATCGTCAATTTCATGCTTCACGAGGGCCGCGGCGTGCTGTGCACCCCGCTTTCGGAGGAGCGTTGCGCGCAGCTCGAACTGAACATGATGGAGGAGAACAACACCTCGCTGCTGGGCACCCCCTTCACGGTGACGGTCGATCTGCTGGGACACGACTGCACCACGGGCGTGTCGATCCACGACCGTGCGGCTACGATCCGCGCGCTGGCCGATCCCGCCACGCGTCCCTCGGATCTGGGGCGTCCGGGCCACATCAACCCGCTCCGCGCCCGTCAGAAAGGCGTGCTGCGCCGTCCGGGCCACACCGAGGCTGCGGTCGATCTGGCGCGTCTGGCCGGATTGCAGCCCGCGGGTGCGCTGATCGAGATCATGAACGAGGACGGCACCATGGCCCGCCTGCCGCAGCTGCTGGAGGTGGCCGCGAAGTTCGGGCTGAAGATCGTGTCGATCGCCGACCTGATCGCCTACCGCCTCAAGCAGGAGTCGATCGTCGAGCGGGGAGCCACGGCCGACATGCCGACCGAGTGGGGGCACTTCCGCATCACGGCATTCCGCCAGAAGAGCAACGGCCTGGAGCACATCGCCATCACCAAGGGCGAGTGGTCTGAGGACGAGCCCGTGCTGGTGCGCGTGCACTCGTCGTGCGCCACGGGCGACATTCTGGGTTCGTGCCGCTGCGACTGCGGCGCCCAGCTGCACGAGGCGATGCGCATGGTCGAGAAGGAGGGCCGCGGCGCCATCGTCTACCTCAACCAGGAGGGCCGCGGCATCGGACTCTTCAACAAGATCGAGGCCTACAAGCTCCAGGAGGAGGGCCTCGACACGGTGGATGCCAACGTGCGCCTGGGCTTCGGCATCGACGAACGCGACTACGGCGTGGGTGCGAGCATCATCCGCGAGCTGGGCATCAAGCACATGCGCCTGATGACCAACAACCCGCTCAAGCGCGCCGGGCTGGAGGGCTACGGCCTGACGATCGACGAGATCGTGCCCATCGTCATCGCGCCGAATCCCTACAACCTCCACTACCTCGAAACGAAAGAGAAGCGCATGCACCACACGCTGGGGCTCTGCAAGCACGCGTAATTCACGCTGCGACCGAAACGAACGACCCGAGGCGCCCTGCACCGCATCGCCTTTCGGACGAACCGTCTGGAGAAGCTCCGCACGATTTATGTCCGCTGTTTCTGCGGCGCGAGCGGCGAAAAACACGTCAGTCCGGCGAAAGGATTCGAATCCTACTTCCTTCGCTTCGGCGACGGCTGCCGGCTGGAGCTGATGCGCCGGAAGGGCTTTGACATTCTGCTCACCCACGCCCCCGCCCTGGGGCTGAATGACGGGGAGGACTTGGCCCACATGGGCTTCGACGCCTTCAACACCCTGATGGACCGCTACCGCCCCCGCTATTTTATCCACGGCCATGTCCACCTGAACTATGGCCAGGACCTCCCCAGGCTGTCCTCCTATGGAGATACCCAGGTCATCAACGCCTACGAAACCTATACCTTTGAATATTGACGGGCCGGGCGCTTCCCGGCCGGCGGCGCCGGAGGAGAATTTTTCCTCCGGCGTTTTGACGTCCACAGCTTGCAAGCGGGGCCGGACTATGGTACAATATGGATATAATTTGTGGGAATGAGACGAAAAAGAAGGAAGTGAGGTCTATGCCCGATATCAGGCCGGCGCCTGTTACAGAGCCGAGGCTGCGGCCGGAGCTGATGCTCCAGGTGTCCCGGGCGCTGAATTTCGACCCGGAGGAGTTCGCAAAGCGCCACCTGGAGGAGTTTGTCCATCTGTACCTCCGGGTGGACGGGATGCTTAGCTACGTGGGGGAGGAGATCGTCTCCTACCTGGCCAACCGGATTAACGAGTGCCTGTCTAAGGCGGAATATGCCCTGCTGTCCTATATTGAGTACGCCGGCCGGGCGGAGAAAAAAGCGGACTCCGACTGTTTCAGCGAGGCGGTGGCCCGCTACTTGGACACCCGGCAGCGGGTGGGCGGAGATTGGGTCTACCTCTTTGAGGGGGAGGGGGCGAAGGCCAGGTGCCTGGCGGCCTACCCCCAGATGCACGCCATCGCCCAGGCTATGTACGCCTTTTCAAAGGAAATCAAGGAGCTGAAGCAGGTGGCAAAGACCGATGGTCCGGCGGCCTGGCCCGACCCCAAGAAGCTGAAAATTTGAGCGGCCGGTTAGGCGCCGTTTGAAAAATGGAAATATGCACAACGGTGAGGAATTTTTCCACCAGACAAAGACAATTTTTCGCAGGAATACTGGATGTATTTCAAGAAAAGTTGGGGCAGTATGGTGGAAAAAGAACCGCCGCTTGGGCGTATTGACATGTTTCAAACAAGCCCTAATAGTCGACGCACCGTGCCGTTTTGCCCCCTGAGCTTTACCAATTTTTAAGTGTGCTGGCTGTCAATAGCGGACAAAAGGAGGTTTGGAGTTTTTCCGCACATAACCCTTGAAATTTTCTTCACAGGCTGTTTACAAATCTTCTCTTGACAGATGGGCCAAAAGGCAATATAATGATACTGTTAAAGCCATAATCATGGCCCTACGTGAGCGGGAGACACCCCGCCGCGCGCGGAGGGAGGGAAATATAAATGTCGGAAGTCCGTGTGAGAGAAAACGAGTCTCTGGAGAGTGCTTTGAAGCGCTTCAAGCGCAGCTGTGCCAAGTCTGGAGTGCTGGCCGAGGTCCGCAAGCGTGAGCACTACGAGAGCCCCAGCGTCAAGCGCCGCAAGAAGTCTGAGGCCGCCCGCAAGAACCGTAAGAAGTTCTATTAAGCACAAAAACCGCTGGAGCGTTTCGCTTCGGCGGTTTTTTAAAATTCCCCGGCTGTGCCGGGATGAACAGAAAGGATGACGGCTGATGAATACTCCGCTGATCGAGGGCTGTGTAGACTCCTACGCCTCCTGCGCCGCCGCCTGTAGGGGCGGGGCGGACCGGCTGGAGCTGTGCGCCAACCTGGCCATTGGGGGCACCACCCCCTCGCCCAGCCTGTTCCGGCAGGTCCGGAGGGATTTTCCGGTTCCGGTCAACGTTCTGATCCGCCCCCGCTTCGGGGATTTCCTCTATTCGGCGCAGGAGCTGGAGGAGATGGAGGAGGATATCAGGCGTTTTCGGGACATGGGGGCCAACGGGGTGGTCATCGGCGCACTGACGCCCGAGGGCGACCTGGACGCCCAGGTGCTGAACCGCCTGATGGACTGCGCCCAGGGGATGGACATCACCCTGCACCGGGCTTTCGACATGACCCGGGACCCCCTGGCCGCCCTGGAGGAGGCGGTCCGCCTGGGCATGCGGACCGTGCTGACCTCAGGCCAGGCGAGAAGCGCGGCGGAGGGGTGCCAGGTCCTGGGGGAGGTATTCCGCCGGGCGGCGGGCCGAATCCACATTATGGCG
>OFFF01001740.1_pt1 | contig 13299 bp, 8 predicted proteins | sample 1521301 | NCBI WGS metagenome assembly OFFF01 (sample SAMEA3504101, study PRJEB24116) | mouse gut metagenome | biome: mouse gut; feature: mouse-associated habitat; material: faeces | place: Denmark | collected 2011
CACGATATGCACCTCCGCCCCCAGGCGCAGAGCCGTCCTGGCAGCGTCCATGGCCACGTTGCCGCCGCCTACCACGGCCACTTTTTTGCTGTGCATGATGGGAGTGGCGGAATTCCTGTCAAAGGCTTTCATCAGGTTGCTCCTGGTCAGGTACTCGTTGGCGGAGAACACGCCGTTGGAGTTCTCCCCGGGGATTCCCATGAACTTGGGCAGCCCCGCGCCGGAGCCGATGAACACGGCTTCAAATCCTTCCTCCTGAATCAGTTCGTCAATGGTGACAGACTTCCCTACCACCACGTTAGTCTCAATCTCCACGCCCAGCGCCCTGACATTCTCGATTTCCTCAGCCACCACTTTGCTTTTGGGCAGACGGAATTCCGGAATGCCGTACACCAGCACGCCGCCGGGCTCATGTAAGGCCTCGAAGATCGTCACGTCATAGCCCATCTTGGCCAGATCCCCGGCGCAGGTCAGGCCTGCGGGGCCGGAGCCGATGACTGCCACGCTTTTCCCCTTCTTCTCCGCCGTCACTTCCGGCTTGATGCCGTTCTCTCTGGCCCAGTCGGCCACGAAGCGCTCCAGCTTGCCGATGGAGACAGGGTCGCCCTTGATGCCCCGGATGCATTTCCCCTCGCACTGGGTCTCCTGAGGGCACACGCGGCCACAGACCGCCGGAAGGGCGCTGGCCTTGCTGATGATCTGATAGGCTTCCGCAATATTCCCCTCTTTCACTTTTTCAATAAAGGCGGGGATGTCAATGGCCACAGGACATCCCTTGACGCACTGCGCGTTCTTGCAGTTGATGCATCTGGCAGCCTCCGCCTGGGCCTCCTCCTGATTATATCCCAGACATACTTCTTCAAAATTGGCGGCGCGCTCCTTCGCGTCCTGCTCCCTGACCGGGATTTTCGTCAAAACGTCCATTTATTCTCATTCCTCCATATTTTTATACTCTGCGTCCTTACCTTCCATGCTCCTGCATGTCGGAAGCGTCCAAAATCCTGCATTTCCTTTAGGTGTCCCGCTTTCTGGCCGACAGCCGAAACCGCACCGGGCCGTCCGCACATCCAAACTCTATCTCGTAATCCTTATCTGAGCCTCTGGCTTTAAAGTTTCCGCCGCACCGGATGATTTCACACAATGTATACAAGACGGGCATTGTCTTGGGGCAGAACCCGGAGGGTGTCCCATATCCGCAGCGAAAGCGGTCATTTCTCTCAAACCCCAGTCTGCACTGTTCAGCCCGCCCTTCCGTCACCGTCACGGTAAACTCCCAGTCCTCCTCAATCCATTTTTTCATCTATTCTCCTGAATCGAAACCAGGTTTCCTAACCCGCTCCAATCCTGCAACGCAAAGCTTAGATTTCTTTTCGCTTTTAGCAGTTCCCGCAGCCGCCGTGGTGGGTGTCCCCCTCCTGGAGCTGCAGCATAGCTCTGCCCTCCTCGGTCTTGTAGAGGGTCTGCCGCCTCATGGCCTCATCAAAATTCACCCCATGTCCATCGAACTCCGGCCCGTCCACGCAGGCGAACTTCACTTTTCCGTCTACTGTCACACGGCAGGCCCCGCACATGCCCGTGCCGTCCACCATGATGGGGTTCAGGCTGACCACGGTAGGGATATTCAGTTCTTTCGTCAGCAGGCATACGAACTTCATCATGATCATGGGGCCGATGGCAATGCACACATCGTATTCCTTCCCCTCTGCCACCAGGTCTTTGATGGTCTGGGTCACCATGCCGCTGCGGCCATAGGAGCCGTCGTCCGTGGTTATGTACAGGTTCCCCGCTACTGCCTCCATCTCCTTCTCCAGAATCAGCAGATCCTTCGTCTTGCTGCCCACGATCACGTCCGCGGCCACGCCCCGCTCATGGAGCCATTTCACCTGGGGGTATACCGGCGCAGCGCCCACGCCTCCGGCCACGAAGAGGATTCTTTTCTTCCTCAGCTCCTCCGGCGTCTCCTTCACCAGTTCTGAGGGACATCCCAGCGGCCCCACGAAATCATGGAAGGAGTCGCCTTCCTCCAAGCTGACCATCCGATGGGTCTCAGCGCCTACGCTCTGGAACACGATGGTGACTGTCCCCTTCTCCCTGTCATAGTCGCAGATGGTCAGCGGAATCCTCTCTCCCTCCGCGTCCATACGCACGATGACGAACTGTCCGGGCTGGCATGACTTGGCCACCCGCTTCGCCTCCACATCCATGAGATAAATGTTCGTGGTAAGCTCCTGTTTCTTTACAATCCTGTACATAATCCACCTCTCCGTTCCTTTCCTAGCCTCAATGCTCCGCATATTGTTGTTCGTCCACATCTAATTCTATCAGGCTCAGTCTGCCGCGGTCATCCCGCTGGAGCTTGAACCTCTCACCGGTATAGGCATTCACAGCGAAGTCCGTTCCCGTCCTGGTGGACTTCCCGTCCGCCGTCTGGTAATACTCCGCTATCACATAGAAATCGTCCACCTTATTGATATTGGTCACATACTGATAGATATACAGATAGCAGTCCTCGCTTCCATCCAAGCGCCCCGCCAGGTCAATGATTCTGCCGCTGGCCAGACAGTATTCCACCACGGAATTCACCGCCATCTCCGGCGTAATCTCTGTATTCATGATCAGCTGATAGCTCCTCTCCGCAATGGTCCCCGTCACGCCGTCCACGATTCGGGCAAATTTGAATTTCGACTTGCCCAGAGGCATGTGGATCGGCCCTGTATAAGGCGAGGAAGAATAGGTAGGGTCGCTTCCGTCCATGGTATAATAGACATCCTCATCCTCGCTGGTGATTTCGATATCTATGGGAAAATAATATTCTCCGCTGATGACGCTCACCTCAGGCGGGAGGATTTCGTTGTTCTCGATGTGGTACTCTTTTGTCACCACATCGCTGACGATTCCGTTGTCGTTCACGAAATAGGCGCTGATGACATAATCTCCGTTCTCCAGTATGATGGGAGCCGTGTACTGGGTGCTTTCCTCCGTGGGCTCGCTTCCGTCCGTGGTGTAATATATCCTGCCGGAGCCCGCCGCGGTCAGTTTCAATGCCTGGATGCTGGTGTAGTATCCCTCGTTGACGCTGAACTCCGGCATCTGCGCGATATAGTTGGGATACATGGCAATCAGGGCCTCATTGCCGCTGGCCAGAAGCAGGGCATTGATGGTCTGGTAGTCCTTCCGGTCACGGTATATGGCAATGAGCTTTCCGTAGGCCCCGTCCAGCTGTTCTGAGGAAGCGTTCCCGCTCTTCACGATTTCCCTGAGAAGATACTCATATTCCACTTTGTTGCTCTTCTTCAGATAGATATCTGCCAGTTCGAACAGCAGTTCTACATTGGAGCCGTCAAGCTCCAGCGCCCGGTTGTAGCAGGCGATGGCTTCGTCATATTTCCCCATCTCCACATATTGGGCCGCCCTGTTCAGCTGGTACTCCTCGGAATAATAGCCATAGGCGTACCACATCACGCAGCCGGCCGCCGCCAGCGCCAGCACCATGATGGTCAGCAGCACCCTCGGCCAGATTCTCTTTCTCCGTACGGGCTTCTGCCCGTCTTCCTCCGTATCCTCTTCTTCATCCTCTTTTGGATCATCACCCATGTCCTCATGCAGTTCTTCCAAGATGTCGTGAATGGTCTGTTCCAGCTCAGGCTCGAAATCAGGTACGATGTGGATATCCTCCCCGCAATGCTCACAGTATAGGCTGTTCTCAGCCATTTCCTCCCCGCAATTAGGACATTTCATAATTCATATCTGCCTTCCTCAATTCAGAACAAGCCTGTAATCACGCCATCTTCATTTACATCAATCCCGTAGGCTGAAGGCTTCTTAGACAATCCGGGCATGGTCACTACATCGCCTGTCAGCGCCACCACGAACCCGGCCCCTGCAGATACATATACTTCCCTCACAGTCAGTTCGAACCCCTGGGGCCGCCCCAGGAGCTTAGGGTCGTCCGACAGGGAATACTGGTTCTTCGCCATGCAGACAGGCAGCTTTCCAAAGCCCAGCTCCGTCAGCTTCCGTATCTGCCGCCTGGCCGCCGCGGAAAAGCTGACGCTGCCAGCGCCGTAGATTTCCGCGGCCACGGTGCGCACCTTCTCCTCCAGCGCCAGATCGTCCTCATACAATACGTGGAAGCGGCTTTCCTTCGACTCCAAAGTCTCCAGCACCTTCCCGGCCAGGGCAATGCCTCCCTCCCCGCCTTTCTCCCACACCTCCGATACGGCGAACTCACAATGCCTGCTCTCGCAGAACTTCCTCACATAATCGATTTCGGCCTGGGAATCCGTCACGAAAGCGTTCAGCGTGACGACTACGGGCACGTCGTATTTCTGTAGATTTTCTATATGCTTTTCCAGGTTCGCGATGCCTTTCGCCAGCGCGTCCAGGTTCTCGACGCCCAAATCTGTTTTGGGTATGCCACCATTATACTTCAAAGCGCGGATAGTTGCAACAAGTACTGCCGCGTCCGGCTTCAAATCCGCAATCCTGCATTTGATGTCAAAGAACTTCTCCGCCCCCAGGTCGGCGCCGAAGCCTGCCTCCGTGATACAGTAGTCCGCCATCTTCAGCGCCGCCCTGGTCGCCCGGACGGAGTTGCACCCGTGGGCGATATTGGCAAAGGGCCCCCCGTGCACCAGCACCGGCGTATGCTCCAGGGTCTGGACCAGGTTCGGCTTCATGGCATCCTTCAGGAGGGCCGCCATGGCGCCCACTGCCTGCAGATCCCCTGCCGTCACCGGATCCCCCTCCTCGTTATAGGCCACGATGATCCTGGACAGACGTTTCTTCAGGTCGCCCATATCCTCCGCCAGGCAGAGGATAGCCATGATTTCGCTGGCCACGGTGATGACAAAGTGGTCTTCCCGCACGTAGCCGTCCATCTTGCTGCCGAGCCCTACCACAATATTCCGGAGCACTCTGTCGTTCATGTCCATGCAGCGCTTCCAGACAATCTGCCTGCTGTCTATCCGCAGCTCGTTCCCCTGCTGGATATGGTTGTCCAAAAGCGCCGCCAGCAGGTTGTTGGCGGAGGTGATTGCGTGGAAATCCCCTGTGAAGTGAAGGTTCAGCTCCTCCATGGGCACCACCTGGGCATATCCGCCCCCGGCGGCTCCCCCTTTGATGCCGAAGCAGGGACCCAGCGATGGCTCCCGCAGCGCCACCACAGCCTTTTTCCCAAGCTTCCCGAATGCCTGGCCTAATCCTACGCTGGTGGTAGTCTTGCCCTCCCCAGCGGGCGTAGGATTGATGGCCGTCACCAGGATGAGCTTGCCGTCCTGTCTGCCCTCCAGACTGGCCAGATAGGCATCGGAAAGCTTCGCTTTATACTTGCCGTAAAGCTCCAGGTCGTCCTCCCGGATTCCCAGGCTTTCCGCGACCTTTCCAATCGGTTCCATTTTTGCTTCCTGTGCGATTTCCAAATCCGTCTTCATGGTTCACCCTCCTCTTCTCACCCTACTTCTTCCAGCATCTGATCGAATTGCTCCGGGCTCATCAGTATCTTTCTGGGCTTAGTCCCCTCTTCTTCTCCCACTACGCCGTACTGGCACAGCTGGTCCATGATCCTGGCCGCCCTGTTGAAGCCAATCTGCAGCGCCCGCTGCAGCATGCCGATGGAAGCTTTGTCTTTATCGATGATCAGATGGCCTGCTTTCTCGAACAGCTCATCCACATCGCTTCCGCCGGAACCCTTGCCGCCGGTGCTTCCGATATTCATGATTTTCTCTTCCACATCCACCGCGTATGTATTGCCCAACACCTGGTTCTTCAGGAAATCCACCACATCCGAGACTTCCTGGTCCGATACGAACGCTCCCTGGACACGGGCCGGCTTGGGATATCCCTGGGGATAGAAAAGCATGTCCCCCTTCCCCAGAAGCTTCTCTGCCCCCACCATGTCCAGAATCGTGCGGGAATCCACACCGCTGGACACGGAAAACGCCACCCGGCTGGGCATGTTGGCTTTGATCAGGCCGGTGATGACATCCACGCTGGGGCGCTGGGTCGCTATGATCAGATGGATGCCGCAGGCCCGGGCAAGCTGCGCCAGCCGGCAGATGGACTCTTCCACCTCTCCGGGGCACACCATCATCAGATCCGCCAGCTCGTCCACGATAATGACGATCTGCGGCAGCTTCGCCGGTGCGTCAGGATCGCCCTTTTCCCGCTTGGCCTCCACTTTTTTGTTATATCCCTTCAGATCCCTTACATTGTACTCCGCGAACTTCCGATATCTGTCCTCCATCTCGGCCACGCCCCAGTGCAGGGCCGCGGAGGCCTTTTTCGGATCCGTCACCACAGGAACCAGCAGGTGGGGGATGCCGTTATAGATGCTCAGCTCCACCACCTTCGGATCCACCATGATCAGCTTCACGTCATCCGGATGCGCTTTATACAAGATGCTCATGATCAAAGTATTGATGCAGACAGACTTACCGGAACCCGTGGCACCGGCGATAAGCATGTGGGGCATCTTGGCGATGTCCGACACCACGGCCTTCCCCGCAATGTCCTTGCCCACCGCAAAAGCGATATTGGAAGGAAAATCCTGGAATTCACTGCTCTCCAGGAGATCGCGCAGCGCCACGGCCATGGTCTCCTTGTTGGGCACTTCTATGCCGATTGCCGCTTTCCCGGGGATAGGCGCTTCGATTCGGATGTCCGTGGCCGCCAGATGCATTTTGATATCATCTGACAGCCCTACGATTTTCGAGACCTTCACGCCCTGTTCGGGCTGCAGCTCATAACGGGTCACGCTGGGGCCCTGGCTGATCTCCGTGATGGTCACCCTGACACCGAAGGTCTCCAGGGTCTGCTGGAGCCGCATGGCCGTCTCACGCAGTTCTCTGGCTGAATCTCCCGTGGCTTCCTGGCCTTTCTGCAGCAGGTCCAGGGGCGGCAGCATGTATTTTTTCGGCACGCTCTTCTCGGCCTCGGACATTTCTTTTTCCAGGCCGTTGAAACCGTTTTCCGGCATTTGGCTTCCGGCAGCGCCTGCTGTGTTCAGGGATGCTGTCGGCCCGCCTGCAGGTCTGGAGCTGCCCTGGGAGGGCGGTGCTGGCCTGGGGGCGAAACCTGTGCCCATAGGCGGCGCCTGATTTCTGCCAAACGGAGAGGGCTGTGCCTCCTCTGGGACGGTATCCTCCCAGGCTGCCTTCTGACGGGAGGAATCTGCGGTATCCCCCCAGGCTGCCTTCTGACTGGAGGAATCTGCGGCCTCCTCCCAGGCTGCCTTCTGACTGGAGGAATCTGCGGCCTCCTCCCAGGCTGCCTTCTGACGGGAGGAATCTGCGGCCTCCTCATAGGCTGCGGTTCTGTAGGAATCTTCATAGGCAGCGCTTCTGCGGGAATCTTCATAGGGACTGCCCGCGCCCGGCTCCATGCCGCCTGCGCTCTCTTCCGGACTTCCCGCGTCAGATGACATCCGGTTCTCTCCAGGCTCCGCGCCCCAGCCATCTGATGCCGTCCGGCCTTCGCCCTGTCCAGAACCCCATCCGACCTGCGCCATTCGGCTGGCACTCTGTTCCGCATCCCATGCATCCGGCATCCCAAAACTCTCCTCTCCATAGTCCCCGGGATCTTCCGCCTCGTCATTCAGAATCACCTGATGCATGCCCCGAATGGGAATCTTCTCAAAATCGAATTCCAGTTTTCGGGATTTCGTCTCTTTCACCGGCTCTTCAATCCATTCCTCCTCCGCCTGGGGCTCTGTCACTGTCTCCACCGGCTCCTCCACCGATGCCTCCATCGGTTCCGCCGAATAAGTCTCCTCATAAGGCATTCCCTCTCCGGCCTCTTCCTCCGGCAGGATGATTTCATGTATGTCGTCGCCGTATCCGCTCTTGTCCTCCGGCCTGGTCAGGGCAGTATCCAGCATGACGCCGGAAACTTTCTTCTCCATCCGCAGAATCTTCTCGTTCTCCTTTTCCTCAGCCCTCAGCCTGCGCTCCTTGGCTTTCCTGCTGCGCTGCTCTTCCTGTTCCCTCGCCTTCCGGGCCCGCTGTTCCTCCTGCTCCTGACGGCGGATTGCATTCTGCTCCCTGCGCCTCTGGGTGTTCTCCTCCTGCTCCTGGCGGCGAATCGCGTTCTGCTCCCTGCGCCGGATGGAGTCCTCCCTGGACAATTCACGCATACGGCTGCCGCCCCTCTTAACGCTGCTGAGCAGTGACTTCTCCGTCAGAAGAATCAGGCTCACCACAGAGCACAGCAACAGCACCAGCACGGTTCCGATGGTCTCCAGATACTGCTGCAGCAGAAAGCTGATGCTCCCAGCCAGGATGCCGCCGCCGGACTTATTGTCCCTGCAGCCTTCATACAGAAGCTTGATGTCATACTTTTCCATGCTCCCCGCCTGCTTGGCCAGCAAATCGCACAGGATGCAGAACATCACGAACAGCACGATGCCCGCCACCAGCTTCCTGACGGCATTGGGGCTCCCCTCATTGGCGAACCAGAAGGCCGCTGCCAGGAAAACCAGCACCGGCAAAATATATGCGCTCCACCCGAACAGTCCGAACAGGACACCGCTGACAGCGTTGCCCCCAGTCCCAATCAGGCCCAAATTGCAGCAGAACAAAAACACCATGGCCACGAACAGCACAATCAGCCCTATCTCATGGAAAAGGGCGCTGTCCTGCATGGACTGGGTGTTTGTCTTCTTTTTCCGGGCAGTGCTGCTTTTCCTGCCCGTAGTGGTACTTGTGGTCTTTTTACTGGAAGAAGATGTTTTCCTTCCGCCGGAAGCCGCCATCCTGATCAACCTCACTTCTGTCACTGATTCTTCCATCCCGCAGGGCATAAAAGGACACCCTGCCAGCGATTTTTCAATTATATCATTTTTGTGTCCACTTGTCATTAAATATTTCTAAAACCCAAAAGAAAGCCCGCGCCGGGGCATTACCCCATCGGCGCAGGCTTTCTCTCTGGGAGCAGACCTTCCTCCCTGGGAGCAGACCTTCCTCCCTGGGAGCGGACTTTCCTCCCTGGGAGCGGGCTTTCCTCCCTGGGAGCGGGCTTTCCTCCCTGGGAGCGGGCTTTCCTCCCTGGGTCCATCTTTCGCTGCCTGTGCTTTCATTCAGGCACAGCACTCTCTGATTTTTTCTACCATCTCTGCCCTCAGGCCTTCCAGGAATTCCTTCCCCCTGGGATAATCGTCGAACCGCAGGTTCCTCCCGGCGGCCCGGTCGATCATGGCCACTACCGCCTCCCTGCCGATATGGCGCTCCAGCGCGAAACAGATATCCATATCCTGGATGGCATCATACATGACCTCCCCCCTGACGGAAAGATAGACGCAGTCCCTGCCGGGATATACGATGAAAGGGTCGCCGGAAGGATACGACCTGTCCCCCGAGGTGGTCAGATAGGGATTGACCGGGTAACGGGACACACTGGAATTGTAGAAATTGAAGCCCCAGTGCAGGAACCCCTTGATGTCGTACTTGTAAAGCAGAAATCCCAGAACCCGCGTCCTGGCGGAAGGCATGGCCATAAAGCTGTTGGTAAAGACCTTTTCCGGGTTGCAGCAGTAATAGGTCCACTGGTTCGGGATGTCATGCTCCAGGAATTCATGCACATGCATCACACTGGTGACAGGACAGGATACCAGCCCATTCTCATAAAAGCTGTAGTCGGACAGCGCGTCGAAATTCTTGCTGTCCCCGATCAGCGGGCGCATGATGTCGGAGGCGGTCCTGTAAGTATCCATGGAATCCTGGGATGGCTCGTCCGAGATGTGGAAATACGTCTGCTCGCTGATGCCCTCCGCCTCCAGTTCCTTTGAGATTGCCTCGATATACTGCTTCAGGAAGGACACATACTCCTCCGAGTCCGCCGCCACATGCCAGCCGAACAGATAGCCTTTCACGCCGTTCTCAGTCACCATGATGTTAGGCGCGCACTTCGCTCCCCACTGGGAGAACATATGGGCCATCTCGAAATACCGGATGCCGTTTTTCTTGCAGATGTCGATGAAACGCCTGAACCGCTGGAAGGAGAAGGTATACTGGTCCCCCTGCTTTTCGATGTCCACAAGCTGCACGCAGGGCCTCACTGTGCCGACCTCGGTATCCAGCGGCGGCGTATGTATGGGCACCAGAATCATGTTTATGCCTGTGTCCGCTGCGGCGGCAATGTACTTGTCAATCAGCTCCCAGTGCTCTTCGGAATAAATCTCCACATGATGCTGTACCGCGATGCAGTCCGCGTAGAACCATCTGGTATAAATCAGCTTCTGTTCCGGCATCTTTGCGGGGATCACATGGACGTACATCCGCTCGCAGATGTTCCAGCCGCTCTCCGGCGCCACCTTCACTTTGATTTCATAGTCTCCCGGCGCGGCGTCCCCGGGAATGTCCGCCCTCACCCAAAGCGTGCTCACCCAGTCCGTAAGAGTCACCCGAAACCCTGTCTCCTCCAGGGGAACCAGGATATCCGGCATCATCCCCGGTTCCAGTGTGATATAATCCTCGCCCTCATTGCCCGTCTCCCGGACCGGATAGTCCATATTGGCGTCCTTCACCAGGTACAGCCTGACGCTGCTTCCGAAAGGCGACTCCACAGACACGGCAGCGTCCATCCTACAGTCCGTCCGCACGCAGATCTGATAGGACAGCCTCTCCCCTGCCAGAACCGACTTTGCATGTATTTCATGGTGATCCAACCTGTCTTCCGCCCGCACCTTCTCCAGGGACGAAACCTGCACAATTTGAAATTCCATATCCTCTCCTCCAAAAAATTGATTGATATCTTTTCCATATAGTTTATAATAGAGAGTGCATTCCCGCAATGGATAAACAAATCTAAAAAATGGACTTTTCAGCAGAAGGTCCCGGACATAAGACAGCTGCGGAGTCAGAAACAGGAGAAGCCTAAGAAATTCATGCACACACAGACATATTACCATACAAAATTACAGGGGGAGGCGAACCGGCGGAACGATTCGGTGCCGCTCCAGGTCAACTGCGTGGGCGCAGTGTCGGAGGACAGCTCCTTTTCCTCCAGGGCAGTGCGTCGGGATTACTACTATATTTATGTCATAAAGGGGAAGATGTTTCTGGAAACGTGCGCTCTCCTTCCCGGAGACGTAATCGTCTTCGAGCCGGAGCACCCTTATCAATATACCAGCGAAGGCGAGACCACCTATCTCTGGGTGCATTACACCGGCTTCGAGGCCCGCTCCCTGACCAAATCCGCCGGACTTGCTCTGAATGTCAGCCAGCATATCGGCGTGCACAGGTCGATTGTCTCCTGTTTCCAGCGGCTTTTCCGCGAATTCATCATCAATGACGGCCCCTCCGCCCAGCTCTGCGTCTGCCTCCTGAAGGAGATCATGCTCTACACGGCCCGATATGCGATGCCCCATCCCAGGGAAAACCCACCGCTCCTGGCCATAGAGCATATCCACCGCTCCTTTCAGAAGACGATTGACGTGGACAGCCTGGCCCAGATGGAGAACATGAGCTGTACCGCCTTCCGATGCGCCTTCAAAAAGCATACCGGCGTCTCCCCGGTGGAGTACATCATACGCCAGCGGATCAGCGCGGCCTGCAGGCTGCTGGCGCAGACCGACAGAAGCGTCAGCGCCATCGCCGCCGATGTAGGGTACCATGACCAGTACTATTTCAGCCGTATTTTCAGGAAAAAAACAGGCCTGTCCCCTCTGAAATACCGCTCCCGGAACCGCTGAGCGCCTCCGCTTTCCCCAAAAAGCCCGGGGCTGTCACGCGGCACCCTTTTCCCCGATCATGGCCCGCAGCTTGCCTATGGCTTTGTCGATGCCGCCCACTTCATCGATGATGCCATGCTTCACGGCCTCCTCGCCCACCAGTATGGTACCCACGTCCTTGGTCAGGATGCCTGTCTCCGTCATCAGATGCTCCAGCTTGCCCTTGTCGATCCGGCAATGACTGCAAACGAACCCTGTGATTCTGTCCTGTATGAGCTTGAAGTAATCGAAGGTCTGGGACACGCCGATCACCATGCCGCTCATGCGGACAGGGTGTATCACCATGGTCCCTGTGGGCACAATGAAGGAATAGTCCGTGCTCACGGCGATTGGGACGCCGATGGAATGGCTGCCTCCCAGCACCAGGGAGACAGTGGGCTTGCTCAGAGAGGCAATCATCTCCGCGATGGCAAGGCCCGCCTCCACGTCCCCGCCCATGGTGTTCAGCAGCACCAGAACCCCCTGTATGTCCTTGCTGTCCTCGATTGCCGCGAGGCTTGGCAGAATATGCTCATATTTCGTGGTCTTGGAATTATTGGAAAGGTTTTCATGCCCCTCAATTTCTCCGATGATGGATATGAGATGGATGTCCCCCAGTTTCCCACTCTCGTCCAGGGTGGCCTGTCCGGTCTGCTCTATCCGCTCGTCTCTGTGCTCTTCTTTTTCTATCTTCTTGTCCTCTTTTTGATCGCTCATGTCTCTCTCCTGTCAAAAATCTGCTGCCGCTCCTACTTCCACAGCCGCCATAAATTCGTTTTACACCCTCCTAGCGTTCCCTTTTCAGGCAAAAAAATACCAGTCTCCATGGAAATGGGACTGATATCTTTCCTGCATGTCCTATTGTATGTGAGCGCCGTTTCCACACGTTCGCCGCATTGTCAAATGTCGAAGTCATCATCCTCCGCCACAGAAAAATCAAAATCATCGTCTTCCGCAGTCGACTTCAATCCGTAGTCCAGGACACGTTTCACATGTTTCTTCGGCAGGGGCATGGGGTTCTCCAGATAGCGGACTTCCCTCTGTCCGGCCTCTTCCGCGGCTCCCTGTGGACTTTGGGAATCTTCTGCGCCATCCGCCTGATGCCTTGTACGGCGCCTATGCCCCAAACTGTCTCCGCTGCCCTCCGCATCCGGCAGTACCGTGGCACCTCCGTCCGCTTCCTCTTCGTCATCGATTTCTGCAGCCGCCTCTTTCCCCGCCTCCGCGCCATACGGCACATGGAAGCACTGTCCCAGGCCCAGGCCCGCCAACAGGGCAAAAAGCAGATACAGCACAAAAAACCCCGGCATCTCCTCCGTAAATATCCCGTAACAGCTGGCCAAAGCAATGCCGCCTGTCGTCAAGACACATACGGAAATCCGTTCATTCCGTCTGTCGCACCAGAAACTGAAGACCCCGAACGCCATCAGCGCCAGAAGCAAGGCCCCCTCCGCCCCGGAACCGGAACTCAGGACTGGCCACGTCCCTACAGCGGGCAACACGCTTCCTGCAGCATCCGCCCCCGCCTCCTCCATGACCACAGGCAGCCGGAACCCTCCCGGCTCATACAGGCGAAGCCACGCCTGCGCCACGCC
>OFFF01001744.1_pt1 | contig 13291 bp, 15 predicted proteins | sample 1521301 | NCBI WGS metagenome assembly OFFF01 (sample SAMEA3504101, study PRJEB24116) | mouse gut metagenome | biome: mouse gut; feature: mouse-associated habitat; material: faeces | place: Denmark | collected 2011
CCCTCGGAGAGCTTTTCGGAGTCGATATCTACAGTTTTCAAGGTTCATTTGAGCCCGTTTTTTGCAGCTCAGTTTTTCATAAATTACTTGACACTACCGTCAGCTTTCCCGCCTCTACCTGTCGATGCCAACTGTAAATCGTAACTTTATATCAGAAGAATTATATGAATAACAAGCTCATCCTTGACGTACAGAAAACTGTACTCTATAATGTAAATATAGAAATTCGCGTTTGTATGTGGGAGGTATTTCATCATGTTAGCAGTAAATTATACAAATCTTCGGGATAATATGAAAACGTATATGGATAAGGTAACAGATGATTATGAGACTATGATCGTTTTAAGAAAAAATAACAAGAATGTCGTTATGATATCAGAAGAATCTTATAATAACCTTATGGAAAACATTTATGTCATGGGCAATAAAGAAAATTATGATTGGCTGATGAAAGGCAAAGCTCAGTTGGAGAATGGTCAATATTCTGTACATGAGTTATCCGAGGCAGAAGATAATGAATAAGGTGTTTGCAGATACTGGTTGGGAAGATTATCTTTATTGGCAGACAGAGGACCGTAAAACACTGAAAAAGATCAATCAGTTAATCAATGATATTGTTAGGAATGGCAATAGCGGAATTGGAAAACCAGAACCATTAAGAGGGAACTTATCCGGATATTGGAGCAGACGGATTAACGATAAAGACCGTTTGATTTACAGAATAGATGAAAGCAATATCTATATTCTGGCATGTCGTTATCACTATGGAGATCAATAGCATGAAAAAAATGAGCGCCATGGTTCTCATTCCACAGAGCTCATTTCTTTTCCATTTTTTACCGTACCGCTGCATTCGTCAGCTTCGCTCATCACCTATTCCGCGAAAATCTTCACCTCATAAGCCCCAAGCTCCGCTTCGCCTTTGATCAATTCTCCTGCGATTAGTTCCCGCAGCTCCTTTTTCACTTCCACCTTCACGCTCTCCGGAGCATAGTTCAGCACGAAGAAATATCTCCTGCCGTCCTTCTCCCGGACAGCCAGCTCGCAGCACTCGGGCAGTTCCAGCGTTTCCCTCCAGGGCGTCCCCGCTCCCAGCTTTTCCAAAAATACCTTCGCCGTATCAAGCGCAAAGGCTCCGCCGAAGTAATAGGCCTCGCCCTTTCCATACCGGTTGCGGATCAATGCCGGCGTCCCCGCGTAATAGCTGGACGCATAACGGGCCAAGACCTCCGCATGCTCTCCCGCAGGTTCCAGCAGGTCATTGAACACTGCGGCTTCCACCTTCGTTCCGCCCCAGTCTGCCAGCACCCTGCCGTCGTCGGGCGCCACAAAAGAATACTCCGGGATATCCGTCCCCGTCAGCTCCGCCGCCTTTCCCGGCAGCTTGTCCATCACGCACCGTCCGCAGAAATCCTTGTACCCGGTCCTGCAGCCCATGACCAGCTTCCCGCCTTCGGACACATAGGTTTCCAGCGCCTTCATCCGGGCATCCGTCAGAATGGATGCATGAGGATAGAACAGCACTTCATACTTCCGCAGCTCCTCCCAGTCGGTCTCATCGTCAAGATAGACGTAATCGAAAGGCGTATGGGTCATCTGCAGCGCGGCAAACAGGGACTTCTGGCTGCATTTGTCCACCCGCTCATGCCACTTGTCCTGGCGGGCGTCCCAGATATTGTCATAGTCCTTTAAGATCCCCACCTTCGCCGCATAGCGCGCGCCTGCGATTTCCTTCATGCCTTCCATCTTCCGGGCAATCTCACGGATCTCCCGAAGCCTGCGGTTGTCCCGCCCGGAATAATCCAGGATACCGTGCCAGTACATCTCCGTCCCCACCGTGCAGGTCCGCCAGCGGAAATAGCTGACAAAATCCGCTCCGTGGGCAATGCTCTGCATGGTCCAGAGGGTGATCTGCCCGGGCCTGGGCGTGGGCGCTTCCATCCGGGTGGTCCAGCCGTTTGCGCCGCTCTGCTGCTCCATGATCCCGAAGATGGGGGAAATGGCTCTTGTCTCCGCCAGATTCCGGCTCCATTTGCGGTCCTTGATGGGATCCTCCGCCTGATAATCGTCCAAACAGTACGCAAAATTCGGGTAGGAATCGTAGGTCATAAAGTCCAGGCTTTCCTTCTGCATCGCCTGGTTATCCAGATTGCCGAAGATGCCGTTGGTGGTGATAAAATCCTCTTTTTTGCAGTATTTCCGAATGATCTCGGACTGCATCCTTACAAAACGCCGGGCGCTGTCTGAGACAAAACGGTAATAATCCAGCAAATGGTGGGGGTTGTTGGTGTTGTGAACCGTCTTGCGGGGCACATATACCTGCTCCCAGCAGTTGTAGGTCTGGTTCCAGAAAATGGTTCCCCATGCCTGGTTCAGTCCGTCTATGGTTTTGTATTTTTCCTGAAGAAAATGCCGGAACGCCAGTGTATCGCTTTCGGAATAAAATTCGTCCAGCTCGCAGTTCACCTCATTGTCGATCTGCCATCCGATAATGGCAGGGTGTCCGCCGTAGTGGGATGCGGACTTTTCCACGATATTGCGGCACAGCTTCTGATATACGGGGGAGTTGTAATTGTAGTGCCGTCTTGCGCCGTGGCGGTATAGCAGGCCGTCCTGGTCCGCATTGAGCACCTCCGGATACTTCTCGGTCAGCCATACCGGCGGGGTTGCCGTGGGCGTACAGAAAATGACCTTCATTCCTTTTTTCTGCGCCAGCTCCAGGAAGGAGTCAAAAAATTCATAGGTGTACACACCTTCCTCCGGCTCGATCTTGTTCCATGCAAATTCCGCAATGCGGATCACCTCAATGCCTGCCTGCAGCATCCGCTCCAGATCATCCTCCCACAGGGAGGAATCCCAGTGCTCGGGATAGTAGCAGGTCCCCATTACAAAACGTTCTCCGTTTATGATCTCTCTCATCGTTATTCCTCTTCTTTTAGTGAAAATATTCCAGCAAATCAGAACAGAAGGCGGGTCTGCGTCCGGTCGTTCTGACTGCCGCGGTATATGGATCTAAGACTCCTGGTTCTTAACATAGATCGCCCAATTCTGCTCTCCGTCGTCTTCGATCTTCACGTCTTCGAAGCTCTGGATGTAAGATTTGAACTGGGAATATCCGTAGTCATGAACCTTGAAATCCCCGAACCGGTTCCGGATCCGGTTGCCCAGCGTTCCCAGGGAAACTCCCTGTTTTCCCGCATATTTGATCTGCTGCAGTATGTATTCCTCCAGCAGGTCCTTCCGGCTCTTGTCCTCATACAGCATCACGGAAACCTTGGTTCCGTCCTGCTTTAGTTTCAGCTTGGGAAACGTCTCAAGAAATTTGGACAGCAGGCTGTATCCGTACCTCCGCACGTCAAAATCAGGATACAGCTTCAAAAGACGGCTTCCCACCTCGCCGAGGCCGGTCTCCTTGTCGTCGTTTTGGTTTTCCATGATGATCTTGATCACAGCTTCTTCGATCTGATTCTTCACCACATCCACGCTGCTGCGCTTGAGCTCCTTGGCAGACGTAGATACCGCAGGCGCTTTTTCTGTATTTTCCATTGTGCTGTCTTCCAGAAGAAGCTCCAGTACCGTGAAAATGTCGCAGGCTTTTCGGAAGGGGATGGGCGTCTTGTCCTCTCCCATACCGATCACCAGCTTGCCGTTTTCCCTGAGACGGCTGGCCAGCTTCGTAAAATCGCTGTCGCTGGAAACCAGGCAGAATCCTTCCAGCTCGCTGGTATACAGCATGTCCATGGCGTCGATGATCATCGCGGAGTCTGTCGCATTCTTTCCGTATGTATAGCTGAACTGCTGGATCGGCGTGATACTGTTCTGAAGCAGGACCTCCTTCCAGCTCAGATTGTACGGGCTTGTCCAGTCCCCGTAAATCCTTTTATATGTGATATTGCCGTACTTGGACAGTTCGTCCATGATCGGCTTGATGTACTTCGCAGAGACATTGTCTGCGTCAATCAAAAGAGCTATTCTATCCTCTATCATTCTTACCTCCTCTATAGTAATTTCTTTTTCCAGACCTCTCCTTTCATGTCCTTCCATTCAAACATCCCGTTCTCATACGTGAGATAGCCGTGCGGGGAGCCTTCCTTGGGAATGGATACGGAGCCCGGATTCAGATACCAGAACGCCCCTGTCTCCTCACATGCCGGAATATGTGTATGTCCGTTCAGCAGGATATCCCCTGCCTTGAGCATGGGCGGATGGTTTGGGTTGAATACATGGCCGTGAGTCGCGAACATGGTCTTCCCGCCGATTTCCAAAAAACAGTAATCTGCCAGAATGGGAAATTCCAGAACCATCTGGTCTACTTCCGTGTCGCAGTTCCCCCTTACGCAAAGCAGCTCCTGCTTTACGCCGTTGAGCATGGAAATAACCTCCTTCGGCTCATATTCCCTGGGAAGATCGTTACGCGGTCCATGATATAAAATGTCTCCTAACAGCACCAGCCTGTCGGCGTGTTCCCTCCGATATGCCCCCAGCATCTGCCGGCAGTAGTACCCGGAGCCATGTATATCCGACGCGATCATCAGCTTCATCGTTCCTCTTCCTTTCCATGTATCTTTTCCTAATTTTTCCTTCTCTAGTATATCCCAAAAACCGACCCAGCGTCAAATCATTTTCTCTCCAAAACCGCCTGGAAATTCCCTCTTTTTCTGTGAATCACATTCCCTGATACCGGCGGGAGAAGAGCTGCAGCCCTGACCAGACAGGCACTGCCATTTTGCTTCCCGGGCATCTCCGAAAACATACCGCTCCTACTGCCCCCGGACGAGATACCCGTGTCCCCGGATCTGCGACGCCATGTCCCCGGAGGCGTCCAGAAGGATAACGGAACGGTTCTTTGCCGCCGCGGTTTCATCCAGCGCGCCGTCCTTCTGGTCGTTGATGTAAAACGGATTCTCGTATCCGGTTCCGGCCGTTTCCAGCCTTGTCCCGTCGATCCCCTGTTCCATCAGCAGCTCCCGCACCGCCTCCGCCCGTTTTCCTGAAAGGCTGATGCAGCTCTCAAGATCCCCTGTTTTGGCTGTGGTTCCCACCAGCATGGCCTGAAACTGGGGGTGCTCTTTCATATACCCGGCCACACCCTCCAGCACCTTTTTTGCGGCTTCCCTGTCCACCAGCTCGTCCGTATCCGGCAGAAAGGCAATGGTTTCCTCTCCGAAGCTGACCGCGTCCAGCTCATCCAGATCAATCTCTTCCCAGACCAGCGCGGAAGCCTGTTCCACCACCGGCATGACGGATACCGCCGGCACCTCCCCCTCTGCATAAACCGCGGACAGGGGCAGGTCTGTCCGAAATTCCACCTGCTTCGCGCCTGCCCTGTCAAAGATCCCCTTCCAGATCTCGGTCAGCCGCTTCCGGTCTCCCTCTGTGATCCGCGACTGGGGTTCGGCCACGTCTCCCAAATTGTAAAAGCAGACGCTTTCTATGCCCTTCAGATCCGGAACCGCGTCTTGTTCCTCCAGCGCGTCCAAAATCTGTTCCGTCTGTATCCCATCCAGCGTGCTCTCCGTAAAGTCCAGCGGCGGAACAGTGGTCAGACCAGAATCCAGGATGACCAGTTCCTTTCTGCCGCCCTCCTCCGCGTTCAGATGCCGGGCCGCAAGAGCCGCCGCGGACAGCAGGTCGCTTTCTCCTGTCCGGGCCAGCATCTGGTCTGCCAGTTCCAGGATCTGCCGCGCCCGATCCTCCGCAATGGATCTGTATTTTTCACGGCTCAGCCCGGCCTTTGTTTCCGGAATGTCCACTACCGACGCATAGGGGGCGCCGTCGTTTACAATGAGGGAAATGCTTGAGCCGCTCTGCCCGCAGGCTTCCAGCACGGAATCATAGATGAGGGAGGTATTTGCCCTGGGTGCGTTGGCGTGGGCACCCAGAATGACCGCAAGATGAACCGCCTGCTCCTCTTCCTTTTTTGATGCGCCGCAGCCCACGGCAGATGCCAGTACTGCCAGAGCCAGAAACACAAAGCGGCAGATGTTGTTCACACGGATTCGTTTTCCTTGTTTTCTCACAGCTTCATCCCTCCTATTGCCTGTACCAGTTTGCTTTCCTCCAGAAGGAGCGTGGCCGCGTTGGCGGTTCCGTCTTTTTCCGCAAGCCTTCTGCGGGCGTGGATTTTGAAATACTGCCTGTACAGTTCGATCTGCTGCCGCATGGTCTCGTACTGCTCCCTGTCATATTCTTCCAGGTCGCACTCCGAAAGCTCCTGCTCCAGCTCCGCGATCTGAACCTGGTATTCGTCCCGCTGCTGTCTCAGACGGACATTCTGCAGGCGCAGAAGCTGGCGTTTCTTTTTTTCCGGGTCTTTTTCATAGCTCAGTCCGAAGCAGACCGCGCTGGTCGCCAAAGGTTCCAGCAGCAGGATCAGGGCGCATGCGTTCTGCGCCATGGTAACCCCCTGAATATCCGTCTCCTGAACCGCCGTCCTCCGGGGCTGTATATTCTGGAGCCATACGGCCTGGGGCGGCTGATCCTGGAAGGCCGCACCGGGCGCCTGGCTGTCCTGCGAACCCGTATTCTGTACCTGGCCGTCCTGCGATTCTATATTCTGTACCCGACCGTCCTGCGGCTCCGCATTCTGTACCTGGCCATCCTGGGGGTCTGTATTCTTCGGCCGCACTTCCCGCAGCTCTATATTTTCCGGCTCCATATCCTGAAACGGCTGGCCCTGCAGCACCCCGTCCGTCATCGCCGAGCCTGCTCCTCCTGTATCCTGAACTCCGGAAATGACAATCCCGGTTTCGGATGCGAACAGATCCTGCCGCGAGGTCCACCGCAGGATTGCCGTGGAGATGAACAGGATCAGGAACACCCCTGAAAACGCCGCCATCTGCATTTTTTTCAGTCCGGACCGATCCTCCTGGTCGTTGAGACAGAGTGCCAAAAGCACCGGGGCGATATTCAAAGCCCCCGCGATCACGATGGTGATAATGACCGTCAAAATCTGCTGCTCTGTCATCTGCAGTTCAAATATACTGTACAGTGTTGCCATGTCTGCGATCATACAGACCACAATGATGCCGTTCTTCACATAGGGATTCTGCAGAAAGCTCTGCCCCGCATTCTGCTTTTCTATTTCCGCCTTGACCATTGCGTGATTCTGTCTCTTTCGGACGCGCCGTGCATTATAAAACATTTTCCTCCTCCTTTTTCTGCTTCTTCTCTGCCTGTTTTCACTCCCGATCCATGCCCCTCCTCCGGGTACTTTTTCCCGTTCCCTTTCACATTTCCTCCCGCCTGTTTTTCTCGATCTGCACCTCCACCTCCTGCTTTTCCAGCCTCAGCCGCTGAAGCTCCACGTTCTGGATCTCCCGGATTCCCAGGCATGCCCGCTTATGGGCCTGGGCCTGGCGGTCGATGTCGGTGATCCCCAGATTGCAGGTGATATTGATCACCGGGTCAAAATAATTCTCGTTATACCTGTCGCAGTCCACGCTGGCCAGAAATGTATCGATCTCCTCGTCCAGCGATTTGGAAAATTCATAGATCCGCTGGGGAAATTCATATGTAACCGGGCGGATTCCCACATGCTTCGATGCGTGGCAAAACATGGCTCCGAAGTCCAGTTCCTTGCAGCCCCGGGGCAGCCCTACCGGCTTCAATGTCCTTTTGAACAGTTTATTTAGCCTTTCCCGCATATCGGATGACCTCCTTCACATAATCGTCGTCCTCCTTGTGCCAGTTCCGGTATAGCTGGTAGGCCCGGTTGTCGATGCTGACCTCCGGCACCGCCCTGGCGTCCCACTCCCGCCTTCCCCAGTTGTACAGCGCGCCGTGGCAGTAGCAGGAGAGCAGCGCCCGAAGCCTTGCCGCCGCGGCCAGAAGCTCTTCCTCCATGATCACCTCTTTTGTTTCCAGCCCCTTCTGCACCCGGACGATCTCACCGAACAGCTCCCTGCGCCTGGATTCCCGGAGTTTGTCCTCCTGCTTCCCGGATTCCGCCGCCCGGATCTCCCGGATGGATTTTGCCGCTTTATTTGGGGCGGATTTGGAAGGCGCGCCCTTCTGATTCAGGGCCGTGTAGTCCATGAGCAGCCGCTTAAGCTCCACCCGGGACGGGGACAGCGCCTCCTCCATCTGCTCCATCAGCTTGGCGGAATAATATTCAAAGTCTTCCTGTTTCCTCTTGATAAACCCGGACTGCATACAGCCCCATTCGTCAACCTTAATAAACCCCTTCCTGGCGTGCAGCCAGCCCGAAAAAAATACGAAAAACCGGGGGGTATGTATTCCTTTTAACCGCGCCGTACGGCATGGCAAACTATAGTCTCTCATAGAAAATCCTTTCGTATCTGTACCTGTTATTTTTCCCATATCCCGATCACCAGCACGGTCATGTCGTCCTGGGGCGGCTCCCCGGTCCAGTTCAGCACCTGTTCCAGGATGTGGTTGGCCATCTCCTTTGGGTTCACCAGAAGGGTGCCCTGGATGATCGTCTCCAGGAGGATGTCCTGCTCCCCCACCGGAAGCGCGTCCATCACGCCGTCCGTCACCATCACCACAAAGTCCCCGTCGGACAACTGCCGCTCCACGGAATCGATCTCGATCTGGTGGAGTACCCCGATAGGCAGGCTGGTGGAGCTTAAGTGCTCCACCTTGTCCTTCTGGCGGATAAAGGTGGATGAGGCCCCGGCCTTGATCAGCTCGCAGGTGCCTGTATAGAGATCGAACACGCTCATGTCCACCGTCGAATAATGGATCTCCTCCCGCCCCATGACCAGGGTGGTGTTGATCATCTGGATGGCTGTTTTTTCCGGAAATCCGGCTTCTAAGAGTTCCTCCAGAAGCTCAATGACCAGCGTGCTCTCCTGGCACGCCTTTTCCCCGGAGCCCATGCCGTCGGACAGGGCCGCGGCCAGCCTTCCCCTGGGAAGATTGAGCATCATAAAATTATCCCCGGAAATCTGGCTGCAGTCTTTTCCGATCCTGGCAACCCCCTGCAGGGTATAATAGGTGGGCCCTTCCTGACAGATGATGGTGGTGTATTCCCGTCCCACTGTCTGGGCGTATATCCCCTCCGGCACCAGCCGGCGGCCCATGACCTCGGAAACCGTCCTGACCAGTTCCTTGCAGGTGATATTCACATCCTGCATAGCCCGGGCGGTCACATGAACCTCATACTTTCCCTCCCGGTTCATAAAGAAATTGGTATACAATACCCGGACGCCCCTTTTTTTCAAAGCGGCAACCAGCCGTTTTTCCAGACGGTCGTCAATAAACAGGCTGTCCTCCAGTTCCTTTGCCGTCACCCGGATCATATCCGCGAAGGTGTCCATCTGGATCGCGCAGCCTTCCCTGCTCTGTGCCATCCGGTTGAGCCACATCATATTCTGCCTGGCGCTGTGAAACGCCTCCAGCATTTCCCGCAGGAAACGCGGCGCCATGATGCAGCACTGCTTCAGCTTCCGTTTCGTCTCGGTATTGAGTTCATTTCCATAGGTGTCCACCGCGGAGAGCACCTCATAACCCATCTGGTATGTATGTACAAAGTTCTCCCCCCAGCACCAGGCGCATTTCTCGCAGCCCTTGCAGACCTTCTCCTTCACCCAGTCGAACATCCCGTCGATCTCCTCGCTTGTAAATGACTGCTTCTTTTCCCCCATCTGCAGAAATGTATGGGACAGCTGCTTCAGGGAATCCGCAAATCTCTCAATCTGTGTCACATAAGGACTGGTGTGCAATACTTGTCCATCCTCCATCTCTATCCCTCCTGACTGCCGCAAGACAGCAAAAAACTCCAGGTATCTCCCTGGAGTTTCTCTTTCGTATCCGATATTCCCTTACAGTTTTATGCCTGCCCGGACGCGGGCTGCAGCGCGGCTTTGCTACTCCTCCGGCCGGAACAGGATCTCATTTGGATCTACCAGCCCCAGCTTTTCCTCTGCCACGTCCCTGATGTAATCGTCGCTTTTTACATATTCCTCGTATTCCTTCAGCTTGTCGAAACGGGTATTCTGCTCTTCGATCTGGGCCTTGAGCTCCGCCTCCTGCTGCTTGTAGATCTGGTTGCGCGCGTAGAGGCTGACCGAATTAACCGCCAGCATGGCCGCCAGCATTCCCAAAACGGTGTAAATGATCACAATGCTTCTTTTATGCTGCCGGAAGATGGACGTACCCTTTCGGCTGTGTTTCCTGCCCGCAGGCGCCTTTTTCCTTTGACTCATACGCATTCCCCATTATGGCCATTCGGCCGTTTCATAAAGTATCCTCTTATTATTCTATTCGCTTTTCTTTCTTTTTTCAAGTTTATTCTTCCACTTTGCGGATGTTTTTTTCAACAGGATTTTACAAAAAAATGCCAGAAAATTCCCAACCACTAGTCCTAGTATGAAGAACCATCTGACACTCCCATAAGTTGTATGATACATCTGCCGAAACAGATAAGCGCTGATTCCGATCCAATAAAAAAAATCCTCCGTACTGACCGCTGCCGCGGAATGTGGGACAAGCTTTCTCAGCAGCAGCAGTATCTGATAGCAGGAAAATGTAACGATCCCCGACAGGCCCGCATACACGAAAATCACGGCCTCTTTTCCGATTCCCAGCATCATGGGGCTGACCTACTTGAATAATTTTGCGAAAAAGTTATCGTTCGGGTGTCCCGCCTGGCTCACGCTGGAATATGCGATGCTGTCAATGTTTCCCGACAGATCCACCTCGCCCTTCTCCACGCTGAGCCGGTTCACGTGCAGATCCGTCCCCTTGACCATCAGCATCCCCTGTTCCGTTTCCAGCAGAATTTCATTCAGGTCAAAGGAAAGCACATCCAGCACTCCTGTGACCATACTTGTCTTCCGGTTGTTTACCACCAGCTTATGTGCCTTTACAGGCTGCCGTTCCTCCATATCTGTTCCCCCTTTGCCATATCTGTTGATCCTGTAACCCAATTCCGGCTCCATACACCTTTTTATATATATGAGGGGTTGTTTTATATTATGCCTGTTTGCAGAAAATTTCCAGCTGTGCGGTTACCCATTCATGGATTCAGAACAAAGGGGATTCCAAAATGATCACAGATATCGGAACAAATCCTTTGCTTCTTCCTTCTTTGTCGTATCCTGGATGTCCAGCACTTCGACCTTCACCGTCTTGGTACCGAACTGGATCTCGATGACGTCCCCCACCTTGACCTTCACGGAGGCTTTTGCCACATTGCCGTTCACAAGGACGCGCCCGGCGTCGCAGGCTTCATTTGCCACGGTCCGCCGTTTGATCAGCCGTGATACTTTTAAAAATTTATCCAGTCTCATAAGTTCCTCCTATGGAATAAAGTGTGCGCATCCCCCGGAGGGTTTTTGCATACGATGGTATACAAAAAGCCTGCATGATCTGATCATGCAGGCTTTACCGCACATCCTGATTATGAATTCACAGCATCCTTCAAAGCCTTGCCTGCTTTGAACTTCGGTGCCTTGCAGGCAGCAATCTTCATTGTATTGCCGGTCTGCGGGTTTCTTCCTTCTCTTGCTGCTCTGGAAGTCACTTCAAATGTACCGAATCCAACAAGCTGAACCTTCTCACCCTTCTTTAATTCTTCCGTTATAACTTCAACAAAAGCTTTTACGGCTTTCTCGGCGTCTTTTTTGGAAATCTCTGCATTTTCTGCGATTGCTGCTACTAATTCTGTTTTGTTCATGGATGTTTCCTCCTCTTTATTGTACTAGAACAACATTCATTCTATAGATTAATGTGAAGACAAAGCCCGCACGCCCACAGCCGACATGCCTGTGCTAATTGCCTTTACGTACTGTTATACCTGTTTCTATGATGTTTGTCAAGGTATTTCCTCGTATTTTGGCTATTTCTTGTTACTATCCGCAGCAACTTTGCCTTCGGATTCCAGGAGTATCCCCTTACATCATCTTATCTATCATCGCCAGGACTTCTTTGCCCATTGCTGCGGATTTCGCGTCTGCGTCCTCCATGGAGGTTCCTTTTACGCCGTAGTAGAATTTTACCTTGGGCTCGGTACCGGAAGGTCTTACGCATACCCATGCGTCGTCCGTCAGGTCGTAGTACAGCACGTTGGAGGAAGGCAGCCCGGTTCCCGTCACTTCTCCGGTCTCCATATCCTTGATCGTATCCGCCTTGTAGTCCCTTGCCTTGAGCACCTTGTAGCCTGCGATCTCTGTCGGAGGATTCTTCCGGAGGGTCTCCAAGATCTCCTGGATCTTCGCAAGCCCTTCGATTCCCTTGAGGGTGATGGACTGGATGTCGTCCTTGTAGTATCCATAGCGGTCATACATAGCGATCATCGCATCCCAGAGGGTCATGTCCAGTGTCTTGTAGAAAGCCGCCGCCTCGCAGAGCGCCATGGTCGCCACGATGGCATCCTTGTCCCTTGCATGGGTTCCGATCAGGCATCCGTAGCTCTCTTCAAATCCGAAGAGGTACTCGCCCTTGCCGCTTGTCTCAAATCCAAGGATCTGCTGTCCGATGAACTTAAATCCGGTGAGGCATTCGATCAGGTCCACGCCGTAATATTTTGCAATGGCATCTGCCATATTGGTCGTTACAATGGTCTTGATAAACTTTCCGTCCGCCGGAAGGCCGCCGTCGATCTCCTTCTTCTCGCCGATCTCATAATCTGCCAGGAGACACCCGGACATATTGCCGGTGAGGGTGTGGTATTCGCCGTTCTTGTCCTTTACACGGACACCAAGCCTGTCCGCGTCGGGATCTGTAGCCAGCACGATATCCGCGTCGATCTCTTTTGCCAGCTTCAGGCCCAGCTCAAATGCTTCCTCTGCTTCCGGGTTGGGGTAAGACACGGTCGGAAATTCGCCGTCCGGCAGTTCCTGTTCCTTTACCACGTATACATTTTCAAAGCCCAGCTCCTTTAAGATCCGGCGCGCCGGGATATTGCCCGTGCCGTGGAGAGGCGTGTAGACGATCTTGAGGTCCTTTGCAGCCGCGTCGATGGCGTCCTGATGCTTCACCTGCTTTTTCAGCTCCGCTATGTATGCATCGTCAATGGCTGCCCCGATGGACTCGTAAAGCCCTGCTTCCTTTGCCGCATCCTTTGACATGGTCTTCATGGTGGTATAGTCCTCAACGGCCTTTACCTCGTCCATGATCCCCTTGTCATGGGGCGGTGTGATCTGCGCGCCGTCCGCCCAGTATACCTTGTATCCGTTGTACTCCGGCGGATTGTGGCTTGCGGTAATCACAATTCCCGAAATGCAGTGCAGTGTGCGGAGCGCAAAGGAAAGCTCCGGCGTGGGGCGCAGAGCGTCGAACACGTACGCCTTGATGCCGTTTGCCGCAAGACATAAAGCCGCCT
>OFFF01001748.1_pt1 | contig 13279 bp, 8 predicted proteins | sample 1521301 | NCBI WGS metagenome assembly OFFF01 (sample SAMEA3504101, study PRJEB24116) | mouse gut metagenome | biome: mouse gut; feature: mouse-associated habitat; material: faeces | place: Denmark | collected 2011
TATAGGATCGGACGGGTATTAACCGAAAGGAAATGCTTAAAGCCGCCTGCTCAGCTCCTGACCAGTTTCATCAGGATCTCCGCATAAGCTTCATGGCCGGTCACGGAAGGGTGATTGATTCCATTTGCCAGAAGCGCGCCAACGGGTAGCCGGCCGCCTCATAGTTTTTCCAGGCGGCATAAGCATCAGCAAGACAAACTTTCTTTTCCTCCGCCATTGCACGAATGATTTCCACCCGTTCCTCCAAAAAAGAATGTGAAGCCGTAAACGGACCTGGAATCTCCATATTAGGCGTCAGCATTTTCATATTCTGCTCCTGCTTTTAAAAATCAGCCCTGTATCTCATCCGGCTTTGTCATTAATTCCAGCGGATAGTCACCCAGGCGTTTTACTTCGAAACCATTCTTTTTAAATTCTTCATAATCAAATGCGTCAAGTTCGTCACATGCCAGTTTATGAAACTCATAGAAATTCGGCCACCATTCATATCCGTCTCCAAGGTAGTGGCTCAGATATGCATCGGCGATATCGATTCCCATCTGCGGAGCCACGTAAAATGCTCCCATAGCCAGCACATTGACGTTGTTGCCCGTAATCGCACGAAGAGCCGCCGGAACGCTTTCCACCACTCCTGCAAATACGCCTGGGCACTTACTGGCAGCAACATGGATTCCCATACCTGTTCCACAAAATAGCAATGCCCGTTCAAATTCTTTTTCTGAAATTTTTGCCCCTGCCTTCAGGCCGATCCGGTGAAACATTTCCGGGTCATCTTCATCTGCGCTTTTCACGCCGATGTCTGTAATCTTCCATCCTTTTTTCTTCAAATGTTCCACAACCGCTTCTTTCAGCGTAAAGCCTGCAAAATCAGCTCCTACCAACAGTTCTTTGTCTTTGATCATCTTCATAGTCACTGTTCTCCTTTTCATCTGTTTTGTTCACTTTTTTTCTTAATCCAATGAACCCTTCTTTACTCAATCAACTCCAATTTCGGCGGCTCCATGATTCCCTGCGCCTGCAGTACATATGCTTTCGACCATTTTTTTCCGGATGTCAGAAAACTGTCCGGTTCACACAGCTCCGGATTCGGTTCCCTTTCATGCAGCGGACCAAATGTATTTTTTCTCGTTAAAAACAGCCGGATCTCTCTTAATCCGTCACAGCAGACCGTATAAGGTGCAAAACCTGCAAAATGTTCACTCCCGCAGGCATCCATAAAGGACATCGTCCATCCCGTCCAACTGCCTGCCGTAATCCTCATTCTCCCCTGATATTCCTCTTGCTCCGGAATACAATACGTGACGATTCCAGAATAGAACGGAAATCCCTGCTGTGTAATGTCTCCCCATTCCAACTTCTTTGGAAGCTCTCCCAGTACCGGATTTTTTCCGTCCTCCAGATATACGGAAAAATCACCCTGCAGATATGCCGTCTCCAACCCATCCTGCCCGTTGAACTCCTGCAAGATTTCAATTTCGTTTTCTCCTTCCCGCAGCAGATCCTCCGAAAGCTCAATTTGCCCGAAACAGACATCAATCCACTTTTTCTGAAATGAAAGCGGCACCTCCATGCGGTTGATTCGTATCCGGAGAATTTGCTCCGTATTTTCCAATACAAGGGTAAGCATTCCCGTCTTTTTCTGTATCCGGAAAGAATACTTTATTGCACCCTGCTGCCTTTCCTTTGTATTCTTTTTATACTTCATGGAATACCATGGCTGCAGCATCTCCCCGCCGCGCATCGGATGTCTCAGAATCCTTCTCATCTCTCGGTCCGCACGAAGCACTTCCATTTTCCCAAGCCGATATTCCTTCCCGTCCACAGAATGGAAGCACACCGAGACCCGATCCAATACACATAAGTTTTTTTCGGAGAGCCGGAAGAAATTGCTTTCCGGAAGCGGGATACTCTGAACCCGTGCCTGTTTTTCCAATACCGGATTTGCGGCAGAATCACCATACTGATATGCATTTACGGCAGTTCCGCCCGGCTTCTTTTCCGAAGCATATGTTTCCCCGCCGGTTTGCAGAGTACAAGAAGCTTTTGCGCAGAGTAGTTTTTCTTCTCCTGGGGCAAAGTCCAGAATATACTCCGTATACGTTCCTGTCCTCCCCAAAACTGTACTTACCGGAATGGAAGTCACTTCTCCTGTACGGGCATTCCACTCTTCCAGCTCTTCCAGATGTTCAAACCGGATGACGATATGTTTCCGCAATTCCTTTCGATTCTGGTTGAGCATCATATAATAAGTCCTGCTGCCGTTTTTTCTCCGGCAGACCAGGATATCTTTTCTTCCCTCTCCGGAAACAATCAGCGTCCTTTCTTGTTCACAGGCTTTTACAATCCGGTTTTCTTCCATGGGTACCCGGATGCATTTTTCCGCCAGGACAGCGGCCTCCCGAGATGGCAGCACATCCATGTATGCGGGAACATCCCCGGCGAAGATCACGGTTCCTCCGGTACCCTCCATTTGCCTCAAAAGCAGAAGCGTGCTGCTGCGTATCGTCTGCATCCCGCAAATAATAACTCCGTGGTACCTGCAGGCCCCCACCTTTAAGATGCCGTCTTGCACCGACCCGTGGGAAGCCAGGATTCCTTCATCCCCATAATCAAATCCAATCTGATTGCGGGTCAAAATTTCAAACAGTTTTTCATAATCGTTTTCAATCTGATTGATCACAGCATCCCGGCTTTCCAGTCCGTCATATGCCCCGCTGCTGGATCTGGCCCATACACTTTCTACCGGGCTGATCACCAGCATCCCTTCCTTTTCCTCTCCCTGTTCTAAAAACACATGAAGCCTTGAAAAATAATCTTCCAGATATCGATATTCCTTCCAGCCCGCAAGATGGAAGGAGATGCTTGCCGGGTAATCTCTTTTGGCCTCTCCCTTCATGGTATACCACGCCAGATGGGGGCAGCGCAGATTGATGCCGAACAATGCCTGCCAGTCTCCGATCTGCTTGTACTCTTCCAGTGTGGACTTCCACCCTGTAGCTCCGTATAATTCGGAAAGCACCCAGGGCTTTTTGAACTGTTTTGCCACGGATACCGCCTGTTTTACAATCCAAAAGCAGCGGTTGTCGCGCAGCAGATGGTCAATTCCCGGGATATCCATGCATTCATAAAACCGCATCAGAGATCCCTGCATCAGCGTCTGCGCGATCAACGAATCTTCATGAAGCACATGGCCTGTCAGTTTCATCCGATGCTTTGCGCACCATTCCTGAATCGGCCTTGCAAAGCTGTCCAGAAACAATTCCTGACACAACGCGATATAGTGATATGTCACCCTGGACAAGCGCTGCCCCTTCTCCCGAAAGAAAAGTTCAGGAAGAAATTCCCTCAGATCGTATCCATACATTTCCTGGAATGTTTCAAATAGCTTTGGGGTATATGGCACCCACTCTTCCCGCCCGCCGTTAAACGATGTAAACAGAGGTCCTCTGTGAGGCTCATCCGTAAAAATGCCGCATACTTTCTCGAAATCTTCCTCTGACAGCCCGGCCGCATACCTTTCGTGGGTCAGCTCGATAAAATACTTTACTGCCTCCGGATTCATCGTATCCAGATAGGTGTTTCCGTTATACACCTCTCTGCACGGAGCTTCCACAACCGAAAAGAGCAATGCAGTCTCTCCGTCTTGCAGCGCATCTCCTGTTTCCAGCCTTCGCTTCCGTGAAAACGAACAGCCCTCCATCCGGCAGGCAAAGCAGGCGATCCGTTCTTTTCCTTTCCCGTTTGTTTCCTCTGCCTCCTTTTCCCAATCGATCCGATCTTTTTGTTCCGCCTCTAAAAAAGAGGCACGATACTTTCGTTTTGCGGTTGCCATCCCGCCGGCGCTTCCGGACGGCCAGCGGTCTTCATCATACAGCCACGGCTCCAGCTTCTTTTTTTCAGCATATCTGATACATGCCGAAGTATCCTCAAACCATTCTTTTCCAAGATACTCTGTTTCCAGGCCCGTTCTGGAATGCATGAAAAAGCCTCCGAATCCCATCTCCTGAAACACATCTATCTGACGCAGCAGTTCCTTTTCTTCCAGCCGCCCGTTCCATGCCCAAAATGGTTTTCCCCTGTATGCCGCCGGCGGATTTCTGAATAATTCTTTCTGGTCCACAATCTCTCTCCTGTCATAACTTGTAATCTCCGCTAATGTTTATATGCCGTAATCTGATAGGTGCCGCTTTTTAAATAGAGCTTCCTTCCTGTCCCTGCAGGCTCCCCGTCTTTTGACCTGATCGTTTTGAACTGCTGGCCCTGGGGCAGGATGAATACCGCCTGCGCGGAAAAAGGCACTGTAATCCGGTATTGTATGGTATTTTTTCGATTTTTCCAGCTGATCCGATATGTTCCGGCAGCGGACCGATATTCCAGCTTCACCCATTCCATCATATCATCCGGCAGCGGACTGATTCTTGCACGCACAAACCCCGGAGCCTTTTCCTCCGGATTCAGTCCGCACATCACACGGTACATCCATTCTGCAACAGATCCATAGGCATAATGGTTCAGACTGTTCATCTCTGTCTTTGAAATGGACCCGTCCGGCAGAACCGAATTCCAGCGTTCCCAGATTGTAGTCGCCCCCACATTCACCGCATAAAGCCAGCCCGGATATTCTTCATTCAGCAGCAGATGATAGGAATCCTCATTTTTTCCGTTCTCCGATAAGGCAAGGCACAGGTAGGGTGTTCCCGCAAATCCGGTATCCAGGTGTCCGCCGTTTGCCGCTATTTTCCGGCTCAGCCTCCCTGCGAGACGGCGCCGTGATCCAGCCGGAACGAGGTCCATATGCAGAGCAAGCACCATTGCGGTCTGCGTATCGAGCCGCAGTTCTCCCTCCGCGGTAAAATATTTCTTACGAACCGCCTGCCTGATCTTCCCGGCACGTTCCTCCAATGCCGCAGCGTCCGCCCGGTATCCCAGCACATGTGCGGCTTTCGCTGTCAGCACGGTAGAATAATAATAAAACACGGAGGCAATATAAAATGGATCTGTTGCTCCAAAGGGTGTTTCTGGATTCGGCTGGTCAAGGGACAGCCAGTCCCCGAAGTGAAAGCCGGACTCCCATAACCAGGTTCCGCCGTTGTTCCGGTCGCAAGAGTACATGTAATCGGCCCATAATTTCATGGATTCATATTGCGCCTTCAGCAAAGCCTTATCTCCGTAGAACCGATACAAGGTCCATGGAATGACTGCCGCCGCATCTCCCCATACACTGGACCCCGACGGGTCTTCCTCTCCTTCGCCGGTCCTCAGACTGATCTGACGCAGAATGTCCGGGATTACATGGGGCACACTGCCTCCCCGTTTTTTCTGTTCCAGCAGCAGGTCGAACAAATATTTCCTGTAAAATGCTGACGTATCCGCATTAAAGCTGGCCGATGCACAGAACACCTGAGCGTCTCCGGTCCAGCCCATCCGCTCATCGCGCTGGGGACAATCGGTGGGCACGTCCAGGAAGTTGTCTCTCTGGCTCCACCAGATATTTTCGAATAGCTGGTTGATTTTTTCATTGGATGTCACGATCCTTCCGGTCCTCTCCATATCCGAGTGCAGAAGCTGCGCAGTAAAATCCTCCGGATTCACTTTTTCAATCCCTTCCACCCGGACATATCGAAATCCGTAAAATGTAAAATGAGGCCGGACGACTCTGTCCCTTCCGTCACCGATGCAGCAGTACTGCGCCTTTGCCGTGCGCAGATTCCGGTTATAGAAATTTCCGTTCTGAAGAATCTCACCATACTGCAGTCTCAGTATCTGCCCCTCGGCCAATTTCACACGGCACTGTACCCATCCTGTCATATTCTGCCCAAAATCCAGAACCTGCTCTCCTGCCGGCGTATGGATCAGCCGCACTGGCTTTCTCTGCCCCTGGACAGATACCGGCGTACTCAGCCGCTCCGTGAGCATTCCTTCCGGAGGCTGCATTTTTTCCACATTTTTCCAGTTCGGACCTTCTGCGTCGGACAGCGAAAATCCGGAATATTCTTTTCTACAGTCATAGATCTCCCCGTCATAAATGCTGCTCTCGATTACCGCGGATGGACAGCACCTCCAGCTTTCATCAGACAGAACACACAGTGTACTTCCATCGGACAGCTCCACGGACAACTCACAGATGATTCCCAGAGTATCTCCATATAGCCTGTCCAATCCGTCTATGTATCCAAATCTGCCTTTGTACCAGCCATTTCCTGTCATAATCCAGATTGCATTGGTCCCTTTTTTCAACAGCGCGGTTACATCCCAGGTCAGATACTGCAGCCAGTTCGTATAATGGGTGCAGTATGGTGTCAGATACTCCTCTCCTGCTTTCCTTCCATTGATATACAATTCAAACAGCCCCAGACAGCTTATGGATACCCAGGCCCTCCGTATTTTCCGCGGAATGTCAAATATCTTCCGGAATAAAGGCTGAACCTGCTCTCCCAGCCCGGAGGTAATCCAGTCCGCTCTCCATCCGCGTTCCATTTTCCCGGTTCTAAAAAATGCCGGTTTGCTGACACCGCGGCGTCCATGCTCATCCCATACCTCCACCTTCCAATAATAGAGCCGCTCCGGTTGAAGGGGAAACTCCGGGCTGAATCCGACAGAGGATATATCCTTTTTCTTTCCGCTGTCATAGCACAGTTTTTTAAATGTTCGGTCTTCGCTGATACATAGACGGGCTTTTTTCTGCTCCTTCCCTTCCTTATTTTCTGTAATCCAGGAAAAAGTAAGTTGATCCATTCTGTATCCGCATGGATTTTTCAAATGATTCACCCGTAAATTGGTAATTCTCATAGCAATATTCTCCATTTGCGCGGCAGGCCGCAAAAGATGCCTGCTTCCCGCCCCTTTTCTCAAAGCAGCCTTACCTGATAGACACCGCTTTTAAAAATCCGTCCGCTTAGCTCTTCCTTGGAAACCTCCGCGTCATTGCACAGTATCCTGTCATGGGAGCATGTACAGTTTGACAGATCCAGTACCGCCGTCATGCCCCACGGTATTTCAAAGGAATACACAACCTCCTGCCCTTTTCTTTTCCACCCGGCAGTACACGTACCCCAGCAAAATTCATGAGACGCCTCCGCATAATCCAGCTCTTCTGTCACCGCCGGACGCAGTTGCAGCCTTCTGCTGCACGTTTCATCCAGCCGAATGCCTGCAAGCCCTTTATAAAACCAGACCGTAAATGCCCCCAGCATCGGGTGATTGTGAGAATTCATATGCTTTCCCGTCAGATTCTCCCAGCGTTCCCATATGGTAGTAGCCCCGTTTTTCAGCATAAATCCTATACTGGGATATGTATCTGCCGCAGCCACACGGCAGGCAATCCCGTCCAGCCCCTCCTGGTTGAGCACTTCGTACAGAAACTTCGTCATCTGGTTGCCGGTTGTCACATGGTACTTCCTTTTTTCCACCAGATCCTTCAGCAGATGGTCCAATACTCGTCCCTTCTGCTCCTGAGGAACGATTTTCAAAAACAGTGCAAACAAATTGCAGCCCTGGGCTCCTGTATCATAGCAGCCTTCCGCTTTTAAAAAAACGCGGTTCAGATCTGCTTTAATTTTCTCTGCCTCCTGCCAGTACATCCGTACATCCTCCATGCGTCCAAGCACGGTGCCGATTTTTTCCATGATCCTGCAGTCATAGTATAAATAGCCTGTTGTCATAAAACTATGCGTCAGGTTCTTTGGAATTGAATTTTCCCCGATTCCAAGATAAGCTTCTGTCATCGGCGGAGCCCAATCGCCCAGATATTTTTCCGGAAGCAGTCCGTTCCCGTCACGTTCGCCCAGCTTAAAGAGAAGATATTTTTTGAAACTATCATAATGTCTCTTCAAAATCTGCCGATCTTCATAAAACAAATATAGCGTCCACGGAAGCAGAAGGTATACGCTGGAAATATGACAGGCTGGATTTTCTCCGAAGAAATAAGGCGCTGTATCTGGAATTGCTCCATCCTCCCGTTGCTCAGCCGCTATGTCCTGCAGCCATTTTTCATAAAACAGCAGCATGTCAAAATTATATAAGCCTTCCTCAAAACGGACCGTCATATCATTCAGCCAGCCCAGCCGCTCATCGCGCTGCGGACAGTCGGTGGGCACGCTGTGCAGATTATTCAATTCCGTATGGCGGACCGTCTCCTGGATTCGGTTCAGCATCTGATCTGAGCAGGAGAATGCTCCGGCTCTTTTCACATCCGTATGAACCTCACATCCCGTCACTTCTTCCAGCACAATATTTTCTCCCATAACAATCTGAGCATAACGGAAGCCGTGATACGCAAAGTGCGGAAAAAAAACTGTCTTTTCTTCCCCAAGCACCAGAATATCTTCTCCTTTTGCCGCACGTAAGTTTAACTGATTTACCGAATGATCCGGATTCAGTGTTTCTCCATACAAAATCCGAAGCTTCCTGCCTTTTTCACCGGATACTGCCAGCCTGATCCAGCCTGAGAAATTCACCCCGAAGTCCACAACGATTGAAAAATTCTCTTTTTCCCCAATATATTCTATATATTGGGGTTCCCGTTCCCGCACCATTCGAATCGGCGGCATGATCTGGCTCTGCAGGCGCCCCGCCGGTCTCTGCGCTGCCGCCGCTTCCTTCCATTCTCCTTTTGCAATCTGGTATGAGGGCAGACGATATCCCCTTTTTTCTCCGGAAGCATCATAGTACTCGCCGTCATACAGATTGTGTGCGCGTACAGGTCCTTCAGCATACATCCACGTTCCATCTGCCTCCGTTGCAATGCACCGCCCGTCCAGATAAATGTTGCACAGCATTTTCGGTTCTGATGTCCACACCGGATGCCTGCCGATCAATATCTCAAATGCTTCATGGTCGAGTGCCAGCCAGCCTCCTCCAAGCTCCGCGGAAAAGATATTTTTTCCTTCACGAAGTAATTTTGTCACATCATAGACGCGGTACAGCACAGTCTTATTATAGTTTGTCCAGCCTGGATCCAGAAACGCATCTCCAAGCTTCTGTCCGTTGATCCATGCTTCGCAATATCCCAGCCCGCAAAGGTATACCCTTGCCTTTTCCGGAAGCTTTTCAACCGCAAATTCACGGCGGAATAACGGCACTGCACCGAAATCCAGCTCTTTTGCACAAATCCAGCTTCCGTTCCATTCCTCCTGATTTAAAATTCCCATTTCAAATGTATCTTCTGCCTGTATCTGAAACGTTTCTGCCCCGTCCTCTCTGTTCTCTGTCCGCAGAGCCGGTTTCTCTTGCGCATCCGGCATATCCCTGACCGGTTCACAAAATGTCTTTCCGCCATTCCCGATTTCACGCAGCCATAGTGTAACCTGCCAACGGTACCGCAGAAAACTATTCAGCGGTTTCCCTTCATATTCAATTGCCGTACAACGGTCAGAGCATACCTTTCCGCTGTCCCAGACACAATCCCCAGAATGTTCATATACCTGGATATGATATGCTTCCTGTGTGGTTCTGCAGCAGTTTCTCACTGCCCTCCATCCAAATCTCGGAGACAGGTTCTGAATTCCCAAAGGGGCCGCGAGATATTCACAGGTAAGCTGTATATCTTCATTTTTATCTCTAATCATTTTTTTATCCTTTCCTAAAGCGCCTTAGCATATGATATTTTTTCATCCCCATAAGCAAAACACGTCAGCCTTTCACTGCGCCTCCCAACATTCCCTGCACGTAATATTTCAGGCAGCTTGCCGTCGCTACCAGCAGCGGAATCGTTCCGATTATAAATGCTGCGGCAATCAATCCCAGATCATTGCTCCCTTTTCCCGCCGCATTATTAAATACAATCTGGCAGAAGGTTTTCATCTCGTCCCCGCTGGTCATCGTGATCGTTGGCCAGATATAGTCATTGTACATTGCAACACCTGCCGTAATCCCTACCGTGATCAGAATCGGCTTTGACAGCGGAAGCGCCACTCTCGTAAAGAGCTGCAGTTCGCTGGCCCCGTCAATCTTCGCCGCTTCAAAGAGGTCGCCCGGCATTTCTCTGTAAAAAGATTCTGCCAGAATAATGCCGAAAATCTGCTGGCCGGATATATACGGTATGATCAGGGACCAGAAGGAATTCAAGAGCCCCATCTTCGCAACGATTTCATAATCCGGCACGATCAGAAGCGTATATGGGATCATCATCACCACCAGCACCATTCCAAACAGTACTTTTCTCCCTTTAAACCGCATTCTTCCAAACGCATATCCGGAAAGGGAGACCACGATCAGAATTCCAATCAGAGAAACCACACAGACAAACAGTGAATTTCCGATTGGCCGGATTACAAAGTAAAAGGCTTTTACAAAATTTTGCCAGTAGATTGTCCTGGGCAATCCGAAAAAGTCATTGGTGATCATAACGCTCTGTTTGAGAGACATATTGATCATGACCAGAATCGGGAAAAAAGTGAGAAACAAAAGCAGTATCAGCAGCAGTCTGCTGAGGATGAATCCTGCCGTAATTTTTCTTTTTTTCAAGTCTATTCCTCCTTCCCGAACAGTCCTCGTGTGAATAATGTCAAAACAACAATCGCAATCATCAATAAAACACCAAGCGCCGAAGCATATCCGAATTTTCCGTCGCCAAATGCGATCTTATACATCTGCAGCGCCGGAATCATCGTGGAGTATCCGGGCCCGCCCCCTGTGGTTGCAAAGACATTTCCAAAGCCGGAAAGGCTGCTGATCATGGAGAGGGTCACAATGGTTTTTATATAAGGCTTCAGATTCGGTACATGGATAAAACGGACCACCTGCATTGGTGTTGCGCCGTCGATGACCGCAGCCTCATAAAGCTCCTCTCCGATCATATTCATCCCTGTATGCATGATCAGGAAATACATACCGGCAATGTAGGGAAATCCAATCAGTATAATGCTGATCAGAGCCGTCGAGTCATTGTTCAGCCAGTTCTGCGCATACTGCCCGAGTCCAAACGACTTTAAGATCGTATTAAATCCAAAATTCGGATTGTATAGATATTTCCACATTAAAATGATGACAATCGACGGCACCAGCATGGGTACAACAAACGCTGTTTTCACAAATTCGGCCAGCCTCTTCCGGCGAATAAAAAAGATCAGCTCCGCCGCCGTCAGCGGAAAGAACACGCTGTTGAATACCGTTGTCAGTGTGATATAGACCTGATTGCGGAAGGAGGTAATAAACATATCATCGCGGAATGCCTGGATATAATTCGCCCATCCCACCCAACTGCTTCGTATTCCAAATGTGGAATCCGTGAAAGAAGATACTACTGCTTTTCCGATTGCATAATACGAAAAAACTGCCATCAAAATAAACGTCGGCGCAATGAAAAGGTAGGGCAGCAGTTTTGAAAATAATGTTTTTTTCATATATTTTACCTCTTAATAGAAAAAGGCGAGGTCATAAATGACAGTCTCCCATTTATGGCCTCGTCTGATTTTACATACTATCGTATGCAGAAAAAGCTGCCAGTGACAGGTTTTTTGTATACCATTGTATGCAGAAAAGCTGCCGGTGACAGATTTTCTGTATTACTCCTTTGCCTGGTCTGCCGTCGTCGGGTCCAGGTCAAATCCGGCCCGGTCGATTGATTCATTATTGTAGTTCTGGTATACTGTCTCCATATTCTCCAGATATTCATCCACCGTAATCTTGCCGCTTGTAAACTGGTTCATATAATCATAATATTTTGGAGTATCTGCGGAAGTTGACCACTGCATTCCTGTTGCCCATGCCCATTCCTTGGCAGGCGCGGACACAAATCCGGCCAGAAGCGCTTCCAGCTCCTCATCCAGGGTCACTCCTTTGATAACACATGGTCCCTGTACGAAATTTCCGTTATTCAATGTCTCTTCGAAGCACATCTTCGCCCCGTCAACAGAATACCAGAACTTGTAGAAATCCTTTATGCGCGCCAGGTGGTCCGCATCATCCGTATCAATAATACTCATAATATTTCCAAAATCCCAGTATCCGCGCAGGGTAGAGCCGAACCCCTCGGGCGGATCCCGAAACTCGCCGATCTGGCTGGTTCCCCAGTTAAAACTCATATCTTCCGGAAGGGCATTGATATCATTCATGATCATACCGGCGTTAAAACTTGCCTGATACAGCAATGGGCTAATCTGTCCCTCAAAATCAGCGATAGCCTGTGTACTGTCTGCCGCTATCCAGTTATCCGGAAAATATTTTCCTACCGTATAGAACTCATCATATATCTTTTTATTCGCCTCCGTAGTGATCCCGTTTTCTGATGCATATTTCATCTGACGTTCTACGCTGAACACAGTAAACTGGTCGCAAAGCGGATTGCTTTCATCAAACTCGAAGTCTTCATTGGCAGACATTGTACTTTCATCCCACAATGCGTCCCCCGGCTGAACAAGGATATCGCTGGTGTTCCCCCGATAGTATGCATCTGCAATCGTACTGCACAGGCGGAAGCTTTCCGGACCTGCGGAAATGGGGACATCATATCCGGCTGCTTTCAGTTTTTCACATGCCTCCTGAAGGTCTTCCCATGTCTCGGGAATATCTACTTTTGCTTCATCCAGAAGGTCTTTATTATAGAATAAGGCAAATCCGATCTTGTCAAACGGAAGCCACGGCATATACTTTCCTCCGGCTTCACTCAGTACCAACTGCAGGTCTTCATCCGTAAACGCATCTTTGACTTTCCCGCCGTTATATGGATTTTCTTCCTCCAGCATGTCTGTCATATCGTAGAGATATCCTTTTTCAACTGCGATTCCCACATTGTTATTCGTCAGCGCCATTCCTACAAAATTGCCATGTACGATATCCGGCGCGTTCTTGCGGTCCCCGTCCAGAGATGTCATCATCTTGGCTTTATAAGCATCATTGTCGGATACCACGTCTACCACAACCTTTGTCTCGGGATGCAGCTTCATATACTCTTCAGCCAGTTTCTTTTCCCCTGCTGTATAGAAATTATTTATCACAGAAAGCGTGATCGTATCGTCCTTGCCAGTGTCCCATTCTGCGTCAGATGTTTTCTCTTCTTCCCCCGGCGCCTCCCCTGTATCTGCCTCCTGGGTTTCCTGAGAGTTCTGAGTATTCTGAGTCTTTTGTCCACAGCCGCCGATCAGTGCGGATGCCATAACGGCTGCCAGAAGCAGAGAAATAAGTTGCCTGCGTTTTTTCATTCTTCTTTCCTCCTCATTTTGTATACTGCCTCCTCACCTGTCGTTCGGCGGCAGAGATTCCATTACTGCTTACGCTGTAAGTGGAGAATTGTGTGTTGTTTATATTTTCCACAGCCGCGCGCAAATCCGGAATATACTGT
>OFFF01001749.1_pt1 | contig 13277 bp, 9 predicted proteins | sample 1521301 | NCBI WGS metagenome assembly OFFF01 (sample SAMEA3504101, study PRJEB24116) | mouse gut metagenome | biome: mouse gut; feature: mouse-associated habitat; material: faeces | place: Denmark | collected 2011
TTGCCGGTCTGCAGCTTGCCGGTCTGCAGCTTGCCATTCTGCGGCTTGCCGGTCTGCAGCTTGCCGGTCTACAGCTTGCCCGTCATGGCGGCAGCGGAACCGGCGGCCCGGTACGCCAGCCATATTAGATTTTACCTTCTGGATATTAGTTTTTGCGCCCTCTATTGCGTATTTTTGCATACGGGATAAGATATTATTACAGAAAAGTCAATCGCTAATTTAAAACAGCATCTGCTCCCCACAGCGCCCCAGAGGAATTTACGAACGTATTCCTGATGCGGCCGAAATTGCTCTGCCCAGGTCCGGGTGCCGGGGGAGGAGATGCCGAACTTACCAGGAGGCAGCAAAATGAGCATATTGAATACATCCCACTTGAAAAAATATTACGGCAAAGACGAAAGCCTGGTGAAGGCCCTGGACGATGTGAGCGTATCCGTGGAGGAAGGGCAGTTCGCCGCGATCATCGGCACATCCGGCAGCGGAAAGTCCACTTTGCTGAATCTGCTGGGCGGCCTGGACAGCCCCACTTCCGGCAGCGTCCAGGTGGAGGATAAGCAGATTGAGAAGCTGACGGAAGAGCAGTTGACGGTATTCCGCAGAAAAAGAATCGGCTTTATCTTCCAGAACTATAATCTGATTCCCTACCTCACAGTCTACGAGAACATCGTGCTGCCCGTGCGCCTGGACGGCAGGACGGAGGACAGGGATTTCCTGAACGAAATCCTGCAGTTCCTGGAGCTTGACAAAAAGATTTCCGACTACCCCAGCCATCTCTCCGGCGGACAGCAGCAAAGGGTAGCCATCGCCCGGGCCCTGGTGTCCCAGCCCGCCATCATCCTGGCAGACGAGCCAACGGGGAACCTGGACAGCCGCACCAGCGACAAGGTCATCGACCTTCTGAAGATGACCAGCCAAAAATTCCACCAGACCATCGTGATGATCACCCACAATCCCGAAATCGCGGAAAAAGCAGACGTGAGGATACGCATCGAGGACGGCAAAATCCATACATAAAGACGGCTCCGCCGGCCGCAGTTATGCTTTTTTCGCACATCAGAATTCCAGACAACAAATATATGTCCGCCAAACCGGACATGGAGGTAACAGAACAGAAATGAAAAACAGCAAGAACAGAAAAACCGCCTCAAACATGATTGCCCAGATGGCAAGACAAAGCTTAAGATCCAGCCGCATGCGGAACAACTTTGTCCTAATCACCATCGTCCTGGCCTCCGCCCTGCTGATGGCCATCCTGATGTTCGCCATGGGCCAGAAGCAGCAGGTCAAAGAGGAGCTTTCCCACAGACAGCAGGTAAGCTACTATAATCTTACGGAAGCCCAACTGGCCGCCCTGGCAAAGGACGACCGCATCTCCTGCCAGATCCAGGTGAAGACAGGGGTCCTGTCCGAGATGGACGGCTTCAGCGTGATGCCCTGTTACGTCAGCGAGCTTTCCGACGACATCCGCGTAGCCGAGCTGGAAAGCGGCAGACTGCCCGAGACGGAGGACGAAATCGCCGCCCAGGCCGCCCTGCTCCGGAACATGGGCGTCTCCCCCACCCCAGGCAGCACCGTCACCTTCTCCTTCTATGACGGAACTACGGAGACCTTCACCCTGTCAGGCATCCTGAAAGGCGGCGAGACGGCAAAGCAGTTCTCCGTCCTCCTCTCCAAGGACTATGCCGAGAAGGGCAGCCAGCTGAAGGACATCCCCTACGAAGTATACGCCAAGCTCTACAATGCCACCCATCTCCTGGCCGAGGAATGCCGGGAGGCCATGTACCTGATTGGAAGCGATGCCGGAATCGAACGGAAATACGTGGCCCCTTCCAAGGCATTCCTGGACACCCTTTCCCCGGATTTCCAGTCCATGATGCTCTACGGCCTTGTGGGCGCAGCCATCCTACTGGCCTGCATCTTGGTGATCTACGGCGTGTTCTACCTGTCGGTCATCGGAAGAATCCACCAGTTCGGCCAGCTGCGCACCATCGGCATGACCAGGCGGCAGATCGCCAGATTCGTCTCCAGGGAGGGCAGCCTGCTGTTCCTCCGCTCCGCCCCTGTGGGCATCCTGATCGGCGGGATTGCAGGGTACTGCATGGTTCCGGCGGGCTTCAGCCTGGCGAACACCTTTTTGGCGGTGCTGCTGGTATTTGCCGTAATCTATGTGATTACAATGATTTCCGTGCGTAAACCCGCTCGTCTCGCCGGGGCGGTATCTCCCATGGAAGCCCTGCGGTATCTGCCCCAGGATGAGATGCCCCGGCGGAAAAAGAGCGGGAACCCGGCGGCCCCCCGGAAGCTCTGCCGCAGGCTGACCCCCTTCGCCCTGGGCCGGATGAATTTTTCCAGGAACCGGAAGAAAGCCGCCGTCACCATGCTCTCTCTGGGCATGGGCGGCATCCTCTTCATGACCGCGGCCACCTACCTGTCCTCTTTCAACAGAGCGAACTACGCCCGACAGGGCTTCTTCACAGAGGCAGAGTTCCATATCCAGTATGCCTTTTCCGCCATCACCCTAAGCGAGCACGGGCTCAGCGGATTACAGGCCCAGGCGCCTTTGGGGGAGGAGATGACCGCCCGAATCGCCTCCCTGGAGGGCGTGAAGAAAATCACTGAAGTCAAGAGCTTCGGCGTCCGCTACGACTACCCAAAGCAGGACAATTATAACGACAACGACCAGATTCTGCTTCTGACAGAGGAGGAGACGAAAGAAATCGGCGCTTACCTGGAGGACGGTTCCGTGGATTACGGGAAGCTCACGAGCGGCGACTACATTCTTGTAGCCGGAAATGACACTGTAGAAGAAATCTACGGCTGGAAATTCGCTTTGGGTGACACAATCACCCTCCATTATTTCGACGGCACGGACGCAGCACAGAAGGACGTGACCATACTGGGCATCCTGAACCAGCAGTATGTCCTGGACAATAAAGTCCTGGAAGGGTGGTTCCTGATGCCCGAACAGGCGGTCCTGAATCTGGTCTCCTTTGACAGCCTGACTTCCGACCTGCTGGTCTCCACCGAACCGGCGCAGGAGGAGGCCATCGGGGACGTCCTCGCGGAACTGGTGGCGGAAAGAAGCGAGCTGTCCCTGGAGACCCTGGCAGAGCGCAACGTGGCTTACGCCCAAAACGCCGACCAGCTGTTCGGCGCCATCAGCGGCCTGTCCATCTTCATCATGACCTTCAGCCTCTTAAGCATGATGAACACCCTGATCACCAACATCGTCACCCGCAAGCAGGAGCTGGCCATGCTGGAATCCATCGGCATGGGCAAGGGCCAGATCCGCGGGATGCTCCTGGGGGAGAGCCTGCTGCTGGTACTGGCCACCGTGGGCGTGACCATGACCGCGGGGACCCTGTGCGGCTTTTGGCTGAGCAGCCTGCTCTATCAAAACGGGGCGTTTTACATGGCGTTCCGGTTCCCTACGGCCTTTGCCCTCACCTATGCGGGCGTGCTGATTGGGGTGCCGCTGCTGATTGTTTTCGTTTCCCTGCGCGGCTTTTCGAAAGAGGCACTGGTGGAGAGATTACGGGGCGCGGAAGCCTGACGGCCTCTCTCCCCGGGCCAGGGCGCCGCCCGGCAGCCCCTTGCAACGCACTTGGCAGGCACTCCTGAACACCTGTATCCAGGCAATGATTCCGGCATTGCCTGGATACTTTTCCCGGCTCCGTTCCGCCCTGCCCGGCGGCGCCCATTTTCAAGGCTTGTACCGGCTGATGATTTGTGATATAGTAAAGGCGCAGACAATCACACAGTTATCGGAGCGACCCCCTATGTCCAATCATCAGTCACGCAAAAAGAAGTCCCTGTACATCTTCATATGTATCCTCCTGCCTGCCATCGGAGTCGCGGCCTTCCTGGCAGCGGGCCTGCGGGACCGAACCGCGGACAGCCTGCCCCCGGCCGATGGCAAAATGGCGGCGGAGCTTGCGCAGCTTTCGGAAGGAACCTACGACAGCGTGCTGCTTTCCATGCATTCCAGCCGGTATTTCACGGAGGAGGACTTCCTGACCTACCTGGGCCAGACCGCGTTCGTGGCCTCCCGTCCGCTTTCAGACGTCGAAGAGCTTTCCCCATACCTGGACTGCGCCCTGGGAACCGGCAGCGAAATATCCCATGTCTATCTGTGCCTGGATCCGGGGCTCCTCTGGGAAGCCGCCGGAAAGGACGCCAAGCGCTGGCAGAACAGCCTTACCGACCATCTATACTCCTATATCAGGAAGCATCCCGGCGTCTCCTTTGAGGTGCTCCTGCCCTACCCCCAGCTCGACTACTGGCTGTCGTTAAGTTCCGAACAGCTGGACGCCCTGGTCACGGCCTACCGCACCTTCGCGGACGGGTTATACGCCTATCCGAATGCTAAAATATTTTTCCCCGGCAGCCAATACTGGCTGATGGTGAACCCGGACAATTACGAAGATACCCTTTTTGACGCCAATGAGCTTATTACCCAAAAGCTTTTTCTGCTCTCCTTCTGCGATGCCGTCTACCAGATCACCCCGGAAAATGAGGACGCCTGCTGGAACGCTTTCCGGGAGACGATAGACCGGGAGAGGGAGGCGCCCACCCGCTATCCCGACCTGTCCGATTGGTGCCTTGTCTTCTTCGGCGACAGCATCTTTGGGAATTATTCCGGCAGCTTTTCCGTTCCCGGCTATGTCTCCGGGCTTTCCCGGGCCGTCACTTATAATTGCGCGTCCGGCGGCAGCAGCGCCTCCATGGGCACAGAGGGCTTTTTCGATTTTCCCAATGTCATAGATGTCTTTTTCACAGAAAACAGGCTGATACTCAATGACGACCGGCAGATCCTGTATCCGGACGAATTCGAGAAAGACGATATATCGAGCAAAGAGTTGTGTTTTATCATAAACTTCGGAATCAACGACTATATATCGGGAGCCGCCATCGAGAATCCCGCAGACCCTTTCGACATCGGTACCTTCAAAGGAGGCCTGCGCCATTGCATCACCCGGCTCCGGGAGCGTTTCCCACAGGCCCGTTATGTCCTGGTGTCGCCCACCCGTCTGGGCGTTGTCCCTCAACGCCAGGCTGCCGCCCTGACGGATTACATCCGCGCCCTGGAAGAGCTCTCCCAGGAAATGGATCTGTATTTTATCGACAATTATCATGACTTTATCATAACGGAAGACAATCTGTCGGACTATCTGCCGGACGGCTGCCATCCCAACGAAGAGGGGCGGCTGGGCATGGCCGTCAGGATTATGGATTTCATGGAAGACGCCGTCAGATAATCGGCATTCAAGAAAGAAGGTGCATCAAAATGGACGTGTATCATAATGGAAACTTCCGGGGCGGCAGTCGCGGAAGCAGGCTGGCCCCAGTCCCGATTCAACGGACTTTCCTCTGGGAAAAACAGGAAATCCTCGTCCCCGCTGTCTATGTGGGCCCGGCGGGGGCGGTGCTGGACGTGTGCGCACGGATCCCGGTGGAGGACATGGCGGCTTTCCTGAAGAAATGGCCCAGGGAACGCCGGCTCGCCCTGGCAGCCCCGGAGGACTATGAGCAGGTAGACGCGGACAACCCCGGCAGCCAGGATTTCCTGGTGGAAATGAGCCTGGACGGCACGCCGCTGCAGCTTGCTTCCAGCAGCAGCATCAATTGGTATCCGGAGAGCGTCTTCCGGATGGGGAACGAGGCATCAGCGCCTGCCCAGGAGGACGAATGGACCAATGGCCCGGAGGCGGAGCAGCTGATGGAGACTTACGGCTGCAGCCGGGGATGCTGCTGGCATTTCGGGCGGCTGAACTTCAACTGGACCGGAGAGCCGGTGCTGTCTCCGAAGAAGCTTTCCCTGGATTTTCGGGCGCAGCTGTCTCCGGTCACCGCCGGATATTTCACCACGGCCGCAGACACCGCCGGGCAGACAGTCAAAGTCGCCCACCCCGCCACCGGCCAGGAATACACGGTGACCCTGCACGAATGCCTGCAGACCCGCCACGATTTTGCGGATATGGGCGCGCCGGGCGTCCTCTATCCGGAGCACGCCTGCATGCTCTCCTACAGCGTCTCCCCGGAAATCAGCCGCGACCTTTTCGACATCAGGGACTGCGCGAACGGGGACAAGCCAAGGAAAAAGGCCGCCCCGGGAGAACACTCCCGCTCAGACGGCGCTACCGCGGTCTTCCTGGCCGGAAAAAGTCCCGTCCCCCAGCGGCGCATGGCGGCATCTTCCATGTATTTCGAGCCGGTGGAGGAGATTCGGTGGCGAATCGTCTTCCAGGTCAGGAAAAAGCCCCACATGGAAGTCAGCTTTGTCATCTGACCATCCCGCCGATGAAAATCTCCAGGCCGATGGCGATCAGGATGACGCCGCCGAAGACCTGGGCCTTATTGGACAGCTTCGTCCCGAACTTCTTCCCTGTCGCCAGCCCGGCCATGCAGATCACAAAGGTGACGGCGGAAATGATAAGGGCGGCCACCAGTGCCATCAGCCAGCCGTACTCCGCGATGGTGAACCCCACGGACAGCGCATCGATGGAAGTGGCCACGCCCTGCACCAGCAGGGCCCAGATTCCAAGCCCCGTCCTGCCCTCTTCGGAATCGTCGGCCCGGATGCCCTCCAGCAGCATCTTCCCGCCGATGAACCCAAGGAGCGCCAGCGCCAGCCATGGGATGAACTTTTCGAACAGCTCGAAATACTGTACGATTCTGCGGACGCAGAACCATCCGACCAGAGGCATCAGCGCCTGAAACCCGGCGAACACACCGGCTACGCCGCACATCCTCCCCATCCCCATGTCCGGCTCGTTCAGGCCGTTGGCCATGGATACCGAAAAAGCGTCCATGGCAAGCCCCACCCCAAGCAGCACGCTGTTGAAAAAGAATACGAAACCCCACTCCATTTTTGTTCCTCCTTGCCCTCTTCTCTTCTTTCCTCCGTTTCCGGAAACGGCAAAAGACCCACGCGCGGCCAAAAAGCCCACGCCCGGGCCCCTGCTCTCTCCAAAGCAAAGGGGGGCTTAGAGCCTGAACCTTTCAGCCACACATGAGTCTCGCAATATATGCTCCGAACCAAAAATATCCGCCGCCTGTCATGTACACGGCAAATACGCTCCTGAGCATAAGGAAATGTCTACAAATAACCGCTACAAGTTTGCAGCAATTTTTATTGTATTTCCAGGCTTTTTCCTAAGGAATTGTCTACAAATAACTGATGCAAGTTTATAGCCGTTTTCGTTGTATTTCTGGGCTTTCTCCTAAACAAGTTGCATCAGTTATTTTCCGACAATTCCTAAACCAATTGTAGCGGTTATTTTTCGACAATTCCTAAGGCAAGCCAGACCGGGATACGGTCAGTATGTTGACTTGCTCCGCTTGATACGCGCCTGCTACTCCCCCACGGGAATTGTTTCTCATTACTGTACCATTCTTCGACAGAAAAGTCAACCTTTATCTGGCAATGCTTCTTCTGTTTCGCGCAATCCGTAAGATACAGATTGATAAGCGTGCCATCTCCGCTGTTATATGCTGTGAAAAAAGCATGAGAAAAGCCGTGACTGAACAACACGGCTCTTACCTCGATTCAATTTTTAATACTTCATTATTTTCTCTCTTCCGCCATAAGCCCCATTCTGTTTCGGATGATGTCCGCCACCTCTTCCAGGCTTTTCTGGCCGGCAAAGTAATATGCCGCTTCCTCCTGCACGATTCGAAGGGCTTCCACGTCCCCTCTCTTTATCATCCTGGCTCCCTCCACCATCTGCCTGAGACTGTCCGTGTCCTCCGGCCTGGGAGCGAAGACCTCTACCACTTCCCCGTTCATGTCATAGGTCAAAACAGGCGCTTCCCGCTGCCTGCCGTCCCTGTCTGTGTACCATTGCACCTGTTCCGCATGTTTCAGCTGCTGCTCGAACCTGTCCCTGTCTACGGAAAAAGCATAATTGGGGGTTATCTTCTCCTGCCATTCCCGGGTGAAGAAGCTTTCCACAAATTTCCAGGCACCGTCCTTATGGCGGCTCTGGGCGCTGACCGCGTAACAGTTGTCCGCATACAGCATCATGCCATTTCCCGCCCCTCCCGGATATCCCACGAAAGCCACATCCTCTCCCCACTCGGCTTTATGGAACATGTAGGTCTCCGAATCCATCAGGACGAAACTCTCAAACAGAAGCTTCCCGTCCTGCCTGAGGGAATCATCGGGAATATATACTGCTTCTTCCGGCATATATCCCGCCAGCCTGATATACTTTTCCAGCAGACCGTCCTCCAGGACGGAAGCCCCATCCTCCCCTCCGGCTCCAAGCATGACCGAAAGGCAGTATTCCAGCATGTGGCTCTTACTGGACATGGTATCCCGCAGTTCAGGCTCCTCCTCCAGGATGCGCAGCAGTTCCTCCGCCGTCCATGCCTGTCCCGCCGGTGCCCACCTTTCCTTCGTGATGAATCCTCCCAGCCGGAAATTCGTCGGGAGCATGTACACTTTCCCCTCCGTCTGCAAGGCCTCATAGACGGAGGGCAGCAGATTCTGCGGGCTGACGACCTGGCTGCTCTCCAGGTACGGCGTCAAGTCTTCCAGCAGCCCCCGTTCCCCCATGGCTCTGTCGTCCATATAGCCGCCGTCCATCCGGAAGATGTCAGGCCCTGTCCCCGCTGTCAGCTCCGTATACAGGCGCATCGCCGCCGCAGACTCGTCTTCCGTGCCATAGTCCACCATCCGAATCAGGAAATCCGGATTCGTCCGGTTGAACATGGCCACCGCCCGCCGGGTGGCAGCGCTGTCAGACACGTACCCCAGTCTCAGTTCCGTCCGTTCCGTTCCCGGATTCCCGCCGTTCCATTGGGCCTCGTACAGGATATTGTCTTCCCTGAAGAGGAACCGGGGAGCCTGTGTATCTCCGTACATCCCCAGCACGCTGTCCCCCTGGATTCCGATATCCGTCCAGTCGAACATTTTTGTATGTTCTCCCGTCGAAAGATTACACAGGGACGCTTCCATGTTCGTATACATATATAGGCTGTCTTCTCCGTTTCCTGTCCTGTTGAAGCGGGCGTCCTGGGAGATGTCCCTCAAAGTCCCCAGCTTTCCGTTTTCCCGCTGGAACGTGCCATAGACAGTCTGGAAGTTCTCTGCCTGTAAAGTCAGCGCGTACTTTCCCCCGGCATACAGCACGTCATAGCTTCTGGGCTCTTTCCAGTCTTCCCTCCGGACAATCTCTCCCTCCTGGGAAATCAGGCGGTATCCGTACTTGGAGACCAGGAGGAAATCCCCTCCCGGCACTGCCCTTATGCTCCAATCCCATATGCTTTCTCCACTGCTGCCCAGGCAGAGGTCGTTCAGATCCGCCACTGTCCTCTCGCTGCCGTCTGCGGATATCTCCAGCAGCTTTGCCGAATCCTCTTCCTCTGCGGCTTCTGTCAGGATAAAGAAGACATTTCCGTCTTCTCCCCCAATGAAGTCTATCGCGCTTCTCTCGTTATAGTCAAAACTACAGAATGGCTCCTCCGGGAAATCTGCCCCGGCTTGCGCATAATAGAACCTCTGCACATATGTGGCTTCCGCAGCATTTGTGCCCACATCATTTGTGCCCTCATCATCTGCATCCGCTTCTGATTCCGCCTCTGCACCCTCTGCTTCCATTGCGTCTGTTTCCACTATGATACTGTCCCCGCAGCATCGGATGCCGGAAAAGGTTTCGTCCTCGTTCATCGGTATCTCTGCCACACTCATTCCTGTTATTCCGCTGCCGCTTTCCTCCTGTGGGGCAGCGTCCGTTGCCGCCCCGCAGGAGGAAAGCGCTACAGCACATAGAACCAATAAGCTGAACACCTTTACTCTCTTCATCATGTCCTGTCCCACTTTTTGCTAATTAACCGAAAACAATTTAACGGTTCTGTTTATACTGCTCCTTTATACTTCAGGCGATAAATCACCTCTGCATTTCAATCCTATGGCAGAGGTTCGGTGACGGATGGTATTCCAGGTTCAGGCAAGGCTCCAAATGGAAGTCAGCCTCGTGGTCTGTCTGGTGTGCGGGTGTCTCCATGTGCTTTCTGTGCCCTCAGCACAATCTCCACAACCAATATCTGCAGCCCCAGTAGGGCCAGCCCCATGCCAACCCCTTGCCAGGGAAACCGCCAGTCCAGCCTGTACTCCACGGAATACACACGCAAGACCGCATAATGGCAGAGGATGCCTGCCGGGATTCCTGCCAGGACGGCAAAAGCCCCCTGAAACAGCAATTCCCAGCATCTCATCTTCTGTATCTCCTCCGGCTTCATCCCAATGGAAGACAGCACCGCATACTCTCCCTTCCTGGACATTTGCACTGCCCAGCTTACGGTAAAGTCCCCGCACACAGCGGCCGCAGACAGCAGCACGATGAACGCGGCGCACAGGAACTGCAATCCCGCCCCCACCGTCTCTTGCCGCCTGAGGGATTCCTCATGGTTTACCACAAAGCCCTCCACCTGCTGCTGCCCGCCTATGCATTCCCTGCTGATTCGCTCCGTCTCGCCCGCATCCGCGCACATCCCCCGCAGGGACACATGATGCAGGCCAGGTTCTCCGTCCATATACAGCTGCTGCGCCTCCACCTGTAGGAAGGTATCCTCTGATACCAGAACAATCGCCCGGGAGCCGGGCTCTGTGTCCAGGAAAAGCGGCACATTCCGCGCCACTCCCCCAATCAGGATCTCGAATGCCGCCTGTCCGGGCACATCCCCACTGCCGTACACAGGGATCACATCCCCCTCTTTGACGGCGAACGGTTCTCCCCGATGCAGAATACCGTCAGGATCCTGCCACTTCCGGTTCCCAATCGCGAAAATCCCCCTGACGCCCTCCGCCGGAGCAGACATAGCCGGATTGTCCCTGCAGATCTCTGCCCACAGCTCCTCCCCAGGGCTCACAAGCAAGATATCCGGCAGCATGCCGCCTGTCAGGAAACCGGAGGTTTCCGCCTCTTCGGAAAGGGGCAGAGATGTCTGCAGATGGAACCGGGCCTTCCTCACCGCCGCCAGCTGGCCTCCTGTGGAAGCCACAATCCCCCTGGCCAGCTCGTCCACCTTTTCTAGGCTTTCCCCGTGCAGCTCCACTGATATATTGTAGTCAAACCCTTCCCCAGCCATCTCCAGAACCTGGGAAAAGTATGTCTCTACACCGCCTGGCACAAAGCACAGGGCAAAGGTGGCCGACAGCGCCAGGAGGACAGGCCGGTACCGCCGTCGGAACCTTCGCCAGGACTTATATGCCAGCCAGGCTTCCACCCGCGCTCCCCTTCGCGGCTGCCTGTCCCCTTCGCCAGGACAGTTCCCGCCCTGCGCCCCGGGGCATGGCCTGCCACCAGCACAATCCCCGCCCTGCGCCTCAGGGCAGGGTCTGCCGACAGCACAATCCCCGCCCTGCCCTCCGGGGCATAACCTTCTGCCAGCCCAGCCCTCTTCGCTGTCATAATTCCTTTCCACGCCGAATTTCCTCCTCGGGTGCCTGCTTTTTGCCGTGAATCTCTCCAGCTTATACATCTCCTCCCCGGCAAGGAGCCTCATGGGGCTGACGACAGCAGCCTTCCTTGCGGGCAGCAGCCCGGAAAGTAGGATGACCCCTGCCGCCGAGCATGCCAGCGCAAGGCCAAAGGGCAGGGAGAGCGCCAGTCGGACAGGCGGATAACCTACGGCATATAAAATCCTGTCAATCGTCCCCTTCCCCGCCTGAAACAAGGCAGCTCCCAGCAGCAGCCCAGCCGGGATGCCCGCCGCGATATAGAACACGCTCTCCGCCAGCACAAGACCTTTGAGCTGCCTGCCCTCGGCCCCTATCCCGGCCAGCAGCGCGAACTCCTTTTCCCGCTGCGCCGCGGAAACTCCGTATACGGCAGCCAGCGTCAGGACAGACATCACCGCTATCAGGGCAAAGGCCAGGAAGAAAACCGCCATCAGGGAATATATCCCGCTTTCCCGGTTCAAATCCCCGCAGGAAACCAGCAGGTCAAGGTTATCCGCATGCCCCATAGTCAGCATGTCCTTCGTCTCAGCATAATACCGCTGCACAAAGGCTGTGAATATTTTGTCCATCCTCCTTGACATGAAGATACCGGGAGCGGCCACCGTCAGGTACAGGCGCAGCTCCTCCCCCTCCTCCGTCAAAACCACCTGGGAAAACCAGCGATTCTCCGGAAGCTCTTCCGCCATCCACTCCAGTACCGCCCTGGAGCCGGACTCCGATGGGACATAGTAGCAATAGTGGTATTCCCCCACCTTCGCCAAGGCATTTTCACGCAGCATCGCCCCGAATCCTGACGCAAAAAAGAACATTGCTGAAAGGAGCCCTGTGAAAAGCGCCGTCACAGCCAGCGTCAGGACTGTCTGCACGGCATGCCGCTTTAAATGCCGCAGCATCGAACGATATAAAAGTCCCATGCCCCTCCCTCCAGCCTACGACAGCCCTCTGTCCGGCGTTGCTCTGCCAATTGGCAGCGGCTCCTCGTCAGACATTGCGCGTCCTGCTGACAGCGGCTCCTTGTCAGACATTGCGTGTCCTACTGGCGGCTGCTGCCTGTCCGATGTGACCTTGCCATCGGTTATGCAGATCTGCCTTTTCGCCCTTTCCCCCACCTGGGGATCGTGGGTCACCAGAACTATGGTCTGCCCAAACTCCCTGTTGGCCTGGCATAGGAGCTCCAGGACTTCCTCCGTATTGCTGACGTCCAGATTCCCCGTTGGCTCGTCCGCCAGAAGGACGGAAGGTTTCGCCAGAAGGGCGCGCCCTATGGCAGTCCTCTGCTGCTGTCCTCCGGAAAGCTGTCCCGGCAGATGCCTCCGCCTGTCCGTAAGCTTCAGAAGCTCCAGCAGACAATCCACCTGTGCCTTTGCAGGACGCCTTCCGTCAAGCATCAGGGGCAGTATGATATTCTCCTCCACCGTCAAAGTGGGTACCAGGTTATAGGCCTGATAGATGATGCCGATGCTGCGCCTCCTTAGGACGGCCTGTTCGGAGGGCTTCAGCCTGTGGATGTCCACCCCGTCTATCCGCACGCTGCCTGTGGTGGGCGCGTCCACACCGGCTATTATATGCAGCAAGGTGGACTTCCCCGAGCCGGAGCTCCCCATGACCGCCAGGAACTCGCCGTCCCCGATGGTAAGGTTCACTCCGTCCAGAGCCCTGACCTTGGTGTCCCCTGCCTTATAGATTTTCTTCAGGTTCCTGACTTCAATCATAGCTGCCCCCCTAATGCCAACCCATGAATAAAATTTGTTTTTTATGTTAGGAATTGTCGGAAAATAACTGCTGCAATTGCTTCAGGCAAAAGCCCGGA
>OFFF01001750.1_pt1 | contig 13274 bp, 11 predicted proteins | sample 1521301 | NCBI WGS metagenome assembly OFFF01 (sample SAMEA3504101, study PRJEB24116) | mouse gut metagenome | biome: mouse gut; feature: mouse-associated habitat; material: faeces | place: Denmark | collected 2011
TGGCACTATTGGGGCTATCTGGCGGTGGTGTTTTTTTCCGCGCTGCGGCAGACACCTCTGGATTATGTGGAAGCAGCCACCATGGACGGGTGCAGCGGCTGGCAGTTGTTCCGATATATTTATTTTCCAAGTATGCTGCCGACCTTCAAGATGATGCTGGTGCTGATTGTGATTCAGTCTTTCCTGCAGTTTGACTATGTATATCTGCTGACGTCCGGAGGGCCGGCCCATGCAACCGAAATGCTGGGAACGCTGACGTATAATTATGCGTTTACACTGTTCCAGTTTGGAAAAGCGGCGGCTATTGCGGTGATGATGTCTCTTCTGGGACTGGCGGCGTCGATCGCGTACGCGCGGATGAGCCGCGATGAGGTATCGTAGTGTGAAGAAACGTATGAAAAAAATTGGCTGCAAATGAAGGGAGAGCAAAATGAAACAAAAAAAGCAAACGCGTATTTTGACCAGGCTGGTGCTGGCGGTCCTTGCGCTGATCTGCATGCTGCCTATGCTGATGGTACTGATCAACAGCTTTAAAACCCATACGGATATCATTCGGAACCCGCTGTCGATCGCATTTTCCGCAGGCTTGTCCAACTATACAAAGGCATGGCATGACGGGCATTTTGCACGCAGCATCCTGAACAGTATGATTTATACCGGGAGCACGGTGATCCTTGTCCTTGTTTTTTCGACCATGGCGGCCTATGTGATCGCAGGGCGCAAGGTTCGCGGAACCTCCCTGGTACACAGCTATTTCCTGATCACGATGACCATGCCGGTGTATTTGTTTTTGATCCCGCTGTACAGGGTCTACGCAAGGATGGGCTGGCTTGGAAACCACGTCGCGGTCTCGTTTATCCTGACGGCTACGGGTCTGCCCCTTGCAATCTCACTTCTGCGGGCGTTTTTCGTATCCATACCGAAGGAACTGGAAGAGGCGGCGCGAATCGACGGGGCGGGGACCATGCAGGTGATCCGCCATATCATCCTGCCTCTGCTGTCACCGGGGCTGGTGACAGTGGGGATCATTACAGGGCTGAACTCCTGGAATGAATTTCTGGTATCGTCCACCTTCCTGACCGGGGAGAAGAATTTTACGGCGATGCTGTCGCTGATGTCTCTCAACGGAACGAATACGGCGAATCACGGAACGAACATGGCCGCAACGGTGGTGATTGTGGCGCCGATCATCGTGTTTTTCCTGGCCATGCAGAGGCAGTTTGTAGAGGGAATGGTCAATGGAGCAGTGAAAGGTTAGGTGTGAAATATGAAAATTTCAAAAGTATATGAGGAAAAAATCTATGCGGGGGTGCTTGGGAAGATCATCGGCGTATATCTGGGCAGACCGGTAGAGGGCTGGCCTTACCAGGCGATCATCGACCGTTTCGGGGAGATCCCTTACTATGTAAATGAGGAGCTGGATCTTCCGCTGATCGTAGCGGACGATGATATTTCGGGGACATTTGCGTTTTTCCGCGCAATGGAGGATCATGGATTTCCGCAGGCAATTACGGCGGACCAGATCGGGGAGACCTGGCTGAATTATATTATGGAAAACCGGTCCATCCTCTGGTGGGGCGGCCTGGGAAATTCTACGGAGCACACGGCTTATCTGCATTTGAAGCAGGGAATCCCGGGATCACAGAGCGGGTCTATGGAGCGAAACGGCCCGGTGCTGTCCCAGCAGATCGGGGCGCAGATCTTTATGGATGCGTATGCCATGGCATGTCCGGGAGACCCGGAACAGGCAAACCATCTGGTGCGCGCCTGCGCGAAAGTGTCCCATGACGGCGTGGCGGTGGACGCGGCGGGCTTTTTAGGGGCATTGGAGGCGGCAGCGTTTGATGAGAGGGATCTGGATACATTGTTCCAGCAGTGCACGAAGTTTATTGAAACAGAAGAACTGCGAAGGCTGGTGGATGATGTGAGGAATATCTGCGGGGCGCAGACGGACTGGCGGAAGGTGCGCCAACGGCTGGATGCAAAATACGGCTATCATATCTATCCGGGCCCCTGTCATATGATTCCGAACCACGCAATGGTTCTGGCGGGAATCCTGTGTGCAGGGGATGACTTTGCAGAGTCTGTAAAAATCGGGGCTTCCGCTGCCTGGGATACGGACTGCAACGCGGGCAACATCGGATGCTTCAACGGAATCCGGCTGGGACTCGAAGGGCTGGAAGCGGGGCCGGACTTCAGAGGGCCGGTTGGGGACAGGCTTCTTGTGATTACGTCGGACGGCGGGGAAGGCATGTCAGACGCGGTGAAGGAGACCAGGAGGATCGTCCGGGCGGCAAAGGCCCTTCGGGGGGAAACGAAAACAGAAGCGCTTCCCCGCTTTGGGTTTGAATATCCGGGCAGCGTGCAGGGCTTTCAGAATTGCCCGTATGTCAGTTATCCCAAATGTACGGTGCGGATTTCCAACGGAAACGAGACGGGAAACGGGAACGGACTGCGGCTGCGCTTTGATACCCTGGCCCAGGGGGCCAATGCTTACGTGAGCGCGGCGACATTTCTGGATCTGAAGGAGGAATACCGGAACTATGAGACGTATGTTTCCCCAACTCTTTACACCGGCCAGACGGTCACGGTGACTGCGGACAGCGAGCTGGAAAACGGGCCCATGATGCGCCCCTACATCTGGTATGCCGACCGGGACAGCAAAGCCCTTTTCCTGAGCGGGGAGTGGATGCGCCTTACAAAGGAAACGTCGGTATGCTCCTGGGAGATCCCGGACAACGGAGGGCTTCCGGTGCTTCGGTTCGGACTGGAATTTGCCTCTGAGAAACGGTGCCGGGGGGATGTGTTTGTGCGCAGCATCGACTGGAGCAATACGCCGGCCAGGCTGGAGCAGAAGGGGATCATGATGCGGGATATGTGGGACACAAACCCGTTTTGGGCGAAGATGTTTGTGTCAAGCGCGAAAAATTTTGCCCCCAACCTGAACTGCACCTATTGTATCAGCCACGATGAAAAGGGCGGCCTTGCCACCGTGGGAACAAGAGATTTTACGGATTATACGGTTTCTTCCAGTCTGAAGTTCAGCCTCCATAAAAGGGGCGGGCTGGCAGTGCGCTGTACGGGACACCGCCGGTATTATGCCGCCGTGGTATCCGGGGGAAATGTATTTCAGATTATCCGGCGCTATGACGGGGAGGAAAAGGTGCTTGCGGAAGGCAAAGCAGCCTATGCACAGTTTGAAAAGCACAAGATGACCGTTACCGTCCGCGGGAATGAGCTGGGGGCGTCCTTCGGGGGCGTCACGCTGCGGGCAAGGGATGAGTTGGCTCTGCAGAAATGCGGAGGGGCAGGCTTTTTGATCGATGAAGGGGCCATGTTTATTGACGGATTTTTGCTGGAGAGGTGCTTGGAATGGAATATGTGATTGCGACGACGGTTTCTACAGATGAGATCCATCTGGCGGACGGCTCGGTGATTGAAAACCAGCCGGGGAGCGCCGGATTCTATGCGCTGGCAGGTGTGCGCGTGTTTACGGACAAGGTTGCGGTCTGCGGCGGGATCGGGCCGGAATATCTTCCGCGCCATGAGAAATGGTATCGCAGGAACCAGGTTTCCACAAAGGGGCTGGTCCTGCGCTCCCCCATATCGCCCACGATTGTGATCCATTATTTTCCGGACGGAAGCCGGGTGGATGAACCGAATATCGGGCTGAATGAATTTCGGGCGCTGGACCCGTCCGTGGACGAGGTGTTTGACTGCTGTGACCGGAATACAAAGGGGGTCTATGTGTTTAAAGCAGTGGAACGGGATTATTTGGACGGGCTGATCGGCGGGAAACTGCGTTTTGGTTATAAGCTGATGTGGGAGATCTCGGAGGATGCCTGCACACCGAAGCAGATTGATGTGATCGAATCTTATTTAAAGGATATTGATGTCTTTTCCATCAACCGGGGGGAGGCAATGCTTCTCTACGGGACGGACGACGAGGCGGAAGCAGAGCGGCGGCTGGCGAAGGCTTCTCCCAATTGGGTGTTTTTCCGGAGAGGGGCCCAGGGAGCCCATCTGCTGGCCGGGGGAAGGGTGTATGACTGCCCCGGTGTTCCCGGCGTCCAGGCTGTGGATACGACAGGAGGGGGAAACAGCTCTTCCGGCGCCGTGCTGTATGGATGCTGCGAAGGATATGATCCGCAGATGGCGGGCTGTATGGGGTCTGCGGCGGCAGCGGTGATCATCGGGCAGTTCGGGGTTCCGGATGTGTTTACGGAGGAGATGAGATGCAAAGCGTTCGAGCAGGCGAAAGATTGTATCCATGCCGCCGGGCGGGCGCAGCAAGATTGTTAAGGAGGAAATGCAATGAGGGAATTTGAAAATGCAATGCTGCGGCAGGTTCTGAGCGTGCCAAAATTGCTGGAGGAGGTGTATCCGGATGTGGAACCCCAGGTGCGCTATGTCCTGACCACGCCGCAGATTTATTCGGTGAAGAAGGTGGTGCTGACAAGCTGCGGGGACGGATATGCGGCATGTCTTGCAGCGAAACGGGCTTTTGAGTGTTTTCTTGGGATACCCGTCGAGGTGGTGGACCCGCTGAGCCTGGCACGATATTACCAGATGAAATGGGTTGGGGAGTCTCCCTGCGACCCGCTGGTGATTGCCGTCAGCAATTCCGGACGGGTCACCCGCGTTGTGGAGGCGGTGACAAGGATGCGGGAGCACAAAGCGCTGACCCTGGCGGTGACCTCTGACCCGGAATCGCCCCTGGGAAAGGCAGCCGAGAAGCTGATCGTGCCCAGTATCCCGGACTTTGAGCGGTCGCCGGGCATCCGGACCTATGCGGCCCTGCAGATGATCGTCTATCTGCTGGCGATCCGGATGGGGGAGGTACGGCTGGGATATACGATGGATCAGGCCAATCTGTACCGCCGGGAGTTGAAACGGCTGCCAGGGGAGTTTTTAAAGGATGTGGATGGAGTCTGCGGGCTGGCTCTTGAGGCGGCAAAGCAATTTCGGGACGTGTCGGGGACGGAGATGGTCGGATGCGGCGCGGACTATGGTACGGCTGTGTACGGACATGAAAAAATGTATGAGGCGGCGGGGATTCCTTCCGTGTCCCTGGACAGTGAGAACTGGTTTCATGTGAATTATTTTGTGAAGGATGTGGACCGGACGCTGACCATGGTGTTTGCCTCCAAAGAAAATGAGGCGCAGAGCCGTACCCGTGAGATGATCCAGCGGATGAACCAGATGGGAAGAGCCTTTGTCCTGGTTACGAATGATGAGAGCCTGCAGGCAAAATACCGGTTTTTGACGCCGTCGTCGGATACGTGCCTGTTCCAGCCCATGGCGGGGCACATGGTTCCGGCGCTGATCGCGGGATATCTGGCCGCCATGCGGGAGGAGCCCTACAGCAGAGGGTTTCAGGGAATCTGGAAGGAAGAGGACAGGATGTATTCTACAACGGTATCGGAAACGGTTTTGATCGATTGAAGGAGGCAGGGCGATGTTAGAAAAGATTCAATTTCGTACCACAAAGGACGGTGTGACGGCGCTGACGGAGCAGATTCAGAAGTGTGTGGAAAAATCAGGGGTAAGAAGCGGCCTGCTCTGTGCGTTTATCACCCATACGACGGCGGCGCTGACAGTCAACTCGTTCTGGGACCCGCTGGGACATGAAGATATCCAGGACGAGATCCGGCGTCTGATCCCTACCCGGGTGGATTTTAAACACCAGCACGATACTCCGGAGGATGCGGCAGGGCATGTGAAAAGCACGCTGATCGGCCCTTCCATGACATTTATCATTGAGGGAGGGAAGCTGCTGCTGGGGCATTCCCAGGGAATCTATTTCCTGGAATTTGACGGCCCCCGGAACCGGGAGTGCTATGTGAAAATACTGGCAGAAGGGCAGGGGGATTAAAAAATCCGGTGAGGTGCGGCTGATGGCTGACTGTATCTGCCCTGGAGGGAGTTTAGTAAGAAAGGAAGCATCGTATGAAGAAAAGTGAAATGATCCGGCAGAAGCCGTCTATCCGGCTGATGCAGGAGCGGTATGAGTATTGGGAGAGAGTGCCCTACCCGGGACTGGTGATCGACCACAAACCGGCCATCACACAGGTAGATATCGATCAGGTGGGGGATTATCTGATCTATCTGGTGCGCGACCCGCTGGGGGCTTACGGCCAGGACCCGGCCGAGCGGCTTGCGGGTGAAATGGAGGACGCAATTTGTATTGGAAATTCCGGGATGTTTCTCAGCTATACGGGAACCTACAAGGGGGCTAAGATCACCTGCGTCAGCGGGGGAAGCGGATGCCCGGAGGTGGAGCTTGCGGTCAATGATTTTATGGAATATACGGACTGCTCCACATTTTTGCGGGTGGGGACCTCGGGCGGAATTTCGGAAAAAGTAAAGGTGGGGGACTGCGTGATCACCACCGGGGTGTTCCGCGAGGACGGAACCTCACGGGCATACATAGCGGACGGATTTCCTGCGTACTGCCATTATGAGGTTGTGAATGCGATGGTGCAGGCGGCGGAAAACTGCCGTATCCCCTATAAGCTGGGGGTAACGGCCTGTATGGACAGTGATTTTGTGGGAAACGGCAGACCGTCGGTGGGGGGATACCTGCAGCCGGACAATATCAACAAGCTGGGCACGTATAACCGCGCAGGGGTGATGAATACGGATCGGGAATCTTCCATTCTTGTGACCATGTGCAACCTGTTTGAGCGCAGGGGAGGCGCCATTTTTGACGTCACCGACAACCTGATCACAGGGGAAAAATTTCAGGCGGGCGCGGGGACGGAGGCGTCCTTAAAGCTGGCGCTGGAGGGGATTGCAATCCTCCATCAGATGGATCTGAAAAAGGCGGAGGCCGGGAAAGAGAACTGGTTTCCGGGAATCGGCAATTTGGAAAGGACAAAGATGTGATGAGTGAGAAAAGAAAAATGATTATAGACTGTGATCCGGGGACGGACGATTCTGTCTGCATTCTGATGGCGCTGACCCACCCGGATGTGGAACTGCTTGGAATTACAACGGAAAGCGGCAATTTGACGGCGGACAAAACTGCGGCAAATGCCCTGCGCATCTTGGAGTATATGGACCGGGGCGATATCCCGGTGGCCCAGGGGATGATGCATCCCATGCTTCGGGAGTATCCGAAGGACCCTTACAGCCATGGGGAAGACGGACTGGGAAATCATTTTTTCCCGGAGCCGAAGCTGAAGATATCGGAAAAATCTCCGGCGCAGATGATCGTGGATGCCGTGCTTGAAAATCCGGGGGAGGTGACGCTGGTCTGCACTTCCTGCCTCACCAATGTGGCGGTGGCGTTTATGAGCCGGCCGGAGATCATACCGCTGATTAAGGAGATCTATCATATAGGCGGGGCTTACGGTATTACGGAGTATGCGTTCCGCAATGCCACCGGCGACAATCCGATGAGCGAGTGGAATATTTTTGTAGATCCGGAGGCGGCAAGGATCGTGTATGAGTCGGATGTGAAGCTGACCTCCATCGGGCTGGATATTGCGTTTAACCCGGAGGCGGTGAACATTTCGGAGGAAACGCTGGAAAAACTGAGAGGGATCGGAAACCGCCAGGCCAAATACGCGCTGGAAATCATTGATTATATTGATGGGAACAACTCCATTGAGGAGGAAGGGATCTTCATCAACGGGCCCATTGATACAACGGCAATGTGCTGTTTCCTGAATCCGGAGATCATGACGGATGTGCGGGAGATCCATGTGGCGATCGACTGCGGCGGCCCGCTGACAAGGGGAATGACGATCTGGGACAGGAGGGATCATTTCCGATGGGAGTATCTGCCGAAGATCCGTACGGTATTTGCGGTTGACGGGGAGAAGTACCAGGAGACATTTTATCAGGCGCTGGGAGGAACGTGAAAGGGCGATTCTGACTGAGCGGAGCAGGTATGGAAGGGAGGAAGCAATGAAGGAACAGACACCTACGATTCATAATGCGGCGAAGAAGGGTGAGATCGCCCGGACTGTTTTGATGCCGGGGGATCCGCTGCGTGCCAAATATATTGCGGAAACATTTTTGGACCAACCCAGGCTGGTCAGCGATATCCGGAATATGTATTGTTATACGGGCCAGTATGAAGGGAGAGAGGTTTCCGTAATGGCCAGCGGGATGGGAGTGGGCTCCATGAGTATCTATTCGTATGAGCTGTTTCACTTTTATGACGTGGAATCGATCATACGTGTGGGTTCCGCGGGAGGGCTGCATCCAAGCCTGAAACTGAAGGATATAGTGGTCGCCATGGCGGTTTCCACGGACAGCAATTATGCACTGCATCTGGAGCTGCCGGGGTATCTGTCCCCCTGCGGGGATTATTCGCTGATCGCAAAAGCGGCGGAGTATGGGAGGCAGCATGGACTGTCGGTCCGGGTGGGGCCTGTCATGTCCGGGGAAGGTTTCTACTATTCCGAAGAGTGGAACAGGAAATGGGCCGGGATCGGAATGCTGGCTGTGGAAATGGAGTCGGCCGCATTGTATATCAATGCCATGGAAGCGGGGAAGAAGGCGGTTGCCCTCTGCACCATATCCGATCTGATGTTCAGCGGGGAAGCCTGCACGGCCAGGGAGCGGCAGGAAAGCTTTGACGATATGATCCGGATGGGGCTGTCTATGGCGGAAGGATAGATTACGCTGTCTTTTCATTCCGGCAGCATATAGTAAAGGGACTGACACGCGGAGAATGGCGTCAGTCCCTTTCTGTATAGTCTATTATTTTTTCCACAGTACAAACGCTTCGTATGGCCGGAGGGTGACCGTACCCTGATTGCCTGCAGGCTCCATGTTGGAGATGAGGACGTCTGTGCCTGCGAACTCTTCCGGGATGGTAAACTCGGTCTCCTGGTCGGTGAAGCTGCAGACGACCAGAAGCTTTTCGCTGTCCAGGGTTCGGGTGTAGACGAACCAGTCCTCGCTGTCCTCGAACAGGGGCTCGTATTTTCCGTACACCATGATCGGGGTCTGCTTGCGCAGGGCGATCAGCTTTTTGTAATAGTGGAATACGGAATTGGGGTCTGCGGTCTCTGCCTTGGCATTGATCTCCTTGTAGTTCGGATTGACCGTGATCCAGGGGGTACCGGTGGTGAAGCCAGAGTGCTCGCTGTCATCCCACTGCATCGGGGTTCTGGCGTTGTCGCGGCTGAGCCAGAGGAGGCAGGGCCAAAATTCCTCGTGGGAGACAATGCCGCTCTCGCACCATTCTTTGTAAGCGTTGATGCTTTCGATGTCCCGGAAATCCGACGGACTCTGGAACGGGTAATTGGTCATGCCCAGCTCTTCGCCCTGGTATACATAGGGGGAGCCCTGCATCATATGAAGGCAGGTGGCCAGCATTTTTGCGGAGGTTTCCCGGTACTGAGGGCGGTCGTCGCCGAAGCGGGAGACAGCCCTTGGCTGGTCGTGGTTATCCCAGAACAGGCTGTTCCATGCTTTCCCGTAGAGCTCAGTCTGCCAGCGGGTGAGGATCTTCTTCAACGTAGTGAGGGGCATTTTTTCATCCGTCCACTTTGCGTATTTTCCGTTGCTGCCTACGTGCTCGAACTGGAAGACCATATTCAGCTCATGGGTATCTTCTCCGGCATACTGTCTGGCAAGCTCGGTGGTGACCTCGGGGGTCTCGCCTACGGTCATGAGGTCGTATTTAGACAATACCTTTTCGTTCATTTCCTGGAGGTATTTGTGGACATTGGGGCCGTTCACCGCGTAGGGGCCGTAATCGCCGTAGAGACCCTTAACCTGGCCGTCGGGAAGTTCTTTTACCTTGGAGATCATGCTGATTACGTCCATGCGGAAGCCGTCGATGCCCTTGTCGCACCACCAGGTCATCATATCAAAGACTTCCTGCCGTACCTTCGGGTTATCCCAGTTCAGGTCGGGCTGTTTTTTGGAAAACAGGTGCAGGTAGTACATGGAGGTTGCTTCGTCGTACTGCCATGCGGAGCCGCTGAAGCACGATCCCCAGTTGTTGGGCGGGGTCTGGTCATCTTTTCCCTCCCGCCAGATGTAGTAATCGCGGTAGGGATTGTCTGTGGATCTGCGGCTTTCCACGAACCATCTGTGCTCGTCGGAGGTGTGGTTTACCACCAGGTCCATGACGATCTTGATGCCCCTTTCGTGAGCGGCCGACAGCAGCTCGTCGAAATCCTCCATGGTTCCAAATTCATCCATGATTGCCTGGTAATCGCTGATGTCGTAGCCGTTGTCATCGTTGGGGGACTTGTAGACCGGGGACATCCAGATTACGTCGATCCCTAAGTATTTGAGGTAATCCAGACGGCTGATGATACCCTGAAGGTCGCCGATGCCGTCGCCGTTGCTGTCCATAAAGCTGCGTGGGTAAATCTGATAAATGACTGCTTCTTTCCACCATGTTCTGTTCATAATTGTAGGCTCCTTCCTTGAGTACTAAGGGCCTGTGTTTCAGGCCCTTACATGCGATGTATGATAAATCGTTTTTTACATTTCTAATATGACCGCCTGGTATCCGTGCAGTTGGATTGTGTTGTCTGTCTGTGCAATGTCGGAGTAGTTGTTCAGCAGTACCTTTTTGTATGCGGACGGTAATGTCACTGCCTGCTCTTCCTTCTGATAATTGCCGATCACCAGCAGCGTCTTGTCGCCCTTGCGGTAATATGCCATCAGGTTGTGCTGTTCCTCCCATACCGGCTCCAAAGCGCCGTATACCACGGTTTCTTTGTATTCCGGGTTTTTGCGCAGGGCGATGAGCTGTTTGTAGAAGCTTCTCACGGAATCCGGATCGTCCTGCTGTGCGGCTGCGTTGATATCGGTGTAATTCGGATTGACCTTGAGCCAGGGCTTGCCTGTGGTAAATCCGGCATTGGCTCCGTCGGTCCACTGCATGGGGGTGCGGGCGTTGTCGCGGCTGTATTTGGAAATGACCTTCACCGCTTCTTCCGCGGAAAGCCCTGCGTCCAGCGCAACCTGGTATTCGTTGATGGCGGAGATGTCATCCACTTCTTCTATAGAAGAGATGGGGACATTTTCCATACCCAGCTCCTGTCCCTGGTAAATGAACGGAAGGCCGCGGAGCATGAAATTGAGTGCCGCCAGCATCTTTTTGCTTTCCGTGCAGCAGTCGCCTTCGGGGATATAACGGCTGACGCCGCGGGGGTCGTCGTGATTTTCAATGATGTTGGATAAAAATCCCATATCGCCGACTTTTGCCTGGGCTTCAAAGCAGCATTTTTTGTAGTCGTCCGGCGTAATCTGCCGCATGTCGTACCAGCCCTTGTCGCTTTCCCCGAAAATCGTCTCGTTGAAGTCGAACATACTGGAAAAGTAGCCGTTGTCTCCGATGAAATCCGGGATCTCTTCGGGCTTTTCGTCAAAGACCTCTCCCACGGAGAAGGCGTCGTATTTCTTAAAGGTGCGGTCCCGCATTTCCCCTAAAAATTCGCCGATCCCTTTTGCTTCGCTGAGCATGGCCTTGATGGTACACAGGCCGTCCTCCCGGTCGGGCTCGTAATTGCGGAAGGGGAGCGCCTTCTTGATGTTGATGATGGCGTCAATGCGGAAGCCGCCCAGGCCCTTGTCCAGCCACCAGTTGATGTTCTTGTAGACTTCCTCCCGGACTTCGGGATTTTCCCAGTTCAGGTCGGGCTGTTTTTTGTGGAACACGTGCAGATACTGCTTGTTGGTTCCGGGAAGATCCTCCCATACCGGGCCGCCGAAATAGGAACGCCAGTTGGTGGGGAGTTCCCCTTCTTTTTTATCTCTTAAATAGAAGAAGTTGCCGTATTTTCCTTCTGGGTCCTGGCAGGCTTTTTTGAACCACTCGTGTTCGTCGGAGCAGTGGTTGACTACCAGATCCATGAGGATGTACATATTGCGTTTTTTTGCCTCGGCCAGGAGACGGTCCATGTCCTCCATGGTGCCGAAACGGGGGTCGATATCATAATAATCGGAGATGTCGTAGCCTTCGTCCGCAAGGGGGGAGGGATAGCAGGGGGAGAGCCAGATAATGTCTACGCCCAGGTCCTGCAGGTAATCCAGCTTGCCGATGATGCCCGGGAGGTCGCCGATGCCGTCCCCGTTGGAATCGCAGAAGCTCTTTGGATAAATCTGATATGCTACCTTGTCATGCCACCATTTTTTCGTCATAATGCTGCCTCCTATTGTGTTCTTTTTTTAGTGTTCCGTTCGTTATAGCTGTATTATAATATCTGAAAATGGTTTTGTCTTTCGCTTATCTGATTAAAAAATACGATATTATGACTTTTTGGGATTTTTTGGACGAGTCGTCTGCTATCCTTTTTTCCTGTACTGCAGCGGGGTGGTGTCCGTATATTTCCGGAACTCCCGGAGAAAGTTGCCCAGGTTGTTGTAGCCGCATTCCAGGCAGACCTCCGTGATGGGCAGGTCGGTTTCTTCGAGAAGGCGGATGGCCTGTTTGATGCGGTATTCATTGACATATTCAATGGGCGAGCGGCCGATGGCCTTTTTAAAAAAGCGGCAGAAATATTGTTCGTTCATACAGACTTCTTTTGCCAGATCCCGGATGTATATTTTTTCTTTATAATTTTCTTTGATGTAGGTCAGTGTTTTTTTGATTCCTTCTACCCGTTTGTCATGGTTTTTTTCCATGGGGGTGAAGAGCTGATGGCTGGAAAGGACTGCAAGGATGCGGAGCAAAGAGGACTTTATGTAAAGCTGGCTGGTCAGGTCGTCGGTGACTGCGCCGTCGCACTGGGACAGGTCTTTGGCCAGGGGGCCGAAGGACTGCATCACATCCTTAAACGCTCCGTAAATGGGGCCGAATGCGGGGTGGTCGGGGAGAAGAAACCGGGGAAAACGTATTTTCCCGTTCTGCATGGGCTGGATCAGCTGCATCTGGGCGGCATCGTAGGAATCAAAGTTCAGGATGCCGGGGGAAAAGACGACCGCATCTTCTCCGAGACTTCCGGAGTGCTCGGTAATGATGCTGTGGAGCTCGCCGGGATTGATAAAGTACAGGCATTCGGAGCGAATCCGGAATTGTTCCATGTTGATCTCTAAGCGGAACTGTCCGCCGGAAAAATACAGGATCTCGACTTCGTCGTGCCAGTGGTGCTTCACAAGTACTCCCTTGCCCCCGGAACGGGTCTGATAGATAGCGCAGGGAAAGGCTTTCGTGCCGTGGGGGCGGATTTCTTTCAGATTGGATAATTGCGGCTGCATGTAGATCCTCCTCTGTTTTTTTCAGAAATTCGTTGGTAAGGCATGGTACGGAATGGCCTTTTTGGATACCATTGTGTACAGGACGGCTGCCGGCT
>OFFF01001752.1_pt1 | contig 13265 bp, 11 predicted proteins | sample 1521301 | NCBI WGS metagenome assembly OFFF01 (sample SAMEA3504101, study PRJEB24116) | mouse gut metagenome | biome: mouse gut; feature: mouse-associated habitat; material: faeces | place: Denmark | collected 2011
CTGATTGTCGGGTATTTATGCACTCCGCTCATTCTTCTTCCTCCCTGCTGTTCTCAATCTCCAATTTATCCGCAAGTTCCCCCTGCTTATTGGGATATAAATGTGAATAAGTATTTAATGTTGTTTCGATTTTCTCATGCCCCAACCGTTCCGCAATCGCTAATGGCGTAAATCCCATTTCCACAAGTAACGAAGCGTGACTATGCCCTTATGGCATAATAAGGACAAATCGGAAAACCCTTGCGGCGCAACGGGTTGGCTGGTTTGTCCTTGTTCTTTTTCCATCTATTTGCCCCGCAAAAATAGGCATAACAAGGGGTGCTAAAAAGTGAGGTGTACCATTAAGGACAAAAAGCATACATACTATCCGGCCAGGGCGTTAGCGTCCTGGCCAGATGCTTTTTGCGCGGGATAATGAGAAGCCAATGTGGGATGCGGCATCACATAGAAGGATGGCGCGGATGAACCGGGGCGGGCAACTGAGAAAGACCAGAAGCAGCTTTCTTAGACTGCGACACCAAAGTTATTACTGGCAGGGGAGTTATTTGGGACATCAGTAAAGTATAGCGCACCTCGACACTCCCCTGCCGGAGAGTATTCGCGCATCCAGGGAAACTGTGTTCAGGATCACTGGCGTGGCATTAACCCTGGTGGGCTGTGTTGCCGTATTCCTTGAATGGAGTACGGCAACTATCTTCATAACGCCCTGAAATGCTTTTTTGCTGTTGGTCATGCGAAGCATGGAGCCACGCCGAAGGCGTGTTCGACTGGATGAGGAAGCGGCCAGTCCGGGGCTTGGGGGAACCCCAACAAGCGAGCGGCGAAATCCGAAAAGGATATCGCTGCTCATTGCTTGCCCACAAATTTCAAGGTTGAAACATCCGTCCATGTGAGCTATAATATTCTAACTATAAAGCAAAAACAGAGCCTATGGGGGTGATTATGACTATCTATCTTGTCAGGCACGGAAAAGATGATGACACGTTTAGAGGCGGATGGAGCAATCACGGCCTATTGCCTATAGGAATAAAGCAAGTTTATGCATTAGCGAAAGAAATTGCTATCGCAAATATACATGTTGATTGCATCTACTCCAGCGATATACAAAGAGCAGCGGAAACGGCTGAAATACTCTCAAATTGTTTGGGGTGCCCAATTGAATATGTTCCCAAGCTGCGTGAAGTAGACAATGGTATCTTGGCGGGAATGGAAAATAATTTGGCAGATGAGCGTTATCCGGGATTATACTGGTCGACTCTTGATTATGATGAGTGCTATCCTTATGGAGAAAGTCCGGAAATGTTCTATAATCGTATAAAGGCTGCATGGCTAGGGTTGAAAAACAGAAGATTAAAGCAAGCAACTAAAGATGCATTACTTGTAACGCATGGTGGTGTAATTGAAGCCATTTTGTGTGTTGAAAACAATGTTCTTTTTTCCAACAAAACAAGGCACTTCTCCGCACCCAATGCAAAGTTGATACCGATTGAGATTTCCTAACCACATATCAAGGCGAATGGAGTGACCGAGTATTTATTCGCCGAAAAGAATAAGAATGCTTCGTCTTGGGCTTGACATTTGGGTGCCGGAATACATGAGGTGTGATATGCGGCAACGGTCTATCAGGATAAAATTTCTTGTAATTCTTCATTGCCCAACGCATTTCATTTTCGATATGCAGCGCCACTTTCGGCTTATCATCTTTGTCCAGCAAAAGAAAGCTACTGTATCCGTCAACAATCATTTCTGTTTTCAACTTCTTACGATTGACAAGGATATTTTTCAGACTTCGATAAACTTCTTCTGTCATAGGAATAAAGCGGCATCCGCACTTGATCTTTGTTTTCTCAACATAATACTTCCTGCCACGTTCTCTGACAAGCTGATGATCCACACGGATTTTCCGGCTATCAAAATCCAAATCACTTTCTGTCAAGCCACAAAACTCGCTGACACACATCCCTATTCCCAACAACACGACAAATTCATCATAATACTTTGCGTAGGTTTTATCCTCACGGATAAAGCCCATCAAAAGTTCCTGCTGCAATATCTGCGGAATAATATTTTCTATTAAATAGTAACTTTTGCATGCGGTTTTGCAGGAAAAACATATGATTTCTTTTTGTTCAATATTGTATCTATTACAACATTATCCCTTTTGCAAGCATGCAAAATTGTTCAAAACTTGAAACTGGTAAACGTAAATCCGAAAACATACTACTTTCATAATCATTCCAATCACGCACATCACTTCCCACCAGCGCATGAAAGTCATTATTCACAAGTACGCCAATAGCACTCTCTGTTGTTTCTGTAAATACTTTAGTCGAATCAGGAACTAGGCTTCTAAGTAAAACAAGATCGTCCTCCAAAATAGCAGGTGTATATCAGATAATACATTCCTCGTGATTTGATCACCCTTCTTTATCTTTTTTGTGTGACAGTGCAAATCTATTTTCACTGAATTCTACCCTCCACCATAATTAAAACCACTGCAAGCTATCAGCTACACAATACCTTAAATCATCATTTTCCTATTTAAACATCTATATTCTTATTCTTTGAGTGCCGGGCTAAATGCTTCTTTCAAAGGGTTTGATACTCTTAGCTGTTTCTGCAGCTTCTGGAAACTCTCAAGCGCTGACTGCAGATTCTCAATAATATCATTGGCGAGTTCATCCGGTGCAGGAAGATTATCCAAATCCGCAAGAAATTTATCCTTTATCCAAAAGATATCGAGGCTTGTCTTATCACGGTTTAAAATCTGGTCATCCTTTCCGCCTACAATAAATTTACGCCAGCGTCCATCCGGATTTTCTTCAGACCATGTTTCCTTACGTAAATGACGATTTTTCGGATTGTAACAAATAATAAAGTCTTCAAGGTCTGTATATGTCATTGGATGCTGTTTCAGAGTGAAATGTACATTGGTCCTGAAATCATATATCCAAATTTCTTTAGTTTGTTTTTCAGGGCTTGCCGGACGCTTATCAAAGAAAATAACATTTGCCTTTACACCCGGTTTGTAAAATATCCCTGTCGGAAGTCTTAGTATTGTATGCAAGTCGGTTGTTTCCAAAAGTTTCTGACGAACCGTTTCTCCTGCTCCACCTTCAAAAAGAACATTATCAGGAACAACAACAGCTGCCTTTCCTGTGGATTTCAATATTGTGTTAATGTGCTGAACAAAATTTAACTGCTTATTGGAGCTGGTAGTCCAAAAATCCTGCCTATTATATACAAGGTCCTCTTCTTCCTGCTCATCATCCTCATTCGTAAATGTGATGGAGGATTTCTTTCCAAACGGTGGATTTGTAAGCACATAATCCACACGATACCCCGGGTCAGAAAGTAGTGCATCACCAAGTGTAATTGGAATCTCCCCATAAATATCGCCAATGTTATGTAGATACAGATTCATTAGCGCTGTCTTAAATGTTGCCGGAACAATCTCGTTACCATGAAAGGTCTCATTCTTCAAAAACTCCTTCTGACCTCGGTCAAGAGAATAATTCTCGGGATCAGCAAGAAAAGTCTGCGCTACAAGGAAGAAACCTCCGCTTCCACAGCAGGGGTCCGCAATTGTCTTTCCCGGTTCAGGTCTTAAACATTCGACCATTGCCCGAATAAGAGGCCTCGGTGTAAAATACTGGCCTGCTCCGCTTTTGATATCTTCCGCATTTTTTTGAAGTAATCCTTCATATATCTCACCCTTTACATCAGAAGACATGGCAACCCACTTCTCTTTGTCAATCATCTGAACAACTCTGTAAAGGATTGCAACATTATTAATTTTATTGATAGCGCCTTTAAATATCTGACCAAGTATCCCCGGCTGCTCTCCAAGTTTTTCAAGCGTAGTTTTATATTGATTTTCAAGCTCCGCTCCGGTAAGTCCATTCATATCGGGCCATGCATATCCCACCGGGATTCCTGTCTCACGTTTATATGGTGGTTGGGAATACTCATTTGACATCTTTAAGAAAATAAGGTATGTAAGCTGCTCCAGATAATCTCCGTAAGAGACTCCATCGTCCCTTAGTGGATTACAAAGAGCCCATACCTTTGATACTATTGCGCTTGTCTGTTCAGACATCTTTTTTATCCTCTTCTTTTGAAACATCTAAAGCAATAACAGCGCGCTTTAGCCCTTCAATCTCTTTCTTTATATTTTTTAATTCTTTAACCATAGGATCATCACTTGTTGAAGAAAAAATGTAGCATAGTTTTCTAAATCAATACAAATATCGCTTTCATATTTACCACTTTCGTCCTAATATGTAAGTTTTCCAATCACGGGTTTCATATTAGGATTCAAATGCTTGTTTTAATATGCTTTGACGCATTGCCTCAGCCTGTTTTTGAATAACATCAATTGAATTTTCTATATTGTCACACACAGAGAGACGAGCATCAATCTGATTTACCGTCATCATTGCCTCTTCATTATCTACAATAGGAACCAGCGTATCACGAATGTCATCCAATCCAAGTCCTAATTTTCCACCTCCTCGTTTGTTCTTCAACAAATCTTTTTGTCCATAATCACTTTTTAAATACCATGCCATGAACTTGCCTTGCATAGAATTATTAAATCGAATCATTGCGATATGTTGATTTATATACGCTTCTTGAATATTCTCAGGTATCAATGCAATACTTCCCAAATCAGCTGTTATGGATACCAGCACATCGTTTCCTATTAATCGGCTTCTCTTACCCTCAGCATTTTCAGGCAATTTCACATATTGAATATTGTCATCCTTTAAGGTAATTCCATCCCTTGTCGTATCTGTAATACGTATAAATCTCGCTCCTATTCCGCTATAATACTTTGCCCATCCGCGTGAACCGCTGGTAACAAAATTGCTTACTTCTTTTATTCTCTTTTTTTCCGTAAATTTGCCAAAAGCCTCTTTCAGCACCGCCTGCCGATATACTGCCAGCTGCTCCTTCGTCTTGTTCAGCGTTTCTACCGCATTATCAAGACTTGAAAGATTCTTTTCCAACTTTAACACTATTTCTTTCTGCTTTAAAACAGTAGGTATTTCTAATTCTTGCTTTTCAACATCCTGATAATGACGTGCATACCCTTTATCACGTATTTTTGTAGCAAGATACTTTGTTGCATAAAACAAATATTCTATAAGGACCGAATTATCTATAGGTCTTACTACTTTAATACCATCTGCGCCAGGGGCAAATGCAAACTTTATAAGCTTTACGCACCTCGTATGATCTCCAAAAACGATTACTGGCAAATCACAGTCAATCTTTTTAGAAATGTCATCTGTATATCCACCTATTATTTGCTGTCCTTGATCAATGATCGGTAACACTCCACAACTCAAGTATTGTTTCTGCTTTGTCTTTTTTTCAGCAGAAATAGGTATTCTTTTTACTATATCTTTATATATTGCCATTTATGCAACAAGCTCCTTATTCATTTCATTTAGTATTTCTTTATAATCATCACCAAAAGCATCATAAAATGCAAACAACCCTCCGCGCCTATCAAAAGGTGTAAGATCAAGATCCGACGGTTCTATCGAAAGTGATGTAATGATATGTTCTTTAATCAATCTTAACCATTCCATTTGTTCTTCTGAAAAATGGACAGCACCAGCATTCTTCCTCAATGTCCATTCCATAAAGTTATAATTTACTCTTTCTGCAAAGGGTGAAAGATTTTCTGTATATCCCATTTCAAAACGTATAATGGATATCAGGTCTGTTAACTTCGCCATAGTTCCGGTCTTAACACTCTCCGGTCTCTTAATCGCGTAGCTTTCCCACAGTCTTTCCACCGTAATGCCCTTATCTTTAAGTTTTTCATAAAGAGCCTTCAAATCTTCAATCACCATCGGTCTATCTTTGTATGCCTGATCATAGATAATACGAAGTGCAATAATTTCATTTTTATTTTCCTCTATAAATCCACGGAACGATTTTAACATTGCATCCGCTTTTTCCTCACGATGTGAATCAAAACCTGCGTATGTAACATGGTCAAGATTAATATTATCAATTATCTGGTCATGGTTCCTACGTACATTTTCAATGAAATCCCTTTTCTCCGGATCATGGAACGCCTCAATAGCCGCCTTAATCAACTCCGTCTTCGCAGCACTAAGTTGTTCCTTTGTTGGATTTTCTATACGTGAATCCCGTTTTGCTTTTTCTTCAATAACATCCATATCAAAAGCATTTAGCAAGTTTTCAGATAGTCTATCTGCCGATTCTCCCACAGTACTTTCAAATATTTTTCTTTCAGACGGCGTCATCCGAGCATTCAGCCTTATGATTCTGTTGGCTAAAGAAGTTAAGGTGTCTTCATCCTTCGCTCCCAAAGCAACATTCATCATAAGCTCCTTCATGGAAATAGTAGGTTTACGTTCAAGCGGTCTGGTATCGGACTTCTTTGATTTTGTGACACCCACTGCATCTACAATTACAAAATGATCCTTATTCTCAGTGGCTGAAGGAGTAACTTTTTGAAGGTCATCCACAGTAAGTGTTCTGGTACCGCGCCCCTTCATCTGTTCAAAGTAGTTTCTACTTCTGACATCACGCATAAATATGAGACACTCTATGGGTTTAACATCGGTCCCGGTGGCAATCATATCAACTGTAACAGCTATTCTGGGATAATAATCGTTTCTGAATGCGCTTAACACAGTCTCAGGTTTTTCTACAGAATACGTTATTTTCTTACAGAAATCATTACCTTCACCAAATTCTTTCCTAACAATCTGAATGATGTCATCCGCATGACTGTCGGTTTTTGCAAAGATAAGTGTTTTGGGCACTTCTTTACGATTGGGAAATAATGATATAAACAAGTTCTCTTTGAATGTCCGTATAACAGTCCTGATCTGACTTGGATTCACGACATCTTTATCAAGCTTACTCTTTTTTGCCCCTGAATAATCCTCATCCTCATCCATTTGCAGCCAACGCATAGTTCTTGAGAGACGGTCTCTATACTCTATAAGCTGCTTCATCAATCTGGCGCCATTTTTTGTGACATCCGTTTCGATCAGAAATATATCTTCTCCTACATTAACACCATCTACGATTGCCTGTTCTCTTGTATATTCACTGACAACATTTTCATCAAAAAAAGCAAATGTACGCTTATCAGGTGTTGCTGTAAGCCCGATTATAAAAGCATCGAAATATGTCAGCACCTGACTCCATACGTTATAAATGGATCTGTGGCATTCATCGACTATAATGCAATCAAAGAATTCCGGAGGATATTTTTCGTTATACACAACCTCTTTGGGCGCTTTTGATTCCGCTGTAACATACTCTTCAAAAGGTACTTCTTCTGCCCCTTCATCAAGTTCCTCGCCCTTAAGGATTGAATACATTCTCTGAATTGTACTTACACAAATCTGAATATCTGCGGGTATATAAGAATCCTTAAGTCTTCTTACTCCGTAAAGCTGTGAGAAATTCCTTGGATCATCATTAGGCATATATGCCAAGAATTCTCTTTCAGCTTGTTCTCCCAGACTCTTCGTATCTACAAGGAACAATATCCTTCTCATCTTGCCATATTTAAGCAGTCTATATGCTGCTGTTATAGCCGTAAAAGTCTTTCCTGCACCCGTTGCCATTTGGACAAGCGCTTTGGGTCTGTTTTCTGCAAACGATGTATCTAGATTATTGATGGCTTTTACCTGACACTTTCGAAATCCTGTACCATCAAAAGGCGGAAAACGCTTCATATTATTGCGGATTGTATCCGGCGTCGAAAGAAGACTTTTTATTGTTTCCGGTCTAAAGAATGAAAACACCGTTCTGGATCGATATTTAACATCCTTATAGTCTGTAAAACGGATCAATTTGTCTGTAGCTTCATAGACAAATCTGATTTTATAATCCTGCTGAACCCACTTAAAAATACTATTCGCATATCTGGAAGACTGCTCTTCAACTGTAGTGATTTTTTCACCCAACTCGGTCTTTTTAGCCTCAACTACTCCAACGGGTTTCCCTTCTACAAAAAGTGCATAGTCAACCGGGCCGGTGCTAGTAGGAAATTCACGCACCGCAACTCCATGCGAAACTGTAAGATTCAATTTGCTCATATCCTGAATAGTCCACCCCGACTGTTCAAGTTTCCTATCTATTGCCAAACGTGCTTGTTCCTCTGGTTGCATATACGGCACTTCCTTTCCCAATACTGTAGACCATGAATGACATTATTGAATGACAACCCACGTTCCATCACGTTTAGATCCTATACGTTCTATCTTTCCTTTTTTTTGAAGACTAACAAAAGTACGCTCAATAGTACGTTTTGTAACTCCGATTTCTGCTGCAATCACATCGGCTGTTCTATCCGAATCTTCGATCAGCAATCTCAAAACAGCCTTTTCCGTTTTATTCAAACCGACATTCAAACCGACATTCAAACCGACATTTTTGTTGCTTAATTCCAATACCTTTTTATCAAAAGGTATCTTACACTTTACATAATTATCAGTTATTTCAAAGATTTCCTTGCCATATTTCTTAATAATAGTCGGAACACCGTGACCAGTATGTTCTGTCAGCCCCATATTCAAAAAGACTCTCATCAATGTAGAGTTTCTTGGATGACTGATTCCTTCATAGAAGTCTTCTATCGCCATTCCATTTGGAAGTCCTCCGTGTGATAATATTTCCATGCGATCCCTAAAGACAGATATCTGCGGCTCTGTAATCGTCCAGTCGTTATGAACCAACGCATTTAATACCGCCTCGTTTACGGCATCATAATCAAAAAGATATCTGTCCTTTCTTGGCCTAACCGTGGTATCAGAAATACATATATTTTCTGCCGACAATCTTGCTTTTATTTTTTCATAAACTGACAAAATACATCCATATCCATAATCATTTCTCTCGGATATAGCTGCCTTATCGACACCACTAAATTTTACAAAAAGAAATGGAATATTGTTTCTGTCAGCCAAAAGTTCGGCTAAAAGATTATATTCTCCGTCTTTATTGCGAAGATTAAAATTCGCCTCTATCGATGAATCCTCAACATGAAAGCCTTTTTCCGAATAATATATTTTAAGTTCTCGAAAAGAAAGATCTGTGCGAGATGCTCTTTTCTTTATCATGTATTCTTCATCATAGAAATTCTTCTCATAACGAACTCGAATCTGCTCTGCAGTCATTTCCCTACAAGTAGTACCGATTCGAATCACACATCCGTTTGAAGAAAAACCATACTTTTTCTGACAATAGATATTCCTTGTCCCTTTCGAAATGAATAAAACTATGAGAGTTTTTCCGGAATCAAATTTAAGTTCCGTTCGAATTTCCTCCTGAGGATTAGGTTCTATCTGCATAGTAATGATATCAGATATTCTTTTCAATGTTTCATCAATTTTATCAATACCAATCACATTGCCATTATCGTCAACGCCTATAAGTATCTGCCCACCATTGGCATTAAGAAATGCCACAATCTCCCTGCATATCGTGTCTGTGTATTTTGCTTTTAATTCGACTTTTTCAGATTCTACATACCGACTCATATATGATATCCTCTTTTTCAAGTTAACTAATTCTTATTGAAGCATATCATTTTTCCGACATTATTTCAATATAAACCGACATTCAAACCGACAATTTTGAAAAAATCCACGATGTAACTCCTTTTTACATAAACTAAATTGGGTAGACAATGTCTACCCAATTCACATCACAATCCCATATATTTAGACTTCTACAAAATTTCCAAACTAATTCCTTTTTTCTATTTTTGTCTTATCAAGGCTCTAACCAAAATTCAAAATGGTATAGTAATGGTATGGTATGCGCCTTATCTTGCTACAAAATCATTGATTTTACAGACATTTCCGGGAATGCATCACTTAGGCTGATAAAACAGACTGTCAAAATGGCCTCACTCACAGAAATCATCCATATTGTATAATCCCTTCGCCTGCCCTGCCGTCCAAGCCGCCACTTTAATGGCACCATCGGCAAAGGCCTCCCTTGATGACACCCGATGCCTGAACGTCACTACTTCATCCCTGCTGTTCGCAAAAATAACCTCATGCTCTCCGAATATGTTCCCGCCGCGAATACTGCTGATCCTGACCTTTTCTCCGTCAATTCTTTTGTTTGCAGCCAAAAGCGCCTCTTTTATCATAAGCGCCGTTCCGCTGGGTGCATCCTTCTTCTGATTGTGGTGATACTCTATGATCTGAATATCCGTATCCGGGCTTATCCGCTTCCCATAAGCTTTCAAAACCTCAGTAAAGTCATGCAGCGCAACGCTGAAATTCCCCGACAGAAAAACCGGCATGGCGGCAGCCAGCCTCCCGATGTTCTCTATCGCCTCGCAAGAAAACCCCGTGGTGGCGATGACAATCGCCTTTCCCATCCTCTCATATTTGAAATAGCCGTCCTTCATAAAGGTTTCTGCATTAGTACAGTCAATAAAGACATCACAGTCCTTTGCAGACTCTATATCGTCAATGATGGGCAGATCGAATCCACCTTCCACAAGCTCCGATATCCTCTGCCCTACAAACGAATTCCCTCTTCTGGCAATGGCATAACGGATTTCCACGTCCTCTCTATGCAACGCATTTTTCATAATGGCACTGCCTAATTTCCCGGTACACCCAACAACTGCTAACCGCACCATATCCAGCCTCCTCCAATGTATACCCAGATCCCGGATCAGGATCCACTACCCATTCAATCTGATCCCGTCAATCCCTAAGATATTACGGGAAGAAATATACATAAAATCGTCTTCTATATATGTGCGCCCTGACAGCTTTAAAGGGACATTGATTACTTTTCTCTTTTCCAATGTGTCCTTATCCCAAAAGGCGATCTCCGAGCAGGGATAAGAAACCGTTACCAGCATATCCCTATATATCCCGGCGCAGTCAAACATCTTTTTATGCACGTTCTTTACGGAAGACAGAATTTCAAAGTTTCTCATGCTGATTTTAAAGAGCCTTCCGTCGTGACCTGCGGCATACATGGTTTCTCCCTCCATATGCAGACTGCCGACATTTTTCTTTCCCAGAACAAGCTCTTTTTCAATGGAAAGGGTAGATTTATCCAATAACAGCAATTTCCCGTCCACCGTCCCGCAAACCAAATAGGAATCATAGATCTTAACGCTCCACATACTGTTCCGGGAAATGGCATACTCCTTTGTCAGATACCGCTGTCTGTCAAGGGTAATCATTTTTCCGTTTCGGATGGAGCAATAAATCGTGTCATCATCAACCGTCATTCCGCATATGTCGGAACTCAGATCATTGCCCAGCTGCCATTTGCCAATCAGCTCATAATCATTTTGGCTCAATACATAAAGCGTACAGAAATCGTATACAAAAATATGTTCTTCATCCGCAACCAGCTTTCTTGATAATCCTTCTTTCTCAAAAACTGTTTTTTGACAGATAATCTCCCGAGAGTGTTTGTCGATTTTAACAAATTTTTTACCGCACATACAGTCGATACAATGTGCTGTAACATTGAAGCCCGTCACAACCCCTCCCAGCTCCGCTACGTGTTCCATTCTTATCCCCCCTACCCGCCTCGGCGAGCATCAATTCAATAGTTTGAAAATGTCCTATTTTCAAACCTTCACCCCATAAAGTCCTGATTTTCATCTTCTCCATCTGACCGCCAAATGTGAAGTTATGAATGTCCTTCTAAAATCCCCCTATAGACCCGATATGCCAGATAAATCCCGGCCGAGCAGCCAAGCACTAATAATACGATTCCGGCAACAGGAAAGATTGCAAGCAGAATCCCGTTCAGCAGAAAGAATACTGCGCAATTTCTATACAATCCGGCCATTTCCATATTATAGCTCTTTACATCCTTAACCTTATCTTTCAGGGATGTGTCTCCGCTCCAGAAGTTTATAGGCTCGTCACTGTCCTTATTATATATGCTCAAGGCAAAAAAAGGAAAAGCACATAATAAACAGCATACCAAACCTATGATTCTTCCTACCATTTATCAACCTCCTCAGCCCACGCTTGCTATAATTGATTATAAAATATTTGCCTGACATTTACAATGCATATTGGCAAGTTTATCTCTAACGCTCACCAACTTCCGAAAAGAAGGATTCTGTTTTGCAGGCTAAAACCATTTACAAGGAATTGTAAGAAAATGATCTCTGTTTTCCTGAAAGCCTATTTTCTCATAAAACCCTTTTGCCATGTCCGTCTGCACCAACCACTCGGAGGCTTCACAAGCCTCCCGGCATCTTTGCACCAGCTCTCTTCCAATGCCTTTATTCTGAAATTCAGGCAGAACAGCTAAATCATAAATAACCGAGCGGAAATGCAGATCGCTCAAGACCCTTACACATCCCACTAATCTGCCGTCAATCCAAGCAGAAAAAACAAAAGTTGAATTCCTGAATCCAATATCGAAATTGTCAATCATCTCCTGCGTCGTATCCTCTTTCGCCCATCCTACGGCAAGAAATAATTGATACAATGCGTCACAAGGCAGGTTTTTCTGCGTTCTATATTCCACATTCATTTATACAGCTCCTTCCGATTCCGCACTCTGCTTTTATCGCAAATTATCTTTTCTATATTGATTGTTCGTCAAATGTGGATCTATGTCAATACTTTGGGCAAAAAAAGTCGAAAGATTATGCTGCTTTTTTGAGTTCCTCATCCTCCTTTTGCTGAGGTGTCATATAGCCAATTGCACTATGGATCCGCTTGCTTCAGAATATTTTCTTTATCCGGAATTGTTACTATATACATTCCTAAATAAATCTTTATATTTTCTACGGTTCTCTCCTTATGTCCACGGTTTATACTTAAGCCATCAAATAACAGCACAGCATCTTGAATTTATGACATAGGGAGGATTTTATATGTGGAAATTTTTAAGAGAATACATCAAAACTCCGGACACTATTGGAGCCGTCGCTCCCAGCAGCAGACATCTGGCAGCTGCCATGACCGCCCGGATCGATTTTGATAAAGCAAAGTGTATTGTAGAATATGGAGCCGGAACCGGCATATTTACCCGGGAAGTGTGTGCGAAAAAAAGACCTGGCACGGTTTATATTGTGATTGAACAAAATGACCGTTTTTACAGCATGCTCCAGAAACAATTTCATGGAGTACCGGGTGTAGTACTGATCCATGGAGATGCCGGAAACGTCTGCAAGTTTTTAAAAAAGCTGGGCTTCCCGCATGCGGATCATATTATTTCCGGCCTGCCCTTTACCTCCCTGCCGGAGCCTG
>OFFF01001755.1_pt1 | contig 13252 bp, 10 predicted proteins | sample 1521301 | NCBI WGS metagenome assembly OFFF01 (sample SAMEA3504101, study PRJEB24116) | mouse gut metagenome | biome: mouse gut; feature: mouse-associated habitat; material: faeces | place: Denmark | collected 2011
AAAACCCCAAGTCTGATAGATGTTTTGTAGACATAATGCTATTTAGACTTATTGGGGTACAATTTCCTATTGTCCTTAATATTTAAATTATTTATATCATTTTCTAAATCATATTCTTTTGTTCCACGAAGATGAAGTGTTTTTCCATTTTCCCATAAATCAATTTTTGAATTATAATCCCAGTAATCTAAAAACACTATCATGATGCCAGTGCCTTAATAATATACGATTCTTTCTTCTGAATCTGGCAATCCAAAATAACTTAAAATTCTTTTTCTTTTTATATTTGTTTTAGCTTCAAAAAATTTATCCTTTTCAAAGTATGCATCATCAATATGAAATCCGTCCCAAAAATCCATAAATTTACCTGTGCTTTCTACAAGAACATAGCTTACAACCTATAAGCAAATTTATTCAGACAGTTCATTCTCTATTTCTTCCACTGTCGGCAGACTACTTTTAAATTCTTCACGAAGTACCTTTGTCAATTCATATTCTGCAATCCCGATTGGCTGTGAAATATCATCAAGCGCATACTCAGCAACGACGTCGTCTTTATCCTTACATATAAGAATACCTATTGTTGGATTATCCTGTTCTGTTTTTATCTGTTTATTAACAGCAGTGACATAGAAATTTAATTTACCTGCAAATTCTGGCTTAAATTTTTCCGTTTTTAGTTCCACGACAACATAACAATGAAGGCGGACATGATAAAAAAGTAAATCCATATAAAAATCACTTTCGCCGACATGCAAATGTATTTGCCTGCCAACATACGAAAAACCTGTGCCCAGTTCCAGTAGAAATTGAGTAATTTGATTGATAAGGGCATCTTCCAATTCTTTTTCGTCATATTTTTCTCTCAAAGTCAGAAAGTCAAAATTGTATGGATTTTTCAATGTTTGTTCAGCCAAATCAGACTGCGGCTCTGGCAATTTTAATTGAAAATTGGTAATAGCTTTGCCCTGTCTGTTATATAGACCGCTATCTATTTGATGCTCTAAAACAGTTCTGCTCCAACCGTTATCCATCGTTTTCTGCGCATAAAATAATGCTTCCGCAATATTTTTACACTTATACATAATCCTTTGATTATGTCCCCACGGAATAGATTTGATTATTTTTTCAATTAATTCCATTTGGCTTACAGGCTGTAAGCCATTTTCATCGGAATTATAAAATTTGTACCAATAACGTATGCTTTTTAAGTTTTGGACTGAAAAACCCGACATATTAGGAAAAGTCTTTCGTAAATCCTTGCTCATTGTTGCAAGAAACGCCTCTCCCCATTTCGCATTTTTCTGCTTGGCAGCAATATCTCTGCCGATATCCCAATATAAATCGAGCATCTCATGATTCACCTTAACAGAAGCCTTTATCTGACTATACTTTATCCTGTTCTTTATATTCTCTATCCATGCTTTATATTCATCATCCACAATAAAGCTAACCTCTCTGCTTGCCATTCTTATCTTCCTCCAATCAGTATATCCTATCCTATGCCCGTATATGTGTTCTCCATTTTACCATATACGGATGAACTTTTCCACTTTCTCAGATGAAACAGCGGCATTAGCTGTGCGCCAATGCCGCTTTCAAAATCAATTAAAAATAAGTTCTGCAAAAATTATTTCATTTGCCTGTTATCTGATACAATTCATTAATTGTGTTCATTTTATAGGATTAATTGCCTTTACTTGTTCTGTCATTTCTTGTTTTTGTTTCATCTGCTCTAAAATCCGAAAAAAAACGTTTTTGTGCCTGCTTGTCAATCTCAACAAGATATTCATTGAGATTTCCATTCGTAAGTAAATTAATGTAGGTTACTCTACGGTAATTCTGTAAAAAATATAGATGCCGCTGACCGTAAAAACCAATTTCCAAGTTTGCTATATCTGGCATTTCAAGATTTGGAATGACATAGTCACTTTCTTTTCGATATGTGCCGCCAAACTGTTCAAATAATGATTTCAATGTAGATTCCAATTATCCATTTATCGCTACAAATTCATCACATCCAACCGTCTTTACAAATTTCCTAAAATTCCACAAGAGACACTTCCTTATGTGAAGTGTCCCTTGTCAGCCTCATTTTTTTTGTCAGTCATTATTCTTTTTTGGTTTTTGCTTTTTTAAGACGTCTTTTGGAGGTTCTTCTACAGGAACCTCAGGAACAGAAGGAGCCGTGTGCAGCGGGCAGGTGTTCGTGGCGGAATCCGACATCAGGTAAGGCCCGTCCGCCGAACCGGAGGATCCGCCGGAAATAAAGACGCCTCCTGTGCGTTCCGGGCAAAATTCCGTCGCCAGCATACCGGATTCGGCGCACAGGGAAACGCTGACGTGGCGGTTGCAGTATTCGGTCGGAACGCTGCCTTCCGCAAAATATTCTGTTGTTACCATGCTTCCCCTCGGATCGGAATCGCAGTGGCCCGCTACGACAAGCCGGCCGGATTTTTTGCAGACCGTGGCCGTCGTAATATCATCCGGCATGGTAAAGTCTTTGTATTCGAGGTTTTCATGGATTCTCGACATAACGGCTTTCCAGATGGTTTTTGGATAAGACGTCGTGCCGGAAGCCTGCGGCGTATTGTCGTCGTAGCCGCCCCAGACAACACAGGTGTAATACGGGGTAAACCCGGCGAACAGTGCGTCGCGGTTTTTGGTCGTCGTGCCTGTTTTTCCGGCAATCGCCATATTATCAAAATTTACCGAGGTTCCGGTGCCTTTTTTAACAACGTCTTCCATAGCGTTGGTCAGGAGCCATGCGGTAGAATCCTTTAATACGCCGTGTGTCTGCGGCGTATTGTCGATCAGGACGTTGCCGTCGTGGTCAAGGATTTTGGTATAAAAGCGGGGCTTGATATAAGTTCCGCTGTTGGCTATTGTGGCGTAGGCGGACGTAAGTTCCAGATTGGTTACGCCTTTGGTAATGCCGCCAAGCGCCAAAGCCTGGTTGTTATCGTCGTCTACAAGCGTGGTAAAGCCAAAATCATGCAGGTAGCTAAAACCCAGGCTGGTGCCGATTTCTGTCAGCGTTTTTACCGTTACGATATTAATGGAACGGGTAATTGCTTCCCTGAGCGTTGTAAAGCCGCGGAAGGAATTGTCATAGTTGCGCAGCGACGTGCCGTTTTCGTAGGAGTACGGGGCGTCGTCCTGTACGGAAGCTAAGGTCAGGCCGCCGCTGTCAAGCGCCGGGGCATAAGCGGCAAGCACTTTAAACGTAGAGCCGGGCTGCCTGGAGGTATCGGTTGCCCGGTTTAAGGTCTTGCTGGCGGTTTTGTCCCCTCTTCCGCCGATGATGGCGGCGACTTCCCCGGTTTCCTGGTTCATTACGGTAAGCGCGGCTTCTGGCTGAAGCGTAAACGTTACGGTTTCCCCGGCTTCCACGATTTTATCCCCGGGTTCCATAATCTCTGCTTTATATGCGTCAATTGCAGCCTGGGCCTCTTCAATGGAATCGAAATTTAAGCTGTAATCGCTGTTGGACGACTGATAATAGGAAAGCATAGTCTGTTCGCTGTAATTGGCGAAGGAGCCGTCCCGTTTTTCGATGGTCAGGCGGTAAGAGAAGGAGTATTTGGCCGCCGACGGGTAGTTGTCCGGGTTATTGAGTTCTTCGTCGCAGATAGCCTGGATTGTGGGATCCTGTGTGGAATAAATGGTCAGGCCGCCGTTGTAGAGCGCTTTGTATGCCTGTGTTTCCGTATAGCCCTTTAAATCAATGAAGTCCTGGATGATCTGATCCGTCAGCTCGTCTACAAAATAAGAAGTGATGGACTCTTCCTCCACAACGGTATTTACCACCTGAATGCGGTCGTAAACGTCGTCTGCCATAGCGTCGTCAAATTCCTGCTGGGAAATATACTGGTGTTTTAACATATTGCGCAGGACTTTTTCCCGGCGTTCGGCGTTTTTGTCCGGACGGCTGATGGGATTTAAGCGGGAAGGGTTCTGGGTGATGGCGGCGATGACCGCGCATTCGGACAGGGTCAGATCCGATACGTTTTTGTTGAAATAGCGCCTGGATGCCGCCTGCACGCCCAGTGTGTTCTGCCCTAAATTGATGGTGTTTAAGTAGTTTTCCAAAATCCAGTCCTTTGAGACCTTTTTTTCAAGCTGCATGGCAAGGTACTGTTCCTGGAATTTACGTTTGAATTTGTCGGCCATAGAAGTTTCGTTGGTCCAGTTTGTGAAAACGTTGTTTTTCAGAAGCTGCTGTGTGATAGTGCTTGCGCCTTCCGAAAAATGTCCGCTTGTAATGCCGATAATCCCGGCGCGCAGAATGCCTTTTAAGTCGATACCGTTGTGTTCGTAGAAACGCTCGTCCTCAATCGCGACGAAGGCGTGCTGTAAATGTACGGGAATTTCTTCAAACGTGGCGTAGACGCGGTTGGAGCCGGTTGCGACCAATTTGGCAGTCTGGTTGCCGTCCTTGTCTAAAACGGTGGACAAAAACCCGGTCGGCGTCGCGTCGTCCAGATTGATCTCCGGAGAGGAATCAATAATGCCTTTTATGATGCCGAATCCCGCGCATCCTCCTGTTACAATAACTGCCAGAAAGCATACAAAAAGGGTTTTTAGGAATATTATGCTGAATTTTTTGCATATCATAGTACTTTTGGAGGTAAGCTCTTTTTCGCGCTTACGCGTACTGGTTTTACCGTAATTCATAATTAGCCTCCTTATAAAAATCTATTATAGCAAAAAGTTTCTCATATTAAAAGTACCCTTTTTTCATTGATTCAGACAAAATAACGTGATAGAATGGTTCTACCTGGCGATAAAGGAGCGGACAAAACATATGAAAGCAGTATACAAAGGCGGCGAAGGAGAAATTATTGAAAAGAAATCACGGTTTATTGCGACGGTAAGCCCGGCAGAATCGGAAGAAGAGGCGGTAACGTTTATTGCCGCAGTGCGCAAAAAATACTGGGACGCAAGGCATAACTGTTATGCGTTTGTCACGGGGCCAAACCAGGAACTTTCACGCTGTTCTGACGACGGCGAACCTGCCCAGACAGCGGGCAGGCCCATGCTTGACGTACTGCTGCGGGAAGGGATCCACAATGCGGCGGTAGTTGTGACGCGTTATTTCGGAGGCGTATTGCTTGGTACGGGCGGGCTTGTGCGGGCTTATCAGAAGGCCGTGCAGGAAGGGCTTTTGCACAGTGTGATTATAGACAAGCAGCGGGGAAGGAAGCTTACGGTTGAGACGGATTATACCGGGCTTGGCAAACTGCAGTATGTGCTCGCGCAGCAGCAGGCATCCGTCCTGAATACGGATTATACCGATACCGTCCGGATGGAAGTCATGGTAACCGCAGGGGACGAAAAGCGGATCGGGCAGGCGCTCACGGACGCGGCGGCGGGAAACGTCCTCCTTACATGGGGAGACGATACGGTATTTGCAATGATAGAGGGGAAGGTAATGGAATTTTAAACCAGTTTTTTTGCATTTTCAAAAAAATTTTATTTTATTGTTGACATTTTTGGGATAAGCGTGTATAATACTTTTTGTTGGTTGAGAGAACGACAGAATGAATTAATGGCCCATCGCCAAATGGTAAGGCAACGGACTCTGACTCCGTCATTTCAAGGTTCGAATCCTTGTGGGCCAGCTTGGAAAGCACCGCATACAGTGGTGCTTTTTTCTTTGCTTCACAGGAAAGTCTGCGCGGTTGTAAAAAACCCTTAGGGGAAGAAATTGTGTCAAAAAGCGGGTGATTGGATGTATTGTTTTGAAAGCGTCGTAAGGTACAGCGAGTTGGACGCGGACGGGCGCATGTCGCTTACGGCCATACTAAATCTGCTGCAGGACTGCTGTACGTTTCAGTCGGAGGAAATCGGCATTGGGGTAGCGTTTTTGCAGCGGGAGCGCAGGGCATGGGTGCTTTCGTCCTGGCAGGTTGTAGTGAACCGGTATCCCGGGATGGGAGAAAAGCTTTACAGCTATACATGGCCGTATGGCTTTAAAGGCTTTTTGGGATTCCGGAATTTCAAAATTGAAGACGGGAAAGGCGAAACAGTAGCGTATGCCAATTCGATTTGGACGTATCTGGACACCGAAAAGAAAATTCCCGTAAAAGTCCCCAAAGAAGTAAAGGAACGCTATGTGTTCGAACCTCCGTATGAGATGGAATGCGCCGGGCGCAAAATACGGACCGAAGAAGGGATGCTGCCGGGGGAACCGGTGCGGGCGGGGCGTCTTTATCTGGACACCAACCGGCATGTCAATAACGGAAAATATGTTGCAATCGCGGCGGAATGTCTGCCGGAGGGTTTTAAGGCGCGCCAACTTCGGGCAGAATACAAAATGGAGGCGCACCTGTCGGACATGATTTACCCGAAAAGCAAAGCATTTGGGAACCGGGTGCTGGTATCTTTGGAAAACAGTGAGCAAAAACCGTATGCGGTAGTGGAATTTTGGGAGGAAGACGTATGAAACTGGGAGAAAAACAGACGCTTGTAATGGTAAAAAAAGTGGATTTTGGGGTGTATCTGGCAGAAGGGCCGCAGGAAGAGCGCCGCGTGCTGCTTCCGGCCAGCCAGGCGCCCGAAGGGCTTGAGATAGGGGATCAGGCAGAGGTTTTTTTGTATAAGGACTCCAAAGACAGGCTGATTGCAACGACAAAGGAACCTTATATAACGTTAAACAGGCTGGCCGTTTTGAAAGTAATTGAAATGGGGGAAATCGGGGCGTTTTTAGACTGGGGTTTGGAAAAAGATCTGCTGCTTCCTTATAAGGAAATGACAAAAAAGCTGCAGGCAGGGGATAAAATCCTGGTGCGTCTGTATATTGACAAAAGCAGCAGGCTGTGCGCAAGCATGAGAAACCTCTACGACCTTTTGGCAAAGGATTCCCCGCATCAGAAGGGGGAGACGGTATCGGCAAGGGTATATGAATTTAGCGGCAATTTCGGAACCTTTGTAGCTGTGGACGATAAGTATTCGGCCATGATCCCGGCATTTGAAGACTGCAGCCATTTAAACATCGGGGATGTGATTGAGGCAAAAGTGACCAAAGTAAAGCCGGACGGCAAGCTGGATCTGACAATCCGCAAAGAAGCGTATGCGCAGATGGACGAGGACGCAAAGCAGGTTTTAAAAGCGCTCGAAGCGTATGCGGGCGTGCTGCCGTTTAACGACAAGGCTTCGCCGGAAGTGATTATGCGCGAACTTAAGATGAGCAAAAATGCGTTTAAGCGCGCAGTGGGGCGGCTTTATAAGGAACGGAAGATTGAAATTAAGGAAAATTGTATCCGCAGGTTATAAAAAGGAGAAAAAATATGTATGATGTCATTATTATCGGCGGCGGGCCGGCCGGCCTTTCGGCGGCGGTATATGCGGCGAGGGCGTGCCTGAATGCGCTGCTGCTTGAAAAACATCCGATGGGCGGAGGGCAGATTTTAAATACGGCGGAAGTAGATAATTATCTGGGGTTGCCGGGCGCGGACGGGTTCGAATTGGGTCAGCGGTTTACGGAGCATGCGGCAAAGCTTGGCATAAAGCCGGTTGCGGAGGAAGTAATCCGTATTTCGTGCGGGGGCGCAGTCAAAAAAGTCATAACCGCAAAACAGGAATACGAGGCAAAAGCGATTATTTATGCTGCGGGAGCCGGGCATAAAAAGTTAGGGATACCAGGAGAAGAAGCGTTCGCGGGAAAAGGCGTATCTTACTGCGCAACTTGTGACGGCGCATTCTTCCGCGGCAAAACAACGGCGGTAATCGGCGGCGGGGACGTGGCCTTAGAAGACGCGCTGTTTCTGGCAAATGTGTGCGAAAAGGTATATTTAGTGCACAGAAGGGATACGTTCCGGGGGGCAAGGACGCTTGTGGAACGGGTAAAAGCAACAGAAAACATTGAACTTACGCTGGATACGGCTCCGGAGGAAATCGCAGGGGAAGATCGCGTACAAAAGCTTCTCTGCGTCCATAAAAAAACAGGAGAGAAAAAAAACCTTGCGGTGGACGGGGTGTTTATTGCGGTAGGGATGGCGCCTTATACCAGGCTGATAGACGGACAGGTCAAGCTGGATGAAAACGGGTATGTGGCCGCGGGGGAAGACTGTAAAACAAGCGTAGACGGCGTGTTTGCAGCCGGAGACGTCAGGACAAAAAAAGTGCGGCAGATTGTAACGGCAGTCAGCGACGGGGCCGTTGCGGTGGCCGGGATACAGGGATAAATAAAAGGGGCTTTTCATAAGCCCCTTTTGAATATCTCTTTTAAAAGATTTCCGAGATTGAATTATACATACCGGTTTGATATAATGAAAGCAGCAAAAAAAGATGGGAGGTTTTTTCATGAAAACAAATGTAACGAAGCGTCTGGCCAGCTTTTTTATGGCTGTCCTGCTGGCGCTCGGGGCCGTTCCGGTAACGGCGTATGCCGAAGGGGACGCAGGCGAAAATCTTCGGGATATCGCGGGCGACTGCGAAATCAATCCGCCTTCGTCGGAAAGCGGAAAAGGGCCGGATCAGATGACGGACGGCAATCCTTCTACCATGTGGGTAAATAATGGAGGCGACTGGCCTTGTATGGTAGAATTTGTGCTTCCGGCGGATAATACGAAGCGGGTCAAAAAAGTTTCAATGCAGTTTGAAAAGCACAGTAACCGCAGTATGGACGTCAAGCTGCAGTATGCGCTGAATAATGTGACAACCGATTTGATTTCCGTAGAGGGATCCGAAAAAACGGCGGTACTCAGCGAAGGCTACGAATATGTGTTTGATGAAGCGAAGTCTATGTCGCATTTGTATGTAACGCTTGACAATCCGCTGACCGACGGGGCTGCGGGGCAGTTCTGGCCTGCGATTGCGGAAATACAGATTTTTGTGGACGAGGGCGCGGGAGAGGTAATTGAGTTAGAAAACCTGGTCAGCAAAGCAGTGCGGCTGACAATGGACGGAAGCGTGGATGCGTCCGAGGACAAAAGGCTTGCGGCGGATGACGATTTTACAACATCTGCTCCGCTGCATACAAAGAATTTCAATGAGATCGAAGCGGAAGGCGGCGAACTTCCGTTTGTGGAAGCAGAACTGAACGCGGATCAGAAAATACGCCAGTTTGTACTTGCCATGCAGGAAGATACAAAAGGCGCGCAGTACGGATATACGGTTTACGGCCGTTCGAGATGGAGTGAAAGCTATGAAGAGGCCGTGTCCGGCAGCATTGGGACGGCGCCCGGCAGCAGCAAAGTGGAAATTCCGATAGAAGAGCGGGAATATCAGTTTATAAAGGCTGTTTTTACCGCAAAGAACGAAGCGGCCAGGACAACGGCGCCAAAGCTTGCGGAATTTCAGGCGCTGGCAAACAAAGCTTCCATCGTAAATCCGGACGAAGGCAATATCGCATGGGGCAGCAAGGATCTGCATACCAATACCAACCAGAGTACGGTCAGCCGGATCGTGGACGGGAATACAAAAAACACCTGGACGGCCACGCAGTATCCGGCGTATGTGGACATCGGCCTGGGCGGCGAGTACAGCCTTTCCGAAATTGAGGTGTATACGCCGGAAAACGGATATTCACAGTATTCGCTGTACTACAGCAATGACGGCGTAAATTATACGAAGTTAGGTGAAAAAGACTGGACCGAGTCTTGTCCCGGCGGCGGGGAATTGTTTCCGGCGGACGGAGTAAAAGCAAGCAGCGTCAGGATTTTAATGGAGTATCACTCCGAAAATGAAAAGGCTGTCTTAAATGAAGTGCGTATCAAGGGAACACGGACGGGCGATTCGAAAAAAGCGGCGTTTGTACCTCCGGTTTCGTATAAGGATTCCAAGTACAATGTGCCCGTAACGGTCCAGGATACGATAGACGAGGTAAAAGGCATTGTTAGGCGTAATTTGGGCGAGGAATATGTAGACTGGTTTACCTTTGAAATCGGGCCGAAAGGCGAATATGATTATTATGACATAGAAAATGGCAGGGGAGGCAGGATAAAGATTACCGGAAACGACGGGATATCCCTGGCCAGCGGCTTAAACCATTATCTGAAATATTTCTGCAACGTATCCATTACGCAGGTAGGAAACCAGGTCAGGATGCCGGACAAGGCGGTTTCGGTGGATACGGCTGTACATAAGGAATGTAAGGTTCCGGTGCGTTATGCGTATAACTACTGTACCATGTCGTATTCCATGCCGTTTTGGGGCGAGCAGGAATGGCGCAGGGAGTTGGACTGGCTGGCTTTAAACGGGGTCAATGTTGTTTTGGACGTAACGGCGCAGGAAGAGGTCTGGAGACAGTTTTTAAACGCGCTTGGCTACAGCCACCAGGATGCGAAAGATTATATTGCAGGCCCCGCGTATTATGCATGGGCATATATGGCAAACTTATCCGGTTACGGCGGCCCGGTGCATGATTCGTGGTTTGCAAAGCGGACCGAACTTGCGCGCAAAAACCAGCTTGTTATGAGAAAGCTTGGCATGCAGCCGATTTTGCAGGGCTACAGCGGCATGGTACCGGTAGATATTGCGCAGAAAGCCAAGGGGGAATATGCGCTGGACGGCGCGGACGTAATATCACAGCCTACCTGGTGTTCTTTCCAGCGTCCTTATATGCTGAAAACGACTGCCGCCGCATATGAAAAATATGCAGAACTGTTTTATCAGTGCCAGAAAAACGTGTTTGGGGACGTAACCGATTATTATGCGACGGATCCGTTCCACGAAGGCGGGAATACGGGCGGCATGAATCCGGCGGAAATCAGTTCCAGGGTACTTGATTCTATGATTGGCTTTGACGCGGACGCCGTATGGGTAATCCAGGCATGGCAGGGCAATCCATCCGCCGCGCTTGTAAACGGGCTTGCCGGCAGGAAAGAACACGCTCTGGTTTTGGATTTATATGCGGAGAAGGATACGCACTGGAACGATTCAGGTTATTCCGGAGGAAGAGAGTTCCAGTCAACGCCGTGGGTATATTGTATGTTAAATAACTTCGGCGGACGTATGGGCCTGCACGGACATATGGACAATCTGGTCAGCGGCGTTGTGGACGCGGCCAATACGGCGGAGAAAATGACAGGGATTGGCATTACGCCGGAGGGTTCCCAGAATAACCCGGTGTTATATGATCTGTTATTTGAAACGGTATGGTGTGACGATGCAAACGAGCCTCTTGAAGAAATCAATACGGAAGAATGGCTCAGGGATTATGTAACCAGGCGTTACGGCGCAGAGAGCGAAAATGCATACCAGGCAATGCGGATTCTGGAAAATACAGTTTATAAGGCGTCTTTAAATATGCGGGGACAGGGCGCGCCGGAATCCTTTGTCAATGCACGCCCGAGTACCGCCATAAATGCGGCGTCTACCTGGGGAAATGCGGTAATCGGATACGACATGAAAGAACTGGAAAGGGCGGCGAAGCTTCTTTTGGATGATTACGACATTTTAAAAGAAAGCGACGGCTATCTCTATGATTTGGCGGATATTTTAAAACAGGTGCTTTCCAATTCCTCCCAGAGTTACCATAAACGGATGGTAGACGCATTAAACGCACGGGATCTGCAGGAATTTACGGAAACTTCGGACGAGTTCCTCCGCCTGATAGACAGAATCGATCAGGTTCTTGGCACGAGGAAAGAGTTTTTGCTTGGCACATGGGTGGAACAGGCAAAAGCGTTAGCGGACGGTGCGGATGATTTTTCAAAGGATTTGTATGAATTTAACGCGAAGTCGCTGGTAAGCACATGGGGCGCTTATCCGCAGGCAGAGTCAGGCGGCCTTAAGGACTATTCCAACCGCCAGTGGGCAGGGCTGACGAAGGATTTATACAAAGAACGCTGGGGCAAGTGGATTTCCTGGCAAAAAGAAAAGCTTTCCGGAAAGAATCCTGCGTCTATCAACTGGTTTGAAATGGAATGGGCATGGGCCAGGGCAAATACCGAATATACTACGGAAGCATCCGGTGCGGATTTGAACTTAATCGGAAAGGGAATTTTGAGCAATTATAGTTCTGCTGACAAACCCCAGGATGATGTGGAAAGCGTTCGTATCCATACGGATATCACGGAAGTTTCTGTCGGTGAAAACTTGTGGCTTTCTGCGGATGTGCTTCCGGAAACAGCGGACGGCCGCCTGCTTACTTGGAGCAGCAGCAATCCCGGGATTGCATCCGTGGATGAAGACGGGGTTGTGACTGCAAACGCAAAAGGAACCGTTACGATTACGGCAGAAGCAAAAAACGGAAACGGCGTTTCGGATTCGATAACGCTTACGGTTTTGGGCGCGAAGGTAAAAGCGATTGAACTTACGGCAGAAAAAACAACGCTTAAAACGGGCGAGAACGTGCAGATTCATGCAGTTGTGCGGCCTGAATATGCAGAGAATAAAGAAATTGGCTTTCAATCAAGCAATTCAGGCGTGGCGTCCGTATCCGGCAAAGGCCTTGTAACAGCCAAAGCTGCCGGCACGGCGGTCATTACGGCGGAGGCGAAAGACGGAAGCGGCGTTTCTGCCAGCCTGGTCATTACAGTGGAACAGGCGCAGGATATACCAAATCCGGATCCGGTTCCGCCAACTCCGGTCGATCCGACTCCGCAGCCGCAGCCGAAACCGGAACCTGAGAAGCCTGCGGCTTTGCCAAAGAAAGGGACGGTTGTTAATACGAAATCATTTGGGATGCGCGTTACCTCATCTTCGGCTTCCAAAAAGACCGTAGCCATTACGAAGGCAGCAAAGAAAGGCAGTAAGCTTACTGTCCCGGAAACCGTAAAAGTGGACGGATATACGTATCAGGTAACGGAGATTGCCGCAAAAGCATTTCGGAACGATAAGAAACTGACAACGGTTGTGATTGGGAAAAATATACAAAAGATTGGGAAAGAAGCGTTTGCCGGATGTAAGAATTTAAAACAGGTGACCGTGAAATCCAAGGCGCTTAAGGATATCGGAAAAAATGCGTTTAAGGGAATCAAGAAAAATGCAAAGATTTCGGTGCCGAAGAAGAAATTTAAAAATTATCAGAAATTGCTGAATAATGCGAAGGTGGCAAAAAGCGTAAAAATAGTAAAGAAGTAAGTCGTTTATTGGACACAGAAGCCTGATTCAGGTGAAGAAGGGGCTGTCGCAATAAGGATTGAGTATACGGGATATAGTATTATTTTGGGATTAAATTCTACGAAATCTTGTATATGCTTTTCTTAGTGCGACAGCCATCTTTTCATTTTCCCGTTTGTTTTTGGATACGTTTGAAAATAAGCCTTCCAATTATATGCGCCGAAATGCTATAATAAAGATA
>OFFF01001757.1_pt1 | contig 13245 bp, 9 predicted proteins | sample 1521301 | NCBI WGS metagenome assembly OFFF01 (sample SAMEA3504101, study PRJEB24116) | mouse gut metagenome | biome: mouse gut; feature: mouse-associated habitat; material: faeces | place: Denmark | collected 2011
AGGCATCTGTGAATTTTCACTTGGCGCATATTCTATGTCATTTTTGTCCAGCCATCCTTGCAGCCACTCCTGCATGATATTTCCTACAACATCTTTCTGTTTAACAATAATATCTACATCTCCCAAGTAAAACTTTATTTCCCCCTTCAAATCTAATATATTGTCAACATTTAATAATCTATCTACGATTTCCTGGGCTGTTAATCTCATCTTATCTCCTTTACCTATATTGGCTTCTTATATCCCCTCAGTGCCTGCAGAATCCGGTGCCAGAGGGTTCAAAGGATTATTTGTTTTCAAATAACATTCTCCTATCCGTAATGCAATTTGCTTGATAACAGGTACGCATACTGTATTGCCTAATAAATCAAACGCTTCCTTTTCATTCACAACGCTTAAATCGTAATCATCAGGATAGCCAAATAAACGCTGACATTCTTTGATTGTTAATCTCCTTAAACCATTTCCGTCTATAACCCCCAATTTATCCACGTCCATTGCCACTAAAGTCGGGGCAATATCATCCGGGTCTAATATCTTGGAAAATTCAAAGGATAATTTTCCTGCCACAATATTATAGCCCTTTTCTTTTGTTTCATCCGGAACTCTATGTATGGTGCCATCGCTTTCTGTTACCTGCTGTTTTGGATACTCATATACCAGATATCCCAGTTCCGTTAAATGCTCCAGCATATCATGCAGATTAGGCAAATCATAAAATGTTTTTATCTGCTTTTCCGTTAAAGGCATACCATCCATCCACTTTATCCCAATCACTTCTGCCCAATGCTTTTTTCTCCGTTCCTTTAAAAGTATATTTAACAATCCTCTTTCCTGCCCTGTTGTTTCCCCCTTTAAATCAATATCCCATGAATGGATATTATTTTTGCCGCCCCTCTTGTCCTTAATGGAACGCCCTAATACCTCCTCAGGTGAATAATTTGCAAATAAATGTTTTGTAAATTCTGTCTCCAGCGTAGGCAATCCATGTTCCAATATATCTCCCAGTGTCGCTGTGCTGCTTTGAAAATCGTCCAGGGCAATTCTTTCAGACAATGTTCCAACAATATAAACCCTCTTTCTGCTCTGCGGCAATCCAAAGTCTTTAGAATCCAAGAGTTTATAATTAACTATATATCCCAGGTTTTCCAAATGCAAAATAATCGTTTTCAGCGTTTCTCCGTTATCGTGGTTCATTAGCCCCTCTACATTTTCCAGAAGAAACCCCTTCGCCGGCCTGCCAATATCAATCTTTCTTTTTAAAATCCTTTCTATCTCAAAGAATAACGTTCCACGTGTATCCCGAAATCCATTCCTATTACCTGCGGAACTAAATGGTTGGCACGGAAAACCTGCAAGAAGAAAATCGAAATCCGGAATGTCATGATTCGCATCAGCCTGGGTTATATCCCCAAAAATATGTTCATCCCCATAATAACCATAGTAGGATTTTATAGCATAAGGTTTGATTTCCGAAGAAAATACACATTCCGTTTCAAGCCCTAAGTCATCCATTGCCTGTTTAAACCCTAACCGAATACCACCCAACCCCGCAAACAAATCAATAATACGCGGCATATATATAACCTCCTTTTCTTGGTTCCATATAAACTATATCATGTTAGGCGTCTAAAGTCTACCACTGTTTCCGGAACCATGGCCATAGGGAAAAAAAATGTCTTCGACACTTCATGAAGAACCTTCAGTTCTTCGTCAATCCGTGTTCGTCTGATGACGGGCCTTCCTATAAAGCAAAAAAGAATTGGCCCAGCGGCCAATTCCAAAAAATGCGCTCAATGCGCATTCCTTTTGAATCATGCACTTCGTCAAGACACCTCATCCTTACTAATCCCCACAGTCAAAATCCCGTCTTCAGCCGTAGCATCTATCCGAATCGGATAATCATAAGGATTCTTAAACCTTAAATCTTTCACCCCTTCCACAATCGCCGAATCCAGCCCCTCTGGCACATAATCCACATGGAGGGAATGGGCATACCGTTCCGTAGCCGGTATGGAAGAAAGCATCATGACCACATACAAAGTGGAAGACACCTGGCAGATACCCCCGCCCACGCTGGATACCACTTTCCCGGAAGCAAAAGAGGGGGCTACCACATATCCGTTGGCCAACGTCCTGGACATAATGGATTTGCTAAAGGAGAACTCCTCCCCCGGCTCCACCACCATACCATTAATCCGGCTGGCCGCCAGCTTCACATTCACCGCCCTGTCCTCCTCCGTATCGTATACCGTAGAAAAGGAAGCGATTTCCCCTTCGGCGCCAGGCTGCCCCACAGCTTTCCGCCCTTCTGCTTCCCCGGAACTTATATAATGATAATAATAGTCGCTCAAATCACTGATACCGTACTGGGTCACCAAATCCAGGTTATTTTTCATGTACGCACGCACATTAAATCCAGCTTTTCCGGCCCTTCCCTCTTTCATGCCCAAATTTATAAAATGCTCCAGAAGCGCCTCTGCATCATGCCCTACCGTCTCCTGAACATCAGGATATTTATTATAATAAAAATCCGCATCAAAAACCGCCGAATAATCCACTGTTTCCCGGGAAATCCCCGTTGCCTGTACATTGGCACCCATCAGAAAGCTCATACACAATGTTATAGCAACCACTTTTTTTACTTTCACCATATCGTTCCCTATCCCATTCATATCACATTCCGTCCATTTCTTGTTTGAACGGCACAGTTATATATACATACTTTTTTAAAATACCATATATTTCGACATTTTTCTACCACTAAATCCTTACATTTTTTTAAATTTTCATTAAATGTTCGCTTTCCTGTAAAAAATAGAATGCCAAACACTTTCCATGAACGGGACTTTTCCCCATGCGCCGGTCAACGATAAATCCCCAGCATAGAGGATAAATATAATTCCGATATTTTTTTAAATCGGGTAGGAGGCAGATAATTATTTTATCTACCGACCTCCCAGTCGAGTAAATAAGAGGAATTTCACCTCAAACTTCTCACAGAACCGTACGTGAAAGTCTCCTTTCATACGGCTCCTATCATTCAACAATACGAATACAAAATACTCCAATGAGCAAAAAGTTTTGGCTCTCGCTTTCTTATAGTGCAGAGCCATTTCTCTGCCCTGCGTCTTCTTCCACGAAAATTTTTGTACTTGCACATTGCCCACTTTATAATTCTTCTTTCAATACATTGTAGCGTCCCTCTCATGGCTGATGGATTGAACTTTCCAAAGTAATTCATCCATCCCCGCCCCAATGGATTAATCATTTGAAGTGCTATACTGTATCCTTCCCACTGCCGGGCGGATTGGGGACTTTCACCCGTTAGAACGTATGCCCACCGGGCACACCAAAAAATGACCACTGCAGTCAATACAGTGGTCACCGTTATTACCGACGCCATCATTTATCCGGCTCTGCGGCCGACACTAAATAAAACCGGGCTGTTTTCCTCCTGTCAATCATCGGTAAACGTAATCGTAACATTGCCCATGGAACACTCTATATCCATCTCCTTGGACGCATGGTTATTAATCTCACGTTCCTCCGCAAGCCCTCCGTAGTTGTTATCGCCCAGACAGATTGTTCCCATAGCGTCTTCCAGGCTGTAATTGAAATCCTGTTCCCTGCCTTGAATCACCATCTCCACGCTTCCCATGGAACATTCCACATCCACATTGCCGTTCACGGTACCACTGGCGAAAAATGCCCCCATGCCAATCTCCGCATCCAGCTCGTTAACCTGTATATTGCTGAACCAGACCTGGCCCGCTCCCAATGTCACGTCCAGCTTGGCGGCATCCAGCATCGTAATACCTGCCTCCCCTGCCCCCACTTCCATGGATACCTCCGCCGCATTCAGTTCGTTAAATATACAGCTTCCTGCCCCCAGCTCCACATCCACATCCGTAAACCGATATCCGGCAGGCAGATACAGTGTGATGCTTCCCCCATTCGTCCACTCCTTAACCATCTCTGATTTTGCCTTGATATGCAGGGTATCTTCTTTTATATATGCCTGAAACCGATGTGCGTTATTCACCTCCAGATATATATTCCCGTCCTGAGATTCCTGTGTCCAGAAATCGCATCCGGCTATCTCGATATCCAGTTCCTGGATACCGTCTCCGGGACAGTACTTTTGCCTGCTCCCTGTGATGATATCATGTCCGCGGCTGAACATGGGGTCATTATCCTGCACTACCTCATAGCCCTCGATAAAATTATCTTCTACCAGCCAGTCTTCTGCTCCCAAATCCACCATGTCGCCGGCATTAAACCGCCAGTCTCCTCCATCAATTCCCCATTCCAACCAGCTGAAGGGATTCATACGAACTCTGCCTCCAGTGGCAGATTCCACCACTTCCGCAATTTTGCTCCTGCCTGCCATGCTGCCGCCTGCCATGGCCAGCACCACGCCGAGGGCACCAAGCACCAGAGCCGTAATCGCGCAGCCTTTCATAAAACTCTTCATTTCGCCAGACCTCCTGTCTTAATTTGCCATTGCCCGTTTTTTCTTGAATCCGCGGAATATAAACGCAATTGCCCTGCAGATAGCCGGTGTGGCGATTCCTGCCAAGGCCACGGTCAGCATCAGGAACAGAAGCCCGATACACCCGCATATCAATCCTCCGCCTACCAGTGCAATCCCCACCCAGGGGTTCGCACAAAAGCATATAATTCCTACTACCACAAGCACCAGCATCACTACAAGCAATACGATTGCCGTAACGCCAAACCCGAATATCATACCGATCAATGCTCCCAGGGCTCCTAATATAATGCCAAGCACGCCCAATGCAACCGCTCCCAGTACCGGGGATGCAAAAATCAGCACCGTTATCAGCATTGCAATCGCCCATACTGGCATACTGTCTCTCTTTTTATGCTTTTCCGGTGTATAGCCTGCAGTATCCCCGCTCCAGGTACCCGAACTTCCGCTCCCGTAATCCTCAAAAGGATTACCCCAGCTCTTTCCGTTTGCGCCATGGGAATCCTGACTTCCCGGGCCGCCGGAATTCTGACCATATTTCGTAGATGCTCGCTGGTTCGTCTGGCCGTATTCCGTGGACGTGTTCTGGTTTCCATGGCTGTATTCTGTGGACTCGTTCTGGTTTCCACCACTGTATTCCGTGGACTCGTTCTGGTTTCCTCGGCCATATTCCGTGGTCGCGCTTCCTGTCGGCTGACTCGCCCCGTAACCTGCCCGCTGCCAACCGGCGCTTTTCTCTGTCAGGCCTTCTGACATATCCGCCGGCTGCTCCCGAACCCCCCCGTCCGTCTGCCCGGAACCCGAAACTCTCCCTGAATCACGGATTTCTTTTGAATCCCTGTTCTCCTCCGAATCCTCCGGCACATTCTTCCCGTATTCCATCAGCACTCTGTCCGATGCCTTCACTTTCTGGGCGTAACCTTCGCCGCAGCCGTTCACTGCCAGGTCTCTCTTAATATTCTCCGCCACCCTTGCCGGGTTCCCCAGAGCCTCAATCACTTCCTGTTCATTTTCCTTCCCGGCATCATCAAAATAATCATTATAATATTGAATTGCCTCCTCCCGTTCCGTGGATGAAATACTCTGAAGCAGGCTTTCAAGCTGATTCATAAAATCTACTCTGTTCATACCCCTATCCTTCCCTCAAATAATCCTGTAATTTTATCCGCGTAATGCCTCCACTCGCTTTCGTAGAGCTGCAGCTGTGCCCAGCCCCTGCTGGTTACTTTGTAATAGCGCCTGTTTCTGCCCGCACACTCCATATCGTAGACTTCCAGGCAGTCATCCTTCTGAAGCCTGCGCAGCACCGGATAGAGCGTGGATTCTGACAGTTCTATCAACTGCCGTACCTCCTGGGTAATCTTGTACCCGTAAGTGCCGTCCGGTTCCTGGGACACGACAGCCAGCACAATCGCGTCCAACAGCGCCGCACCTGTATTAAATACCATTCCTCCTGCTCCTTACCTTTATTTTCAGTTATTCTGCAGGCTGCTGTCTTTCAGTTCGCCCGCCGTTCCTTAATCTGCACCGGAGCTGCATTCCCGCTCCCCCCATATGCGTCCATAAATCTTCCGCCTGACTCTGCTGCAGATTACATGCACATGGTCAGGCTTAACTTACCTCAGGCTTTCCCAATTCCTCCCTTGCATCGGGGCGCCCCGCCATGCATGAAAGTAAGGCAAGATACAAACCTTTCACAACACTTACCTATGTGCATCCTCTTATGACACTGTACTTCATGTAACATTATAGTCCTTTACAATATTATATGACATATAATATTGGTTGATAGTTATACTATACGAGATATAATATTGTATGTCAATATGTTTTTGTAAAATTAAGAGAAAATATAGAATTGGAGAAAACGTAACGTATTTTCGGCTGAATGTGGAAATAAAATAAACAGAATAGGCAGCTGCCATTATAAGAAACGGCTGTTATGACAACACAGAAACACCGCTATTGTATGAGAACCCAGACATTGTATGGGACGACCGCCGTGCAGGGTTCGGCTTGCTTACATGGTATAAGAACTCGGACATTGTATGGGACGACCGCCGTGCAGGGTTCGGCTTGCTTACATGATATGAAATCCAGGAAATTGTATGTGGCAACCCACGTGCCAGCATAGGCACGCTTCCCGGATAAACAGATTACGGCCTGCATGGGGGATGGCCAAGCCCTGATATGGCTTGCCATCCCATATTCACACTGCAGAATCGGACAAACGAAGTTTTGTCTTACCTTTCCATTTTCCAGAAATAAGCACTGTAAGCCGGCAGCCTGCTCCCACCGCCGAAATCATGTTTCTCTCCGCTGATCAGGTCTACGGCAGTACCGCAGCCGGCATCAAAGTGTGCCGTATACTCGCTGTCCTCCGCATTGATTGCTACCAGCACGCGCTCATGCTCCGACTTTCTCTCGAAAATACACTGCTTGTTCGTCAGCACAATGGAACGGAAACTGCCGTAATTCAATGCCTCAGACTGCTTCTTTGCGCAGGCCAGCGCCGCAATCCAGTCTGTCAGTTCATTCCATTCCGGCGCCTCAAAGCTGGGACGCAGAGCCGGATCTCCCTGTGACTTGGATGCCTTCTCACCCCATTCGCTCCCGTAATATACACATGGAATCCCGGGCATGCCAAAGGCAAGGGCATAAATCAGCGGCAAATGCTTTTCATTGGAAAGAATGCTTGCCACCCTGGTTACATCATGATTATCCACAAAAGACAGCAAATGCTTTCCCCGGTACAAAGTCCAGTTTTCCGGTCCAAACTGGCGCAGCAGGGAATGAACGATCTCAAACAGGTTCATGCTGTTAAAGCTGCTGTGCAAGCCCTTATAACACTCATAATTGGTGGCGGAGTGAAGCATGCTGTCATTCATCAATCGGTTATAATCGCCATGGAGCATCTCACCCACCAGGAAGAAGTCCTCTTTCAGCCCGCCGGTAAAGCTGCGGAGTCTGCGCAGGAAGCCTTCCTCAAGGCAATACGCCACATCCAGGCGCAGCCCGTCAATGTCAAACTCGTCCACCCAGTATTTCACGCTCTCCAGAAGATAGTTCACTACTTCTTCATTATAAAGGTTCAATTTCACCAAATCATAATTGCCTTCCCAGCCTTCATACCAAAGCCCGTCATTATAGCCGGAATTGCCCTCAAAAGATATCTTGTGGAGCCAATTCACATAGCCGGAATTCTGACGGTTGCGGAGTACGTCCTGAAACGGCCCAAATCCTCTGCCGACATGATTGAACACACCGTCCAGCACTACACGGATACCGTTTTCATGCAAAGCATCACACACCTGCTTAAAATCCTCATTGGTTCCCAGACGCACATCCACTTTGCGGTAGTCTCTGGTATTATAGCCGTGGGTATCCGACTCAAACAGCGGAGAAAAATATACCGCATTGATACCCATTTTTTTCATATGAGGTATCCAGTCCAACACCTTCAGGATTCGATGCTCCAGTACGCCGTCATTTTCAAAGGGCGCTCCGCAGAACCCCAATGGGTAAATCTGATAAAACACACTTTCATATGCCCACATTTTGTTTGCCTCCTTTTTTGTTCCGCATCAGCTTCGCACGGTAAGCTGCTGCTGTTTTTGTTCTGTCCACAGTCCATTGACCGGTTCAGTACTATTTTCGTGGTTTTTTAGGGCCTTTTTGTGGATAACTTGATTGTCGTGTCAGTTTTGTGGATTATTTTCTCCAGGAAATCCACAAAATCCACAGAGTTATCCACATCTACACATCTGTCATTTTACCATAAACCAGGTGTCATTTCCATATTTTCCTAAATTTTTTCCTGATTTTATGTTTACTTACAGCCATTCACAGCCACTCATCCCAGAAACGTTCCACCCTTTTTGCAACCGTATTGACCAATACAGTCTCAAAATTATCCCACTCCCTGGGGAAAAGCCTGCGGTAGGAATACTGTAGGAAGCGCTCGTCCAACAGCGCAATAATACCCACATCCTCCATGGTACGTATCACACGTCCGGCAGCCTGAAGGACCTTATTCATCCCCGGGTAGCGGAAAGCGTAGTCAAAACCATCCTCCCCGTTGCCGTCAAAATAGCCCTTTAGAATTTCCTTTTCCCCGCTGACTTGAGGCAAACCGGTCCCCACAATGATAACGCCTATCAAACTGTCATTCTTCAAATCGATTCCTTCACTGAAAATTCCCCCAAGTACACAGAAGCCGATCAATATCCGGTCCTCCGTCCACAGGTCCGCAGCCGGGTCCTGCCCCAACGCCTGCCCTGTATCCTGCTGCAGACGTACTTTCGCCCCTGTACCACAGGGATTTTGAAAATGTCCCAGGAATTCCTCCCGCTCAGACTCACTCATGGACTCCCCCTGAACAATGCACACCCGATCCTCTCCTCCAAAGTTATCCACATATCTTTCATAAATAATCTTCATAAACGCATGGGACGGGCAGAAAACCATATAATTACCGTGGCGGTTTTTGACAATCTCTTCTATATAACAGGCTATTTTACGGTATTCATCCTCGGACCGCCTGGTATACCTGCTGGTCACATCCTGCGCAATCAGAAGCGCACGCCTGGCAGGTTGAAAAACGGATTGTGCATAAACCTCATAATCTTCCTCATCTCCCCCCAACAGCTTCTTATAATATTGTATGGGAAGAAATGTAGCCGAAAACAAAATGGTGCTGCGCCCCCGGAGCATACAGTTTTTCAGATTCTCTCCGGGATTCACACAGAACAGTTTCACCAGAAAGCTTCCGTCATCTCCTGTCTGGGAATATTTAACATAATTTTCGTCCAGCAGCTCATATATTAATAGGAAGTGACAGATTTCAAAGTAGAAATCCAAAAGCATTTCTCCCACTTCAAGCCGGGTTTCCTCCTGTTCTGCCAGGTAATCTTCCATGACAGTGTGGAGCCTGGTCAGATTCTGCACAAAAGCCTCGATACTTTCCACAATACGGTATTCTTCGCACTCCCGTTTCAGAGCCAGTAATTCCTTATTGCATCTATTCAGATGGGCAATCATCTTTTCCGCATATCCGCGCCTCACAAGCACGCTCCTGCCAACATGCCCTTTCCGTACCGGTTCCATGTCATCTTCGCTGTCTGTATCAGGGTTCTGGTTTCCCTCTGACTGCCCTTCGCCGGCTTCCTCCGTCTCCTTTTGCTGTTCTGCATCAGGTTTTCCTTTTCCCTTTTGCTGCCCTTCGCCGGCTTCCTCTGTCTCCTTTTGCTGTTCTGCATCAGGTTTTCCTTTTCCCCTTTGCTGCCCTTCGCCGGCTTCCTCTATTTCCTTTTGCTGTTCTGCATCAGAGGCTTCCGATCCATTTTCTCCATATACCTCCGAATTTACTACGGCATTCCATTCTCTAATATTATAATATTCCGTTTGACCCGTTTCCGCCTCGGTTTTCCCGTCATTTTCTGACATATATGTCAAACATTGTGTCATATCATGTGTCATTTTTAGAGTCATCTGCCCTGAAATTCCAGTATTTATGCGGCTTTTCTTCATTTCTGACGCAATTGTCTTTTTTGTTTCTGACATAATTGTCTTTTTTAGTTCCCGACGGAGTTCCACAAACCGTTCTTTCATCAAAACAGCACTGTACATCTCCCTTCCTCGCTCCAGGAGGTTATGTGCCTCATCTACCAGAAAGATATAATTCCCCTTTGTGCCTTCCGTAAAGAAACGTTTTAGATACACATGAGGATCAAACAGATAATTGTAATCACAGATTACCGCATCCGCAAACAGGCTTACATCCAGACACATCTCAAACGGACAAACCTGGTATTTCAGGGCATATTCCTCTATACGCTCTCTGTCAAAGCTCTCCTGAGAAGTAATCAGGTCAAAAACGGCATCGTTCACACGGTCATAATGGCCCTGCGCATAAGGACAGTATACCGGATTGCACTCTGTCTCATCCATAAAACATATTTTTTCCTTCGCTGTCAAAATGACACTTTTCATCCGCAGCCCTTTTTCGCGGAGAAGGTTCAGCGTATCATCAGCCACCGTCCTGGTAATTGTCTTTGCTGTCAGATAAAATACTTTATCCCCCAGCTCTTTTCCCATGGCCTGAACTGCCGGATACAGAGTTGATATTGTTTTACCTACTCCCGTAGGCGCTTCCAGAAACAGTTTCTTCTTATGGTAAATGGTCCTGTATACATTGCCCGCCAGTTCCCGCTGTCCGTCGCGGTAAGGAAACGGAAATTGCAGCCCTTTTATAGATTCCTGCCTGATTTCACGCCATTTCCATGTATAGTCTGTCCATTTTCTATAAGCACCGAGCAATTCCTGAAACCAGGCCTCCAGTTCCCTGATCGTATAATTCTCATAGAAATATTTCACTTCCTCCGTGTGTATATTGCAGTAAGTCATCTGCACCTGTACATTCTCCAGTTTCTGCTGAATCCCGTACATATATGCATAACACTTCGCCTGTGCAATATGCAGCCTTGCCGGCGCAGTCATCCTTGCCAGTTCCCGGTAAGTCCCTTTGATTTCATCTATGGTTACGGATTCTTCATGACGGATAATGCCGTCGGCGCGCCCTTCCACCACCAGAATATAAGCTTCTGCAGCATAAGCATATTTCAATGGAACCTCCGCCTGATATTCCGTCCCCATCCTCCGCTGAATCATCCGGTGAATACGGCTTCCCTCCTGCATGGCGTTCTCAGGAGGTCCCCCCTTATGGCGATTGTCGATATCTCCGTGCCGTAAAATAAACTCTACCAGTTCTCTGACGGCAATATGAATTTCCCGGGTCTCTATTCCCTCGTTACGCTTTTCTGTATTCATAATGGTTCACCCCACCCTCCAATATGCAAGCTCCCAAAACCGGTCACGTCAGTTCAGGCAAAAAGGCATGTATCTATCCTTCGAAAACCACACAGTTCGAATAAACTCATTGCATGCTGTGAAACATAAAACGCAAAACTCCCCATGCAGACAGAATACCTCTATCTTACATAGGGAGCATGTTTTCAACTTTTGGGTCCTGCGGCTGTTTCGTCTCTTCCAAACAGCTGTACCGGCCCGTTCCTCCCACCGCTTAGCTCGCGGCGGCAAGGCTCTGCAGCAAATTCTCGAATTCACTGTTATATCCATCGTAGGATACCTTCAGCGGTCTGCGAAGATCCAGTCCGTACACTCCTAAAAAAGATTTTGCATCCACAATATATCTGTTATAGGAAATATCAATGTCAAAATCACACTTAGAAGTTACGTTAACAAAATGCTGCACTTCACCCGGAGTTAAATGAATTGTCTTAACCATTGCCGACCTTCCTTTCAAATGGTATCAGCTGTCTCTAACGATTTACGTTTTCCACTTACATTATCGACAAAATAAGTAAAAAGTAAAGGTTTTGACAAAAAATTCTACTGAAACTCAACCATGTACTCTCGGAAACGAAGCGGCAGCATACTGTTCTGAAGCTTTCTGTTCTTACGCTCTTCAATGGTTATGGTATGGCAAAACTGTCTGAAAAGTTCCTGGTACTTCATTTCTTCCTCCGAGTACTCTGGCTGCAGCGGGCCGTCCGCTTCCTCCCCACGAAGCAGATACCACTGTCTTCTCGCCGGATGTATTCCAAACAGATTCCTTTTCTCATCATAGATCAGAAAATGTTCAATGGGAAGCCTGTCCGCAAAGTGCGGCATCAGAAAAGCCAGCACATCATTCTTGGGTCCGATTTTAGAATAAAGCACGCCATTGTCCAATTCCTGGAAGCGCAAAAACTGCACCTGATGTCCCAACTCTGTGGACACCCCTCTTCCCAGTGCAAATGCCTTATGAATTTCATTGTCGGCCAGATTATCAAACAAATGCCCCGGTCTGCATTTCACGCGCAGCCCTTCCACAATCGTCCTGTATACCGCCTGCGCTTTCCCCCCATCTTCGGAAGCCAGCGCCATAGCCAGATGCCGGCTGTTCTCCAGCCCGAACCTTCTCATCAGGGGATTCATTACCCTGCGGGGCTTCTCTCTGTCCGCTTTTACTTCCACATCCTCCCCAAACAGAATGGGATCGTCCGTTAGGCACAGCATCGTGTCTCTGTGATTCCTCTTTTCCTCATATGCCTGATAAACTGCAGTGAAGATACTCTCCGCACTGTCCTCACATCTGTATACAATCATTATGCACCGCCTGCTATCCTATTATCAGTCCGCAGCAAATTCTTTCTTCCGCTTAAAAAAATCGTTGTTCCTCGCCCCGCAGCCCCTCCGCTGATCCGCATACCAGTCCGATTTACAGCTGCCCCACCGCGGCCTGCTGCTGTTCTATCACTGTAACGGGACGGGTAAAATTCGCGTCGTCAAACAGCGACATCTGACGATACCCCATGCCATCACTTCCAAACTGCACGCGCTCCTTCTCGCTGGTGAGGTTCCGCACAATGTAGTCCTCATCTAATTTTATCGGATACATCATTTTTCCGCTGCATGTGATAAAATACAGCGCCCGCTTCAGTACAACTCCGATCTTTTTCAGGTCCTGAAATGTCAGGCTGCCGCTTCTGCGCGCCGCCACAATCCTCCCGGCGCTCTTAACCCCTACCCCTGGAACTCTGAGCAGTCTTTCCATGGGCGCTCGGTTGATTTCCACCGGAAACTGTTCCAGATGGCGCACTGCCCAGTCCTCCTTGGGATCCAGCATAACATTGAAGAACGGACGCCTCTCATCCAACAGCTCATCCGCCCGGAATCCATAAAAGCGC
>OFFF01001758.1_pt1 | contig 13244 bp, 12 predicted proteins | sample 1521301 | NCBI WGS metagenome assembly OFFF01 (sample SAMEA3504101, study PRJEB24116) | mouse gut metagenome | biome: mouse gut; feature: mouse-associated habitat; material: faeces | place: Denmark | collected 2011
AACCAGTTTAAATATATCGTCTGCGGCAGACAATTTTAAATTCTATTTTACCTGTTGCTGCTAAAGTGCTATATATCAAGATTTCTCACAAACCTCGCGTTTGCTTCTATGAACTCCCGCCTTGGTTCTACCTTGTCTCCCATCAGAGTGGTAAATGTCAGATCCAGCTCGGAGGATGTCTCCTCATCCATGGTAACCTTTAACAATATCCGGTGCTCAGGATCCATGGTCGTATCCCACAATTGGTCCGCATCCATCTCGCCCAGACCTTTATAACGCTGGATCTTATTATTCGTATCCCTTCCAACCTCCGTCAGAATATCGTTCAATTCCTCGTCACTGTACGCATACCAGATCTTTTTATTTTTTTCCAGCTTGTACAGCGGCGGCTGGGCCAGATATACATATCCCTGCTTGATCAGCTCGGGCATGAACCTGTATAAAAATGTCAGGAGCAGCGTACTGATATGCGCCCCGTCCACGTCGGCATCCGTCATAATGATGATCTTATGATAACGCAGCTTGCTGATATCAAAATCCTCATGGATTCCGGTACCAAACGCCGTAATCATGGCCTTGATCTCCGCATTTGCATAGATCTTGTCCAACCGCGCCTTTTCCACATTCAAAATCTTTCCGCGCAGGGGAAGAATCGCCTGGGTCGCGCGATCCCTGGCCGTCTTGGCAGATCCGCCGGCGGAGTCTCCCTCTACGATATAGATCTCACAGTTCACCGGATCCTTGTCGGAGCAGTCCGCCAGTTTTCCCGGAAGGGAAAGCCCCTCCAGCGCGGACTTTCTTCTGGTCAGATCCCTTGCCTTCCTGGCCGCCTCTCTGGCACGCTGTGCCATAACGGATTTTTCCACGGTGAGCTTGGCCACATTGGGGTTCTGCTCCAGAAAGACTTCCAACTGGCTGCTGACGATATTGTCCACAGCGCCCCTTGCTTCGCTGTTGCCCAGCTTCTGCTTGGTCTGGCCCTCAAACTGGGGATCTTCGATCTTCACGCTGATGATGGCGGTCAGCCCCTCCCGGATATCCTCGCCGGACAGGTTCGGCTCGCTGTCCTTCAGCAGTTTATTTTTTCTCGCATAGTCATTAAATGTCTTGGTCAGGGAATTGCGGAATCCTACGATGTGGGTTCCTCCCTCCGGCGTGGTGATGTTATTCACAAATCCATAAGTGTTGTCACTGTAGGAATCGTTATGCTGCATCGCCACTTCCACGTAGACATTGTCCTTTTCCCCCTCGCAGTAAATGATCTGGTCATACAGAGGGGTCTTGCTTTTATTCAGGTATGTGACAAATTCCTTGATTCCGCCTTCGTAGTGGAAGGTCTGCTCTTTGACCTCCTCCCGCACGTCTCTCAGGATGATCTTCAGCCCCTTTGTGAGAAATGCCATCTCGCGGAATCTTTGTTTTAAAATGCTGTAGTCAAATATTGTCTCTTCAAATATACTCTTATCGGGAAGAAAAATGACTTTCGTCCCTGTTTTTTCCGGATCACAGTCTCCGACCACCTTCAGCTTGTAGATCACCTGGCCGCGCTCATAGCGCTGTTTGTAAATCTTGCCTTCGTGGCAGATCTCCACCTCCAGCCATTCGGAAAGCGCATTGACGACTGAAGCCCCCACGCCGTGAAGTCCGCCGGATACCTTGTATCCTCCTCCGCCGAACTTTCCGCCTGCATGGAGCACGGTAAAGACAACCTCTACCGCCGGAAGTCCTGATTTGTGATTAATCCCTACGGGGATTCCTCTTCCGTTATCCGACACAGTGACCGAATTATCCTTGTTGATCGTCACATCAATCGTGTCGCAATGCCCTGCCAATGCCTCATCTACCGAATTATCCACAATCTCATATACAAGATGATGAAGTCCTCTCAAAGAGGTACTGCCTATATACATGCCCGGACGTTTTCGGACCGCTTCCAGCCCTTCCAGGATCTGTATCTGGTCAGCTCCATATTCCGCATCAAATTCCGTACCAGTCATACTCATTCAATAACCTCCTCAAACTGTAAAACAACACAAAACCTTCCGGATTCATGCTCTTTTTTCTGAAATGCTTCCATCTTTTACATAAAAAACTTTATTGACAGCAAACCTGTGGCTGATCAGCTCTTCCAGCCCTGTACAGGTCACGATTGTCTGTATATCGTGGATATTATCCAATAGATAGTTTTGCCTGTTTTTGTCCAGTTCAGACAAAACATCATCCAGCAAAAGCACGGGGGTATCCCCTGTCACTGATCGAACCAGCTCGATCTCCGACATTTTCAGGGATAATGCCGCTGTCCTCTGCTGTCCCTGGGAACCGAATCTCCGGATATCCAGGCTTCCTTCCTGGAATCCCATATCATCTCTGTGGGGACCGACGGACGTACTCTTAAACTTCAGATCCCTCTGCCGATACCTCTTTACCGCCTGTTCCAGGGACATATCACCGGTAGAGGACTCATAGGATAAGGATATATGTTCCTTTCCTCCGGTCAGCCGGAAATGTATCCCTGAAATGATTTGATTGACCTGGTCAACAAATTTTTTTCTCCGGTCAATGATCTTTGTTCCATACTCAATTAATTGCATATCCCAGATATCCAATGTCTCTATCAGGCTTTCTTGATATACAATTTCTTTTAGCAAGGAATTTCTTTGATTAATAATACGATTATAGTTAGAAAGATCACTCAGATATACCTTATCAAGCTGCGAGAGCTCAAGGTCAATGAATCTCCTTCTGCCAGCAGGCCCTTCTTTAATGATATTCAAGTCTTCCGGAGAAAAAAATACAAAATGGACGATGCCGAACAGCTCAACTGCCTTCCGTATGGGAATCTTATTCACCGCAATCCCCTTCGGGCTGTTCTTCTTCAGATGCAGATCAATCTGATACTCCATGCCCTGCTTCTCGATGACCGTCTCTATGTGGGACTCGTCATATCCAAGCCGAATCAAATCTCTGTCCTTCGTTCCCCTGTGTGACTTTGTAGTTCCTGACAGATATAAAGCCTCCAGAACATTGGTCTTTCCCTGTGCGTTATCCCCATACAGGATATTGGTATTCGCGTCAAGATGCAGATCAAGCAGATCATAATTCCTGTAATTCTTTAGTTTCAAAGACTTGATTATCATATCTTCTCCAAAATCAACATCATCCAAAATATATCCAATGTATATATTTTACACTGTTTTGTCCAATATTTCAATTTATTTTTTATGATTCCCATCACACGTGTGAAAAAACAATCATAAAATTCTTATGCTTTTTGTCCGTAAACTGTATCAAAAATGGCATACAAGCCGCAGGATAACCTGCGGCCCTTACCTATCGTAAACAAAAAAGCTTCAAACGGCGGGCTTTTTGCTGTCTTTTGATTATTTTCCCACAGCAATCCTGACAGTCTCACCGCCGTATTCCACAAGATCTCCGTCACGGAGCTTCCTGCCCCTTCTGGTGTCAATCTCTCCATTGACTTTCACGCTTCCGTCCTGCACCGCCTGTTTTGCGTCAGCCCCGGACTCCACAAGGCCGGCTGCCTTCAGAGCCTGCCCAAGCTTGATATGATCTTCAGAATCTTTCAAATAAAAAGTCTCCATCTGTCCTTTCTCCTATCGAAATTTAGCGCTTCCACGCCAATACGCCGCCTTTGCTCCCGAAATACTATACCACCGCATTGAAGTTGACAGGCAGAATCAGATAGATATAGCTCTGCTGTTTGTCTTTGATAAAGCAGGGAGCTTTTGCGTTCATGAAGTACAGCTCCACCTCTTCATCGTCAATGACCCGCAAAGCATCAATCAAAAACTTCGGGTTAAAGCCGATGAGAAGGTCTTTTCCCTCTTTGGAAATAAAAATATCCTCATCCATGGACCCGATCTGTGATTTGATCTTGAGCTGCATGGATTCATCCCCGATATCAATGATGATCGGCTTTTTATCCCCTTCCTTGATCAGAAGCGTGGCACGGTCGATACAATCCAGCAGTTCCCGCTTATTCACAGTGATTTTTGTGTCGTAATCACTGGAAAGCATCTGGTCAATCTTAAAATAATCTCCCTCAATCAGGCGGGATACAACGACGGTTTTATCAAATTCGAACACAATGTGATTCTTTGTAAACGAGATATCCACATTTTCTTCAGCCTCCCCGCCTATGATCTTGCTGATCTCCTGCAGGGTCTTTCCGGGAACGATCACTTTTCTCGGTTCATAGGAATCCTTTAATTCAATCTTGCGGATTGAAATTCTGTGTCCGTCCAGGGATACAACACGGAGCTTATCATCCGTGATCTCAAATAATTCTCCCGTCATCATCTTGTTGGAATCATTATCCGCAATGGAAAAGATAGTCTGACGGATCGCTTCTTTGAGCGTAAACTCGGAAATCGTAAAAAAGTTTTCTTTTTCGATGGCAGGAAGGTAGGAAAAATCCTCTCCTGATTGGGCCGCAATATTGAACTTCGCTTTTTCACAGGTAATCAGAGCCTGATTGTCTGATTCTGCGTCGATGACTACATCGCTGTCCGGCAGCTTTCTGACGATCTCTGAAAATATCTTTGCATTGAGGGCAAGGATACCATGTTCAACGACCTCACCTTCAATGGTTGTCTCTATGCCAAGTTCCATGTCATTTGCTGTCAGCTTGATCGTATCTAAGGATGCATCGATCAGGATACATTCCAGGATCGGCATTGTGGTTTTGGAGGGAACTGCTTTTGATACGATACTTACTCCTTTTACCAGATTGTTTCTGCTGCAGATGATCTTCATGTTGAAAACTCCTTTCGTCTGTCATGGAGAATCGGATGGTTGAAAAGGATTTCCCCATGCGCGTTTTATGTATCTATATATAAATTCACTTCCGACTTCGTCTTAGTAGGGGCTGTAGATATGTTTAAAAGTGCGTCCGTCCCAGACGTCATCACGGGTTGTCCGTATGAATAAGTCTGTTGAAACAGGAGGGAGGCGAAGGGGGGTGGTGGGGAAAAAATTTCCTTTCCAATCAATCCGCCTGTTCCTGTTAACTGTAGTATTTCTCAATATCCACATGCTGTTTACATTGTTTTCACAGGGTTATTCACAAAGTTTACAGAGACAGTGATCCCTTATCTTCAGACAGCATTATAATGGGTTCAGCTTCTTTCTGATGATGCTCACTGTGTTGCTGAGCGCTTCGTCTGTCTCAAGATCCGCGGCGATCTTCTTTACACCGTGGCTGATGGACGCGTGGTCCTTCCCTCCAAGGAGGGCGCCGACTGCCTTTAAGGGGGTATCAGTCATCTCCCTGCAGAGGTACATAATGATCTGACGGGGAAGTACGATCTCCGCGTTTCTCTTTCTGCCCTTCAGATCCGCGATGGATACGTTGAAATGCTCGGAAACGATGTCCATGATCAGTTCCGGCGTAATCTCACGGATATTGTCCGGTGAGATCATATCCTTCAGAGCCTCTGCTGCAAGGGCGATATCAATAGGCTTCTTTTCCAGGTTGGAAAGCGCGATCAATTTGTTGAGGGAGCCTTCCAGCTCACGGATGTTGGACTTGATGTTGTTGGCAATGTACTGCATAACATCGTCCGGAATGTGGTAGCGCTCCAGGCCGTCCAGCTCTTCCTTTTTACGGAGGATAGCCATTCTGGTCTCATAGTCCGGGGAGGAGATGTCAGCGATCAGCCCCCACTCAAACCTTGTCCGAAGGCGGGCCTCCAACGTCTCGATGTCCTTGGGCGGTTTATCACTGGATATGATGATCTGCCGGCCGGACACGTGAAGGTGGTTGAAGGTATGGAAAAATTCTTCCTGGGTACTTTCTTTTCCTATAATAAACTGAATATCGTCGATGAGGAGTACGTCATTGTTGCGGTACTTCTCACGGAAGGTCGTCATAGCAAGCTCATTTCCATTCTTACCGATCTTCAGAGCGTCGATCAGTTCGTTGGTAAACGTCTCGCTGGTTACATAGAGAACTTTTTTGGAGGAGTCCTTCTCAAGGATGTGATGGGCAATGGAATGCATCAGATGCGTCTTTCCAAGTCCTACGCCTCCGTATATAAAAAGCGGGTTGTAGATATCTCCGGGAGATTCCGCAACTGCAAGGGATGCAGCATGTGCAAAGTTATTATTGCTTCCGACCACAAAGGTGTCGAAGGTGTATTTTGGATTCAGATTGGCCGATTCCAAAACAGCGCTGCTTTTCTGCTTTTTGGCTGCTATTGCTTTTTTTCTGTGGATCACCGCATTGTCCTCTGTGACAAAGGATACCTCGTACTCATATCCTGTCACCTCCGCAATGCAGACCTTAAAAGGAAGCATATATTTTTCTTCGATATGCTCCAGGCTTGCCTTCAGTTTTACAAGTATGTATACGGTATCTTCAGAAAGCTCGTATACGGTAAGCGGTTCGATCCATGTTGTGTAAGCAATGTTAGATGAGCAGTATTCCGTTTTCATCTTTTTCAGGATCTGGGGCCAGTTTTCTTCTACAATGTTCATCAATAATAACTCCTGATCAATTGAATTTAAAGAGCGTGAAAAGAAAGTCTCTTCCTTATCTATTCTACATCAAAAAGGAATTGTACGCAATCATAAAAGATGTGCATAACTGAAGGAAAGATTATTCATATTGATTTTTAGAAGAGTAGAGAATGCTTTTTTGAATAAAAAAGTTTTTATCCACACGATATTTTGCAGTTATCCACAAATATTCACCAAGTTATTCACATTTTGGGGATAACTCTGTGAAAAGAATAAAAATCGAAAAAAATGTGATAAAATGGCTGGATAAGCTTGACTTAAAGGGGTTTTTTGCATATAATTTATGAGAATCTTTTTGTAATATATATAGTTATTAGGGTGTTTTTGATTGATTTTATATTATAAGAAAGATAATAGTTTCTATCTGAGGCATCTTTTCCGGTTTGTCCGGGGCAGGATAGTATTTATAAGGGAGGTGTATAGATCATGAAGATGACATTTCAGCCGAAAAAGAAATCCAGAGCCAGAGTTCATGGATTCAGGGCAAGAATGAGAACAGCAGGCGGAAGAAAAGTATTGGCTGCCAGAAGAGCAAAAGGAAGAAAGCAATTATCAGCTTAGGCCGCATTTATTGTGGCCTTTTCTTCTATTATAATAGGAAGAGATATAATAGGAAGAGAATCTATGTTGTATTCCGAATCTTTAAAGAAGAATAAAGATTTTCAAATTGTGTATCGTACGGGAAAATCCTATGCCAACAGGTTTCTGGTCATGTATATAAGGAAGAACTGCATGAACCGGAACCGGTTGGGGATTTCCGTAAGTAAAAAAGTAGGGAACAGTGTTGTAAGGCACCACCTCACAAGACTGATCCGGGAAGGCTATCGACTTCAAGAAGAACATTTCCTCTGTGGATATGACATTATTGCCGTGGTCAGAGTCAATGCGAAGAATAGTACATTTGCAGACATAAAAAGTGCGTTGATCCACCTGGGAAAACTTCATAAAATATATATCAGCGAGGATGAAGCTTGCTGAAAAAGGAAGTGGTGCGTTTGAAGAAGCTCCTTATCGGATTGATCCGATTCTATCAAAAGTATTTGTCCGGGATGAAGGCAGGTTCCTGCTGTAAATATATACCGACCTGTTCACAGTACGGGATCGAGGCAATCGAGAAGTACGGTGCGATAAAAGGCGGGATTCTGGCTGTCTGGAGGATTCTTCGGTGCAATCCATTTGCAAAAGGCGGATTTGATCCGGTACCTTAAGGAGGATGAGAAATGTATGGTATTTTAGCTGCAGGAATATATGATTGGCCTATCATCAAGCAGATTTCATGGCTGCTTGGCAAGGTAATGAATGTAATATATAATGTGATGGACGGGGGGTTCGGTATACAGAACATCGGGGTCTGCATCATTATTTTTACAATTGTGACTTATACGCTGATGATTCCTCTTACGATCAAGCAGCAGAAATGGTCCAGGCTGCAGTCTGTAATGAGCCCGGAGATTCAGAAGATTGCGAAAAAGTACGCAGGGAAAAAAGATCAGGCATCTATGATGAAGCAGCAGGAGGAAACCAATGCTGTGTATGAAAAATACGGTACCAGCATGTCGAGCGGATGTCTTCCGATGTTTGCCTCAACTGCGATACTCTTTGGACTGTATCCTGTGATTCAGTTTATTCCCAATCACGTACAGAGAGTAAAAGATGTCTACATGCCGGTTGTGGAAAAGATTATGTCCATTGACGGTTTTCAGAAGATCATGGAGGGGTTTGGTTCCGAGTCTCCGATTTTGATGAATCCGAAGTCTTATGATTATTCACAGGCAGATACATTGGTCAATGTATTGTACAAGTTTCCGGATTCTACATGGAATGCGCTTGTGGATAAGATGCCTTCTCTGGAAAGCATGGCTAATTCCACCACGGAGACAATCGGACATATGAACAGTTTTTTGGGAATCAATATCGGTGAGACTCCCATGACAATGCTGATGGAATCTATTCGAAACTTTACCATCGGCGGGATCATCCTGGCGGTGATCATTCCGGTGATGGCAGGTTTGACCCAGTTTATCAGCGCGAAACTGATGCCCCAGCAGCCCCAGGCTGATACGGATAATCCGATGGCAAACTCCATGAAGACCATGATTTATACGATGCCGCTGTTTTCTGTATTTATCGGATTTTCACTTCCGGCAGGACTTGGCCTTTATTGGGCGGCAAGCGCGGCAGTCAGATCTGTACAGCAGCTTGCGATCAACAGATATCTGAATAAGAAATCTACGGAAGAGCTGATTGCGGAGAATCAGAAAAAGGCTGCCAAGAAGCGGGAGAAGAAGGGGACTTCAGCTAAAGAGATCAATCAGATGGCAGCGACAAGTACCAGACGTGTGGAGAGAAAGTCCAATATCTCCGAGGAAGAGAGACAAAGGCTTTTGGACCGAGCTTCCGAGCTGAATAGAAATGCGAAGAAGGGAAGCCTGGCGGATATGGCAAATATGGTCAGCCGCTACAATACCGGGCAGGTGGATGAGCCTGCGGCCAATGAGTCTGACAGCAGCAATGACAGCAGTGAGAACCGGAGTTCCGGCAAAAGAAAAAACAAAGAGAAAAAGCAGTAATAATTATTTTTTAATGTTGGTTTATGGAAGAAAGGCAGGGGTCGGAAATGGATGGCAGTATCAGAGTGTCAGCAAAAACTGTGGATGACGCGATCACAGAAGCAATGATTCAGTTGGGAGTAACCAGCGATAGGCTGGAATATGAAGTAATTGAAAAAGGAAGCCCGGGCTTTCTTGGAATCGGTATGAAGCAGGCTGTGATCGAAGCCAGAAGAAAAAAAGGTGTAGAAAAAGAGCATGATATATTAGAAGAGATCAAAAAAGAAGCCAAATTAGAAGAAAAGAAATCCTTTAAGAATGAGTTTAAGAAAGAAGCTAAAAAAGAAACAAAAAAGGATACTAAGAAACACACAAAAGAAACCGGAAATGTAAAAGATTCTAAAGACACTGCTGCAAAGGAAGAAAGCTTTATTGAAAAAGAAGCGGAAAACGCTGCCGCGAAAGAGAAAACAGCAGTGAATGAAAAGAAAGCGCCGAAAGAAAAAGCAGCGGAAACTATTTCCACAGAAAAGGAAGCTGCTCTGAATGATCATGCTTCGAAGGAGACTTCTTCAAAAGAGGGTAATTCATCCAGAAGGTCTTCAGAACCTGTCGAGGTTACGGAGGAGACAAAGCAGGCTGTCGAAACATTTCTCACAGATGTATTCAAGGTGATGGGAATGGAGGTTCAGATCAAGTCGGATATCGATAAGGACGGCGTGCTTTGTGTGGATATGGCAGGCGACAATATGGGAATTATCATCGGTAAGCGCGGACAGACTCTGGATTCCCTTCAGTATCTGGCAAACCGTGTTGCGAATAAGCATCAGGCGGGTTATGTCAGGGTGAAGCTTGACACGGAGAATTATCGTGTAAGGAGAGAGGAGACTCTCAGACATCTGGCAAAGAATATTGCGCATAAGGTGAAGAGGAACAGAAAGCCGATTGCGTTGGAGCCGATGAATCCTTATGAGAGAAGAATCATCCATTATTCCCTGCAGTCAGACCCTTATGTAACTACGCACAGCGAGGGGGAAGATCCTTACAGGAAGGTTGTTGTAACATTAAAAAGATAAGGGACAGGATGGAAATGACTTGAGCGGACGGTATGGGTTGATCTGCGAAAGTGATTTTTAAATGAATCCTGCAGGCAGGGGCTGCCGTATTAAGTAAGAGTGTATCCTTAATGCGGCAGTCCTGTTTTATATCTGGTTGATCCAGGTGAGGAGAGGTCAATGTTGAATAGAGATACGATTGCCGCGATTTCCACGGGAATGTCGGCCTCCGGGATCGGGATCGTGCGGATCAGCGGAGAGCAGGCTTTTGAGGTGATCGACCGCATTTTTCATGGGAAAGAAAAGCTGTCGGGGGCGAAAAGCCACACGATCCACTATGGGTTTATAATGGATGGAGAGGATACGGCGGATGAGGTTCTCGTATCCGTGATGCGTTCGCCCAGGACGTTTACCGGTGAGAACACGGTGGAGATCAATTGCCACGGCGGTATGTTTGTTGTAAAAAAAGTATTGGAAATTGTTTTGGAGAACGGGGCGAGACTTGCGGAGCCGGGAGAATTTACTAAAAGGGCTTTTTTGAACGGGCGGATGGATCTTTCGCAGGCAGAGGCTGTGATGGATGTGATCCATTCTCAAAATTCCTATGCTCTGAAGAGCTCTGTGGGGCAGCTTCGGGGAAATGTGAAAAGGAAGATCGGCGGGATTCGGGAAAAGATCCTCTATCACACTGCATTTATTGAAAGCGCGCTGGACGATCCGGAGCATATCAGCATAGACGGATACGGAGAAGAGCTGGAGCGGGTTTTGGATGAGTTGACGGCAAAGCTGGAAAAGCTGATTCGTTCCTATGACAGCGGGCGGATCATAAAGGAGGGAATCCAGACCGTCATCCTGGGAAAGCCGAATGTGGGAAAATCTTCGCTGCTGAATATTCTTTCCGGCAGGGAGAGGGCGATTGTGACGGACATTGCGGGGACGACCCGGGACATTCTGGAGGAGCAGGTGCAGATTCAGGGGCTGAATCTGAATGTGATCGACACTGCCGGCATCCGGGACACCCATGATTTGATAGAAAAAATGGGCGTGGAGAAAGCGAAGGAATATGCGGATCAGGCGGATCTGATCATCTATGTGGCGGATGCTTCGAGAGAATTGGATGAAAATGATATGCGGATCGGGGAACTGATCTATGGAAAAAAGTGCATCATTTTATTGAATAAATCGGATTTGATTACTGTGGTCAGCAAAACGGATCTGAAGAACTGCCTGAAAGAGATTTTTTCAAAAGTCGGCGGCAGGCTGCCGGAGGAAGAAAGTGCGGAAGGGTTGGTTGAGCGTATCCCTCTGATCGACATTTCCGTGAAGATGGAGCAGGGAATCCGGGAATTTGGTTTGGTTTTGCAGGAAATGTTTCTGGAAGGGGATATTTCTTCGAACGAGGAGATTCATATTACGAATCTGAGACAGAAGGAAGCGCTGGCCGCCGCATATGATGCATTGCAGAGGGTGCGGCAGAGTATCCGCGATCAGATGCCGGAGGATTTTTATTCGATTGATCTGATGGATGCGTATGAGGCTTTGGGAAGTATTACAGGTGAAACGATTGGAGAAGATTTGGTAAATGAAATATTCAGCAAGTTCTGTATGGGAAAATAAGGATCGCTATGATATCGTTGTGGTCGGCGCCGGACATGCCGGATGTGAAGCGGCGTTGGCGTCGGCCAGGCTTGGATTTCGTACGCTGTTGTTTACAATTAATATTGAAAGCATCGCTATGATGCCCTGCAATCCGAATATCGGCGGAAGTTCCAAGGGGCATCTGGTGAGGGAAGTGGATGCTTTGGGCGGCGAGATGGGCAAGGTCATTGACCGGGCATTTATTCAGTCGAAGATGCTGAATCAGTCCAAAGGGCCTGCGGTACATTCTCTCCGCGCTCAGGCGGATAAGGCGGATTACGGCAGGAAGATGCGGGGAGTACTTCAGAATCAGGAAAATCTGGAGATTCGGCAGATGGAAGTGACGGATATTTTGGCGGAAAACGGGAAGGTAACAGGTGTAAAGACTTATTCCGGTGCAATTTATCACTGCAGCGCGGTAGTGCTGTGCACTGGTACATACCTCTGTTCCCGATGTATCTATGGTGATGTGAGTACGCAGACAGGTCCGAATGGGCTGCAGGCCGCAAATTATCTGACGGACAGCCTGAAGAGCCTGGGGATCAGAATGTACAGATTTAAAACCGGAACTCCGGCAAGGATAGATAAGAATTCGATTGATTTTTCGAAAATGGAGGAACAAAAAGGGGATGAATTTGTTGTACCATTTTCGTTTACAACAAAAGTGGAGGATGTGCAGATTGATCAGATATCATGCTGGCTGACATATACGAATAATAAAACGCATGAGATTATTAGAAATAATCTTGATAGATGATGGATCAACTGATAATAGTAAGTTGATTTGTGAAGAGTACGTACAAACTTATGATAATATAGCCCTCTACTGTCAAACTAATCAGGGTGCCTCAGCTGCGAGAAATTTAGGAATAAAAAAAGCATGTGGAGAGTATATTTTCTTTCTTGACAGCGATGATGTAATGTGTAAGGGAATATTAAAGTCAATAGATAAATATTTAGAGGAAGATATTGATTTACTTATTGGAAACGTAATTCATTGGAATACGCGTACTCATAAAAAATATATAGAAACAAATACAGAGTTTGTAATTAGTGAAAAAGATATTTATAAACTTTGTATGAAATATGCAAAAGAGGAGTATCAAATTCCATGGAATCCCTATCAGTCTTTTTGGAAGCGAGAGATTATGAGGACACATCATCTTCTTTTTAATACTGACTTAACAGTTGGGGAAGATTGTGATTTCTTCTTTAGATTTATAAGCTTTGTCCATGAATTTGGGGTTGTGACTGAAAGCTTTGTGAAATATAGAGTAGATACAGTAGGATCATTAATTAAAAGTAAAACTTATAACAATATTTTTAGTCAATTATGGGTTTTTAACAACTTAATTGAACAATTTAAAAATAATGATATCTTAAAGACTTATTTTGCTGATAAATTTGTTAGTACTCTGTTTCAAATAGAATTGTTGCCTAGATCAACAGATAAAAAAAAGTG
>OFFF01001759.1_pt1 | contig 13233 bp, 8 predicted proteins | sample 1521301 | NCBI WGS metagenome assembly OFFF01 (sample SAMEA3504101, study PRJEB24116) | mouse gut metagenome | biome: mouse gut; feature: mouse-associated habitat; material: faeces | place: Denmark | collected 2011
TAGTTTATTATTAAGATTAAAAAATATATTAACGGGGTGAAATTTAGTGGCAAAAAAAACAACACCGATGATGGAACAATATCAAAAGGTAAAAGATCAATATCCAGATGCCTTTTTATTTTACCGACTTGGTGATTTTTATGAGCTATTTAATGACGATGCAATTAAAGGAGCACAACTTCTTGAGCTAACCTTAACAACGAGAAACCATAGTGCGAAAAATCCAATTCCAATGTGTGGAGTGCCCCATCGCGCAGTTAACAACTATATTGATATTTTAATTGATAAGGGTTATAAAGTAGCAATCTGTGAACAGATGGAAGACCCTAAAAAGGCGAAGGGAATGGTTAAACGAGCCGTTACCCGCTTAATTACACCTGGAACGCAAATGGATTTAAATGGTGAACAGGCACATGATAACAATTATCTTGCAGCGATTAGTGGACAAAATGGGGTATTTAGTATTGCCTATACCGACTTATCGACTGGGGAGCTTAAAACGACAAGCTTAAATAATGCAAATGATGCGGTTAATGAATTGGTTAATCTCCAAAGTAAGGAAGTAGTTGTGGACGGTGAGTTGCCAGCTGAAATAACAACTCAGTTTAAGCAACGAAATATTCTTCAATCACATCAGCCAACGGTCCTTAAAAATGCTGAGATCAGCTATCTTACTCAAGACCTTGATGATCAAGCCCAACAGCACGTTGTTGCGTTACTTGTGTCATACTTATTAACGACCCAAAAGCGCTCTTTGGCCCACCTGCAGAAAGCAATTGCATATCAACCAAGTTCTTTTATGAAGATCGATCACTATTCAAAAACAAATCTTGAATTAATGCGCAATATGCGAAGTGGGAAGCGTCAGGGGACCTTGGCATGGCTTTTGGATGAGACAAAAACAGCAATGGGCAGTCGTCTTCTTAAACGGTGGATTGACCGGCCGTTGATTAATCAAAATGCAATCAGTGAACGACAAGATAAAGTTCAAGAGTTATTAGACCACTATTTTGAGAGAAGTAATTTGCAACAGGAACTAATTAAGGTATATGATCTTGAACGCTTAGCAGGACGGGTGGCCTATGGAAGTGTTAATGGGCGTGATCTTATTCAACTTAAGACTTCCTTAAAGCAAGTTCCTAAAATAAAATACGTTTTAGAAACCCTTGATTCACCTGTCTTTGAAGAATTGCAAAAACAATTGGACCCTTTGGACGATGTGGCAGATTTAATTGATCAATCAATTGTTGAAGAACCGCCAATTGCTGTTACTGAAGGTGGCGTGATTAAGGATGGCTATAATGACCAATTAGATCAATACCGTGATGCGATGAATAATGGAAAACAGTGGATTGCGGACCTGCAAGAACATGAACGGAAATTAACGGGCATAAATAACCTCAAAATTGGTTATAATCATGTATTTGGCTATTATATTGAGGTTACAAAAGTTAATCTTGATAAGCTTCCTAAAGATCGCTATGAGCGTAAACAAACATTAGTTAATGCTGAACGTTTTTCTACTCCAGAATTAAAAGAAAAAGAGGCATTGATAATGGGGGCGCAAGAAAAGTCAACAGCCTTGGAATATGATATTTTTGTTAAAATCCGTGAACAGGTCAAGGGACAAATTACACGCCTGCAAAAATTAGCACAACAACTTGCGGAATTAGATGTTCTTCAAAGCTTTGCGGTTGTTAGTGAAGACTACCACTTTGTCCGTCCTAAAATGAATACTGGTCATGTATTAAAGATTAAAGATGGTCGTCACCCAGTTGTGGAAAAGTTTATGGGACACCAGGAATATGTGCCTAATGATGTTTTGATGGGAGAAGATACTGATATTCTCCTGATTACTGGGCCAAATATGTCAGGGAAGAGTACCTATATGCGTCAGCTAGCATTGATTGCGGTAATGGCACAAATTGGCTGTTTTGTTCCTGCAAAATCCGCTGAATTGCCAATTTTTGATCAAGTCTTTACCCGAATTGGGGCGGCTGATGACTTAATCTCTGGTGAAAGTACCTTCATGGTTGAAATGATGGAAGCAAATAATGCTTTGACCCATGCCACAGATCGTAGTTTGATTCTCTTTGATGAAATTGGCCGGGGAACTGCAACTTATGATGGGATGGCATTAGCTCAAGCGATTATTGAGTACGTTCATCAGTATGTTCGTGCCAAGACACTATTTTCAACTCACTATCATGAACTGACAGCTCTTGAGAATAGCTTGGCGCGGCTTAAAAATGTTCATGTAGGGGCAACAGAAAAAGATGGGGAGTTAGTATTCTTGCATAAGGTAAGTGCAGGCCCTGCAGATAAGTCGTATGGAATCCACGTGGCTAAACTAGCAGGAATGCCATCCTCATTGTTAAAACGTGCAGATACTATTTTGCAAAAATTAGAGCAAAAGGATGTAAAACTACCGAATACGCCTAAAACGGCAACAGATAATTATCATACGGAACCAATATCAGCGAAGATAAATGAAGCGGCACCGGTAAAGAAAGAGGCTGCACCAGTTGTTGAAGATAATGGTCAACTTGAATTATTTGCTACTCAACCTGAGAAAAAAGAATCGAGTGTTGATCGGCGGATTTTACATCAATTAAAAGAACTTAATTTAATGGGGATGACACCCATGGATGTAATGAATCAAATTTATAAGTGGCAGCAGAAATTGAAATAAGGTGATATTTAATGGGAAAGATTCATGAATTAGATAATATTTTAGCCAATCAAATTGCTGCCGGTGAAGTAATTGAACGTCCAGCATCAATTGTAAAAGAATTAGTTGAAAATTCATTGGATGCCCATAGTCACCGTGTAGATATTATTGTTGAAAATTCTGGCTTAGACAGCGTGCGGGTGATTGATGATGGTGACGGAATCGCTGCTGAAGATATTAGGCTAGCATTTCACCGTCATGCAACCAGTAAGATTAATTCTCGCCATGACCTCTTTAAGGTGCAGACGATGGGCTTTCGTGGCGAAGCGTTACCTAGTATTGCTTCAGTTGCTGATGTAACGCTTACGACTGCTCAAGCTGGTCAAGAAGAAGGAACAATGATTCATTTGCGGGGAGGAAAAGAATTAGTAGTGAAGCCGGCTGGTGCGCGTCAAGGAACCGATATTAAGGTAACCGACTTATTCTTTAACACTCCTGCGCGATTAAAGTACTTAAAATCACCTCAAACGGAGCTAACCAGAATTACGGATATCATTAATCGACTTGCCCTTGCTAATCCAGCGGTTGCTTTTAGCTTTACCCATAATGGGCGGGAATTATTTCGTTCGGCAGGTAATAATAATTTACAGCAAGTAGTTGCAGCAATTTATGGAGTTCAAGCAGGACGCAAGATGCTTGAAATAAGTGGTGCGGATGATGATTTTAAAGTTAGTGGTTTTGTTTCCTTACCAGAATTAACACGAGCATCACGCCAATATATAACAATCACAATTAACCATCGGTATATTCGTAATTTTGAATTAACAAAGGCAATTATTCAGGGATATGAATCAAAACTAATGGTTGGTCGTTATCCGATCGCGGTAATTAACATTGACCTGGACCCTGTTTTAGTTGATGTGAATGTCCATCCAGCTAAACGCGAGGTTCGTTTGAGCAAAGAACAGCAACTAATAAAATTGATTGCTGAAACGATTCGGCAGCGGATAGCAGTTGAGAACCTAATTCCAGATGTCGATGCTGACCAATTTATTCCTAATGATGATGAGGTAGCGGACCTTGATCGACGGTTAAAGGAAGCATCACCTGTTTATCACGCCGCCCCGATTTCGTCAGTGCCGGCAACAGAAAAGGCGGCAACTGAGATTTCAACTCCAGAAGCTGATAATCCAGCACATGCTGACGCGCTTGATAGTGAGATTCCAGCACCGATCGTTATCCACCATCTTGAAGATTTAAATACGTCTGCAATGCAAAAATTTGATGAGCGTTATCAAAATGAAGGTGAAGTTACGCCATTTTCTGCTCCAGTTCCCACTATGACTAAGAAGCCAGTAAAACCTGCAAATATTGAATTAGATGTTCATGATAAACAAGATCAGCAGCAAAATCGGTTTCCTGATCTTCAATATATTGGTCAGCTTCAGGGTACCTTTTTATTAGCACAAGCAGGAGATGGTCTTTACATTGTTGACCAACATGCTGCTCAGGAGCGAATCAATTATGAGTATTACCGCCAAAAAATTGGGGAAGTGAGCGCTGATCAGCAAAATTTCTTGGTTCCGCTTGTTCTTAATTATTCGACTGTCGACGCAATGACAATTAATCAGCATCTCGATACGCTTGCAGCGGTCGGATTAGAATTAGAGTCATTTGGTCAAAATAGTTTTATTTTGCGTTCCCATCCAACCTGGTTTAAAGAGGGGCAAGAAGAAGACACGGCCAAAGAAATGATTGATTGGTTAATTAAGAATGGAAAGCTAACCGTCAAAGAATTTCGAATGAAGACAGCGATTATGATGAGCTGCAAGCGGGCTATAAAGGCTAACCACCACCTTGACGAACGGGAAGCTAAAGCCTTGTTGAAACGGTTGCCGCAATGTGAGAATCCTTTTAATTGTCCACATGGGCGTCCGGTAACTGTTCATTTTAATGATCAGGATTTAGAAAAAATGTTTAAACGAATTCAGGATTCACACACCCCATATGCAGACGATTTTGATGATCATGAATTTTAAGGAGGAACTACCTTGTACGAATACTTAACAGGCCTTGTAACCGTTGTTGCACCACAATATATCGTTGTTGATGTTAATGGGGTTGGCTATAAATTATTAGTTGCTAATCCCTATCGTTATCAAGAGGATCGGACTAAGAAGGTCCAAGTATATGTTTACCAAGCAGTTCGTGAAGATAATATTTCCTTGTTTGGTTTTACAGATCAAAATGAAAAAAATCTATTTATGCAATTAATCAATGTTTCCGGAATTGGACCAAAGAGTGCTTTAGCAATTTTAGCGAACCCTGATCATCAAGGGCTTGTTGATGCAATTACTAATAATAATGTTAGCTATTTAACTAAGTTCCCAGGAATCGGGAAAAAGACAGCTTCGCAAATTGTGTTAGACTTACGTGATAAGCTCACTAATGAAAGTAGCAACTCATTATTTGCAACAACTCAGCTTACCGTTGATGCAACAGTAAATCGTGAGTTGAAAGATGCTTTGGAAGCATTGGCCGCATTAGGATACAAGGAACGGGACATTAAAAAGGTTCAAAAGACATTAATGAAAGAAGAACAAATGGCAACCGATGAATACTTAAGACAAGCATTAAGGTTGCTTAACTAGGAGGTGCAAGACTTGTGGAAAATGATCATGGTATTTTATCAGATCACCCATCAGGAGAAGAAGAAAGCCAAGTGGAGATAACTCTTCGACCACAAAAACTAAGGGAATATATTGGTCAACCTAAAATCAAGCACGAACTAGAAGTATATATTAAGGCGGCCCAATCCCGGGAAGAAGCCCTTGACCATGTATTGTTATATGGTCCTCCAGGATTAGGAAAGACAACTTTAGCGATGGTAATAGCTAATGAGATGGGCGTTAATATCAAAACGACTAGTGGACCAGCGATCGAAAAGCCAGGAGATTTGGTTGCTTTATTGAATGAGTTGAAACCGGGGGATGTCCTTTTTGTTGATGAAATCCACCGGTTACCCAAAGTTGTGGAAGAAATGCTTTATTCAGCGATGGAAGATTACTATATTGATATTGTTATTGGTGAGGGACCAACTGCGCACCCCGTTCATTTTCCCCTTCCGCCATTTACATTAATTGGGGCAACGACACGGGCCGGAATGTTATCGGCACCATTACGTGATCGTTTCGGGATCGTTGAACACATGAACTACTATACTCAAGATGAACTGACAAAAATTATTTTTCGTTCTGCCAAGATTTTCCATACTAGTATTCAAAATGAAGGGGCCCATGAACTATCTCTTCGTTCACGTGGTACGCCGCGAATCGCAAACCGCCTTTTAAAACGGGTACGTGATTTTGCTCAGGTAGCAGGGAAACAAAGCATTGATTCAGCAATTGTTAAGCAAGCATTATCCCTTCTCCAAGTTGATGATCGGGGCTTAGATGAGATTGATCGGAAAATGCTATTAACGATGATCAATTTCTACCATGGAGGTCCAGTGGGATTAAAAACAATTGCGGCAAATATTGGTGAAGAAACTAATACGATTGAAGAAATGTATGAACCATATCTATTACAGATTGGCTTTATTAGTCGCACCCCTCGCGGCCGGTTAGTGACACCGACAGCATATGAACATTTAGGGATTGAATATCCTACTGATAAAAATTGATTGAGGAAAATTATGAGTAAGTTAGAATTTACAATTAATCAAAGTGATCATCAAGCACGAACTGGGCTTTTGCAGGTTAATGGACGACAAATTGAAACACCGGCTTTGGTTGCAAGTGGAGATGAATTAGCAAAGTTATCACCTATCCAGCTTAATCAGGCTGGTGTAAGCGCAGTTAAGGCAAGTGGGTTAAAGCGTTGGCTAAAATATGATTCGATGACTGAAAAATTAGGAGACCTCCATCGTTTTTTCCAGTGGGATGGTCTTTTACTTGTGGACTTGGAAACTGAGGAGGCCTATCACTTAGCAAAACCGCGTGGAAAAAAACACGATGGCGTTCGGTTTCATGATCCGGCAACGGGACAACTAAAATTCTGGCAACCAGAAACTGCTCTTCAAGTTCAAGAAGCACTCGGGGCTGATATTTTTCAAAGTTTTGACCAGGCAACAGATTATTATGCGCCAGTTGATGATCTGAAAGCAGGAGTAAAACAAACTAGTGACTGGTTATCTGTTGTTAAGCTCCAAAAAGGACAATCCCTTGGTTCGATTGGTGGGGGTGGCTTAAAAGATTTGCGGACAGCCAGTATTAAGGCGGTCGGTGAGGCTGGGTTAAGCGGCTATTGTTTGAGTGGGATCCCTAGCAGCTTAGATGATCAAGAGTTTAGTCGAATCATTAATGAAATTACGCCTAAACTAAAAGAGGAGAAACTGCGCTACCTCCCTGCTGCACTTTCTTTTGACCAGCTGATAGGGGCAATTTTAGCAGGAGTTGATTTAATTGATAGTAATCTAGCAGCTAAAAAAGCGGCTAATGGGATTGCATTAGTTAATCACGGAGCGACAGTTCTTCATCTTGATCGTCAACATTTTAGCTTCGATTCACAAGTGCTTGATCGTCAATGTGCGTGTGCAACTTGTCGCGCGGGCTATTCAAGAGCATTGCTCCATAGCTTAATTACCAATCAAAGTTTTTACGGTGAACAACTTTTGCTGCAGCATAATCTGTTTACCCTCAATAAATTAATGAGTAGTCTCCGACAAGCAATTAAAAATCATCAAACAAAAAAATTTGTTCAAGAATTATTGCAGAATCAATAGAGCATATAGCTTTTTGCAGTAAAGTTTGTTAAAGTTAATATTAGTTAACTTTTTGAAGGGATGGATAAACCGTGAATAGTTTGAGTAGTTTTGTTCTTGGTGCTGCTTCATCTAATAATGCAAGTGGTTACTCAGGAATTATTTTAATCATCTTAATGGTAGCATTAATGTACTTCTTTATGATTCGCCCACAACAAAAGCAACGTAAAGAACACCAAGAGATGATGAATGAATTACACCCAGGTGATGAAGTTGTTACGATTGGCCGGATGCATGGTAAGATTGATTCAATCAATAAGGCTGACCGGACAGTTACTTTAGATTGTGAAGGGATCTACCTTACTTTTGATATGGTGGCAATTGCCCGTGTTATCAAACGAGCAGATGCACCAGCTAGTGAAGCTTCCCAAGATAATAAAGCTGTTGCTAGTTCTGCAGATGCTTCAGCAGATAGTGCTGCTAGTGAACCTACATCTGCAGCGAGTGCTAGCGATGAACAAAAAGACAGCGAAGAAAAGTAATTTAATTTAGATGAAAATAGTCGTAAACAGGCGAATATTTTCATCTTTTTTATTTGGTTGTTAATCGCGTTTATTGCTATACTAAAAGATAGTGTTAAATTTTATTCGGGTAAGGAGAATAGCATAATGGCAGATCCATTAACAGCAATTTTTGAACAAATCAAAAAATACAATAAAATAATTATTCATCGGCATCAACGCCCTGATCCAGATGCAATTGGCTCACAAGTTGGCCTTGCAGAAATTTTGCGGGCTTCATTCCCATACAAGCAAATTTATGTTGTAGGGAAGCATATTCCAGGGTTTGATTGGATCGGTGAGATGGATACGATTGACAATCAGACATTTGATGATGCATTAGTAATTGTTACGGATACAGCAAATGCGCCACGAATTGATGATCGGCGCTTTGATAATGGGGACGAGCTTATTAAGATTGATCACCACCCTAACGATGAACCCTTTGGCGATATTATGTGGGTTGAACCAGATGCTTCTAGCTGTTCTGAAATGATTTATAGTTTTTATCAACGATTTGCAAAAGAATTAACGCTTCCCCAGAAAGCTGCCCATGCCTTATACGCAGGAATTATTGGCGATACAGGTCGTTTCCTTTATCCAGCAACAACTCCTCGAACGATGCTAGTTGCAGGTTCGTTAATGGCGGGCGCAAATGCAGCGGAAATTAGTCAGCACGAAAATGAAATCACCTTACCAGTGGCCCGTCTGTCAGCATACGTTTATGAAAATTTGCAGATATTAGATAATGGAGCCGCATATGTTATCTTAACCAATGAAATTTTAGAGCAATTCGGATTAACTGAAGCTGGGACATCCGCAATTGTTTCTTTACTAGGTCGAATTCATGATGTTATTGCCTGGGCGATCTTTGTAGAACAAGAAGATGGCCATTATCGCATTCGTCTCCGTTCAAAGGGACCAACAATTAATGAATTAGCTAAGCAGCACGATGGGGGTGGACATCCCCTTGCTAGTGGCGCTAAGGCTAAAGATGAAGCAGAAATTAAACAAGTAATTGATGAATTGGACCAATTAACACAAAGTTATGCAAACCAAAAATGAAAGGGAAATAGCTATGAGTGATAAAAAATTTGCTGATTTTCAGTTACAACCTTATCTGTTAACAGCAATTCAAAAAATTAATTTTCGTCAACCAACACCGGTCCAACAACGGGTAATACCAGTGATTATGGCTGGACGAAGTGTTGTGGGGCAATCAGCAACTGGTAGTGGAAAAACACATGCCTTCCTCTTACCGATTTTTTCAAAGATCAATCCAGAAGACCAAACCGTTCAAGCAGTAATTACAACTCCTAGTCGGGAATTAGCATACCAAATTTATAATGCAGCAAAGCAACTTAATAAGTATGCTCCTCATCCTCTTACCATTCACAATTATGTTGGTGGTACAGACAAGCAGCATCAAGTTGACCAATTAAGTCGAAAACAGCCTCAATTGGTCATTGGAACTCCGGGAAGAGTATTAGACTTAATCAAAAGTCAGGCATTGGATATTCACACAGCAAAAATGTTTGTGGTGGATGAAGCGGACATGACCCTGGATATGGGATTCTTACATGAAGTTGACCAAATTGCCAGTCATTTTCCTGATGACCTTCAAATGATGGTTTTCTCAGCAACGATTCCGCAGAAACTGCGCCCATTCTTAAAAAAGTATATGGAAAATCCAGTAGTTGAAGAGATTCCTACTGAAGCAGTAATTAATCCGGATGTTGATAATTGGTTAATGTCAACTAAGGGGCAGGATCGTAATCAGCTAATTTATCGTTTGTTGACTCTTGGAGAACCATATCTTGCGTTGGTATTTGCTAATACAAAAGAACGAGCAGTTGAATTAACCCAGTATTTAGAAAATCAAGGGCTCAAAGTAGCAATGATTCATGGGGGACTAGAAGCCCGTCGTCGTAAACGGACAATGCGGCAAATTCGTGATCTTGAATATCAATATGTTGTAGCAACTGATCTAGCAGCTCGTGGAATTGATATTGATGGAGTATCACTAGTAATCAATGACGACTTGCCAACTGATCTTGAATATTTTGTTCATCGGGTTGGTCGTACCGGGCGAAATGGGATGAAAGGAACAGCTATTACCTTATATGAACCGGCAGAAGATGATTTAATTGCTAAGCTTGAGGAGCGGGGAGTTAAATTTGTACCAAAAGAATTAAAGAATGGTCAACTAGTAACTACCCATGACCGTAATCGCCGGAAGCATTATAAGCGGCGGCAAAATGAACTTGATCCGTCAATGAAGGGGTACGTAAAAAAGACTAAGAAGAAGGTTAAACCTGGTTATAAGAAACGAATTAAAAAGGCGATTAAAGAAGACGAACAGCAAAAACGAAAGCTAGAATTACGGCATAAAATTCGGAAAGCTAAGCGTGCACGACAAAAACAACATCGCCGTGAACGAAATGCCCGTTGATTTTAAAGTAATTGTTCGCTATAATATGACACGTCTGGGACATGCTATAGCTAACGGAAAATTTCAGAGACAGTTGGTAAGGTGTGACAACTGATTTCCTAGTCTTAGTGCTCCCCATTCGGATAATTTGATATTTAACCTTGGGCAACCAAGAAGTAAAGAGGTAAACGAATTCCATCGTTGCAAGCAGAGTGGTACCGCGTCAATCCGGCGTCTCTGATTCGCAATGGTGGTTTTTGTTTTAGAAAGGGCGATTTGATGAAAGAGTTAAAAAAGCTAAATAGTGCTCAAGTACGGCGGATGTACTTGAAGTTTTTTGAAGAGCATGGCCACCAAGTTATGCCGAGTGCATCATTAGTTCCAGTAAATGATCCAACATTACTATGGATTAACTCTGGGGTTGCCACAATGAAGAAATACTTTGATGGAAAAGTTGTTCCTGACAATCCACGGATGACAAGCTCACAAAAGAGTATTCGGACGAACGATATTGAAAACGTTGGTAAGACTGCCCGGCACCATACCATGTTTGAAATGTTGGGGAACTTCTCTGTTGGTGATTACTTTAAAAATGAAGTAATTCCATGGGCTTGGGAATTACTAACAAGTGATGAATGGTTTGGGTTTGATCCTGAACGGCTATACATTACTTATTACCCTAAAGACCATGATGCTTATAATCGCTGGCGTGAAGTAGGCGTTGCCGAAGATCATTTAATTGCTGATGAAGATAACTTCTGGGATATTGGTCAAGGTCCATCTGGTCCAGATACGGAAATTTTTTATGACCGTGGTCAAGAATTTAATAATTTGGCCGATGATGATCCAGAAAATTATCCTGGTGGTGAAAATGAACGCTACCTTGAAATTTGGAACATTGTCTTTAGTCAATTTAACCATACGCCGGAAGATACTTACGAACCACTTCCACATAAAAACATTGATACGGGGATGGGTCTTGAACGGGTTGTTTCAATCTTTGAAAATGCCTCTACCAACTTTGAAACCGACTTATTTATGCCATTAATCAAGCAAGCTGAAGAGTTTAGTGGTACTAAGAAGTATGGTCAAAATAAAGAAGACGATATTCAATTTAAGATTATCGCTGATCATATTCGGACAATTACCTTTGCGATCGGGGATGGCGCCTTGCCTTCAAATGTTGGTCGTGGATACGTTATTCGGCGGTTGCTTCGGCGAGCAGTTGTTGCTGGAAAGAAGCTAGGGATCGATGAACCATTCTTAGCAAAGATGGTTCCAACAGTCGGCAAGATCATGGAAGATTACTATCCTGATGTTCTTAAAAATGCTGACTATATTGCTTCAGTTATTGAATCAGAGGAAGATCGCTTTAGTGCAACCTTAAATGGCGGATTAAACTTGTTGAATAACGTGATTGCTGAAGCTAAGGAAAATAAGACCAACGAAATTGATGGACGAACAGCCTTTAAGCTTTATGATACTTACGGCTTCCCAATTGAATTAACCAAGGAATATGCTGAAGATGAAGGACTAACAGTTGATGAAAAGGGCTTCCAAGCAGCAATGACGGAGCAGCAAAATCGTGCTCGTAATGCCCGTGACATGGATAACGGGATGGGTGTTCAAACTGATTTGTGGACTTCATTCAAAGAAGATAGCAAATATGTTGGTTACACCGATTTGACCGTTGATAATGCAAAAGTTATTGGTTTAGCACATGATGGTCAACAAGCGGATGAAGCACAACCAGGTGATAAGAACATTGAATTAATTTTTGATGTAACGCCATTCTATGCTGAAATGGGAGGACAAGTTGCTGATACTGGTGATATTATTGATAACTATGGTAAAAAAGTTGGTCGGGTGGTTGATGTTCAACATGCACCAAACCAGCAAAATCTTCACCGGGTAGAATTAACTGCCCCTATTAAAAAGGGTGCCCGTTACAAACTAGTTGTTGACCGTATTCGTCACCTTAAGATTGAAAAGAACCATACAGCAACGCACTTGTTAGACCAAGCATTACGGAACGTTCTTGGTGGTCATACTCAACAAGCCGGATCATTAGTTGAAGAACATTACCTACGTTTTGACTTTAACCACTTTGGCCAGGTAACTGCTGAGGACCTCAAGAAGGTTGAGAACATGGTTAATGAGCAAATCTGGAAGGAAATCCCGGTTAAGACAGTTGAAACGGATATTGATTCTGCTAAGGAAATGGGTGCTATTGCCTTATTCTCAGATAAGTATGGTGATAAGGTTCGGGTTGTTAAGATTGGTGACTTTAACACTGAGTTCTGTGGTGGTGATCACGTTAAAAACACGAATGAGCTTGGTCTCTTCAAGATTGTTTCTGAAGGAGGAGTTGGTGCTGGAGTACGGCGGATCGAAGCAGTAACTTCCAGTGATGCCTTTAAGTTCCTTCAAGATCGTGATGACCTCTTAACAAAGAGTGCTGCTAGTTTGAAGGTTGCCCAGATTAAGGAAGTTCCTCACCAAGTAGAAACATTACAAAATGAACTTAAAGAAGCTCAGAAGCAAAATGAGTCTCTTCAAGCTAAGATTGCTGCTCAACAAGCTAATAATGTTTTTGAAAACGTTCAAGCAACCAAGAATGGAAGTTTAATTGCTGCCGAAGTTCAAGTTGCTGGAATGGGTCAATTACGGCAACTTGCTGATACTTGGCGCTCAAAGGCTCTTTCTGATGTTCTAGTTCTTGCGACAGCCAGTGATGGTAAAGCAAACTTATTAGTGGCTGTTAGTGATGATAAAACTAAGGAAGGCTTAAAAGCCGGTGATCTTATTA
>OFFF01001760.1_pt1 | contig 13222 bp, 18 predicted proteins | sample 1521301 | NCBI WGS metagenome assembly OFFF01 (sample SAMEA3504101, study PRJEB24116) | mouse gut metagenome | biome: mouse gut; feature: mouse-associated habitat; material: faeces | place: Denmark | collected 2011
CCGGTGGTTACTATGGCGTCGCACATTTCCCGGAGCCGGTCGATCGTGGCGTCTGCCGTGGTCGGATCCCCGGAGTCCTTCGGCGTCAGCCTGCGGACGAGTTCGGCGTCCGTGTAGTTGGTGGTGATGATTGTCGGCATGTATGCCTCATACCGGGCGTTGATTATGGCGTAAATCTTGGACACGGCCCACTCGGTTGCCGGTTCCTTCCCCATGTCGTCGATAATGAGCAGTTGCACGCGCTTGTAGGTGTCCAGCACGTTGCCCTCGCTGATTTCCCCGCCGTACTGCCGGTTCTGTTCGTAGGTGCGCTTGATACGCTCCAGCAGGTCGATCATAGTCATGCAGATCACTGGCGTGCCCTGCCGCATGAGCTGGTTCGCTATGGCAGCGGCGAGGTGCGTTTTTCCGGTTCCCTTTGGGCCGGTGATGAATAGGCCGTTGCGGCCGGGCTCTGTATTGTTGCGCGGCAGCTTATCCTTGAAGGCGTCGGCGTATGCTGCGCATACCCGGAGGGCCTTCTGGTTCTCGCCGGTGGGCTGGAATGTGTCGAAGGTGCGGCGAAGGAAGCGGGCGCTCATGCCGCTGTCGCCTATGATACGGCGCACGCGGCTGCGCATTTCCTCGGCTTCCTTGGCTTCGCGTTCGGCCCGTTCCTTTGCCTCTCGTTCGGCTGTTTCCTGCTCATACTGGGCCACGGCCTCCGGGCAGTCGCAGCGCTCCGGGCCATACGGGGCCCACATGATACGCTCCCCAAACTTGAAGCCCTTCGTCAGCCGCGGCTTGCCGCAGTATTCACACGGCACCGCCTCCGGCGGGTTATAGCCTGCGGCCTTCGGCGAGTTGCTGAGGATCCACGGCTCCGACTTCTGGGCCTCCGGTTCAGCTGTCTGCCATTTGGAAGCCGGAGAGGGGCGTCTCGTCCCGTTTTCCGGCATTGCCGTTCTGCCCGCCAGAATGTCCGCTATTGTCTCCATGCCCTTGTCCTCCTTTCAGCTTGTCGTTGTCGTATTTCCCCTCCAACACTTTGCTCATGTTGGTGGGCCGGATCAGCCAGTCAAAGTCTGCCGTCCAGCCCCGGTCGTTGTCGCCTTTCAGGAAGTCCGACGCTTCGGCCTTCTCGAATAGCTCCCGGAAGGCGTCGAGCGTTCGGTATTTCTTCCAGCGGCCTGCGATCAGCTTTTGCCGGTTGCCCTCAATGGCCCGCAGTTGCGGGTAGCTGGTGCATATCGCGTGATAAAGCTCGGCGATCTGCGCAAAAGGGACGGGCTGCTGCTGGCCCCCTTTAGGGGGTAGGGGGTGATCTATATCTGTTTCTGTATCTGTTACTGTCTCTGTATCTGTTACTGTATCTCCTTTTTTTGGTTCGCTTTGCTTTTCAGAAAAAGCATTTGCTTTTTGTGCTTTTGAAGGTCTGCCGCCCATTTTCCCCGCTTCGCTCCGTTTTTTGACGGTTTCGGCGTACTTCTCGGCGTCTCTGTCCATTTGTGCCTGAATGAAGGAAAAAGCCATAAGGGCGGCCCCTTCGAGCTCTGGCTGGGTGCCGTGTTCGCCATAGTCCAGCAGAGCCATGAGCAGCTTCCCGCGTTCCTCGTCGTTCAGGAGGGCGAGGTGCTTTCGGTAGTCGTAATAAAGCAAAAAGCCTTTTTTTGCGTCCTGAGCCACGGCTCTGCCTCCTTTCTGTTATCCTGAATATCCGTCCCCATAGCCGCCACCGCCAGACTCCTTGCCGTCGGCGAAGTAGATCCGGGAGGCGTTGACTTCCACGACTTTGTGCCGCTTGCCGTCGCTGCCGTCATATTTCCGCGTGGAAATGCGGCCCTCAACGACTACTTGGCGGCCTTTTGTCAGGTATCGCTCGCAAAACTCGGCCTGCTCCCGCCAGCACACGATCGGTATGTAGTCCGGCGGTGTGTCTTTGTCTTTGCTCGGCACCTGAACGGCGAGATCGAAGCTCACCACCGGAGTGCCGCCCTGCGTGTATCTGAGTTCGGGTTCCTGAGCCAGACGGCCCAGAAGCGCCACATGGTTAAACATTTGCAGTCCCTCCTTGCTGTTTCTTTGCCTCGGCGTCCAGCAGCTTGCAGATTTCGTCATACTGGGCCCGCGTCATATTGTGCGGATCTTGCTGCCCGTAGCTCTTGGCGATTTTCTCATTGATCTGCGCCTGCGTGATCCCGGCGTCCTCACCTTTTCGGTACATGCGGGAGAGCTGCGCGTCAGATAGGGGCCGTGAAGCGCCCGTGTGCCCGTTCTGGGCGTTTTGCGGCTGCGGCACGGTATTTCTACCCGCTGCACCGTTTTGAGGCGCTGTGGGGCGATTTTGGGGCGGTGGCGGCGCTTCGCTGCCGTGGTCGTTCATGTCCGGATCGTCGTCGCCCTGATCTATGCCGAATTTCTCAAAAAGATAATATTTAAGGCAATATGTCCACGCGGAGCCCTTGGCCTTGTCCGGGCCGCCGTCATTGGTGCCGATTGCGTGGAGCGTCACCTCCAGCTTATCCTCCGGATCGTCCGCGTTCGTCCAGCGGATCGTTATGTCTGCCTCATATACCCACACGATCCGGGCCCCGTTGCGCGTCTGCTGCTGGTAGGTGTGATAGTACACCTCGTCGCCGTTCTCCGCGTGTCTGGTGGCCTTCTCGGCCACTATGTCGAAGTTGACGCCGTACTGGTTCATGGCCGGGGTGAGAAGCTCGTACACGTCAAAGATTTTCGCAAACTTATACTTTACGCCGTCGCTGTGCTGCTTCTGGGAGATAGACGGCACGGCCTCCCGCAGCTTGATGAATTTCTCTTGAAGGCTGAGGGCCTCGCGCGGAGGCGCTTCTGCGGCCTTCGGCTGCGCTGCTGCAGCGGTCTTGCTGGCACTTCCTACCATGTCTGCCTCCTCATACGTCCACCGTGAAGGTGTCCGGCTTTTCAAATAATCTGCACGGCCTCGACGATCTCGCCGGTTTCCTTGTCCACGACGCTGCCGCCCATGATTTCAAGCCGCTTTTTGAAGTCGCCCCACCTCGGCTTTTCTTCGGTCTTGATAAACTCCAGCTGCCCGGAGTCTTTGAGAAACTGCACGAGCTTCTCGTCGTCCTGTTTCATGGTGGTGCCGCCGAATTTGCGCGTCAGGGTGCCAGACAGAAGCCGGTAGCTTGCTTTGGTCTTGGTGGTCTTGTGCGGCACCGTCTCGAAGTATTCCGCGAGCTTTCCGGTGAGAAAACGGGTGCCATTCTGGAAACGGCGCTCAGCGGCCGCCACCTTTTCCTCGATCTTCTGGATCTGGGCGTCTGCCAGCTCCCGGATCCGGTCAAGCTCGGCCTTTTCCTCGGCGATTTTGCGGCAGGCCCAGTCGGCGCAGCCGTCGTCGGTGATCCTCCATGCGGGGCGGGGTGCGTCCTCGGCTTCGTCCTGCGTCCAGAGGGCGTCGTCCATGCCCTCCAGCTCGTCCAGAGTGACGGCCGGGGCCTGCGGTTCTTCCTGAGCAGCCGGGGCCGCCATGGCTGCGCCTGCTTCGGCCAGCGCCTTGCCCGCTTTGTCGGTAGCGATACCGGCAGCAGAGGCCGCCGTGGTGTTCTTGGTTTCTGCGGCGATTTCCTTCGCCTTAGTGATTGCCTTTCCCATGATCCTGATCTCCTTCCTGATTGTTCAATGCTTCCCGGAGCTGTCGCCGGGTTTCTTGATGTTCTCCGATCTCCGCGTGCAGCTTCGCCTCCGCTTCTTTGAGCTCGGCGTCTTTGCGCTGCCAGTTCTGGTACCACTCGTCTGCGGACTTCTGGGCCTCGTCCCTCTGGCGTTCAGCCTCGACGGCCCGCGCCGTCATAACTGCCAGAAGCTCAGTCACAAGATCGAGCGGGCTCTTGGTTTCCTTGTCCATGCTGCACCTCCTTGAAAAATCTGTGGTTGTTTATTGTCATTACATACACCTGCGACTCATGCCAGAGGCTTGCCACGAGCTCCGGCGCGTAGAAATACTTGATCGGCTCGCTGGTGGCGACGTGCCCGAAGTCGAACACGGCCTCCACGGCTGCCAGCGCCTCGTCGGTAGGCTCCGGCCTGCGGGTGCTGTATTTGTACCTTGTCAGGGCCTCGATCGGCCGGATCCCGTCGTCCTCACATGCTTGGAGTATGCACTGGGCCACGGCCACCTTGCCCGCGAAGGGTTCGCCGATTGCCTCGGCGGTGATTGCAGACGCCAGCTCGTAGCGTTCCTCGTCGGTGATGATGTATCGTTTCTCAAATCCTGCCTCTGCCGCCCATGCGTCCGTCATGGCCTGCATGTTTACCGGGCAGCCCTCGCCATATATGAACACATAGGCGGGCGGCTGCTTAGGCTCTGGCGTCGGTTCCGGTGCCTCGGTGGTCGTTGTCTGGGCTTCGCCTTCTGCTTGCTGCCTGCTGATCCCGGTCGCATAACACACGAAGGAAAAGAGGGCGAGAAGTGCGAGCAGGGCAGGAAGGATCCAGCGCCAGTTCAGGCTCTTGCATTTTGCCGCCAGCCGGTGTAAAATGGGCGTAGGCTTTCGGCGTCGGTGCTGATAGCTCACCGAATGGCTGCCCGGTTGCGTCGGGCGGCCGTTCTTTTTTTCTGTCATATTGCTGCCTCCAGTTCATAGCGTTTTATGGTGTAGCGGGAAAAGCCCCGCTCGCGGATTGTGTCGGCCGTCAGCAGCGCGAGGTAGTTCTCGCCGTAGCTGTCGCCGGTGCGCAGCTTATTGAGTGCCAGCTTCCTGCGGGCGTATGCCTCGCACTCCCGGAAAAGATCGGCCGGGGTACACCAGCCCAGCTCTTTGTCTGTTCTGGCTTTCAGGGCGTCGCTGCGCTTGTCCTCGGCCCGCCTGATTGCCTGCCGCCCCCGGTCTGCCGTAGAGGCTGCGGCCTGCCATGTATTCAGGCCCAGCGCTTCGGAGATCTCCCGGTAGGTGTAGCCCTGCGCCTTCATGGTGAGGGCGGCGAGCTGCTGCTCTGTCAGGACTTCCAGCAGCGGCATGTATTGGGCCGCCACCACTTCGTCCTCTTGCTGATACGGCAGAAACTTGGGATCCCCGATCAGGCCGTATAAGGTCAGGCCATCCTCGTTCAGTTCGGCGTCGAGGCTGAGGGGCTGGATCCTGCGCCGTTCCTTCCTGCGTTCCTTGTCAATTTCCGAGCTCATGGTCTTGCCTGCTATGGTGGTAAAGGAATAGCGCTGGAGCTCCGGCCGCTCGGTGTAGAGCCGGACGGCCCGAAGGTAGCCGAACACGGCCACGTCGTACCACTCCGAGGCGTCCAGCCTTTTGCCCCGGAGGTATGAGTATATTGTCTGGTGGTGCCGGGCGGCGAGTTCCCGCTGCTCCGGCGTCAGCGGGGTGTTGTGGTTCATGCGTTTGCCCCCCCCGCGAGATTTTCGCTTCTTTCCATGGTTCTGCCTCCTATTTCTTTTTCTTGTTTATCAGACTGAGCGCGATCAGCGTCACGCAAATAATCAGGGTTATCATAACGGCGTTGCTCATGCCTTCGCTCCTTTCTTTGCCAGTGCCGGGAGCGTATAGCCCGGCGACTGCATAAACTTGTTGAAGCGCTGCGGCCAGTAGGTCACGCCAGCGAGGCGGCGGCCTGCGACGCCGTACTTCGGGTTGTAGCCGAAAATGTTCACATACTCCAGAAGGTCGGCCCGCTCGTCGTCCATGGCCCTGCATACCTCGAAAAGCGCCGCCACGTCGTCGATCGCCCGGTGGGAGTTCTGCACCTTGTCCTCCAGCTTGTAGGCCGCGATCGCGTTCGCCAGCTTGTGAGGATATGGCCGCCGGTCTTTATACACGGTCAGGGTGTCGAGGTAGTCGGCGCGGGCCAGAAGCTCGGCGCAGGGCTGCGCGTAGCGTTCAGCCATGGTTCCGGCAAACTGGAGATCAAACTGGGCGTTGTGTGCTGCCAGCAGCACCGGCCCGGCTGTGTCGTCGAGCAGTTCCTCGAAGTCGTACACGACGTCGTTCTCGTCGAGCCCTTCCTTTTCCAGCATTTCGTCGGTGATCCCCGTCAGCTCTGTGATCTTCTCCGGCAGTTTTTCGCCCTCCGGCAGCCTTATGAAGTCGTCGAAGGTTTTCACCACTCGGAGGGTGCCCCGGCCGGTCTGCTCGATCCGGATCGCCGCCAGCTCTATGATCTGGCAGGTGTCGGCGTCGAGCCCGCTTGTTTCGGTATCAAAGAACACGACGGCCGCATATTTCTGGAAAACTTCGCGGAGGTTATTCATGGTCGGCCGCCTCCTTCCCGATCGTCAGCGTCAGGGTGTTGGCAATTTTGAGCTGCTGGCTCACGTTGCGATAAAGTTCCACGGCCGCGTTCACCTGAGACAGAGACAGCGAGAGGGCCGCAGCCTGCTGGAGCTCCTTGTCGGTGGCCGTGTTCGCTATGCGCTTGAAGCCTTCGGGATCCTTGCCGCCTGCCGCTTCGTAGAGGACAGTCAGCTGGCGGGCCAGTATAAGCCGCACAAGCGTGGGTAACTGTACGGGGCCGGGCAGCGCGTCGAACGACGGCGCGGCGGTTTCTTCTCTCGGTTCGTCGGTCTGCTTGCCGTCTTTGCCGTCCAGATTATCCAGATCGCCAGAGTCGCCAGAGTATCGAATTAAAGCGGAGCGGAAGCCCACGTCCCAGCTCACAAACGCGCGGGAGTGGTAGCCGTTGAAGTAGAACACACCAGCGTACGCACCGTTGTACCAGCCGCCCCCGCGGATCACGATCCTTTCTCCGTCAGTGTCCAGCCAGAAGTAGTCGCTGCCGTTGTAGTCCTCGCTGGTAGGATAGAGGCCGAGCTCGATCAGTTTCTCCGGCACTTCCAGAGCCGAGCCGTCCAGATCCACGAACGGCACGCCGTCGTAGTCTTTGCTGTCCGGTGCTACCGGCTGGAGCTTGATCTCGCCGTCCTCCACGTTGTAGAAGATTGTGTCGCCGTCGGCAGTATAGAGAGGCGTCCACTCCTTCGAGTCCTTGGACTGATCCGCGCCTGCTGCCGCGCCGTTGTCTGGTATCACCTGCACCTGCCCGTTTAAGAAGCGGATCCCGCCGACGTGCTCCCAGATATTGCCGCACATGTCGGCGACTCCTTCGGCCGTGTGGTCGTGGTTCCATGTTACCGGGCCGGAGCCGGTCAGGGTTTTGCTGTCCCCGCTGCTGTCTCTGTATGTAGTGCCGGTTTCCTCCGGGTGGCTGTGGCTCTTTCCGCAGTCAGTGTTCCCGCGGGGGAGGGTGCCGTTCTTGCGGCTCTGGTGCGCCAGCGCGGCCCACTCGTCATTAGTGATTAAGTGCCAGCCGGGGCCCTTGCCTTCGCAGAGCCGGATCGCCTCGTCGTGGTTGATGTTGACGGCGGGCTGCTGGTAGGGCAGGGAGTAGGGCACGCCCTCGATCAGAGTGTTGGGGTACTTGCTGATCGCGTACTCCTTCACGGCCTTGCCTCTGATTTCTGCCGGGAGGCCCAGCTCGTCCGGCGTGAATACCACCATAATGTCAGGGATCCCCCTGCTGTCAAAAATAACCTCGTTTCTCATGTGTTTGCTCCTTTCGGTTGGATCCTGCGTGGTTGCTTGTACTTGGCCCGGCACCGCGGGCAGAGGTAGCCATATCACGGGATCGTCGCTTGCTTGCTTATATTCCATTCCAGCCCGCACTCGCGGCATGTCTCATACCGTGCGCCGGTTATGCGCCGGGCATGAGTGCGAGAACGGGCTCGCGCTTGTCCATGGTTGCCAGTTTGGCTGCCGGATCTGCGCCCTGCTTCGCGGTTTCCCGCTCAACGCGATCCTCGCAGTCGCAGGACTCGCCATGGTCTAAATGTGCGCCACATTTCGGGCAAACTCTGTACTTCATGTGCTCACCTCCTTGTATTTGCCAGTCAGGGCCCGGAGTTTTCGGCGCAGGTTTTCGATCGCCTGATCCTTCCCGTGGGTGCTGGTGGCCCGGTTGCCGGTTTTGGTTTCGATTGCGACGGCGAGGTTATTCGTGCCGCCTTTGTAGTTTTCATAGGTGACAACGATCATGTGGCTGCCTCCTATCCAGAAGCGGCGGCCAGCAGTTTGTCGTAGAGCTGCCGTTCCAGCCGTCGCTTGTATTTCTTGCGCACGCGCCACTTCTTTGCGTGCTTGTAGTAGTGCCACCATTTCGGGTGGTCGTTCGCGGTGCGGAGCATAGCGTCCACGAATTTGCCCGCCAGATCAGCCGCGATTGCCGCTGCCTTTTTTACCACTTCCATGAAGGCGTCCCATGCCTTCCTTGCTACTTCGGCAGCATACTGGACGGCCCGTAGCAGGGGCGGTGTTATTGCCTCCAGAAGTGCGGCGGCCGTTTCTGGCGTAAAGGTGAGCGTCAGCTCTGCGGTGGGGCCTTCGGGCGGTGACTTTTCCCGCTGCCGGTCTGCCCCCATGTTCTTGTGCATGAGCTCGAAGTCCTCCGGGCTCATGTATCCGTCGTAAACATAGGGATCCGGCTCTGTGCTGGTGGCCTTGCCGTACCACGGGAGAGAGGCCGGAAGATCAGCCGGGCGCTCCATAGGTTCCGGGGGAAATGCCGTCGAGCCGTCCAGCAGGTTGTAGCCGTTCTCGTAGTGCCAGCGGATCCCTGCCGCCAGCTCTGCCACGGTCATGTCCTCGCCGAAGTGTCCGCAGTAGTAGCCGTTCAGCATAACGGCGTTCGGATCCTGCGCCAGTATCTTGCGGGCCTGCTCCAGATCCTCCGGCTCGAAGGTGTCGTCTTCACTGTTCAGCCATACCGCCGTAGCGTTCCAGCTTCGGCCGGTTTTCCAGACGATCACCCATGCGATCCCGTCGCGGAGCTCGTCGGCCCAGTCTTTTGCGATTGCGTTTATTGCTGCCATGGTGCTGCCTCCTTGTCGATATGCACGACGGTGAAAAGGTCGTCAACCTCGTGCCGGGTTATGTAGGTGTCCGTCCCGTCCATGCCGAGAAAACGGAGCAGGGGCTCGAAGCCGTCGAGCAGATAACTGGTGACGGCCACGGCATTGAGCCGGTAAACTGATACCTCCACAATGCCGGGGCGGCCGCCGTCCTCCAGAACGGCCGGAAACGAAGCCCGGCACAAGAGAGCGGCGTCATATTTGAAGTCGTCAGTGTTTGCCATGCCGGTGCCTCCTTTCAGTGCATATATGGCCGCAGGTTGTCGTTGTAAAGCTCGTAGCTCATGCAGCCGCAGTCGAAGCGGATATAGTTCCAGTCGGTCGCATTGTAGAGCGGGGCCCGGTCGATTTCTCCGACTTTGCGGAGCTGCCGGTGCCGGTTGACTTCGTACCGCGGGAGCGTCCGGTGGATCTTGATCTTCTCCTTGGCGAAGCCGTACCACTCATAGAGCAGATCCTTGGCCTTTTCGTCGCTCATGTGCTCGGTGTCAGATTGGCTCGCCAGTCTTTCGTAGTCGGCCTGCTGCACGTTGTCGGTGTCCTCGTAGGGCCGCCATTCCTGCTCGCGTTCCAGCGCCTTCTCCAGTTCCGCGATCCGTTCTTCCATGGCCTTCTGAGCTCTCTCGGCCTCGCTCTGCGCGTTGATGTGCTGCATATTTACCTCGCGCTGGATCCTTTCGGCGATCCCGTCCTCGTTCTTTTTGTAGGCTTTGCAAAAGGCGTCTTTGTCGCCGCTAAATTCCATATAAGCCTTCTCGATCGCTGCGTATTCTTCCATGGTAGGGAAGTAGCCCGTTCTTTTTTCAAATTCTTCTAACATCATGGCGGAGTGTTCCTTTCTTGTGCGTTATGTGGTGACAGTTTCAAGTTTCTGCTGTTCAGGTTTGGCCTTGCTGCCTCGGCGTTTGAGGTTTTGCTGGAGCCGCAGCTGGGCCAGCTTTGCGTTGTAGCCCTGCCGCATGTTGCAGTCAAGATCCCCAGTGTCCCCGCGTTTCAGCTCTTTGTAGATAGTCGCCACATGCACACCGAGAGAGTCGGCTATATCCTGCGGGCGTTCTCCTTTGAGATAGCGGGACTCCAGCGCCTCGCGGTCTGCCAGTGTCAAATATCGGTAGTTTCTCACGTTCTCACCTCCTTGTGGTGTGGGTGCATACTCCGGCCATTTTGTAAAATCTGCATTTTCGGGCGGGTACTTCTCAACCGGCCTCCCGCGCTCCGGCTGGCGTCTTTTTTCTGGGCCGCCTTGACCGTACCGGCTTTCACCTTAAAAGCCGGAAACTTGTTGAACGACATGGAGCCTTTTTAGGCGTTGCTGCTCTCCACCGCCGCCCGGTTTTCACCTTAAAAACCGGACTTAAAACTTGTTATCCTTCACCGATAAATACAGACTTTACAAAATGGCCGAGGGGCCAGTGTTGCCCGTTTTGTGGTAAAAAAATAATGCGTCGGGAGGCTTTCGCTTCCTTTCGCATTTAATGTTACAATTTTCAGTTTTTCTAAAAACTGTAAAAAACTGTTGACGTGATGAAGTTTTGTGTTATAATAATACTTGTGTATGGGCTATGTGCGATACATAAAATAACCCAATCAGTCGAATAAGCTAGAGGGACTGAAGGGAGGTCGGGTGGACATGTCAAACGTAATCGTAAAAGAAAACGAAACATTGGACAGCGCTCTGCGTCGTTTCAAGAGAAGCTGTGCCAAGGCGGGTATCCAGCAGGAGATTCGCAAGCGTGAGCATTACGAAAAGCCGAGTGTCAGACGCAAGAAAAAGTCTGAGGCAGCCAGAAAGCGTAAATATAACTAAACGACATATCCCCGGTCTTATGGCTGGGGATTTTGTATTTAGGAAGTACTATTTTCGGCCGCATTTTCATATTCTATAGACATAATCGGAATATGGAGTGTGGCATTTTTATGTTCAGAAAGAAATCTCTCATGGCATTGGCCCTTGCGGCGGTGCTTGGCCTGACGGTGCATCTGCCTGTGAAGGCGGATCCCGCAGTATCCTCCCCTTCAGTGATCCTGATAGAAAGCTCTACGGGTCAGGTAATCTATGAGCTCAACTCCACAGAACGCAGGAGCCCTGCCAGCATAACGAAGATCATGACTCTGCTCCTTACTTTTGAGGCTATCCATCAAGGAAAGATCAGCCTCACCGACCAAGTGACTACCAGCGAATATGCCAGCTCCATGGGAGGCTCTCAGGTGTATCTGGCGGCGGGAGAGACCCAGACTCTCGACACCATGATCAAGTGTATCGCGGTGTCGTCGGGCAATGATGCCAGCGTGGCGGTGGCGGAGCATATTGCCGGCAGCGAGGAGGCCTTTGTGGATATGATGAACAAAAAGGCAGAGGAGCTGGGAATGGCTGATACCCGTTTTGAGGACTGCTGCGGCCTCACGGATTCGGACGGCCATTATACATCGGCTTTAGATGTGGCTACCATGTCCAGAGAGCTGACCACGAAGTATCCGGAGGTCTTCGACTATACTACCATCTGGATGGAGGACATCACTCATGAGACCAGACAAGGCACCTCGAACTTTACCCTAAGCAGCACCAACAAGCTTCTGAAGCAGTACCAGTGGACTACAGGGCTCAAGACGGGATCTACCTCCAAGGCGAAGTACTGTTTCTCGGCCACTGCCTCCAAGGACGGCATTGATCTGATAGCAGTGGTGATGGGAGCGCCGGACTACAAGACCAGATTTGGAGACGCACAGATTCTGCTTACATACGGCTTCGGGGTATGCCACCTTTATGTGGACGAGAACAAGGAGGAGCTGGAGCCCCTTGCGGTGGAGGGCGGCACTGCAGAGGAAGCGGGCATACGGTATCAGGGAGAGTTCCGTTATCTGGACACGGCCGGCAGCGATCTGTCGGGAGTGCAGAAAGAGCTGGAGCTTCCGGAGAAGGTGAAGGCTCCCGTGGAGGAAGGCATGGAGGCAGGCAGAGTGCGGTATCTTTTGAACGGATCGGAGATCGGCAGCGTTCCGGTGGTGTTCACGGAGAGCGTGGAGGAGGCCGGATATGGAGACTACCTCAGGAAGGTGATGGGATTCTTCTTATTATAGGGGCATTGTGTCTTTACGAAGGATGCATAAACAGAATGGGAACGGAGATGACGTAAAGAATGGTTGTTTTGATAGCATTGATAGGAATCGGGGCGCTGCTGCTGGGCGTCGTCATCTGTGACAGCAACCGCTTTGTGATAAGGAAGCATAGGGTTGTGGACGGACGGATCAGGAAGGACTGCAGGGCTGTGGTTTTATCTGACTTACATAATAAACAGTATGGAAAAGACAATCAGGCGTTGCTTGCGGCCATCCGCAGGCAGCGCCCGGACTTCGTGCTGATAGCAGGCGACATACTGACAGCCAAGAAGAACGCGGCCATGGAGCCTGCCGTGGCATTGCTGACGGAGCTGGTCAAAGAGTATCCCGTCTATTATGGAAACGGCAACCATGAGCATCGGCTGAAGCTGTATCCGGAGACCTATGGGGACATGGGGGAGAGATATGCCGAGGCTCTGGCCCGCATCGGCATAGAACCTCTGGTGAATGCCCATGCCGTTCTGCCCGAATATGGGATTGCAGTATATGGTGCAGAGATTGACAAGAGGTTTTATAGGCATTTTCGGACCGAGGAGATGGAGCCGGAATACCTGCAGGGGCTTTTAGGACAGGCTCCGGAGGCCATGTATACCGTTCTGCTGGCGCATAATCCCGATTATTTCCCCCAGTACGCCGCATGGGGAGCGGATCTGGTGCTGTCCGGGCATGTGCATGGGGGAGTGGCCAGAGTGCCGTTTCTGGGCAGGGGTGTGATCGCCCCCACGATGCAGCTTTTTCCGAAGTATGACGGGGGGATTTTTTGTCAGGAGGGTTCTTCCATGGTGCTGAGCCGGGGGCTGGGCACCCATACCATCCCTGTCCGGGCGTTCAACCCCGGGGAGCTCTGGGTGGTGGACTTCATGGGCAAACGCAAGTTTGGTCTTGAAATGGATGGAAAAAAACGGTAGAATGGCGATTAGGCTGTGGGGCAGGCTGCGGGGTGCGGCCTGCCGGCGGGAGAGAAGGGACTGCTATGGCGATACCTGTAAAATTGGAAGTCTTTGAAGGTCCGCTGGATCTTCTGCTTCATCTCATCGATAAGAATAAGGTAGACATCTATGATATCCCCATCGTGGAGATCACGGAGCAGTATCTGGATTACATCAAGCAGATGGAAACGGATGATATGAACGTCATGAGCGAGTTTCTGGTGATGGCGGCCACCCTGATCGACATCAAGTGCAGGATGCTTCTGCCCAAGGAAGTGGACGAGCAGGGGGAGGAGGA
>OFFF01001762.1_pt1 | contig 13192 bp, 15 predicted proteins | sample 1521301 | NCBI WGS metagenome assembly OFFF01 (sample SAMEA3504101, study PRJEB24116) | mouse gut metagenome | biome: mouse gut; feature: mouse-associated habitat; material: faeces | place: Denmark | collected 2011
GCAAACTGAAAAAAATGCTTGACATTCCCACTGTGTCAGGGTTTATCCTAAATCCAGGAACCGGTTCCCACAATAAATAAGGAGGAATGCCATGCTCACCATCGGCGAGTTTTCCCGGCTGAGCCGGGTCACCCCACGGATGCTCCGCCACTACGACGCCCTGGGCCTTCTCCGCCCGGAGGCGGTGGGGGGGAACGGCTACCGCTACTACCGTCAGGAGCAGCTGTCCGACCTGGTAAAAATTCAGTGGCTGAAGGGCTATGGGTTTCCCCTGGGGGAAATCGGGCCGATGCTGGAACTGGAGGACAGCCGGCTGCTTCCGCTCCTGCGCCAGAGGCGGCTGGAGCTCCTGCGGGAGCTGGACGCCCGGCGGGCGCTGGTCCATCAGCTCGAGGATGACATCCTCCATATGGAGGGAACAGAATTTATGGAAAAGCAGTATCATGTCGTTTTGATCCAGGACCCGGAGCAGAAGGTCTTCTCCATCCGGGAGACTATCGGCGTAGACCAGTACCACGGCTTTTTTGAGCGGCTGTACCGGGAAGCGGGCGCCCGGGGGCTGGTCCAGGCGGGGCCCATCCAGATGCTCTACCACGATGAGGAATTCAGCCCCGAACACTCCGACGTGGAGGCCCAGATGGTGGTGGCGCAGGACGGCCCTGACGTCAAGGTCAAGCCCGCCTGCCTCTGCGCGGCGGTGCGGCACAGGGGGCCTTACGAGAACCTGCACCTGGCGTATGACGCCCTGTGCGCCTGGCTGGCTGGGCACACCGATTACCAGATCTGCGGCCCCGCCATGGACCGCTATTTCGGCGACCCGGACAACACGCCCCCCGGCCAGCTGGAGACAGGCGTGCTCTTCCCGGTGAAAAAGGTTTAAGAAGCTGTACCAATAGCCTCAACACAAATCTTTGCGGCCAAAATTGCCGCTGACTGCGTTAAAAAATCTTGAAATACACAAAGTATTCCTGCGATTTTTTGCCTTGCCATCGGCAATTTTGTCTCGCAAATCTGTATCTTTCGGCTAATGGTACAGCTTCTAAAAGACCAAGCTTCCGGGGGCAGGACATCCCCGCGGGGCGCACAGCATCAGGCAGACTGCCCAAAGGGCGGCCTGCCTGATGCTGTTATGGGGAACCGGGGCCTGTCCGCCTTGCGGCTGAAGGGCGGACCAGCGCCGGAGATATATTTTTCTCCCATTAACATGGGATGTTAAATGGTGATATTTTCTGGAGCTATGCTTCTCGAAAGGGGTTCTGTGTAAACTATACAAAAATGAAATGTGGATATCGGCGTTCTGTCTATTTACATTTCCACAAAAAAGGAGTATTTTAAACATAGGATGTTTAAGAGGTTGATGTTGAATACATCCCCTCTATCGGAAAGGAGAACAAGCAATATGAAAGTTGGTCTGATCTATACCAGCACCACGCCCGAGCTCATCGAGCTGGTGGAGCGTGAGGTGAAAAAGCAGCTGGGCGGGGGCGTGGAGCTCTACAGCCTCCAGGACCCCAGCATTCTGGCTGACGTGCGGGAGGCCGGCTATGTAACCACCGCCCCCGCCGCCCGCCTGATCGCCATGTACATGCAGGCCGCCCAGGCCGGCTGCGACGCCATGCTCAACCTGTGCAGCAGCGTGGGCGAGGTGGCCGACAGCGTACAGGATGCCGCCAAATACATCGGCGTGCCCATCGTCCGGGTGGACGAGGAGATGTGCCGGGAAGCGGTCCGGAAGGGAACGCGGATCGGGGTCATGGCCACCCTGCCCACCACCCTGGAGCCCACCAAGGGCACCATCCGCCGTATGGCCCGGGAGTGCGGCAAGGCGGTGGAGCTGGTGGACTGCCTGGTGGACGGGGCCTTCGGCCTGGATCAGGACCAGTTCAAGGCCCGCATGGCCGAGATGGCCGAAACCATCGCCGGCGGGGTGGACGTGATTGTCTTCGCCCAGGGCAGCATGGCCTACTGTGAGGAGTACATCGCCGAGAAGTTCGGCAAGGTGGTGGTCAGCAGCCCCCGCTTCGGCGCGGCGGAGCTGAAAAAGGCCCTGATGGCCAAGGGGGCCATCTGAGCGGGCCCCGTACCTATTTACCGTTGATTCCCGGCCCGGCCGGCAGTCAAATACAATCTTGAAAAAGGAGTTACATTATGAAAAAGATTTTTGCCCTTGCTCTTGCACTGAGTATGTCCCTGAGCCTGGCCGCCTGCGGCGGGAACAACAACGGCGGGAACAGCGCCGCCTCCAACCCCGGCGGAGCCGCTTCCTCCGGCGGAGCTTCCAGCTCCACCGCCGGCCCCGCGCCCGCCGGCGACAGCGTCACCCTGAAGCTGGGCTTCTCCACCAACGAGGAGGACCCCCGTGCCCTGGGCGCCAAGCAGTTCAAGGAAGAGGTGGAGTCCAAGACCAACGGCGCCGTGGTGGTGCAGCTGTACCCCTCCGGCCAGCTGGGCGGCGACGCCGACCTGATCAACTCCATCGCCCTGGACTCCGGCACGGTGGACATCATCATCACCGACGCGTCCAACTTCGCCACCTACGAGCCCAAGATGGGCATTTCCGCCCTGCCCTTCCAGTTCGCCGACTTTGAGGAGGCCTGGGCCTTTATGGACAGCGACATCGAGGCCGAAGCCGAGGCCGGCCTGATCCCCCAGAACATGCGGGTGCTGGCCCACTACTGCAACGGCTTCCGCTGCGTGACCAACTCCAAGGGCCCCGTGGAGTCCCCCGCCGACATGAAGGGCATGCTGATCCGCACCCCTGAGAACCCCGTCATCATGGCCACCATGACCGCCATGGGCGCCAACCCCCAGCCCCTGGCCTTCAACGAGCTGTATCAGGCCCTGAACCAGGGCACCTACGACGCCCAGGAGAACCCCATCCCCGTCATTTACAACAACAACCTCTATGAGGTCCAGGAGTATCTGAGCGTCACCAACCACATCTACTCCGGCATGTGCTTCACCATCGCCGAGAGCAGCTGGAACAAGCTGAGCGCCGACCAGCAGGCCATCGTCGAAGCCGCCGCCAAGGCTTCCGCCGACTACGACCGCGAGCTGAACAAGCAGATGACCGACGACCTGGTGTCCAGCCTGGAGCAGGCCGGCATGAAGATCAACAACCCCGACCTGGCCCCCTTCGCCGAAGCCACCGCCTCCGTCCTCACCGACAACGCCGACACCTACGGCGGCCTGCTGTCCAAGCTGGCCGACTGGAAGGCCGCCCGCTGATTCCATCTGAAAAGCTCCCAAACCCTGGGGCGGAGGAAGTCGTCCTCCGCCCCTTACTATCTTGAAAGGAGTTGGCTCAATGAAAAAACTGCAAAACGCGCTGGACAAAGGCTCTACCGTGGTTGCCGCCGTGATGTGCGCCGCCATGATGATTATCCTGTTCGCCAATGTGGTGCTGCGCCTGATTCCCAGCATCGGCGGCTTCAAGTGGTACATGGAGGGCGGCCAGTACATCAACGTGTGGTCCATGCTCATTGTGGGCATCTGCATCACCGCCAAGGGGACCCACCTCCACGTGGAGCTGGTGGACGCCGTGGCCGCCAAAAACCCCATCCTCAAAAAGCTCCACAAGGTGGTCACCTCCCTGTTTATCTTCCTGTTCTATGTGATGGTCACATACAGCGGCTATCAGCTGTCCACCCGGGCCAAACAGGCCGTGTCCACCATGCCCCAGTTTAAAATGGGGCAGGTCTATGTGATTTTCGTCATCGCCGGAGCCATCTGCGCCCTGAGCGCCCTGGTGGACATGGTCGTGGCGGTTGCCGAAAAAGAGGAAGGAGGGGCCGCGAAATGATCCCCTGGTTATTGATTTCCTTCTTTGTCCTGCTGTTCCTGGGGGTGCCCATCGCCATGAGCCTGGGCCTGGCCGCCATAGGCGGCATCCTCTTCCTGGACGGCGGCAACGTGGTCACCATCGCCCAGCGGATGTTTGAGGGCATGAACAGCTGGGCCCTGCTGGCCATCCCCCTGTACACCTTCGCCGGGTTCACCATGAGCAAGGGCGGCATCTCCGACCGGCTGATGAACTTCTGCTACTCCATCGTGGGCCACATCTACGGCGGCCTGGCCCACGTGAACGTGCTGTCCTCCATGATCTTCGCGGGCATCTCCGGCTCCGCCGTGGCGGACACCGCCGGCGTGTCCGGCATGTTCATGCCCACCATGATCAAGCAGGGCTACTCCAAAAAGTTCACCGTGGCCGTCACCGCCATCTCCTCCACCATCGGCATCATCATCCCGCCCTCCATCCCCATGGTGGTCATCGCCGGCATCTGCGGCCTGTCCACCGGCAAGCTCTTCCTGGGCGGCATTGTCCCCGGCATTATGTGCGGCGTGGCCCAGATGATCGTGTCCTATTTCCTGGCCAAGAAAGAGGGCGTGGCCCGGGAGCCCGGCCACTTCTCCTTCGGCCCCGTGCTGAAAGGCCTGTGGGAGTCCTGGCCCGCCCTGCTCATGCCCATCATCATCGTGGGCACCATCATGTCCGGCATCGTCTCCCCCACCGAGGCGGGCGTGATCGCCGTGGTCTACGGCCTCTTCGCCGGCGGCGTCATCTACCGGGAGCTGAAGTGGGAGGACATCAAGTTCGCCTTCGCGGAGACGGTCCGGGTGTCCGGCCGCATCTTTATCGTCATCGGCGCGGCCAAGCTGTACACCGTCATGCTCACCACCGCCGGCTTTGACAAGTGGATGGCCAACACTATGCTGGGCTTCTCCACCAACCCCACCGTCATCCTCATCATGATCCTGCTGCTGTTCTTCATCGTCACCATGTTCATGGAATCCATCGCCACCCTGACCCTGTTCATGCCCATCCTCTACCCCATCGCCACCAGTGTGGGCATCGACCCCATCGTGATGAGCGTGCTGATCACCGTGGTCATCGGCATCGGCCTGGTCACGCCCCCGGTTGGCATGTGCATCTACGTGGCCTGCGACCTGATGGACATCAAGGTGGGCGACGTCCTGCCCACCCTGCTGCCCTTCATCGGGGCCACTGTAGTCTGCATCGCGCTGATGATCGCCTTCCCCCAGCTGATTACGATTCCCACCCTGCTGATGAAGTCCGGGGCGGTGGGATGAGTAAAGTCCCCGACGCCACTTGAACCCCTGTAAATTATATGTTAAGATAGAAAAACAGGGGGTAATATAGGATGTTGAACGGGGTTTGCCGGGATAACATTCTATATATCCTCCGGGGAGTGAAAGAGGAAAGGGGACGTTTCAGAATGGAGTGGGAGAAGCGAACGGCAAAGTCGGTGGTGGACCAGGTGGTGGACGGCATCATCTCTGAGATCATCGAGGGGCGGCTGGCGCCTGGGGGCAAGCTGCCCACCGAAATGGAGCTGTGCCAACAGTTCGGCGCGGGCCGCAACTCGGTGCGGGAGGCGGTGAAGAAGCTCCAGGCCTACGGCATCCTCTATATCCGCCGGGCCGACGGCACCTTTGTCAGCGAGAACTACAACCAGAAAATGCTGGACCCCATGCTGTACAGCATCATCCTGCAAAAAAACAGCTGGCGGGACTTTGTGGAGCTGCGGGCGGCCATCGACATCGGCACCCTGAACGTGATCCTTCTGCGGCGGGACGTGGCCGCCTTCCTGCCTGAGCTGTACCGCACCTTTGGGGAGCTGTCGGCGGAGCTCCACTCCCCCCAGCCGTCGGTGGAGCGGGTCCTGGAGCTGGACAGCCAGTTCCACACCCGGATTGCCGACGCGGCCCAGAACCCCATGCTGGCCACCATCACTGAGTATATTACCCGCCTGACCATGCCCAGCCGCCTGGAGACCACCCGGCGGGTGATGGAAAGCGGCGAGATCGAGCATTTTGTGGACCTGCACCGGCGGATGATCACCGTGATCGAGCGCCGCCAGATCGACCTGATCCCCCAGACGGTCCAGGACCACTATGTCTTTTGGAAATAAGCGGCAAGGAGTATTGCCATGAAAAAAATCATGATCTCTGTGGCCCCGGTTGCGGCCACGGACATCCTTATCAACCCCCGGGCCATCGCCCGGGACGTATTCCAGTGCTATAAAAACGGCGCTTCCATGGTCCACCTCCACTGTCGGGACCTGAACGGAAGGCTCACCCCCGACCTGAGCCTTCTGGAGGAGACGGTGGACTACATCCGGGCGCTGTGCGACATTGTGGTGGAGATATCCACCGGCGGCGTGTCCGAGCTGACCATCGAGGAGCGCTGCCAGCCCTGCTGCCCCAGCTGGGTGGAGGCCAACAGCCTGAATGTTGGCTCCGTCAACCTGGGGGCCTCCGTCTACCAGAACCCCATCCAGGACGTGGAATACTGCGTCCAGAAGCTTCTGGAGAACAAAAAGGTCCCGGAGATCGAGGTCTTTGAGCTGGGCATGATCAACGCGGTGCGGGAGCTGGACGAAAAGTTCCACTTTGCCAGCCCCATCCTCTTCGCCCTGGTCTTCGGCCACGGCGGGGAGATGCCCGCCACCGTCCCCGCCCTGCGGCACATGATCGACGCCCTGGCGGAGAACTTCCCCGGCCGGGACGACATCATCTGGGGCTACACCCAGGCCCACCGGGAGGACTGGGAGATGGTGAAGGCCGCCCTGGACATGGGGGCCTCCACCGTCCGCATCGGCTTTGAGGACTCCGACTGCATCGCCCCCGGCGTCCACGTGGACAACAACGCCGTCCTCATCGCCGAGGCAGCCGACATCGTCAAGTCCAAGGGTATGCTGCCCATGACTCCGGACGAGGTCCGGGCCATGCTGGGCATTCCCCCGCTGAGCGGAAGGGGGCGGAGGACATGGTGATCCAGGGGGTCAGCTACCTGTCTGACTTTGAGGCCAAAAAGGCCATCATCGAAACCGCCCGCCGCCTGGAGGGCCGGGGCTTTATGACCGCCGGCGACGGCTCCATCAGCGTCCGGGTGGGCCCCAACGCCGTGTGGGCCACCGTGGACGGGGCGGATAAGGCCGCCCTCACCCAGGATATGCTGGTGCGGGTGGACCTGAACGGCAGGGGGAACTTTGGCGCGCGCGCCAAGCCCCTGGGGGAGGACCTGGCCATCCATCTGAAAATCTATCAGGAGAACGAGAACGTCCAGTGCGTCCTCCACGTCTACCCCCCCTGCGCCGAGGTGGTCAGCCGCCAGGGCCAGGGCCTGCCCGCCGCCAGCTTCAGCCCCTCCGTGCGGAAGCTGGGCCGGGTGGAGCTCATCGCCGGGCTCACCGGTGAAGCGCTGGCCAAAACCGTGGCCGCCCAGAGCCGCGCCGATCACGGCGTGGTGCTGGAGCACGACGGCTGCATGTTCTGGGCCAGGACCCCGGTGGAAACCTGCCACCTGGCCGAAGCCATGAGCTACCGCTGTACGGTGGAGGAGGCCGTCAAGCTCTCCGGCTGCGTGGGCTGCCAGGGCTGCGGCGGCTGCACCGGAAACTCCCAGTGCGACACCTGCTCCGGCTGCCAGGGCACCCGTCCCGCGCCCCCGGAGCCGCCCCGGACCTTGTCCGGGACCACCGGGCTGATCCAGCCCTGAGGCCCCCGTCCTTTATAAAAGCAGACTCAAGTTTCTTACGAAGCGCCCCAGCCCCTGCCCCCCCTGCCCGGGAAGGAGGAGCCAGCCCCTCAGCCCACTCCCCAGCCCGCCCCAAGCGCCGCCGACCCCAAAGCCGACGCCATGGCCGAGGTGGTGCGCCGGGTCCTGCGGGGGCTTTCGTAAATTGAAGAAAGGATGACCCTTTATGGATATCAGTTCCCAGGAGATCGAAGCCATCGTCCGGCAGGTACTGGCCGGCATGGGCCCCGGCTCCCCCGGAGCGGCCCCGTTCCAGCGGACGGCGCCCGCCCCCGCCATGGCGGCGGCAGGGCCGGGGGGCCGGGGGTCTTTGAGGACGTGGACAGCGCGGTCCAGGCCGCCTGGGAGGCCCAGCGGGACTGGGCGTCCCACTACAGGCTGGAGGCCCGCCAGCGGGTGGTGGAAGCCATCCGCCGCTGCGCCCGGGCCCACGTGGAGGAGTGGAGCCGCAAGATCGTGGAGGAGACTGGCATGGGCCGGTACGAGGACAAGGTGGAGAAGCACCTGGCCGCCATCAACAAGACCCCCGGCCCCGAGTGCCTCACCACCGACGCCATCAGCGGCGACACCGGCCTGATGCTGGAGGAGTACGCCCCCTTCGGCGTGATCTGCGCCATCACCCCCACCACCAACCCCACCGAGACTATCATCAACAACACCATCAGCATGATCTCCGGCGGCAACAGCGTGGTCTTCAACGTCCACCCCCGGGCCAAGCTGGTGTGCGCCCAGTGCCTGCAAGCCTTACATACCGCCATTGTGGAAGCGGGCGGGCCGGAGAACCTCATCACCATGACCCGGGAGCCCACCATGGAGAACGTGGACCGCATGGCCGCCAACCCCAAGATCCGCCTGATGGCGGGCACCGGCGGCATGGGCATGGTCAACGCCCTGCTGCGCTCCGGCAAGAAGTGCATCGGCGCCGGGGCGGGCAACCCCCCCGTCATTGTGGACGAGACTGCCGACATAGCGCTGGCCGGCCGGAAAATCTACGAGGGGGCCTCCTTCGACAACAACATCCTCTGCTTTGCCGAAAAGGAGGTCTTCGCCGTGGGGTCCGCCTGCGCCGGGCTGGTCCACCAGCTGGAGAAGCAGGGGGCCTATCTGCTGAGCCCCGACCAGACCGAGCGGCTGGTGAAGCTCTGCCTCCAGCCCGACCCCAAGGAGGGCTGGTCCGCCAACAAAAAGTGGGTGGGCCAGGACGCCGCCAAGATACTGGCAGCCATCGGGGTCCAGGCCCCAGACAGCTGCCGCCTGGCCGTGTGCCAGGTGCCGGCGGACCACCCCTTTGTGCAGGCCGAGCAGATGATGCCCGTCCTGCCCGTGGTGTGCAGCGCCAGCTTCGACCAGGCGGTGGAGCAGGCGGTGGCCGCCGAGCGGGGCAACCGCCATACGGCTTCCATCTTCTCCAAGGACGTGGACCACATGACCCGCTTCGCCCGGGCCATCGAGACTACCATCTATGTGAAAAACAGCGCCACCAAGGCGGGGGTGGGCATTGGCGGCGAGGGCCACTGCACCATGACCATCGCCGGACCCACCGGCGAGGGCATCACCAGCGCCAGGAGCTTCTGCCGCCGCCGGCGCTGTGTGCTGGCTGAGGGCGGGCTGCGCATTATCTGACGGGTAAGCTGGTCAAAACTACAATAAATTTTCAAAATATTACTGGAGGTTATCGCTATGAAGGCACTGGGTTTTATTGAGACAAAGGGGCTGGTGGGCAACATCGAGGCCACCGACGCCATGCTGAAAGCCGCCGACGTGGAGTTCATCGGCTCCGACACCATTGGCGCCGGGCTGACCACCGTCATCGTCACCGGAGAGGTGGGGGCCGTCCAGGCCGCCACCGACGCCGGCCAGGAGGCCGCTTCCCGGGTGGGCGAGCTGTTCTGCGTCAACGTCATCGCCCGGCCCCACACCGACCTGGCCCGCATCATGCCCCCCAAGGGCCCCGCCGTGGGCAAGAGCGCCAAGGACCCCGGGGAGCAGGTGCCGGTAAACTCCGCCTTGGGCATGATCGAGACAAACGGGCTCACCGCCGCCATCCAGGCCGCCGACGCCATGCTGAAGAGCGCCGACGTGTCCCTGGTGGGCCAGGAGAAGATCGGCGCGGGCCTGGTCACCGTCTTTGTCCAGGGGGACGTGGGGGCGGTGAAGGCCGCCGTGGAGGCCGGCCAGACCGCCGCCATGCGCATCGGCGAGGTGGTCAGCGCCCATGTCATCCCCCGGCCCCACACCAGCGTGTCCGAGTGTATGCCTGAGCTGCGCTGAGCCAAAGAAAGGGGCGTTTCGCCTTGATCTATCGGGATATTACCCGGGAGCAGCTGGTGTCCCTGGTCACCCAGGCGGTGAAGGCCCAGCTGCGCCCGCAAAGCCGCCAGGTCCCCGTGGGCGTCTCCATGCGGCACATACACCTCAGCCGCCGGGAGGTGGACGCCCTCTTTGGGCGCACCTACCAGCTCACCCCCCTGCGGCCCCTGAGCCAGCCCGGCCAGTTCGCCTGCCAGGAGTGCCTGGATGTCATCGGCCCCAAGGGCGTGCTGCATAGGGTGCGCATCCTGGGGCCGGAGCGGCCGGAGGCCCAGGTGGAGCTGGCCCAGACCGACTGCCGGACCATCGGCGTCCAGGCCCCGGTGCGGCCCAGCGGCCGGGTGGAGGGGACCCCCGGCGTGCTGCTCCAGGGCCCCCGGGGGGTGCTCAGCCTGTCCCAGGGGGTCATCATCGCCGACCGGCACCTGCACATGAGCACCGCCCAGGCCCAGGCCTTCGGCCTGTCCGATGGCGACGTGGTCCGGGTGGAGGTCGGCGGGGGAAAGCCCGGCGTTTTAGACGGCGTCCTGGTCCGGGCGGGGGGCAAGTATGAGCTGGACCTCCACCTGGACACCGACGACGCCAACGCCTTCCAGCTGAAACAGGGCCAGCTGGTAACGGTTCTGGAATAGGAGGGGAACAACCATGATTCTTGGCACTGTGAAAGGAACGGTATACTCCACCCGGAAGATGGAACAGCTGGTGGGCTATAAGTTCCTGCTGGTGGAGCCCATGTACGGCAGCAAAAAGGAGCTGATCGTGGCGGGCGACACCTTAGGCGCGGGGGTGGGCGAGCTGGTGCTGGTCACCACCGACGAGACGGTCCAGCACGGCCTGGACCACCCCTCGCCCATCGACGCCTTCATCGTCGGCATTGTGGACAACCCGCCGGTGATGGGAAAGTGAGGCACACATGAAAATCATTGTCATCGGCAGCGCCGCGGCGGGGGTGTCCGCCGCCCTCCGCCTGTCCGCCGGGGAGAAAGGGGCCCAGACCACCGTCTATGAGGCGGGGGCCTTCCACTCCTGCGGCGCCGGGGGGCTGCCCTACTATCTGTCCGCCGGACTGCCCGAGCTCCACGCCGCCATCCAGGGCAAGGAGCGGGAGCTGGCCGCCCAGAACGTTGCCGCCCGCCTGCGCTGCCAGGTGGAGCGCATCGACCCCCAGGCCCGCCAGATCACCGTCCGGGACCTGGCCGCCGGCCAGGCCTTCACCGACCGCTATGACAAGCTGGTTGTGGCCACCGGGGCCGCGCCCCAGATCCCCCAGGTGCCGGGGTGCCGCCGGGTGGGGGTCCAGACCCTGAACAGCGTGGAGGACCTGATTTTCCTCAAGGAGTATCTGCGCACCCCCTACGTCCAGGACGTGGTGGTCCTGGGCGGGGGCTGGGAGGGGCTGGAGCTGGCGAAAGCGGTGCTGAAGCTGGGCCGGAAGGTCCGGATCATCACCGACAGCCCCCAGATTCTGCCCGGGCTGGACCCGGAGGTGGGCCAGCGGGTCCAGCAGGCCCTGGAGGGGGAGGGCGTCCAGCTCTCCCTGGGGGAGGCGGTCCGGGCCTTCCCCGGCCGGACCTACGTGGAGCAGGTGCAGACCAGCCGGGGGAGCTACCCCTGCGACCTGTGCCTTGTGGCCGGCAGCCTGGCCCCCAACACCGGCCTGCTGGCCGCCATCGGGGCGGAGCTGGCCCCCGGCGGGGTGGCCCTCATCGACTCCAATCTGGAGACAAGCGTCCCCAACGTCTGCGCCGCGGGGGCCTGCGCCGTGAGCCGGGAGGGCTCCCTCCACAGCGGCAGCGTCCGGGTGGGGGGGCTGGAGATCGCCCGCACCGGCCTGACCGAGGCGGAGGCCAAACAGGCGGGCCTGCGGGTGAGGAGCGCCACCGCCAGCGGCCGGGACCGGCCGGGCGTCTGCCCCAACCCCCAGGAGATCACCATCAAGCTGGTCTACGAAGCCAGCACCCGCCAGATCGTGGGGGCCCAGGCCTGGGGCGGCAAAAACGTGTCCACCCGGGTCAACGCCATCGCGGTGGCCATCCGGGCGGGCATGACGGCGGATGCCTTGAGCCAGGTGGACTTTGTCTACTCCTCCTGCACCAGCTCCATCTGGGACCCCATCCAGGTGGTGTGCGGCCAGGCCCGATGAGGGCGCGCCATGGAGCGGATGAACGGAGTAAAAACCAGCCTTTTCGGCCGGGGGGCCATCCAGCTGCTGGGCCCGGAGCTGCGGCGGATGGAGGTGGGCCGGGCCCTGGTGGTCACCGACCGGTTCCTCTATGAGTCGGGGGCGGCGGCCCGGGTGGGGGAGGTTCTCTCCCAGGCCGGGGTGGAATACGCGGTGTTCTATCAGGTCCAGCCCAACCCCACCGTCCAGGTGGTGGAGGACTGCGCCGCCGCTGTCCGGAGCCTGTCCGCCCAGCTGCTGGTGGCGCTGGGGGGCGGCAGCGCCATAGACACCGCCAAGGCTGCCGCCATTCTGGCCGCCAACGGCGGACGGCTGGAGGACTATGAGGGGGAAAACAAGTCCCGGGCCCCCGGCGTACCCATCGCGGCGGTGAACACCACCGCCGGCACGGGCAGCGAGTGCACCGATTTCTATATCGTCACCGACCCGGTCCGCCGGACCAAGCTGGCCATGGTGGATGTCAACTGCATGGTGTCCATCGCCGTCAACGACATCGACTTTATGATGTCCATGCCTCCGGGGCTCACCGCAGCCACCGGCATGGACGCCCTGACCCACGCCATAGAAGCGGTGCTGTCCCGGGGGGCCTCCCCGCTGACCGACAAGGACGCCCTGTGGGCGGTGGAGCAGATCGTCCGGTATCTGCCCCGGGCCGTGGCCGACGGCGGGGACGAGAAAGCCCGGTCCATGATGGCTTACGCTGAGTACGCCGCCGGCATGGCCTTCTCCAACGCGGGGCTGGGCATGGTCCACGCCATGGCCCACGCCCTGGGCGGGCGGTACAACCTGCCCCATGGGGTGTGCAACGCGGTGCTGCTGCCCTATGTGCTCGCCTTCCACACCCGCTGTCCGGTGTGCCGGGAGCGGCTGGAGCGCGTGGCCCAGGCCATGGGGCTGGAGGAGCGGACCCCGCTGGGGGTCATCGCCGCCCTCCGGGCGCTGAGCGGGCAGATCGGCATCCCGCCCAGCCTGTCCCGGCTGGAGGGCGTGGACCCGGCCCACTTCCCGGAGCTGGCCGGACAGGCCCTCCGGGACACCTGTATGGCTTCCGACCAGCTGGAGCCCACCCAGGAGGAGGCCGCGGCGGTCTATCTGGCCGCATATAAAGGATAAAAGCGCAGCCCCACCCGAAAGGGTGG
>OFFF01001763.1_pt1 | contig 13186 bp, 15 predicted proteins | sample 1521301 | NCBI WGS metagenome assembly OFFF01 (sample SAMEA3504101, study PRJEB24116) | mouse gut metagenome | biome: mouse gut; feature: mouse-associated habitat; material: faeces | place: Denmark | collected 2011
ATAGATGCGTGAGCGGAATGCGGTGAAAGCTGCACGTTCCGTTCTTTGGGGAGGGCTTGGCTGTAAAGTCAATCCTTTACCCGACACCGAAGATAGCGTTTAACCGCGAAGGAGGGAAGCCGAAAGAGAACCGGTCCTCAAGGTTCTTGCCATGCAAAACCATATCAAAAGGGAAACATTATCTATACGCAGAGGTAGGTACAATAATGGAAACAAAACTTGCGAGAATAACACAACTTTCAACAGAAAACCCGGACATGGTATTTACATCCGTGGGACACTTCATAAATAAGGAGATGCTTAAGGAATGCCATTCTAAAATGGATGGAGACAAAGCGGTAGGGAATGATGGCACCACAAAAGAGGAATACGGCAGAAACCTGGATGCCAACCTGGAGAACTTAGTAAACCGGCTTAAGCAGAGAGCCTATAAGCCGCAGCCAGCCAGGAGAGTTGAAATACCTAAGGACAATGGGAAAACCAGGCCATTGAGCATCTACTGTTATGAAGACAAGCTAATACAGGAAGCCCTAAAAAGAATTCTGGAAGCGGTCTTTGAACCTCATTTCTATGATGAAATGATGGGATTCCGACCAAACCGGAACTGCCACCAGGCACTAAGGAAACTGAATTATATGCTTGAAAAGGAGAAAACGAATTATGTGCTTGACGCAGATATCAGAGGTCTCTTCGACCACATTGACCATGAATGGGCAGTCAGATTCATAGAATCCAAAATCAAAGACCCGAACATAACCAGACTGGTAAGACGTATGCTGAAATCTGGAATAATGAAAGATTTCAGATATGAGGAAACGGAGGAAGGCAGTGGCCAAGGGTCGGTATGCTCACCAATAATAGCAAATATATATATGCATTATGTTCTGCTATGGTGGTTCCACGAGAAAGTGCAGCCTTTATTGAAGGGGCACAGTGGAATAGTTGTATATGCGGACGATTTTGTATGCTGTTTCCAATATAAGGAAGATGCGGAGCAATTCTATGAACGGCTGAAACATAGGATGGGTTACTTTGGACTCCAACTGGAAGAGAGCAAAAGCCGGCTGATAGAATTCGGCAGATATGCGGAAGGTAACCGCAGGCGCAGGGGAGAAGGAAAACCAGAGACATTTACGTTTCTAGGCTTCACCCATTACTGCTCACAAAGTCAGAAGGGGAAATTCAGAGTAAAGAGGAAGATCAGCAAGAAGAAATTTGCCAAGAAATGTAAAGAGGTACACAGGCTGATTAGTTCCATCAGACACTGGACATTGAAGATGATTATTAAGAAAATAAATCAGATACTTGTTGGTTACTATCACTATTACGGAATCACTGATAACTTCAGGGCGATAGACAGTTTCCGGTATAGAGTTGAAAGAAGCCTGTTTTATTGGCTGAACCGGAGAAGTCAAAAGGTAAGCTACACATGGTCACAATTTGCAGATATGTTGAAAGTTTACCCGTTAGCCCGTCCCCGAATATATGTCAGTATATACGGTTGACAGTGTGTACAATTCGTTTTGTAGGGAGCCGGATGCGGGAAAACCGCACGTCCGGTTCAGAGCAGGGGTATGCCCCGTAAGGGGCATATCTACTCACCAGCTTCCTGTTTAACTTCTGGTGGTAATTCTTAACTGGTGATAAACTGACTGTCTCTGTCAACGAAGATGCGCATCTTCTGGATATCAGTGTACTCGTTTTTCAGGGATTCCTCAACTACGTGTCAAGTGATATTTTTTCACTTTTATAGTGAATGCGGGACAATGGATACAGGCTGGTGCAGGGTGATTGGTGCCGGAAGCCCGGACAAATCTGTATAAAAGTCCATATTTGGTTTTAGTTGAGCAAAATTTCGAATCATGGTATAATAAGTCCATATTCGTGGCATGAAATGGCCGGATGGCTATGATTGGCCTGTAATTCAGTCAGGAGGAAAAAAGGATGTACAATGCGGAAAATTGCATGGAAGCAACCGGCGCATATTATTCAAAATGGTTGGGGCAGGACGGCATCCTGAACCCTGATTGGAAAGGGGTGGAATATGTGTATTCCGAGCAGAGGAATACTGTCCAGCAGGGATATGCCCACCGGTTTGACATATATGCGCTGTGTCAGAAGGACAGAATCGTGGTTTCCTATGGAGACAGAACCGGAAACCGGCTGGATGCCATGAAAAGCCAGATACGCGATGCCATGCCCGCGGAGGAGGTCAGGCGGATTCTGGAGAAAATCTTCCAGCGCAACACATATGACAACATGAAATACGTCTTCAAAAACATGCCGGACATCCCGTCAGACGCAAAGGCGCTGGCCCTGGAGGACTATAGGGAATATGCGGACTTTTGGCGAAAATGCAACCCGGGGTGTAAGAATACGGAATGGCTGAAAGAGTATTTTGAGGAAATGGCGCAGGCGCATATGTGCATAGGCATGTATAGGGATGGCGGCATAGTGAGCTGTACCGATGCTCCGGACATGCCATATATGGGAGAACAGATGCAGGAAATCGGAATCAATACCCTGAGGGAATACCGAGGAAAGGGATATGCAGCCATGGCCTGCAGCAAATGCCTCCAGGAAATGGCAGCCCATCACAAAATCCCCCTGTGGTCCACGGCAGCGGACAACCTGGCATCCCGCAGATTGGCCCAAAAGATAGGATTTGCCGAATATGCGGAAGTCATTTCTGTGACATTGTAAGCTTTCTGCAAGTTTCAGCCCCAAAGCCCGCCAGCCGGAGCGAAAGGACTTTCCATGACCAAGCTTGCAGGGCACCGCATTTTTCAGGCGTTTCTCTCCGCACAAACCGCAAGGGCATGTGGTTTGGCGTACGGCTGTCTTGCGAAAGGAGCAAGGGAGCTCATTTTGGTTATGCGGTTTTCACAGGCAAGATGCTTGCCACCATAAGGAAATATCATGGGAGACAACAAGGTTTTTTACACCAATCCTGGAAGGATACTTAAGGAAACAAACATGCTGGATATCTGAATACTGTGCAGCAGTCGATCTATGTAGACGGGCAGAAAAAAGAAGCTACCGAAAAGGAGTTTGAACTGTTAAAGCTGCTGATCGAGAATAAGAATGTGACGATGAAGAAGGAGTATCTGTTCAATACCGTTTGGGGAAGCGACAGCGATTCGGAGATGCAGACACTGACGGTACATATCAAGCGGCTCAGGGAAAAAATAGAAGAAGAACCCAAAAAGCCCAGGCATATTGTGACAGAGTGGGGAGTAGGGTATCGGTTTGAGTAAGTTTAAAATTTTCATGCTTTGGATTGTCATTGTGGAGATATTGCTCATATTGTCAGCGAACAGACTGTATTTTTATCAACATAATGGCAGTGACGGAAGATTGTATCTTGTGGAAGCAAGGCGTGTGATGAAAGAAATCGAGGAACAAGGACCAGAGGCTTCCGAAATCGAGGCGATGAATTTGGATCAGTATGAGACGATAGTGGGAATCAGAGAGTTTGTTGCGGGAGAAGCCTGTGGCAACGATTATTTAGTGGAAGAAATCGCCGGTAAACTGTATCGCATAGAATATGCGGAGGAAAGAAGTCCACGATTGCCTTTGTATATCAATCTCTCCCTGCTGGGTATGATGCTTGTGACAATGATTGTGCTCGCGTATGTGTATTATAAAGTCTTAAAACCTTTTCAGGATATGAGCAATTTATCTTATGAGCTGGCGAAAGGGAATCTGTCCATGCCTGTAAAAGAAGAAAAAAGCAAGCTGTTTGGGCGTTTCCTGTGGGGAATGGACATGCTCCGGGAAAAGCTGGAGGAAACAAAAGAGAAAGAACTGGCATTTCAAAAGGAGCGGAAGACGCTGATCCTTTCTTTGTCCCATGATATTAAGACACCGCTTTCTTCTATTGAACTGTATTCCAAAGCGCTGTCGGAGGATTTGTATGACACACAGGAGAGACGGGACGAAGCTTTGCAGGGCATTGCAAGGAATGTGAAAGAAATAAAGGGATACGTGAATGAAATTGTAACTGCATCCAGAGAAGATTTTCTGAATTTGGAAGTGAGCATGGGAGAATATTACCTTTCAGAGGTCATGAAAGCCACAGAAAGCTATTATAGGGATAAGCTGTCTGTGGTTCACACCGAATTTCAGGTGGATGAAGTTTCGGAATGCCTTGTCAAAGGGGATAAGAACCGTATGGTGGAAGTCCTGCAAAATGTCCTGGAAAACGCCATAAAATACGGCGACGGCAAGCGGATCCGCATTTCCTTTGGGGAGGAAGAGGACTGTAAATTAATACAGATCGAGAACTGGGGGTGCAGCCTGAAAAAAGAGGAACTGCCTAATCTTTTTGATTCCTTTTATCGCGGAAGCAATAGTACCGATCGGAAAGGGAGCGGCCTGGGGCTTTTTATCTGCAAGACACTGATGCGCAAAATGGAGGGTGAAATCTTTGCGCAGATGAAAGAAGACGTTTTTTATGTGACAATAGTAGTCAGAAAAGCATAATAGGCGGGAAAGGGGCTGTGGGGAAACGGCTCCTTTTGCATTTAAGGATTATTTCATAATTTCCGTGTTAGGATATCTCTTTGCTAACTGCATAACCTCGGCTTCGATTTCTTTTAATTCATCAAAAGATAATGCCGGAACACAATCCGCGATATCTTCCAGTGACATTTTTCCTTTTTTAATCAATCTTTCGGCTGTTTCTCTGTCTTTTTTATGAGCAAGTGTATTTTCCATATCTTTCCAATATGTTTTCATTATCTGCTCATCATTAAATAAGCTCATCATAATCGTTACTACCTCCACTTCTCTGTTCATCAGATATTCTTTTAAGACATTCCTATCCTTGCAAATACAGATTGTTTCTTTAACTGTCTGCTCTGTCATTCCATACAGTTTTCTCTGTTCATCAAAAACTTTACAGAAAATAATATATTGATTGATAATGTCCTCTGTGCCACTCTCGTAGATAACCTTTGCCTTTACCTCAATATCTATATCCGCACCATCAAAAAATTCTTTGGACAGAGATATTGTATCAGGTTTTCTGGCTTTATTGCCTGTGTAGATGATATATAATTCCGGCTTGGGCATTTTTACTTTCTTGGTTTTATACAGGCTCTGGCTTGTTCGCTCAAAATATTCATGGTAGCTTTGTGCCAAATACAACAGTATTCTGATTAAAATATTTACCGTCCAACTGGCTTGTGCCTCCAAAAGCAACAGCAACCTGTTGTTGCCTACCATTATGCCCAGATCATTATATAAATTATCTGTCAGAACATTGTCTATCGTTACAATATCCAGCGTGTCATCTGTTGCCTCTGTATCTTCTGGGTGCATTGTTTTATACAGTTTCAACAAATTCTTTTTATCTTGAAAAATATCTAAAAACACACTGTTTTTTGCGGTGCGCTTTGCCTTGACTTTCTGCGTCTGCTTTGTATCGTCTGACACCTTATCGCCTCGAGTTCTAAAATTCTATGTTTATGGAACTGCTGATGTTCCATAAGATGTAGTCAAAGATATGATATAGCCTACTCCTACAACACTTTAATTATACAAAAAAAGCTTCTCTTTACAACAAAATTCACATTAAATTTCTTCTTCCCTGTCGCCTGTTATGCTGTCAGCTCTCTAGATTAGCTGTCTGCGTCAATATAGGTGTACCTTACAGTTGTTATTATGTGCCCCATGGAGCAGGCAATGGCTTTTCATTCAATAAGATTGGCGAAATACATTACGCCTGATTTTGCCACTCATGGTTTTCTGACAGTCTGTTATTTTTCCGTTGTTCCTGATTGCAAAGCCGCATGAGATTCTTCAACGGACAGTTTCTTATGCAGACGCAAAACCATAAAGACAGTGACAATGGCAGCCAGAACATCGGCGACAGGCTGGGCGTAAATGACGCCGCTTAAGCCCAGAATCCCTGGCAGGAGCCAGATGACCGGCACGAAACAGACGCCCTGTCGGCAAGCGCCGAGAAAGCACCCCTCCTTTGCTTTTCCCATTACAAGAAATAAAAAGGAATACACGGTATAAAAGCCAAAAAGCATAAATGACAGACCATTCGCCCGTAACGCTGCTGCGCCAATCCGAATCATTTCCGCATCTTCTTTCGTGAACAATGCCATGATTTGCGACGGGAATACAGCTGCAACCAGGCCAAAAGCCGCGCAGAATACAGTTGACCACAAAACAGAAGTCTTAATCGCTTCATATAAGCGGCCAAACTTTTTTGCCCCATAGCTGAATCCGGCGATTGGCTGAAATCGCTTTTGCCCCATTGTTTATCATGCTGATCGACATACTGGTCAGAACCTGAAAGAGCAATGTAGGAATCCCTATCTTCAAAATCTCAGACATAATTCCCTTTGAAAAACAACAGTCTTTGATACGGAAATGGAAGACGCTCTTTTTCCGGAAGATATAGCACAGGTAAACCGCCGTGGAAACCATCTGCGAAATACCGGTGGCAATGGCTGCGCCGGCCACTCCCAGATTCAGGACATAGAGAAAGACAGGGTCTAACGCCACATTCAGGACAGCCCCGGCCGCCAACGCGCACATGGCCGTCCTTGCGGCCCCCTCGCTGGACACGATATTATTCATTGTGACGTTGAAGACATTGAAAATGGAAAACGTGATATAAATGCCGGCATAGGCAATCGCGTAAGGCATGACGCTTTCCAACGCGCCTGTCTGAAGCAATATGGGTTTCAGAAAAAGCACAGAGCATAGGATGACGACCGCCCCAATCAATACACTGCTGTACAAAGCTGTGCTGGCTACCTTATCCGCGGTATCTCTGTCCCCGCGCCCCAACAGCCTGGAAAGATATGCCGCCGCGCCGTTCCCGAAAAGCAGCCCCAGGCCCACCACGACCTGCCCCAAAGGAAAGGCCACCGTCACCGCCCCCATCTGATCGGTTCCCAGCCCGCCGACAAAATAGGTATCCGCCAGATTGTAGAGTGCGTTGATCAGCATACCTGTCATGGTGGGCAGCCCCAGCGCCAAAAGAGCCTTTGGCATTGGCGCAGCCCCCAGAAGTTCCATTTTCCTGCTTTGCTCGTTCATGTGGGTTTCTCCTCGCTTTCTTGATACATACTATTATTTATACTACTATAAAATATATTAGTTGCGCAACAGGGAATATAATACTATAATTTATAGTATCTGTCAAGCATAAAAGGAGAACAAACATGGCCACAATCGACCTGATTGTACTGGGAATGTTAAAAAGAGAATCTTTAAGCGCCTACGATATCCAAAAACTGGTGGAGTACCGTAACATATCAAAATGGGTAAAAATCAGCACTCCCTCAATCTATAAGAAAGTCCTCCAGCTGGAAGAAAAGGGGCTCATCAAAAGCCGCATCGAAAAAGAGGGAAAGATGCCGGAAAAGGCGGTTTACTCCTTGACCCGTCAGGGAGAGCAGGAATTCGAAAAACTTATGCTGGAAATTGCCGCAAAATCCATTCACATTTATTTGGACTTCAATGCCGTAATCGTGAATCTGGACAGTCTCCCACAGGAGAAACAGAACTTATGTCTGACAGAGATCGAGAGCAACGTCAGGCAATTGAAATCCTGCCTGGAAGAAAACTTTCTTGCCAAGGATAATATGCCGGACGTCCCCGAAAACGGAATGGCAGTCCTGCAGCAGCAGCTTATGCTTGCTGGGGCGATTGAAACATGGATTTCTTCGCTGAAGGAAAATGTCGGCCATTAATACTTAACAGCGATTTCTTGCACATATTGGCAAAATTTTGGTTCCGTCTTGTCCGGGGCAGAGATTTGGGCAATGACGGGAGGAAACCATAAGGGGAGGAAACCATGAAGGGAAACGCATGTTCTGCCGGATTGAGACAGCGTACTGCACAGCCGGGAGAGGTATATGCCTTTTATATAGAAATCTTAGAGAAATACGGCGTCTGCCAGATTCTTGCCGTGGAGGACAAGAGCATCTGCTATGTGCTGCTGGACTATCTGGAAGCCGTCCCTCCGAAGGAGGATATCCTGGAGCGCCTGAAGCCGTACCATCGGAAATCCTTCCGGTATCACCATCAGATTGTGAAGACAGGGATTGAAAATACCCCTGTCCCCCGGGACTACCGATATGTAGGCCGGTGCGGACTCAAAAGCGATCCCACATGGGATTTCTATTCCTGGAAATGGCCTTCCGGAGAAGACTATTATTACGAGGAGCGCTGGAAGTCTTTTGACGAAAATGCCAGATTGGCATACAAAAAATACATAAACAGCGGCGATTCTGTTTCCGTCCATGGCCGGATGTTTCGCAAGAACACCGGAGGGCTGCGGGATGAGCTGTACCGGTGCCTGACAGAAAAGGATACCCTGGAAGCGTTTCCCTGTATCACCTATGCCGAAGTGCAGGGGTATACCGGGAAGCTAGAGAAGCTGCTTTCCACAGCGCCGCTGCTTCGGACGCTGCGGCTGGAAAAGGCGGGAGTGGAGACGCTTGACCTGGGGAAGACCTGCCTGGAGGATTTGGAGCTGGATATGGGCGGAATCAGAAAACTGGTTCTTCCGGGGGATGCCCGGTCTCTGAGACTGCATGGAGAGCTCCGCCCGGACCTACAGATTGACGACAGCCTATGCAACGAGAAGCTGGATCTGGAGATTTCCCTGAAAAAGGCGCTGCCCCAAAGATACGGGCTGCAAACGACCCGGATTCGCAGGCTGAGCCTGACCGACATAAGGGAACTGGATATGGAGCAGGTGGCCGGGCAGTTTCCGGAAGCGGAACATTTAAAAATCAGCGGAAAGCCCGGCACCGTCACCCACATGCGGGCCGTGGGAGGGCTGCCCGGGCTGCGGAATCTTTACTGCAAGGATCTGTTTGGATACGGCGCGGGGGAGATGGAAGCATTGGAGGGCTTGCATGAACTGCGTGAGCTGGATTTCGACAGCGTCCCCAAAGATGCGGGACTGTACCTGAAGAAACGCTGGAAAGGGAACCTGGACAGGCTCACCGTCGCCCACCTTCGGGAGGAAGGCTGGCTTAAGGACAACCTGGAGAACCCGCTCCGCCACTGGGACGGAAATGAGTTCATTCCCGAGACGGCCTACCGGAGCGCCGGCAAATGCTATAAAGACACCAAAAAGCGGCTCCTGGAAACCGCGGACAGGGCCGGGATAGAGGAGATTGTCCGCAGATATACCCGGCATTTTAACAGGCTCAATGACCGCTACGAGGAGTTCATCGAGACAGAGGAGAGGGAGGATATCTTCAGGGCCATGCAGATACTTTACGAAGAGTGCGTCCTGCGCGGGGAGCGCGGGCAGGCAGACGAGAAGGCGGCTCCCCTGACGCTTTCGGAGATCTGGGATGTGATGGACGAGGTGCGGGAGAACTGGTGACGGCGATTCGGAATATCCTAAAATCCCCAGATTATAGGGGCTGCTATCTTCTGACAGGCAAAACCGCGCTCAGAGGTCTTGTTTTGTGCAGCCTTGCAGTCGGGGAAGGATATGGAAAGGTCTATTATATTTTCAGCGAATTCCTGGACGAATTTCTGGAAGACCCGGAGGGAAACGGCTATATAGCGGGCAGCTTTACGGAGTTTCTGGAAAAGATGGAGATTACAGGTTAGGTTGATGAAACAGTATGGAATTGTCCCAAGAAAAAACTGATTGGCGGGCCAGAGTGTTCCAGGATTCTTTGGGAGCAAAAACACCGGCACAGCCAGAGAATCTATAAAAGGAGAATAATGAAATGAGCGAGAAACATTATCAAATATCACCCATTGAACTGGTTCGATGGGCAGAGCGCCTGTTCGGAGATGGGGAGGCGGAAGGCCTTTCCGAGGAACTGATTGCCTCTTATGAGAAGGCGGCGGGACGGAAGCTCCCCGCTGCTCTGCGGGAGTACTACCTTACCTGCGGACAGGCCGGCTTGAACCGTTGCCTGCATGAGATGTTTACGCCGGACAGGGATGCCAGCCCTTTTGAACAACATCTGACCTTTTCCTATGACTATATCCTGGACGATATGAAATGGGTCGAGGAAAAGGGGAAAGGGGACTATAAAGAGCTGGCGCAGCTGCGGACCCTGCCCAGGGAGCGTTGGGGCGAGGTGGTGGACAATTACCTGATTTTTTGGAGCGAAAACCAGGGTTGTTGGCTGGCTGGCATCAAGGCGGAGGATCTGGGCCAGCCCGACCCGGTGGTGTACTACAATGATAACGATGATATGTACCACTGGGTGCCCTTCGCAGATTCGGTGCAGTCCTTCCTTCTTGGCATTATTTTAGAGGTTTTGGAGTACGAGACCGATGCAGAGACCGATGGCATCACGGATTCGGAAGATATGCAGAAGGTTCTGGAGGAAGCTGGCGTGGACTTCCAGCGCCTGCAGGAGCCTTACCCCTTCTCCGGCGGATACTTTGCCCACACCTGCCTGGATATGGATACCGACACACTGTATGTCTATGGGGAGGAAAGGGAGAACCGTCCTGCATGTTTGAAGGTATTTAGGCATGTGGATAAGGGATGATGAGAAGATGTGAAGTTTTTTCTTAGGAACTGCCGGAAAATAATCTACGCATTTTGTTTAGAGTAAACCTGATAAAATCTGTAAATTTTGCAACAGGCTTGCGTAGGTTATTTGGAGGCATTTCCTTAGTAATGGGACTGTTAAAATGATGGTGGTAGTTACAAATTTAGGGAATATTTCATATCTTGTCAAAAAAGAAAATTATAACCGCCAAAAAGCGGTAGAAATATATAATCATGCTGTAAGTGAGTATAATGAGGGCAGTAATATACATGATTATCAGAAGGCTGCATTCTGCTTTCTTTCTAATTGCCATGAAGCAAATATTGTATACGAAGATCGTTAGGAGGGATTGATATGACGGAGAAATCTATTTTAAGTGAGAAACTGGAAGATAATAAAGCAGCTGCTGAATGGGGGATGAAACAGGCAGAATTAATTCAGAAAAGTGAAGCTATAACGTAGAGGTTAGTGGAAAAATATATACCGATTATTTTATCACGTAATATGAAAGAAGTAGCTAACTGCAAGAATGATGGTAGTCTTTAAATACCTGATAGACTCTGATACAGATTTCGTTAAACGATAATGTAGCACAAAGATATCAGCAGAAAGCGGTGAGGATATCTTTAGGAACTGTCGAAAAATAGCAGATACAATTTGTTTTGGAAAAAGTCTGCAAATACAATGAAAATAGCTATTGCCAGGGGAGACATTTCAAATGAAAAAGATTCGTATAGAAGACATAGACAACCTGCATTTCTGGGTCAATTATTTTGGATGCAGTTATCCCAATGCATATGACGAAGAGGAAGATGTTTCTGTATCTGATCTTATGCAGGAAATCAATATGGAGGGGCATTCCACAGAAGAAAGCAGAAGCTGGTGGGATGAGTTCACTGGATATTATGACGGCGTTCTTGACGAAAGCGATGGGTACGTGGACGAACCGGCTACGCTGGAAGTGATGTTACCCCATGGTAAGGGGCTGAAGATAGAGTTCCATCCCGGCGACATCCTTTACTATATCGATGAGGAAAAAATCGGAAGCACAGGGCCGCACTGGGAGCTGCAGACAGTTCCTTATGAGGAAATCCGGTGCCTGTTGACACTAAGACAGGGATGTCAGCTGTACCTGCTGTTGCTGCCCCTTGCCGTGGTAAAGCAGGAAGAGGCGGCATCTGCCCGTAAAGAGATTGCGGCGCAGATGAGAAAGTATTTTCCGGAAAGCCTGTGTGAGAGCGTCTCCGGATTTATCGTCTCTGGATGTATCATCGCCGGACTGGCAGAATCTGGCAGTTGACAGGATAGGTACTGCCGACAAGGCGGCGGAATGCGTTTTCGGCTTGTCAGAATCAGTCATTCAGAAAGGAGAGACTTTATGTACATCGATAGTTGGGAAAACGGCCAATATAAGGAAATCTGGGTGTACGCAGAAGAAAACGAAGACGATGAGCGGGCAATGTGCGGTCTGATAAACGGTGACTGGGGCTGGCTGAATTATTATGACCACGAATGCGATGCGGGATTAAGCTCCAGAAACCCGGACTATGACGGCACGGACGATGATGACAGGACCATGGATTTCATCATGAACGGAGAACGGGATCCCTTTCCCCTGTCTTACGTAGTGCCTGCGGAGCAGGTAATGAAGGCCCTTGCCTATTTTGAAGAACGCCATGAGGTTCCCCCGTTCATAACATGGCACGATGACAATTATGCGTAAGGAATTGTCTACAAATAACTGATGCAAGTTTATAGCCGTTTTCGTTGTATTTCTGGGCTTTCTCCTAAACAAGTTGCATCAGTTATTTTCCGACAATTCCTAAACGGATTCCCAAAAAGTCCAGCTAAGAAATTTCAATAGCAAATTTGAAACAGCATCTATCAAGGACGCATTCCTTTCGCGGCCGGAAATTCTCTGCCCATGTCCGGTACTGGCGGGGCAGATGCCAAACTTAATAAGGAGACAGAAATGAATTACATTCATTTGAACAGGCAGCTGTTATCACAGGAAGAACAAAACGAGATGGAAGTCTCCCTGGGACTGCTGGAAAAAGAGGATTACCCGGCGTTCTATGAGAAGAATAAGGATATCATACGGAGCAGCCTGTTCATTGAGGACATGGAAGAATTTCTGGACTTCTCAGGGGAGGACGAACTGGACAGGGAGTGCTTTTCCTTTGCTTTCCTGTGCGCGAAGAAGCACGGTATCCAGATTGGCGGATATGAGGACGATCTGACCGACACGCTGACGGCATTCTTTAAGGAAAAGGGGCTGTGGTATCCGGAGATATCCGAAATCATCGGAACGGAGACCATATACACGGACTGCAGCGATATCGACAATTTCAAAAACTCCATGGAAGAAATGAACCGGGTGCTCGACGTGCATGGGCTGCAGCTGGCCGTGTTTGAGGATTGCGTCTATTGTGAGTGCGAATATACGATATTGGTGCTGGACAAGCCCCTGGCTGAGCGCATCAGCAGTTCCTGGGAAAGCGACAACTTTTCCGTTTCCCTGTAAGGGCAGGCAAAAGGTAAGAGGATTTCATAAAGTCAGGAACGACCAGTGGGAAAACATATATCAACAGCACCCCTATTTTCCCATGCCTTGAAATATGCACACCAGTTTACAACTTTTGAATATTTTTAAAGCCTGACAATATATAGCCCTCAAT
>OFFF01001764.1_pt1 | contig 13169 bp, 12 predicted proteins | sample 1521301 | NCBI WGS metagenome assembly OFFF01 (sample SAMEA3504101, study PRJEB24116) | mouse gut metagenome | biome: mouse gut; feature: mouse-associated habitat; material: faeces | place: Denmark | collected 2011
GTCTCCCCCTTCCCACCATTCCTTTATGAAGCATGATTTGTCGATGTAAAAATAGTTTTCCCTTCTGATTGTCTCAAAATCCTGACATCCGATGCTCACTGTCCTTGGCATGTCTGCTCCCCTTTCTGGATATTCCCTGCCTTTCCTGCAATCAATCCGTCTGCTCTTAGTATAGCTGATTGCGGTTGGCATTACAATGACAATCGCCATTCCTATACAAAATCACCCATCTTATAATCATTAAAATGAGTAATTTTTGCTTCCATATTTCGCATACCGAACATCATGGTACAACGAGAACACAAACTCCTGCTTCCGAAAGCAGCAACCGAAATCCAATATAATGCAGATAGATAAGTTCAGGATAGACAATCTCTTGCCCTACAGGACCTCCGAACAATTGAATTCCCGTAGGATATTTACACAGTCCGTTTATCAAGCTCTTTCAGATATCTCTGTGCCTTCTCCAGAGAAATGTCCAGCTCCCTCTGGAGCCTCCCCAGAATATCATCATCGGACAGGCCAAACTCATGGCCTGTCTCAATAATCTCTTCTGCCCTGCCTTCTATCCTAAATATGATGACTCTTTTCCCGTAATAATCCGCAAGGAATTCCGATAAGGCTTTCAAGGAATAAGAGGCTACAGAATCGCCCATTGTAGGGGATATTTCATGGAAAATATCCGGAAGCTTTTTCTGCTTCGGTTCCTTTCTCTGCAAGGCTGAATATCTGTCATATGCACTTTTGATGATGCGGCAGATTTTCTCCCTTGCACTTCCAAAGGATGTTTCCTTCACATCCGCAAAGCTTAAGAAGATTACCGGATAGCTGCCCTGGAGGCTGTAGTACTTCTCTTCTTTCCATATGTCGAGTCCTTCAAATAAGGCACCTTTATCTGCATGTTCCACAGAAAAAAATGCTCCAGCATGCTCATGGCCAGTGTCTTGCCGAAGCGCCTGGGGCGGGTAATCAAGGTTACATCGTCCTGGTTTTCCCACCATTCCCTGATGAACGCAGTCTTATCCACATAAAAGCAGTTGTTTCGGATGATTTTGCCAAAATCTTGTATTCCTATCCCTACTGTTCTTGCCATTTGACACCTCTCTGCTTTTGAACTGAATGTATCAATCCATCTGTTTCCAGTATAGCTGATTGCGGTTGACATTACAATAACAATCAGCATTCCGATATAAAAATCACTCATTTCATGGCTGATAAAACGACTGTCTTGTCCTTGTCCACCCCAGACCCGTATAGAATCAGATAGGGGCGCCTTTAAAATATTATGCCGTCTGACCTCATTTTCACACCCCAATCAACGCGTCAAACGTCCCCACCACATTCAGCCGCCCGTCCATAACCGGGGTACAATTCAGCCTTTCAAATTCAAATCTGCCGCCCCCAACATACGCTTTACTTTATCATCAAAACTCCTCGCGCTATAGCACTGTTCCACCACACTTTCCCACTGCCCGCAAAGCCTGGGCAGCAACTGGCTGTATATTGAAGCCCTTTTCTTTTTTCCAGGAATCCTGATGCCATGGTAATCTTTCTTCCTGGCAATGACACTCTCCCATGGATTTTCGATTTTCTCTACATCATCATAGTCCTGGTAGGCCGCCACTATCCATGCATCCGTGCTGTCACAGGGAACCGTAATCAGGATATCTTCCTTATCTGCATGTTCTCCCAGCCACTTCCTTATCAGCTTCTCCAGATGCTCTTCATATCCTCTGGAATTTTGTACATGCTTTCCACAAGGCAGCATGACCGGACAGCGCCCATCTATTGCTTTTACGCATTTTAGCGGGTGATTCTTTGGCCTGTCCCCGCACTCCGCCAATCCGCAGAGACAGTGAACCTCCCTTTCTTTTCTGGATACATCTGCATCCATTTGGACGACAAGCAAATCCAGCTGCGGTGTGACCTCATGAAAGACTTTGTCCAATATATCGGAATTCGTCTCGCACCATCTCCACACCCCTTTCCATCCATTTCCGAACCGTCCCGCCATATCAGGCTCCGGCTGCAGCCTTCTGTATTCGTTGACCTCCCCGGTTATATGATCGATGACTTCTTTTATGACCATGTAATCAGTAGGCCCTTCCCCTACGATACCGATTACTTTTCTCATATCAATTCCGGAACACCCCCTAATCTCCCATTGATCCACAACCTGGATAAGGGCTGCCCCGATTCCAGGAGTTCCTGCGAGACCTGTATCCGGTCAATCACCGCATGCCCATCCCTGTTCCTACTGACAGCAAAAAGACGGATGTCATCATTGCATAAATCCAGGCCGTCCAGTACCAGTGGATTATGCGTCGTCATGAACACAGTTCTCTGTGATTCCAATATCAGCTGTGAAAAAATCTCCGTCAGCCTTTTAGCCAGCCTGGGGTTCAGGGCATGGTCAAAGCTGTCGATGGCAAACATGGACGGCGAATCGGGATGCATGGCCATGCACAGCATGAACAGTACATATAAAGCTCCCTCGCTGGCATCGTAACCCGTAAATGCGGCATTCGCCTTCAGGAACCTATCCTTGAATTCAATCACTTGCCGGGTAGACGGAACTCCCGGATTTAAGTTCGCCCTTTTAGGAACCGCTATATCGAAGCCAGACGCCCAATCAATCAAATCAAGTACATCTTCTATATAAAGCGCGCCAAGCCGCATGTCCCCATCTACGCTTTTCAGGATGTCCTGAAGCGCATCCGCCATCCGCCCGCCGTTCAATCCGATAGGCGCAATCTGGGTGTTGTCCGTGACTGTCCCTCTGAGGGTAGGCGTATCCGGCTGGTAGATTCCATATTTTTCGATATACTTCCCCATTCTCCTGCATCCGTGCCCATTCAGCGTCTCCGTGACCATAAAATAGCCGATGCCGTTATTCAGCTGGATGGCAGACCGATTGCTCCTCCCCCACAATAGGTTCCCATCCTGGTTAACGCTTTCAGAATGGTACTTCCATGTATCGTCATCTGTAGGTGTCGTCATATGGACAGAGTAGTCATATTCAGCGCCGTCTTCCCATTGGATGCCCAAATCTACTGTTAGCCCCTCCCTTTTCATTGTCTTGAATTTTGACTTATATAAAGCCGAGGCGCTCAGGCGTATCCCTTTTCTCTGCAGGACGCTGTTATTTACCCTGTCCGTCATGGCACCGCTCAGTATCCCGATTGCTTCCAATATCGTAGATTTACCGGATCCGTTGGCTCCGATAAATACATTCACTTTTCCCGGCTGGAAGCTTACATCGTACAAGGACTTGAAGTTTTTCACATTGATTTCCCTGATTGTCATGCCGTCTCCTTTATGAGTAGATTGGATATTTTTATTTGACAATACAAATTATAGCATAACATCAAAAAAAGTCCATATCTAAACTATAAAAAATATTGATTAACAATACTTTTTATAATTTTAGATATGAAACTTTTTATAGAATACGAATTATCTTTACACCCCAATCAACGCGTCAAACGTCCCCACCACATTCAGCCGCCCGTACCCCCACTCCCGGTTCGGGTAAGTCAGATCCGCGCTCCTGGAAGCGCCTCTGATGAAGTAGTTCTTGATTTCCCGGTTGGCCACGATTCGATTGTTCCCATCCACCACTGCCCACTGCATGAACTGCGCCACGGCTCCGGCGGTGATGGCGGCGGCCAGGGAGCTCCCTGTCTCCTTGCCGCGGATCGTGGACATATTCACCCCCGGGGCCGCGAAATCTGGGGTCACCAGGCCGATTCTGCTGTATCCCCTCCCGGAGTCGATGTAGAAACTGTTGTTGGCGGCATTATAAGTGGACACGCTGATCACGTCTTTCGCCATGGCAGGCTCCGTGAGGGTGATATAGGGCGAGGCCTCCAGAAAGTACGCAGGAGCGCTCATGAATTGGGTGATGGGCAGCCACATGTGGAACGTACCGTTGTAGATATCCCCCACTGCTTCCACCTGAAAAGTCCATATGCCGGGCGTGGGCAGAGCCACCCGCAGCACTACCACCTCCTCCCCGGAAGCCGGTTCCACCAATGTCCCTGCTATGGTGATCCGGGTTCTTTCATAGATGAAGCCGTAGGTGATGCTGTCCTGTATGCCCAGCCGTATGGGCGGGATGGTCTCTCCGCCCGGGGAGCGCACGGACACCGTGAACACGTCCGGCACATTCCCCCACAGTTCCAGCAGGAACCCCTCCACCCCGTCCGACACGCGGACTTCCACAGGCAGGGTATTGGAGTCCCCGGCCCGGCTGGGGGATTCCAGGTTCCCCTGGAAATGATGGCCTGCGTTGCCCTCGTTGCCGCCGCATACCACCACGGCGCGGCTGCGCTTTCCCGCGACGGCGTTCAGGTAACTGGGCAGCGGGTTGCTTCCAGCATGGTCTCCGTAGCTGGTCCCCAGCCCAAGGCATATCACTACCGGGCGGCGGAAAATTTCCGTGAACTGATCCGCATAGCGCACCCCCAGCATGATATCCGTCTCCTGGTAGGCGGGGACTCCGGAGGGAATCATGTAGAAGTCCCTCAGGTATTGTTTGGCCTGCTTCAGCTTCACTACAACGATGTCGGCATCCGGTGCGGCTCCGATATAGCCTATGCCATTGTCCAGCCTGCTGCCCGCCGCCACCCCCGCCATAGCGCTGCCATGTCCTTCCTCGTCCCGGCTGGGCACGATGGCATAGGGATCCTCTGACTGCAGGGCGCGGTCGATATCCTCCCTGGTGTATTCCGTGCCGTACAGGAAGCCCTGGGGCGGCGTGCCGCTCTGGATGGTCTGGTCCCAGATTGCCAGGATGCGGCTGTTGCCCTGGCTGTCCCGGAACGCCGCGTCGGTATAGTCGATTCCCTCTGGCGTCAGGCGGATGCACGGATCCATCCCCCTATAATAAGGAATTGTCTACAAATAACTGATGCGAGTTTATAGCCGTTTTCGTTGTATTTCTGGGCTTTCTCCTAAACAAGTTGCATCAGTTATTTTCCGACAATTCCTAAGGAATTGTCTACAAATAACTGATGCGAGTTTATAGCCGTTTTCGTTGTATTTCTGGGCTTTCTCCTAAACAAGTTGCATCAGTTATTTTCCGACAATTCCTAACCGAAAAAATCAGGCTTTCCCGCCGCCTTGTGTCTCCCCGCTGCCACCAAAACCCCGCTTTCCTGTAAAGCCATTGCAAAAGTCCCCTGAGACGGCAGAAGCCCCCACGAGGCTCCGAAAACGGAAAAAGACCTGCATCCGCCTGTCCGGCCAAACCACTATCTTTTCCACCAGGGCAGCCAGCAGGTCCCGGCTCAGCGGCGATGCCTCGCCGAACGCCAGCATGGCCCGCAGAAGGCGCTTCTGCCTGACGGCCTCGGCATCCGTCTCCTTCATCTTACGGTCTATCTCTTCCTGTCCGGCTTTCCTCTTCCCGTTCTGCCGCTCCTCCTTTTCCCGCCATTCCTGAAAGGCCTCTCTGCCAATCTCCCCGTTCCGGTATCTCAGGTATAGGTCGCTCCCCCTGCGCCTTCCATCCTCCATGGCTTTCTCCGCGGCCCTCCGCTCCTGTTCCAGCCCGCGCCTGCGCTCTGCCGCCGCCTTCTCGAAGCATTTTTCCAAATCCTCTGCCTTCACGCCGCTGATGGCATACTCCTGGCGAAGGGCAGTTTTAACCAAACTGGTCAATTTTCGGCAGCTGATGGAGATGCTTTCGCAGCATGGGACGCCGATGCCTGAGGCCTGCCTGCAGTAATAGCCATACAGCCTCACTTTGTGGCCGGATCCCAGTTCTTTTCCATGGCTGCGCCTAGCCATCCCCCTGCCGCATTGGCCGCAGAACAGGATGCCCCGGAAGAGATCGGCCTCCTGGGGCATCCGCCCGGATCTCCCGGATTGACTGCCGTATTTCGCCTGTCCCTCAAACCGGTCCGCCACCCGAAAGAACAGTTCTTTCGGGACGATCGCCTCATGGGTACCCTCCCTGACCGTCCAGTCTTCGGTCGGGACGGCATGGCGCTTTCCCTTCTCATACGCTTTTCCGCAGGTCCTGCCCTGGACCAGACAGCCTATATATACGGGGTTGGTCAAAATCAGCCGTATGGTCCCTTCCGTCCAGGCCCGGAGCTCCTCGCCCTCCTCTCGGCGCATATGGCCGAAGCGGCGGTATTCCGTAGGCCTGTGGACAGTTTCCCCGTAGAGCCAGGCCGCGATTTCTTTCAGGCTGCTGCCCTCGCCATAGCGCCGGTACATCTCTTTTACCAGGTCCGAGGTCCCTTCTTCTGTCACCAGGCGCTTTATCCCGCAGCGCCATTCGGCCCGGTACCCATAGGGCGGAATCCCGCCGGTATAGCTGCCGCTCTCCCACTGGGCCTTTCTGGCGCTCTTCACCTTCACCGCGATGTCCCTGGCATAGAGCTCGTTCGCCAGGTTCTTCAGGTTCATGCTCCAGTCATCCGTATCCTCGTCCCTGCTGTCAAAACCGTCCGTCACGGAAATGAACCGCACGCCTAAGAACGGAAAAATCTTCTGGATATAATTTCCCGTCTCTATATAATTCCGCCCGAATCTGGAAAAATCCTTGACGATCACACAGTCCACTCTCTGCATGCGCACATCAGCCATCAGGCGCTGGAAGCCCTCCCTCCGGAAATTGGTCCCTGTCTTCCCCAGGTCAGTGTAGCAGCCATACAGGACCATATCTGGCTGCCGCTCCAGATAGGCCTTGGCGATGGCTATCTGATTCTCTATGGAGCCATTCTTTTCCTCGGAACCTTCCACGGACAGCCTGGCATAGATGCCCGCCGAGTATACCCTCCCCGCCCCGCCTGCCGCCGGACTGCCCGCGGATGCGCCTCCCGTCCCGTTCCGCCAGCTATCCATGGCTGTATCCCTTGCCTTCATGCTTCCCTCCTCCCCGGACGGCCTCTGAGCCTCCGCAGGCCCTCCCGCCGTTCTGCGGCGCGGCTGCCTCGGCCGTCACAGCGCCGCCAAAGGGCTCCCCGTACCGAAGCTCCACACCGATGCGCCTGTCCTCATATACCAATATCCTGTCTATGAAAACGAGCAGCCCGTCCCTGTCCAGCCGCTCCAATCGGGGCTTTTCCCGGAACCGCTCCAGCCGTCCTCCGGATGTCAGGCCGGATTGGAAAAAAGAACGCACCATCTCCTTCTGCCTGCGGATCGCCCCCTGGATCCTGGCAGCGCGCTCTTCGTAAATGCTCCGGAAAGCGTCAAAATCTTCCCTGCCGATAATGCCCTCTCCCATATCCTCCTCTAACCCCCGCCGCAGCGACAGATATTTCACCTGCTCCCCCTGCAGCCGCTCAATCTCCTGCCAGAACCACGTCAGTTCCCCGAAATCCACTTCCATCCCTTCCATGCGGGCCAGCACCCTGCGCTCCTCCAGCAGAAGCGCCGCCTGGAACCGCAGGGCCTCCAGAATGGTCTGCCGCAATTCCTCCTCGGGGATGCTGTGCCTGGTGCACCCCCTGCCCCGGTTCCTGGTTGGACAGATGAAAAAAACCTTTTCGGCGCCTCGGTACCGGTTCACCCTGCGTATCAGGGGCTCCCTGCAGTCCCCGCAGAACAGCAGCCCCGAAAACAGATGCGCTTTGCCGCCTACGGACAGGAGCCTCTGTACCCGGTCAAAGTCCTCCTTTGGGACCACCGGTTCATGGGTGCCCTCCACCCGGATCCACTCCTCCTTCGGCTTCTCCCGGCACTTGTCCAGTTTGTAGTTGATTTTCTCCCGTCTGCCCTGCACCATGGTGCCGGTGTAGATTTCATTGGTCAGAATGCGCTTCACCGCTATGGCCGACCAGCCCGCTTTCACGTCTGCCGCGAACCCTGTGGTGAATTTCTCGCCCTTCGATTTCTTGTATTCCAGAGGCGACAGCACCCCCATCCCGTTCAGCCTGTCCGCAATCCCGCTGCAGCTCTGCCCCTCCATCCTCCAGGCAAAGATATCCCGCACGATCCGGGCCGCATACGCGTCCGGCACCAGCTTATTCCTGTCCTGCCCGTCCTTGCAGTAGCCGTAGACGGCAAAGGCTCCTATGAATTCCCCCTTTTCACGCTTCACCCGCTGGTGGCTCCTGACTTTCCCGGAGATGTCCCGGCAATAGCTGTCGTTTACGAAGTTCCTGACCGGCAGCACCAGGGACGTCTCATTCTCATCTGCCGTCAGGGAGTCGAAGCGATCCGTTATGGCAATGAACCGCACATGGAGCGCCGGAAATGTCTTCTGGATCAACCGCCCGGCTTCTATGTAATCCCTCCCGAACCTGGACAGGTCCTTTACCACCACACAGTCCACCTTGCCCGCCTGCACATCCTCCATCAGACGCCGGAACCCGGGCCTTCGGAAATTCGCTCCCGAATAACCGTCGTCCACGTAGAAATCATAAAGCTCCAGATCCTCTCTGCTCTGTATGAAAGACCTCGCAAGCTCCCTCTGGGAATGGATGCTGTTGCTTTCTGCCCTGTTATAAGCGCTGCTTGCAGCGCCTTCTCCGGCATCCGCCATATCCTCCCGGGACAGGCGGAGATATACCCCTGCCCGGTATCGTTTTCCTGTCTTTCTATTCTCCATATGTGCCCCTTTCCTCATGCATGGCTCCCGCTGCCATTCTTTTCCGGAATGTCCTGACAGCGGACTTTCGTCATTCCCGACACATACTCCAGCATCCTGTCCTCCATGTCCTTGCCGTCCTCCGCATAGTTCAGCTTCAGCACATAATCCCCGACTTTTACCAGAAAGGGATTGCCCACCTGTTCCAGATAGGACTGTATCCTGTCCTTCACCGGCCTGTGCCTATCTATCTCCAGCGTACTGATATCCGTCAATTGCGCCCGGTCAGCCAGCATGATGTCCGCTTCCCGCATGCGCTGCAGCTCCTCCGTCGTCATATGTCTGCATGCACCTCCTTTCAGCAAAACATATGCGGAAATCCGTTTGTCCTATGTCAGGCGGGACGCGCCTATGACCTGATTTTAAAACGCCAATGAAATTCCGGCGAAAAACGGAAACGTCTTGAATTTTCCATAGGATTATGATAGCATTTGCATGGCAAAGGCTATGCAGAACGCGCCTAACACGCAGAGAGGATAAGGAATTGTCTACAAATAACTGATGCAAGTTTATAGCCGTTTTCGTTGTATTTCTGGGCTTTCTCCTAAACAAGTTGCATCAGTTATTTTCCGACAATTCCTAAAAGTCATGAGAAACAAAACCACATTGCGGCAATCCCTGATCCTGTTCACAGCCGCCCTGATATGGGGCTTTACTTTTGTGGCCCAAAGCGTGGGCATGGACTATGTGGGCCCTTTCACTTTTATCGCGATGCGGAATATCGTTGCCCTGATGGTGCTGCTGCCCATGGCGGCCATCATGGACAGGCGCGGCAAAAAGCAGCCCCGGCAGACTGACCGGAAAAAGAACAACCGGCTGCTCCTTTTCGGCGGCGTCTGCTGCGGCATCTGCCTGTTTTTGGGAAGCACTTTGCAGCAGTTCGGCGTGAGGGATACCACTGTGGGCAAAGCGGGCTTCATCAGCGCGCTGTATATGGTGCTGGTGCCGTTGCTGGGGATTTTCCTGGGGAAAAAGATTGGACTGCGCATCTGGGCCGCCGTAGGGCTGGCGGCTTTTGGCATGTATCTGCTCTGCATGACAAAGGGGGACTTTCATCTGCAGAAAGGCGACCTGTACCTCTTTGCCTGTGCCATTGTCTTTTCCCTCCAGATTCTGTCCGTAGACCACTTCTCTCCCATGATGGACGGCGTGAAGCTCTCCTGTATGCAGACCCTGACCAACGCTGTCCTGGGCGCAATCTGTATGCTTTTGTTCGAGCGCCCGGATTTCGGCAGCATCCTTGCGGCCTGGATGCCGATTGTATACGCGGGGGCGCTCTCCAGCGGAATCGGCTACACTTTCCAGATCATCGGGCAAAAGAATCTGAATCCCGCCATCGCCTCCCTCATCATGAGCCTGGAATCCGTGATCTCTGCCCTGGCCGGATGGCTGCTCCTGGACCAGATTTTAAGTCCCAGGGAACTGGCCGGATGTGCGCTGACTTTCCTTGCCATCATTCTGGTGCAGCTGCCGGGGCAGAGCCAAAAGCGTATTGCGGAAAAACAAGGGAACAGCGCCTGATTCATTTCAATGGGTTGAGACTTTTTCAATCCATGCCCGGATTCCGCTTCCGGAGATTCCGTGTTGTCAGCCCTTTTCCTTTTTGCCCTATATCTTCACCCGCCGATCCAACAGAACACAGTAATGATTGTCTCCAGAATCAGGCGGATGATGTGGTGATGGACATGGACTTTCTTTTGCCGAAAGCCGTTCATCAACGCACCGATGGAAATGCATATCATTCCGAAGATTAAAATGAGGATAAAGTTTCTGTTCCAGAACACGTTGCATACAGTGTATCCCAGATTCAACAGGCATCCCGCTGTTATGAATGCGGAGGATGCGCTTTTCGTTTTTTCGGCGGAATGTGCTTCTTCCGCGGGAAGCATCCTTCCCGTGGGATGCTTCTCTTCCATGGAATGCTTCTCTTCCATGGAATGTTTCTCTTCCATGGAATGCTTCTCTTCCATGGGACGTCCCCCTTCCATGTGTTCCTCTTCCATGGAATGTTTCTCTTCCATGGGATGCGTCTCTTCCGTGGGATGTGCACCCTTTCTGGAATGCTTTTTTCCATATATAATGCGAACAACATCAGCGCCACATAGAGCACTACCAGAATACATCCAAAGATTTTCATCTCAATCCCCCTCGTTTCTCTTATATTCTAAAATATCTCCCGGCTGGCAGTCCAGCACATCGCAGATGGCTTCCAACGTGGAAAAACGGATGGCGCTGATTTTACCTGTCTTCATTTTGGACAGATTCACATTGGCCACGCCCACCTTTTCCGACAGCTCTTTCAGGGACATCTTCCGGTCTGCCATGACCCTGTCTAATCTCATGATGATTGGCATTTGCTTCACCTCACAAAGTTTCGTCCGATTCCTGCTGCAGGTCGCAGCCGTAGCTGAATATCAGGGAAATGCTGTAAATGATGGCCGCGATCATCAATCCGATTGCATTGACCCGCCAGGTCAATTCCCCGATGGTGTAATAGTCCACCAAAGCGTCGGAATAGCTTCCCACTATGCCCAGAACGGCAGTAACCAATGCGATTTTCCGGATTCGGACGGTGTTCCGGCGGGAAAATGGCGTGCAGCCCTTCTTCATTTCCTCGAAGATGGCGTGGACAAAAAAGATGGCCAGTGATATCAATGCCGTATCTACCAGCATGAATGCGAACATGGTCAAAAGGGGCCGCGGCCCAATGCCGATTGTAGTCCCGTTGTTGGCCGTGACTTCAAAGGCGGCGAGAAAAGAGGACTTTAGCTCTTCTCCCGAAAACAGCAGGATACCGATTGCCATCAGTGCCAGCGCCATGATGACAACGGAAACGATAAGCCCCAGTTTGAGGATAATGCTTATTTTTCGGCTCAGTTCTTTGACTTTCTGTTGACTTGGTTTCATCTGTTTCCCTCCTTGTGATAATAAACCTGATATTGATTATATGAGCAATATAGATGAAAGTCAATATTTATTTTATGATAATCGTTAATTTTTTTATGTTAAAATAGGGTTTTGGTTAGGTGGTGCCGCACCGTTTGACAGCAGTCGTCAAAAACCTGTTATGTCCGCGGAAGCCGCTTCATATTTAAAACCGCTAAAGAGCAATAAGGAACCGAACCGCCAAAACGGCATTAATTTGATACAGTTCTGTCAATAAGACTTGCATATTCAAGATAAAACAAGTATAATCAAATACAAACAAACTCTATCAATTACAAATACGAAATCGAGGTATTTATTATGTTTATGGAAGAACGGCAGAAGGATATTCTTCGCAAAGTAAACCAAACAGGGCGAATCCTGGTATCAGAGATTCAGGAATGTTATCAAATTTCGGCGGATTGTGCAAGGCGGGACTTAAAAGTATTGGAAAGCAGAGGATTGTTGCAAAGAACACATGGCGGCGCCATTGCAGTTCATCCAAAAGAAATATACCCCACGCCGACATATAATCCAATAGACATAAAAGAAATACAGACTGATTATCTGGCAGTTGCCAAAAAAGCAATCGAATATATTCAAAACAAGGAGATCATTTATATTACCACGTCTTTGGTCGGATATTATATGGCTGAAAACTTACCGGGAGATGTAACCATTACAGTATTGACCAATTCCGTTACCATTGCAGAAGTATTGCGAAAAAAAATAAATATATCCGTTATATTATTGGGCGGAGAAATGTCTCATCGTGGTCACTGCCATGATTTTTATACCATTCAAATGGTAAAAAATATCCGCATGGATAAAGCGTTTTTATCGCACGCAGCATTGTCTTTGGATTTTGGAGCCTCGATTCACAATCCCGCTGGTGTGGAATTTGGAAAAGCTGTTATGCAGAACAGCGGAATGAATATCGGGCTATATCCGTCTAAAAAGATAGGAAAAAATTCTATCCATTCTGTATGTGAGGTAAAAGATTATGATTTACTGATTACGGACGATAATGTATCTGAGGATTTTCTGATACAGGCAAGGGAACTCGGAGTGGCTATAGAAACAGTTAATTTGAAGGGAGCATGAAAAATGTATTGTATATTAGTGACCGGTATTCCGGCAGCAGGAAAAAGCACTATGGGTCTTTCAGGCTTTGGGCCTTGCCCGGCTTCACATCCCGGCCTTGATAGAGATAACACCCGTTCATGCCCGTGAAGTCGGCGGCGTCATTGACAAGCACCGTCCCCTGGCTCTTGAAAAACTCGTACACATCCAAGTCCGCCTGCACATAGACGGGGTTGCGTAACATCTGCGCCAGCGTGGGGCGTATCAGTTCCCGGCCATTAAATAAAATGCCCTGTTCCGCAAAGTGCCGGGTAATGTCCCCATAGGAAGTTGTCGGCTCGGCGTACATTTCAAACATCAGCCGGATATTTGCCGCTTCCTCCGGGTTCACCACCAGCCGTTTTGTGTTGATACCGTCCATCTTAATTGGCTCTGTATGGAAGCCGTAGGGGGCTTTTCCGCCCATCTTGAAGCCCCGCTGACTACGGGAATAGTAAGCGTCCGTCACCCGCTTCTGTATCGTTTCCCGTTCCAACTGTGCGAACACGATACA
>OFFF01001767.1_pt1 | contig 13147 bp, 12 predicted proteins | sample 1521301 | NCBI WGS metagenome assembly OFFF01 (sample SAMEA3504101, study PRJEB24116) | mouse gut metagenome | biome: mouse gut; feature: mouse-associated habitat; material: faeces | place: Denmark | collected 2011
CATTTTGCGTCAAAAAATATTTATAAGTGGCCTAAGCCACCGGTACGCAGCGCTGGAGTATTATGCGCAGGCAATGGTAGACAATGCGCCGGACAACGTGACGCTGAACACAGAGTTAACCACATACGGGGACTGGCAGGAGAAGATGACCATGAACCTGTCCTCAAAATCCAGCGCATATGACCTGACTTATATCTTCCCGCCGGATCTGGCGACCTTTGCGGACGGCGGCTGGCTTCTGCCTTTGGACGAGTATATTGAAAAATATAAAGACGAATATCATTTCGACGATATCCCGGATTACTTATGGGATGCGTATACTTATGACGGACACATTTACGGTGTGCCGAGCCACCAGTGGGCGGCCCTGCTCTTTGCAAGAGACGATGTACTCAAAGAAGCCGGACTGGACGCGCCGGAGACATTGGACGACCTGGTAGCAGCGGCGGAGACTCTGACGACAGACAGCAGATCCGGTCTGACCCTTTCCCTGAAAGCATCGGATCTTCTGGCGATCACCTTCCAGTGCTTCATGACTGCATGCGGCGGCTGGTGGTTCGATGATGATATGAAGCCGGCGTTCAACAGCGCGGAGGCAATGGAAGCTGTTTCTTACATCCAGGAGCTGATGCCCTACTGTCCGGACGGCAGCACCACCTACGGTTCCGACGAAGCATCCCTTGCTATGACCCAGGATCTGGCGGCAATGGGACTGATCCAGACCACCCGGTCCGGAGATATGGACAATGAAGAAAAGTCAAAAGTAGTAGGCAAGGTTGGCTTTTATAATCCTCCGGCGCTGAAAGAAGGCGGACCTACCGCTTCCCTATTTGCCACAGCGGGCTACTCCATCTCCGCATTTACAGAAAACGATCCGGATCTCGTATTTCGGACTATGTGCAACGCCCTGACAGAGGATGTAATGAAAGACGGCGCGGAAACCGGAATGCCGGTCAGAACTTCCTTGCTCAACGACGAACTGTTTGAAAGCAGGCCGGACTATAAAGCAGCATGGGAAGCAATTGAGGACGGCGCAAGGATGCGCCCCGCGATTCCGGAATTTTCAGAAATTATGGAAATCTCCATGACGGCCCTGGCTGACGTGCTGATCAATGGAACAGACGCACAGTCTGCAATGGACAAGGCGGCCGCGGAATGCGAAGAGATTTTGGATGAAGCAGGATATTATGACTGAGAGATTCGGATTCACAGTCAGATGAAAACTGGCAGTCAGATTCGTCAAGCGCAGCTCGTAAAAAGCTGATTGACAGTTTTTATCTGGCTCATTGACAAGCTATGACAGGAAGAGCGTCCCCGGAACGTATAGAGAAGGGCGGCTGTACAGAAAAGCCGGAGGCAGAGCCGCCGGTTGTCCGGACGGACCGGGACGCTCAGATTTGAGAGGACAGATGCCATGAAGAAAGAAAACAAATATTTACTGTTTGCACTGCCGAGCTTTATTCTGATATTTTCAATCATGCTGTTTCCGGTGGGATATGCGGCTGTATACAGCTTTACAAATTACCGTCTGGGCAGGGAAGCAAAGTTTATCGGCCTTGACAACTACTTCAATGTCCTGCAGGACTCGGAGTTTATCAGCGCCCTTGGATTTACGCTGATCCTGACGGTGACGGCTGTGCTGCTCCAGTTTGTGCTTGGGATGGTACTGGCGCTGCTTTTGGATAACATCCACCATTTTAAAAAGCCCATCAGCATTATGATCTACATTCCTTACTTCATCACGGCAGCGGCAATGGGGGTCATCTTCAGATGGATGTTTATGTCAAACTGGGGGATCATTGACCAGCTTCTGGCACTTGTCGGAATCAACGCCCCGGGCTGGCTGGACTCTGCATTTTGGGCGAGGGCTGTGGTGGTACTGGGGGAGGTCTATCAGAATACGCCGTTTGCGGTCATCATTTTATATGCCGGCCTGCAGTCCATCCCGGCAGACCAGGTAGAAGCAGGGAAGATAGACGGGGCAAACAGTTGGCAGTTGTTCCGGCTGATCAAGCTTCCCAACCTCCGTCAATTGATCATCATTATCTTTATGATGCGCACCATGGATGCGTTCCGATTATTTGACCGTGTCAATGTGACGACAGGGGGCGGCCCCGGAATCGCGACGGAAACACTGGCAATTTATAACTATACAACGACATTTACAAAGCTCCGCGTAGGAAGGGGCTGTGCCATAGGGGTGATTACCCTGGTGATCCTTGCGGTGATTATCTCTGTCATTATGAAGATTCTGCGCTCTAAGGAGGTGGATTGATGAAAACAAAACGGAAGATGATTATTGCATTCAGCTATATTGTTCTGATTCTTGTAGCGGTCGTCTCGGTCTTTCCAATTGTATACGCGGTTATGGTCGCGACAAAACAGCCGGTAGATGCGTTTTCCACATCCTTTGCATGGATCTACAAACCGATTTTCGATAATTTCAGAACCCTTTGGATTGAAAGGGGATTCACAAAATATTTGTACAATACACTTATCATTACCGGGTGCTGTGTCCTGATCTCCGTACCGACTGCGACTCTTGGAGCCTACGGGCTGATCCGGAACGGGGGAAAATTTGCGACAAAAATGCTGAACTCCACGCTGCTTTTGCGGATGTTTCCGCAGATGCTGCTTGCGATCCCTTACTTTATCATCGCCACAAATACGGGGCTTGCAGATACAAAGTTTATACTGGTCATCATTGTGGTGGCTTCCAACCAGCCCTTTGCGCTGTGGCTGATGAGGGGATTTCTGATCACGATTCCGCCGGAGCTGGATGAGGCGGCCAGAATCGACGGATGCAGCATGGTGCAGACCGTGACAAAGGTGATTCTGCCGGTTGCCGTACCCGGCATTGCCACGGCTTCGATCTTTACATTTTTACTTTCTTACAACGAGTATTTATTTGCATTGATTTTAACACAGAAAAGCGCGATGACCCTTCCGGTAGCCATCGGACAGTATGGGGCCGAGGACTTGTCCTATTGGACATTGTCTGCGGCAGGCGTGGTGAGTATCGTGATCCCGATCTGCCTGGTGATGGTTTTCCTGCAGAAATATCTGGTCAAAGGAATGGTCGCAGGGGCTGTAAAAGGATGATATTGCATGCAAATGACAGAAGGAAAGGCAGGAGCAAATATGGAAAAAGAAAACAAAACGATTCAAATCATAAATCTAAAATGTGAATATGCGGTAAATCCGCTTGGGATCGACGTGCAAAAGCCCCGTTTTTCGTGGGCGGCAGAGGCGCTGGAAAGAGGCGCCGGACAGAGCGCATGGCAGATCCGGGTTACAAATGAAGAAAAAGACTGTGTATGGGATTCCGGAAAAACAGAATCCGACGACAGTGTAAATATACAATATGAAGGGGAAGCCTTACAGTCAGGAAAAACCTACCGGTGGGAACTGACAGTCTGGGACCGCTGCGGGCAGGCATATCCGGCCGGAGACGCTTTCTTTGAAACGGCAATCCTGCACGAAGAAGAATGGAAGGCGTCATGGATACGCGGAAAAAATATGTTTCGGAAGGAATTGGACGCAAAGGGAACGATCAAAAAATCACGCGTCTACATCGCCGGACTTGGTTATTATGAATTGTATCTGAACGGGCAGAAGGTGGGGAACCATGTACTGGACCCGGCCTGGTCTGACTTTGACCAGACTGTGTACTATGCGGTTTACGATGTGACAGAACAACTTCAGGATGGAAAAAACGCAGTGGGAGTGATGCTGGGAAACGGCAGATATTCGCCCTATGAGACAACGATTGCCAAAAACTGGCATCCTCTGAAAAAATACGGCCCCTCCCCGGTTCTGTTTTATCAGCAGTATATCGGCTATGAGGACGGAACGGAAGAATGGATTGTATCGGATACTACCTGGAAGACCGGTAATGGGCCGATTGTTTTTGACGATATTTATGACGGGGAACGTTATGACGCCAGATTAGAACAGCAGGGCTGGTGCGAACCGGAGTTTGACGACCAGGCATGGGAAGCGGCTCTGCCGGTCGAGGAAAAGATGGGAAAACTGGTATCTCAGACGGCATTTCCGGCAGTGAAGGTGATAAAGCCCAGAAATCCGGTTTCCATGACACAGCCCGCCCCCGGCGTATATCTGTACGATTTCGGACAGAATTTTGCGGGATGGGTGCATCTCAAGGTACAGGGAAATCCGGGAGATGTGGTATCCGTACATTACGCCGAGCTGAAAGACAAGGAGACGGGAATGCTCTGTCCCAACACCAACCGAAATGCGGAGGCGCGGGACACGTATACGTGCAGGGGAGACGGAATCGAGATTTTTGAGCCCCACTTTACCTATCACGGATTCCGTTATATTGAACTGACGGGATATCCGGGAACTCCGTCCATTGATACCGTGGAGGCGCGGGTGGTGCATTCATCCGTGGAGAGGATCGGAAGCTTTAGCTGCGGAAACGAGCTCATCAACCAGATCCATTCCAACTATATCTGGACCCAGGTGAGCAACCTGCACAGCGTACCGACGGATTGCTGCCAGAGGGACGAACGGATGGGCTGGGTCGGAGACGCGCAGCTTTCGGCAGAAGCGGCCGTGTACAATTTTGACATGGCAAAATTTTACAGCAAGTTTGAGCGGGACATCCGGGAATCCCAGAAGGAGACGGGAAGCGTGGCCGGCGTATCGCCCGCGTACTGGAGCTGCTATCCGGCAGATCCCACTTATGCCACGGCCTGCGTAGAATTTCCCAGGGTCGTGAGCCGGTATTATGAGGATGACCGGATCATTGAAGAAAGCTTGGATGCAATGGCAAAATGGGTAGATTATCTGGGCAGTCAGGAGGATGAGGACGGGATCGTATCCTTCGGCCTGTTCGGAGACTGGTGTCCGCCGATGCACGCTAACCCGGTGGATACGCCCTTTGAGATTACGTCCACCTGGTATTACTGCCATGACGCGCTTGTGGTTGCGCAGTTGGCGGAGCGGATCGGGAAAAAGGAAACCGCGGAAAAATATTATCGGGTATATGAACGGGTTGCAGACGCATTTAACAAACGGTTTTTAAAGGGCGACCGCTATTCGGCATCGAAGTTTTCCGACGAAGAACTGGCAGAAAAAATCCAGTCCTGGCTGAACGTGCTTCCGGAGGAGGAGCGGCCGGCGGTTATGAAGCGCTATGCCACATTGTATTCCTCCAGCAGTCAGACGGCGAACCTTCTGCCGCTGTATCTGGGGATTACGCCCAAGGAGCAAGCAGGGGAAGTGCTGGAAACACTGGTTCAGGATCTGGAGGTGACCCGTGCATGGCATATCAATACAGGAGTGGTAGGCTTAAAATTCCTCTTTGACGTATTGATTCGATATGGGTATGAGGACTTGGCTTATAAGCTGATCACACAGACTTCGTTCCCGTCCTTCGGATACCAGATTGAGAAGGAAGGCGCAACCACTCTTTGGGAACGCTGGGAATTTTTGAACAATGATCAATGCTTCAATTCCCACAGCCATCCATTTGCGGGAAGCGTGGATGTATATTTCTATAAGGTTCTGGCAGGGATCGGGCTGGACCCGGGGCAGCCAGGATTTAAGCACATCATATTGAAACCGGTGATGTCCGGCGACCTGCCGTACGCTTCGGCTTCGGTAGAGACCATCCGGGGAAAAGTGGTTTCCGGCTGGACGCGTTCCGAAGAACGGCTGTGCTATGAAGCGGAAATTCCGGGAAATACCACGGCCAGGCTTTTCCTGCCGAAAAACGGCTGGAAACAGGTTGAGATCCGGGAAAACGGAAAATTGTGCTGGAACAAAGAGAAGCCTGTCGAGGTGGAAGGAATGCACTTTTTACATGAGGAAGAGAAGTATATTGTATACGAGATCGTTTCCGGCAGATATCAATTTGAGATACGGCCGTTGGAACGATAGAGGAGATCCGGAGCGTTTTGGAAGAATATGAGCAGCGGGAAGTGATTTAGTGTACTGACCGCATTTTAAAGCTGCTTCGCAGATGGATTGCAATGGGAGAATAGATATGGTTGATAAATTCAAAAACGGAGTGTGGCCGGTCATGCTGACTCCGTTTACGGACGAAAATAAAGTGGACTACGATGCGCTTGGAAAGTTGGTGGACTGGTACATAGAAAATGGCGTTGCAGGATTATTTGCAGACTGCCAGTCCAGTGAAATGTTTTTTCTGACGCTGGAAGAGCGGGTGGAGATTGCCCGGTTTGTGAAGGAGCGCTCAGACGGGCGGGTGCCGGTTGTGGCTTCCGGCCACGTCTCGGATTCGATTTCCGACCAGGCAGAAGAACTGAATGCGGTGGCGGAAACCGGGGCGGATGCGGTAATCCTTTTGACAAACCGGCTTGCGCAGAGGGAAGAGAGCGATGCGATATGGCTGGATCGTCTGAAAATGCTTCTGGCCGAGTTTCCGGAGGATTTGGCCCTGGGATTTTATGAGTGCCCCTATCCATACAAGAGGATTATTTCACCGGAATTATTAAAATGGTGTGCGGATACCGGTCGGTTCTATTTTATCAAGGATACAAGCTGCAGTATTGAAAATATCAGCAGAAAGTTAGAATGCGTCAAAGGCAGCAGATTAAAGCTGTTCAACGCCAATTCGTCCACCCTGCTGGAAACACTCAGGCTTGGAGGAAGCGGTTTCAGCGGTGTGATGGCGAATTTCCACGCGGACTTGTATGTGTGGCTCTGCGAACATTACCAGGAGGAGCCGGAAAAAGCAAGGATTCTGGCAGATTTTTTGACGGTCACATCTATGATCGAGCGGCAGGTCTATCCGGTGAATGCAAAGTACTGCCAGAAAAAGCTTGGAAATTTCCAATCTTTGCATACCAGGACAAAGGAGGCAAATCTGCTGGACGATACGGGAAAACTGGAGATTGAGCAGCTGATGCGGCTGACAGATTATATGAGGACGCAGTTGACTACAGGCAGTTGATACGAGGAGGAAGAGAATGAAAGTACTGGTTACGGCAACCAATTATTCAAAATATTGTTCTGCCGGAAAAAAGATTTTGGAGGAAGCCGGATGTGAGATCATCGAAAATCCTCACGGCAGGCCGTATACATTTGAAGAACTCAGGGAGATCGTGCCTGAGATTGACGGTGTGGTAGTCGGCGTGGATACATGGAATGAGGCGGTGTTCTGCCTGGCGCCGAAGCTAAAGGCAATGGCCAGGTTCGGCGTGGGTGTGGACAACATTGATCTGGAAGCGGCAAAGTCCCATGGAATCATCGTTAGCAACAGCCCGGGAATCAATTCTTCCGCGGTGGCGGAACAGGCAGTGACGCTGATGCTGTGCCTGGCCCGGGAGATCCCCAGACTGAACGGGGCGGTGAAAAACGGCGGATGGCCGCGGCCCATGTTCCACGAATTAAAAAGCCGTACTGTCGGATTTTTGGGATTCGGCGCCATTGCAAGAAATGCGGCGGAAAGGCTGGCTGGTTTTCACCCCCGCATGATCGCTTACGATCTGTATCCCGATCAGGCGGCGGCAGACCGTCTCGGCGTGGAAATGGTTTCACAGAAGGAGGTGCTGGAGCGGTCGGATATCCTTTCCATCCATCTGCCGGCAACGGAAGCTACCAGGCACTTCATCAGCCGGGAAACAATTTCGGTCATGAAGACCGGAGTCCTGATCGTGAATACGGCCCGGGGCAGTATCGTGAATGAGGAGCATATGGCGGAAGCGATGGAAAATGGAAAGGTGGGAGGCTTTGGAACCGATGTGTTTGAAAAAGAGCCCGTGGATCTAAGCGGCCCTCTGTTTCATATGGAAAATTATATCGCCACACCCCATGTATCCGCAGAAACCTATGAAAACTGCGAAACGACCTCTGTTGTGACTGCGAAGGCGCTTCTGGCCGTGTTTGAAGGCAGGGAACCGGAGCACAGACTGATTTGAGGCCACCGCTGACTTCTGGGCCGTGCACTGCGCTGCACGGTCACAGGCCGGTACAGTACTGGGGATGGAATAATGCCCGAGGGTGAATTGTAATAACTGGGCAAACCTTGTTGAATCCATACTTCTCAAATGGTATAATAAAGTATCCGATTTTGGTATCGGTTCTGAAACGGCATCCGGTACGAAGGCTGATAATGCAGGAGGGGGAAGGCATGGAGCATGGTGAAGTGAAGGTGAAAAGTCTCCGGAAAGCTCTGGATATCTTAAATTATTTTACGGAGAAGCCGCTGCTTGGAGTGACGGAGATCAGCGAATACTTCGGTTTGAACAAAAGCACGGTACATAACATTTTATCTACGCTGCAGGCGCTGGAATATCTGGAACAGGACGAGGCGTCGGGAAAATACCGCCTGGGGATTCAGATCTTTAATCTGAGCAAAGCCATGGGGGACAACTATTCCATTACCAAGATCGCAATGCCTTATATGCAGGAGATCGCCAACCAGACAAGGGAGAGGGTCTACCTTGCGGTCCCGTACCGGTACGAGGTTCTCTATCTGGAGGCCATGTATCCGGCCGACTCCGTAGAACTGATGCGTTCCATACTGGGGGAGCGCGCCCAGATGTACTGTACCGGGCTGGGGAAGGCCATGCTGTCCTATATGGGCCAGGCATATGCGGAGGAATATCTGGAACAGCAGGAGCTGAAGGCATATACGGAGACCAGCATCACAGACCGGAATATGCTGAGGGATGAGCTTGCGCGGACCAGGCAGAGGGGCTATGCCATTGACGACATGGAACATGAATTTGGAATCAAATGCATCGCTATGCCGATCCTCGACCGCGGCAGAAATGTATACGCAGCGGTCAGCATCAGCGGCCTGGCAACACATTTTACGGAAGAACATATTGCAGAATGGGCGATTTTGCTCAAAAAGTATGTCAATAAGATTGAGAGCAGGCTTTAATGGACGAGTTGCTATTCGCAGTAACGCCGACGACACAGCCTGCAGGGAATCGGGCGGCAGCCGGGGATTCTCTGCAGGCTTTCTGCAGTTACAATTTTCCGTCTGGCCGGGATGCAGCATATAACCTTTGGGGGGAATGGGAGAAAGGATAAAGCCATGGTGAATCTTTACGACGAAGCAGGAGCTGTTGATTTTGATATTAAGCCAATCTGTGTGTATTCTGTTGCAGAAGAGGGGCTTTCCGGCAGCAAAGAAACATTTGGAATGCTGTATTATGCAGAGATTCGGAAATTTGAAAAAGAACTGCATAGTAAAATTGAGAAGATACAAATCACCGATCAGCTGCCGGACGAATGGACGTATCCTGAAATACAGCCTGTATTGATAAAGGAAGCAAAGAAGAGAGGATACTGGAAATCCTGACAGGCCAGCGTGATACGAATCTCTGTAGTATCTTGAATTTTTTATGATTTACAGGTATACTGAGGATAGAAAAAGAAAGGATGAAAACATGGCAAACAAAACAAAGCGGTTAAAACCAGATACCGTATTGAAAAATTATTGGCGTAATAATGAACGGTTTGCGGATCTCTTTAATGCGGTCTTGTTTGATGGAAAACAAGTGCTCAGACCAGAAGAATTAGAGGATGTAGATACAGAGGAGTCATCTATATTAGAAAATAAGGACTATGCAGAGAGTCTCCAGGCATCCCGGGATAATCTGAAAATCAGAAAGAGATCCAGTGAATACGGTATGGAATTTGTACTGCTTGGAAATGAGTCTCAGAAACATATCCATTATGCGATGCCCATGCGCATTATGGGTTACGATTATGGTACATACAAAAAACAGTATGACAGTAATGCTCAAAAGTATACGAAGAGGGATGGGCTGGAAGAAGACGAATATCTTTCAAAAATGAAAAGTACAGATAAATTTGTACCTGTAGTTTCGATTGTGGTCTATTATGGGGATAAGCCGTGGAATGGTGCAACGACTCTTCATGAGATGCTGAATATACCAAGGGAAATGAAAAAATGTGTAAATGACTACAAGATACCATTGGTAGAGGCACGAAAAAATAATCTGGTGCTGCATAATACAAATAACAGGGATTTGTTTAATCTATTGGAAATTATTTTAGATAAGAGTATATCTAGGTATGAGGCAAAGAAAAAAGCCATACAATACAGCGAAGAGCATGGGACAGATAAATCTGTCGTTATGACAATTGCCGGCGCGGCGAACAGCAGGATTGATTACAATGCTTTTGAAAAAGGAGAGGTGAGTATGTGTACTTTATTCGATGAAATTGCAAGGGAAAGCGAAGCTATAGGTGAGGTGCGAGGTGAAGTCCGGGGTATCATTGAAACAGGGTATGATTACAAAATACCGGAAAATGATATTTTAAAAAGGCTTCAGAATAAGCTGAATATATCAATGAAGCAGGCACAGGAATACCTCGACATGTTTAAAAAACAAACTGCACTATAACTGATGGAAGAATATGCGATATGATTTGGACAACGATGAACATGCGGGGGCATGCCGCCTTAAGAAAGGCGGCTCCTGGTGAAGCTGACACGCCCCCTTGCATGTTCTCCGGTTACCTCTACCGTATAGATTCCGCTTTGCGCAATCTCAAGATCAAATATCTCGGAAACGAGAAGCTCTTGGTTGTCATAAATGACCGCATCTCCATATCGGATTTTCACTGCCATGCGTCCGTCATCCAGGATGATTGCGGCGTTTAATACGTCCCCGGCTTCCAGGGTCAGATTCTGCGAATCCGTTGCGTTAAATTTCCGAAAAACCATCACAAATTCACTGTCATTCCCGTTTCTGCTTCCGGTAAATTCGGAGACGGGCGGGTCGGTCAGGAAACAGAGGGCCAGAAGGAAACAGAGGACCGTCGCCGCCGCAGTCACGCCGGGGCCCGGTTTTTTATAGTTCAATATGGTTTTTACCCGTTCTTTTACATCAATTTCACCGAAAGCAAGCGGACAGGACAGCACTGTTTTACGCTGCATACCGCAGGAAACAAGCGCATGGGCGTAGGCTTTCTTCTCAGCCCCATCAAAATCACGCACCACCTTTTCGTCGCAGGCCAGCTCCAGATCGCGGCAAAACAGAACATACGCCGCCCACACCAGCGGATGAAACCAATACACTGTCAGGAGGAGATAACCCAGCCACTTCCACCAGTGGTCTTTTCTCTGCAAATGCGCCTGCTCATGGGCGGTCACATAGACTAACTCGTCAGCGCCGATTCCGGAGGGCAGGAAGATCCGGGGCTTCAGAAGGCCGAGGATAAAGGGCGAACTCACCGCGTCGCAGAGCCAGAGGTTTTTCGAAGGGGAAAATTCCTCAAAAGGAACCGCCTCCCGAACCTTGATGCGAAGCCGCAGATACCGGAACATGCCATAGCACAGCAATAGGACAGCTCCGACAGCCCATAGGATTCCGGCGGCAAATATCCAGACATGCAGGGGATTGACGCTGGCTCCGGGGGCCGGGGAGAGGGTGCGGCTGATGATCGGATTTAAAGTCCGGTTGATCAGCAAAATCCCGGTGTTGACCGTAGGACGCCGGGCATATTGAACCGTATGCGCGTTCAGGATTTCCGCGCTGGGGATCAGGCTGAACGGCGCGCGCAGAGAAAGGGGGCAGACCAGCCGGAGGGCGGCAATTCCCCAGAGCACGCAGCAGACCCTCTTGGGCGCTTTTTTCAGTAGAATACGCAGAGGAAGGATTGCCAGGATCAGCCAGCCGGCCGCAAGGCCCATATTCAGAAGCTTCAAAAAAATCATATCCATTGTCAGACCTCCCGGTATATCACCAAACTAAGAAACAGATGGGGCGATTCCCACATCTTTTCTTCAAAAACATTCCTTTGTTCTCCCATCATAACCGGTCTGTTCCCATTTACCGGGGATCAGCGGCACGGTCGATCATCGCCCGGATTTCTGCCGCTTCCTCCTGCGATAAAGGGGCATTTTTTGTAAAGGCGGCGATAAATGCAGGAAGAGAACCGTCAAAAGTATCTTCCACAAATCTTCTGCTCTGCAGGGAATAAAACTCCTGCCGTGAGATCAGAGAGGTAACGGTTCCGCCGTCATTGCGGAACAGCCCCTTGTCGCAGAGACGCCGCAGTACATTGTGCGCAGTCGTGCGCTTCCAGTGAAATTCTGCTGCAGTAAGCTTCACCAGCTCCGAGGATGTGACCGGCTCGCGTTCCCAGATCATATCCGCATAGCGGGCTTCGATTATACCCAATTGAATATCAGCCATTGTCAATCCTGCCTTTTTTCTGTTTTTTGCAGAGACTATTCTTTGTGGTCTCTATCTACAGACTACAACATGTGGTCTTGTCTGTCAAGAAAAAAATAAGAGACAAACATTCGTAACATTACCGCAATGACAAAACCGATTCCGCATATTCCACCAGCGGACGGATGCTTTCCCGGTTCGTAAAATCCAGGTATTGCCCATAGGTTTCCAGGATCAGCCGATCCTCTTCGCTGCGGCTGTGTTCCTCTTTTTTTCGGAGCATTTTTCGGAGCATGGACATCATGGAACGATGCACAACATTCAGCCGGGCATAATCAATTCCGCCCTGCAGGTGGAACAGTCGGATCTGTTCCGGGATTTTGCCGGAAAATGCTTTCTCAAGGGATTTGCGGATATTGGAAATGTTGTTGGGGATGTCCGGGGCCGCAAGGCCGCAGGTGAATAAAAGGATCTGTTTTCCCGGCAAACGCTTTAAGATCGGAAGAGCACACGTCTGAACTCTTCGGCAGATAAAACGGATGCCGCTGACCCCGCCTGCGTAAAGGCCGCCTCCGAAAATTACGGCTTCATATTGTGAAAAATCATGGAGACAAAAGGCTTTTTGTTCAAACACAGGGCAGGACAGCGCCTCCACGATCCACTCGGCATAACGCTGGTATAACCATATTTCGATTCATAGATCACAACGATCCGATTCATAAAAATCCACCTCCAAAGAAGAAAATCCGGGCTGCCGGCTGCCGTTGCGGTTCACACTCCGGCCGGATACACACAGTAACGCTGTTTCCGATAATCGGCGCTCAGAAAAAATGTCGCGCTTGTGACGGTTACTTTTTTATAGTATACTGTTAGACAGGAAAAAGCAAGACAGCGATGAAAGTGCTGCAAAAAGCCAAAACTATGCCGGAAAAAATGGAAGGATTTTGAAATAGATGGAAATCAAAAACAAAGCAATCGACGGCGGCCGCCCCTTC
>OFFF01001768.1_pt1 | contig 13136 bp, 13 predicted proteins | sample 1521301 | NCBI WGS metagenome assembly OFFF01 (sample SAMEA3504101, study PRJEB24116) | mouse gut metagenome | biome: mouse gut; feature: mouse-associated habitat; material: faeces | place: Denmark | collected 2011
CAGCGGCGTAAGCCGCTGACTGGGGGATTCTTTTACCCTGAGCTGTTTCAGGTCATAGAATTCCCCCACTACCTGAGAACGGCGCGCCGGGGTCGTCGCGCCCTACAGATTTTCTGTGAACGGAATCCCCCACTCCCTATGGGGGATTCCTTGCTTTGAAGCGGCTCAACATATTAGGAATTTTAGTCCCCTCGGCCGTCCCTTGGCTCCCTCTTTGAGGGAGCTGGCACCGCCGCAGGCGGTGACTGAGGGAGTAAAACAGCATTTCCCCATCACCCCCCGCCACGGCTGTGACCTGCCGCCCCCTCCCAGAGGGGGGGCCGCCTTAGCTCCCCCCCTGGGGGAGCTGGCAGCCCGAAGGGCTGACTGAGAGGGCGTTTCCTTACTCCTCGAAAGATTGCCCGGATGGCGGGATATTCTTCTGGCCGTTGTGATTGGCCCGGTACTCTCTGGGCAGCATTTGGAAGAACGCCTTGAAGGCGGTGGTAAACTTGCTCTGGCTGTCGTAGCCCACCGCCTGGGCCACCTCCGCGATGCTCATATCGGACTCCCGGAGGAGCTTGGCGGCCTGTTCCATGCGGTGCTCTTTGATGTGGGCGGCGATGGAGGTGCCGTACACCGCCTTGAAGGCGGCCTTCAAGGTGGTGGGGTTGATGAGGTATTTCCGGGAGAGCTCCTCAATGGTGACGCGTGTCTCCATATTCCTTAGCAGGCTGTCGTGGATCTCCCGGACGGCCTCGATCTGGCTGGGCTGGTACTCCGCCGGGGTCCTCCCGGGCTCCCGCTCCGGGCAGGTGATGCTCATGATCTGCTCGATCATCTGGTGGAGCAAACGGCTCTGTTCGGTGGCGGAGGCCCGGTAGTAGACCTCCTTCCCCGTGCGGCGGGAGACGATCAGGCCGCTGTTTTTCAAGGCCCGGAGGTGGTGGGACACCGCCGGGCTGGACATCCCCATCATGGCGGAGATGTTGAGGACGCACTCCTCGCAGTGGCACAGGAGCCAGAAAACCCGTATCCTGGTGGCGTCGTCCAGCAGCTTAAACACCTCCGCTACCCGCTGAAAGTGGTCCACCCGGTCCAGCTGCTCCTGCAGCAGCGCCAGATTTCCCCCCCCGCCGTGGCGGTGGGGGAGTTTTATTTTTTCCATAGGCCCTCCTCCTCTCCTCCCCTTTCGCCCAAACGGAAATACTTTTCGCCCATTTGGAAGGGAATGGCCTGGGGCTATTGACTTAGGTCGCTGGCCGGATTATACTACGGCCAGAATGATTAAGCAAGCGTTTAATCATTGAATCCAAAGATTTATTTTATGAAGGAGGCCCACCCCTATGAAAAAGACCTATAAGATCGAAGTGGACTGCGCCAACTGCGCCAACAAGATGGAGGACGCCGCCCGGAAAACCGCCGGCGTACAGACCGCCGCCGTCAACTTCATGACCCAGAAGATCATCGTGGAGTTTGACGAGGGCCGGGAGCCCAAGGCGGTCATGGAGGAGGTCCGGGCGGCCTGCAAAAGGGTGGAGCCGGACTGTGAAATATTCCTGTAACGGGGAGGGAGGTTCCATATGCAGGAGCTTGTTGTAAACGGGCTGCTGGCCTTTGTGGCCTTGTCCGCGGCCGGGGGGCGCCTGGCCGCAGCCGTCCGCCCCGGCGGCATGACGGGCAGGCAGAGGAAAATGCTGACCCGCATCCTCCTGGCCGCCGCCCTGCTGCTGGGGCTCCAGTTCCTCCCGGCGGAAGCCTTCGCCCAGCTGGACGGCTGGCTGTTCCCCGGGGCGGGGCGGTGGATCCGGTTCGGGCTGTATCTGGCCGACTACTTCATCATCGGGTATGACATCCTGAAAAAGGCGGCCAAGGGCATTTTGAACCGGCAGGTGTTCGACGAGAATTTCCTCATGGCGGTGGCTACCGTGGGGGCTATGGCCCTGGCCATCTACGAGAACGGGGACTATCTGGAAGCCATCGCCGTCATGCTGTTCTATCAGGTGGGCGAGTGGTTCCAGAGCTACGCCGTGGGCAAGAGCCGCCGGAGCATCAGCGATTTGATGGACATCCGGCCCGACTACGCCAACGTGGAGCGGGAGGGCCGGCTGGAGCGGGTGGACCCCGACGAGGTGGAGGTGGGGTCCGTAATCCTGGTCCAGCCCGGCGAGAAGGTGCCCATTGACGGCGTGGTGGCGGAGGGAAGCTCCAGCCTGAACACCAGCGCCCTCACCGGCGAGAGCCTGCCCCGGGAGGTCCAGGCGGGGGGCGAGGTCATCAGCGGCTGCGTCAACATGACCGGCGTGCTGAAAATTCGGACCACGAAGGAGTTTGGGGAGTCCACGGTGTCTAAAATTCTGGACCTGGTGGAGAACGCCAGCTCCCGCAAGTCCAAGTCGGAGGACTTCATCTCGAAATTCGCCAGGATTTACACCCCCGCCGTCTGTTACAGCGCCCTGGCCCTGGCCATCCTGCCCCCGCTGGCCAGTATGCTGGCCCTGGGCCAGCCCGCCGGGTGGGGGGTCTGGCTCTACCGGGCCCTGACCTTCCTGGTCATCAGCTGCCCCTGCGCCCTGGTCATCAGCATCCCCCTCAGCTTTTTCGCCGGCATCGGCGGGGCCAGCCGGGAGGGAATCCTGGTGAAGGGCTCCAACTACCTGGAGATCCTGTCCAAAACCAAGGTGGTGGTCTTTGACAAGACGGGCACCCTGACCCAGGGGGTCTTTGAGGTGAGCGGCATCCACCACAGCCAGATGGAGGAGGAAGCCCTTTTGGAGTTCGCCGCCCTGGCGGAGAGCGCGTCCTCCCACCCCATCAGCAAGAGCCTTCGGCGGGCCTGCGGCAAGGAGCTTGACCGCTCCCGAGCTGCCGGTATCCAGGAGATCGGCGGCAACGGCGTGACCGCCAAGGTGGACGGGGTAATGGTGGCCGCCGGCAACGCCAGGCTGATGAAGCGGCTGAACATCCCCTATCAGGACTGCGGCCAGACGGGCACCATCGTCCATGTGGCGGTGGACGGCAAATACGCCGGGCACATCGTGATCTCTGACATGGTGAAGCCGAACGCCAAGAGGGCGGTCGGGGCGCTGCGGACGGCGGGCGTGGAGAAGACGGTGATGCTCACCGGCGACGCCCGGAAGGTGGCCGAGCAGACGGCCGCCGGCCTGGGCATCGACCAAGTGTTCAGCGAGCTCCTCCCGGCGGATAAGGTGTCCAAGGTGGAGCAGCTGCTGGAGGCCCAGTCGGGCAAAGGGAAGCTGGCCTTCGTGGGGGACGGAATCAACGACGCCCCCGTCCTCTCCCGGGCCGACATCGGCATCGCTATGGGGGCCATGGGGTCCGACGCGGCCATCGAAGCGGCGGACATCGTCCTGATGGACGACGACCCCATGAAAATCGCCAAGGCCATCCGAATCTCCCGGAAATGCCTGGGGATCGTCTACCAGAATATCGCCATGGCCCTGGGCGTCAAGTTTGCCTGCCTGGCCCTGGGGGCTGTGGGGGCGGCCAATATGTACCTGGCCATCTTCGCCGACGTGGGCGTGATGGTTCTGGCGGTGCTCAACGCCATCCGCTGCCTGTTTGTAAAAAAATTGTGAAAGAAACCGGCCCCCATATGGTAGCTACTCATAAAACAGTATCAATCAACAAACTGAAATAGGGTAACTGCCATACAGGGTGCAGAAAAAGACAAGTAAGAAACAAACCGTTTCTTACCTGTCTTTTTCATTTTGTTACGCAATAGAACGCCGTTTTTGAAGGCAGACATATGAATACAGGTTCTTAGTCGCTGTTTGAAAAATGGAAATGTGCCCAAGGCCGACACTCCGTAAAGAAGTGCCGGCCTTTCGGCTAACCTGTAAAGAAATTCTATCTATTGGGACGGTGTAGCTATGGCTACGCCGTCTTTTTACGCTGGCCTGCAAGATACTCTTGGAACAGCTTCTCCATTTCTTCCGGGGATGGGGCGCACCACAAGCCAATGGTGTTGTAATGGATGTCCACCCGCTGGTGGCGTTTGCCATCTACCTTGTCAGGCTTGAACACTACGATTTTCTCAATGAACTCGTGAACGATTTCAGGCGTCAGCTCCGTCAGCCGTGTCACCTGTCTGGCCCGCTCAATGAACCGCTGCAAGTCAGCGGCCTTGTCCGTGGTGGCCTCCAAGCTGGCCTCCATCTCCGGGATGGCCTCTTTTAACTGCCGCTGCTCGGTTTCCAATGATACCGTCAGCGTGGCGAAGCGTTCCTCGGACAGCAAGCCCTTGCTCATGTCCTCATAGCTTTTCTGGATAAGCTGGTCAATCTCCGTTACTCGCTGTTTGGCTTTCTCCAACTCCCGGCCCTTGGCAGTTAACTCTTTTTTCTCTTGTAGTCCAAACCGTTCCATCTGCTCCTGGGCAAACCGCTTTTCATAGACCTGGATGTACCACAACAGCCTTTGCAGGCCCTCAAGTACCAATTCTTCAACTACTTTCTCCCGGATGAAGTGGGCAGAACACACATCGGAATTGCCACGATAAGCGGAGCAAAAGAAGAATGCCTGTTCACGCTTGTAGTTGTTGGTGGCGCTGTACCCCAGCTTGCTACCACAGTCGGCGCAATAGAGAAGCCCGGAGAACATACTGACAATGCCCGTTCTCGTGGGCCTGCGGCGGTGCTGGCGGAGATTTTGAACCAGGACAAAGGTTTCTCGATCAATGATGGCGGGGTGGGTGTCGGGGAATATCTTCCATTCCTCCTGGGGTTTATCCAGCCGTTTTTTCAACTTAAAGGACTGTCTGAACGAGCGGAAATTCACCGTATCGCCGGTGTACTCCTGCCTGTCCAGAATAGCGGCCACGGTGGAGGAACACCAGTTGTGCGGGTACACAGGAGGCTTAACGGGGCAATTTACGCCAATGCTGTGAAGATACTCGCTGGGGGTCCACACACCTTCAGAACGCAGTTTCTTAGCAATTTGAGTAGGCCCCAGGCCGGACACGCTCATTCGGAATATCCGCCGCACTACCTCCGCCGCTGGTTCATCCACGATCCACTTGTTTTTGTCCTCCGGGTCCTTCTTATAGCCAAAAGGAGTGTTCGTGGTCAAAGGTATCCCGGCGTTGCCACGGCTCTGCATGACCCTCCGTACCTTGTCACTCGTATTTTTTGCGTGCCATTCGTTGAACAAATCCTGCATAGGAACGATATCGCTCACTCCGTTGGCGGTGTCGATGTTGTCCATGATAGCAATATACCGCACGTTCAGCCGGACAAAATCTTCTTCCAGAAGCTGGCCCACCACAAGGCGGTTTCGGCCCAGCCGGGAGTGGTCTTTCACAACGAGGCTTGCTACAAGCCCCTGTTCAGCCAATTCCATGATCTCCATGAAGGCCGGACGGGTGAACGAAACCCCAGAATATCCGTCATCAAAGAAAAATCTTGGGTTTGGCAGGTGGTTGTCACTGGCGTACTTCTCCAGGATGGCCTTTTGATTTTGGATTGACCCTGAGATACCTTCTTTCTCATCGTCACGGGACAATCTGGCGTATAATGCTGTAATTCTCTGATTATTTGGCTGCTTTTTCTTCAAAGTATGCTCCTTTCCGCAGCCGGATGTGATATGAATTGCAGGGTACAATTATCATACCACATCCGGCGCAAAACTTCAACACTTTACAGTGTGATATTTTGATTGAGAATGCGGTTTACTTTCCTGTCTGCGGTTTCAGTGTTTTCACTGAAATGGGCATTGACGGTGTAGACGGTGCCACCGATCTCCCGCTCAAAACTGATGGGGTGAGGATATTGATGCTCTCGGAACCATGCAAGACGCTGTTCCTTGCTCAATGTGGCGAGATAGACGGTTTCCTGTTCCACTTTCACCCATATTTCCTCAACAATTTCCCACTGTTTTTCTGTCAATTCAATCTGAACTGCGCTCATCTGGCAACACTCCTTTCCCTCTGCCTATTTTTCGGGAGGCCCATGCGTTGGGCCTGCATTTCCTGTTCCAGCTTCAAATTCTTTTTCAGCCGGTCACTCCGGGAGAGTACGCTTTCGGCGGTTTTGATGTCCTTTCGGCAAACGGTCATTGCCGCCGTCAGCCGGTCACGCTGGGCCTTGATTTGGGCGATTTCAGCCCCATCGTCACAGCGACGCAGACGGTTGTAGCATTTCTGACGCATGGCCCCAAGTTCTTTTATTTCAGCCTGTTTTCCGTCGATAAAGCCCAGTACATCTTCCGCTGTGTCCAGCTTTTCCCGGCAAATCAACTGCGTCTGTCGGCTGATAGCGTCCAGACGGCGGCATTCCTCCCGCAGCTCCGGGGATAGAGGGCGGCGACTGCTCCCTTTCGGCAGGATACCCAGGCAGTAGCAATAATGGAGATACAGCCCCCGGAAACCGCCAATCTTTTTCACTGTGCTGAAAGAGCCCTTCAACCGCAGGCGTTTGGGGCGGTGCTGCTGGATGGGGATGGGCTTGTACCGCTGATAGCTCAGGTCATAGGCGTACCGCTGGCGGTTTTCCTCAATCCGCTTCCAAAGGGCCGGGAGGTCGTAATCCTCCCCCAGCCGATACAGCCGCACCGCCTTTTTGCTCCCGATCCGCCGCAGAGTGGCGTATTTGTGGGCGGGGTTGGCGTCCAGCTCGTAGCCCTGCTCCCGGAGGGCTTTCCACAGGTCGTTCCCATCCACGCTGACCTTGAGGGCAGCGTCCAGGGCTTCCCGCATGAGGTTGTACCGGGTAGGTTCGCCGTTCTTTTCAGCAAAGTAAATGCTTCGAGGCGTTTTTCCTTTCGGATTTTTGATGGTGGAAAGCTGGTATTCCTTGCATAAATCGTCCGATAACTGGCGAAACTGATAGTAGGCCCGTTTGCCGCAGTTGAATTTCCTGCCGTTCCACAGACCCACGGAGTTGACGACAAAGTGGTTATGAAAGGTTCCAGTATTGAAGTGGGTGGCGACCAACACCTGGTATTCATCGCCCCACATCCGCTTTGCCAACTCCACGCCGAGTCGATGGCAAAGCTCCGGGGTGACCTCACCGGGCTTAAAGCTCTGGTAGGCGTGGTAGGCCACGTTACCGCCCGTCTTACCGAACCGCTCTTTGGCCGCCTGCATTTCCTGGAAAGCGGTGCCCCGGTTGCAGTTCACGCCGGTGACGAACATGGCCCGTTCCTTGCCTTCAACGGTCTTTTCCTCGTTAGCGGCGTAGTGGAGAACGCTCCGCAAATCCGAATAGATGGTCTTATCCGGGTTTTGGGCGTAGTCCACCACACGGGCCAGACTGTCCTTGACAGGCCAGATTTTAGTTGTCGCCATCGTCTACACCCCCACTGGTGTAGGCCGTCAGGATCAGCCCCGCCAGTTCGTCCAGTTGAGCCGCTGTCCGCTCCATAGGCTGGGTGGCAAGATTGTCCCGCAGAATGTTTACCTGCTGATAGAGGGCATGAAACCGCTGGCGGGGGAATGTCGCCGCAGGCTTCCCAGCGCCCACCCGCCGGAGATACCCGGACAGGGACAGGCCGCACCGCTTGGCCTGACGCTCCAGCTTCCGCTTTTCCTGTTCAGTCACCCGCACCTGGATGGCTGTCGTTCTCTTTCTGTCGGTCATTCTGATCCGCTCCTTTCTGGCCGGGGTGATAGGGGTGGAACCCCTCTCGGCGCAAAGCGCCGCCCGCTTTTGGGGTGCCCCCGGCAACACAAAAGCTATGCTCGCTACCCCACAAGACAAGGTAGCGGGCTGTTGGTCGGTGGCTTCTTCTCTGCGGAGCGTTGCTACCCCACAAGACAAGGTAGCGGGCTGTTGGTCGGTGGCTTCTTCTCTGCGGAGCGTTGGGGGATAAATAGATTCGGTGACGGCAGTTCTGCCGTCATCGTTGGTTTCAGTTGGCTGAGTGACGGCAATTCTGCCGTCATATTGTTTGCCGTTCTATCCGAATGTGTTCCACCCCCTTTCGGCGGCGTTGTCTCGCTCGCTCCCTGGGTTGGGAGGTCTTGGCGCAATTATCACTTTCGGACGGTCATTCAGTTGTCAAGTCAAAAAAGAAGCCGGTACATAGACGCACCAACCCCAGCGGGAGTTTTCCTCTCGCTGGGGTTCTTGTGTGGTTGTCTATGTACCGGCTCAATAGCCGTATTCAGTTCGCCCATCAAATGGGAGTTTCAGTTTAACATATAGAACTGTTGTTTGTCAATAGTGTATTGGCGGATTTTGTGGATTACTCTGGAAAAATGCGGTTGCGTATGCTATACTGTGCAAAAGGGGTGTTGATGATGGCATCTGAAAACCTGTCGAGGGCAAAAGCGACAAAAAATGATGAATTTTATACGCTTTATGACTATATTCAAAAAGAAATCAATGCTTATCTGGAATTTAATCCCAATGTATTCCGAGATAAAATCGTTCTGCTCCCCTGCGATGATCCAGAGTGGAGCAATTTTACCCGTTTCTTCGCCCAGAATTTTGAGAACTTCGGACTGAAAAAGCTCATCAGTACCAGCTATGCCGCCGATAGCAAGCCGGAATTTATCCCCTATCAGATTTCTCTTTTTGAAAGCGAGGCTCCGCACTTCGATGAAAGCAAGACCCGTAACCACGGCAAAATATTTACGCTGACACGGGATAAAAACCAGTCTGGGAAAATCGACATTGACGATTTGGAGTGGGACTACCTGGAGGGAGACGGCGATTTCCGTAGTGACGAAATCAAGGTTCTTCGAGACGAGGCCGATATCATTGTCACAAACCCGCCTTTTTCCAAGTTCCGGGATTTTCTTGCATGGATCGTAGAAGCGGGCAAAAAGTTCCTTATTATTGGAAATATGAACGCAATCACTTACAAAGAAGTATTTTCTTTAATCAAAGAAAACCGGCTGTGGCTGGGAGCGACCTGTAACAGCGAGGATATGGTCTTTGCTGTTCCAGAGGGGGCTGTTATTGCGCCGCAGGACAGAGAAAAGGCTGCAAGGCTCGGCTATGTGGGCAACTACACCCGATTGGGCAATGCCTGTTGGTACACAAACCTGGATCATGGGCGGCGTCATCAGCCTTTGAGCCTTATGACTATGGACGATAATATCAAGTTCAGCAAGCATAAGGAAATCCGGGGAAAAGGTTATCTCAAATACGACAACTACGATGCTATTGACGTGCCATTTACTGATGCGATTCCAGGCGATTATGAGGGCGTGATGGGTGTACCAATTACCTATCTGGACAAGTATTGCCCGGAACAGTTTGAGATTCTCGGTCGAAGGGGCGATTTGGTTTGGGCTGAAACGGAGTGTGATTTCTACACTCCGCCATCTCCTGAAATGCAGCAGAAATATAAAGCGATGAACAAGACTTGGCGTGTTCAGAATACATACATACATATTGAGTGAGGACGGTATTCCTTTGATTACCTACGGGCGCATTTTTATTCGAGTAAAAAAGGATGTGGATAAGCTGTGATTACTACTCTGCATACCGAATGGACTGTGGCAGATATTTGCCAGGGCTTCGTTTACAACGAATATGAGGGCAAGGGGCTTTTCGGCCTGTCGGGTAAACTGGTGATCCAGCCGGAGTACCAGCGCAACTATATCTACGCCGACGGGAAAAAGGACGTGGCGGTGGTTCAATCTCTCCTGAGCGAGTATCCTCTGGGCCTGCTGTACTTTGTCAAAGCCGCAGAGGACAAATATGAGGTGCTGGACGGCCAGCAGAGGATCACCAGTTTCGGACGCTTCGTCACGGGCAAGTTTGCCATCCCCGGTGCCAATGGAGTGCCGCAGTATTTCAGCGGACTGGCGGAGGATTTGCGGGAGCGCATTTTGAACGCCAAGCTCACCATCTACGTCTGCGAAGGCGAGGAGAGCGAGATCAAGGCGTGGTTCAAGACCATCAACATTGCGGGCGTTCCCCTCAATGAGCAGGAGTTGAGCAACGCTATCCACTCTGGCCCCTTTGTTACCAAGGCAAAGGAGGAGTTCAGCAACAGTCAAAACGCCAATGTCCAGAAGTGGAGTGCCTATATCGCCGGGGACGTGCTGCGGCAGGATTTCCTGCGGACGGCACTCAAATGGGTCAGCCGGGGAGATATTGACGGCTACATGAGCCGTCACCGCTACGATGATAATATCAACGAGTTAAAGGCGTATTTCAACAGCGTAATCGACTGGATTTCCAGCATCTTTGAGGACACGGATAAAACGATGCGTGGCTTGGAGTGGGGCGAGCTTTACGAGAAGTACCACCGCCAAGCCTACGATTCCAAAGCGGTGTCGCAAAAGGTGCGTGAGTTGTTGGCGGATGAGGCTGTCTCAGACCGCAAAGGGATCTATGAGTATGTGCTGGGCGGTTGCCAGAATACCCGGCTGCTGAATATCCGTCTCTTTGATGATCGGACAAAAAAGCGGGTCTATCTTAAACAGACAGAACAGGCTAAGGCAAGCGGCGTATCAAACTGTCCACTCTGTGCTATGGCAGAAGGAGCGGATAAATGCCGTATCTGGAAACAGACGGAGATGGATGCCGACCACGTTTCCGCCTGGAGCCGGGGTGGGGCCACGGACGAGGCGAATTGCCAAATGCTCTGTAAGACGCATAACCGAGTTAAGGGAAATCGGTGACAGATATGCTCATTCCGTAGAACGAGTAGGCTGTCCAGAAGGCGTATGGGTTCAACGTGGTGACAACCGCTGAGACAAGCTATGTGGCGGAGCTAATGAGGATGTATCAGAAGTTGATATGAGATAATAAGCTTATTCTATTCTGTTGCTTTGAGATTGCAAAGTATGGAGTATTCTGCTATAATATAGGGAAGAATTGGGGGGAAGATGTGATGGAGGATATAATTGCATTTTTGAGAACCCTTTTTTCGTGTTTGGTTGAATTTCTGGAAACCCTTTCTCCCTTGGGAAATGCTTGTAGTATAATTGGCCTTTTCTTATCAATATGGCTAATGATTCAAACAGGAAAAATCAAGAAGAACGTGGACGATGCTCTTGAAAAGAACAATAAAGTCAATAACTACATAAATATGAGAGATAGTATATTGAAGGGACTACTGGAATGTGCAGATTACTTAGTTAATGAGCATACAGCTAATGAACGCCTACCCTATCTTCAAAAATTAGATGGCTGTTTAGCAGACTTAACTCTTTGTTACCCCAATATGACAACCAGCATGAAACAGGACATTGATGAAGTAAGAAGTTCCTGTAATGGTATAAATTTTAGTTTCATAAAAATAATCAAGCCACTTAACAATATTATTTCAATACTGAAAATGGAGGCAATTACACTATGATTGAAAAGGAATTTGTCGCGAAATTGATTTCAAAACTTACGGAACTTACAGTTCAAAAGAGAATTACTTGGGTGTCCCTTCCTAAGTATTTTGATGCAAATGACAATGAACCATTACGGAAGGCTGTTATTTCTGATAACCAGTATGCCTACACTCCAATCGAAGCCCAAAGGATATATTTGATAAATGAATATAAATCATATTGTACCGCTATAAATGGAGGAATTATTACCCTTTTCTGTAAGCAAAAAGGAAACGACTTGCGCCTTGCCATAGGCATACAAACTGATCCCAGTCACTATTTACAAAGCCCACCCTGCGACAGTGAAATTGAAGAAATGCTTAGAGAGTTACTTTTGCAACTTTCGGCAAACATTGATGATGGGGTAAAATTTATTAACGATATTTTGAATATGTAACATGAAATTATTAACAAAAGAGCAGATTGCAGCGCAGGCAAAGAGTAAAACTTGGAGTTCAGTAAAGAGTCTGTGCGTGAAATTTGGAACTGATTATGGAGTAAACCCGGATGTCCTCCTGTCAATTTTCACTATCGAAACATTTTATCGCCCATTGGTGATGCAAGTGGTCGAATATTGTGTGGTTTTACTTGGTTGTATGCGTTGCTTGTTGTTAAAAATACCAACGAAAAATCGCACAATAGGCAGTTGCCAGTTGGGACTTGCCACTATCCTAAACTTTTATGGCGGTAATCATTATCAACATTCGCAGAAAATTTTAATTTCTTCTTTTTCAGAAGTGCGTCAGATTTTTAGTGTTACTTCAAAAGAACGAGCGATTGAAATTTTAGCTTATAGGCTCCAACCTATTACACACAGAGCAATTTGCATATATCCAAACTTGCGAGAAAATCGTATTCGGTACATAGGCGAACAGTTTAATGGCCGATACTCATATGGTATGCTGTTAACCGAAGTATATCGCCAATTGGCATAGAGTAAAGGTAGCAAGACATAGTGCAACTATGCCTTGCTACCCTTTTTTGTATCAAATGTAAATTAGTTTGTTGCAGACTATTTCTTCCGCCCGATTGCGGATGTTGTTCATACGTTGAACCCACTCCATCTGATTGTCAGTTTTGAACTGTTCCGTGATACCCTCTTGCTCCGCTAACAGCTTGACCAACTGAAAAAACATGGCTTCTGCTTGGGCATCCACTTCGGACAGGTGCCTGTCCAACACACTTCTGAGAAGTAGAGCGATATAGGTGGGCTTCCGTTGTGTTTTCAGGTAGTGTCTCCGTCGTTGGCCCCAGATACCAACTGGAATGCTTTCAGGTGGGAGTAGATCGGGCAGGAAATAATCACCCTCCTGATGATAGGTGCCGCCCATTTGTTCAAAAAACGACTTTTCCATGATATAGTCCTCCGATATATCGAATTTCTCCGCAATTCAATCACACACGGCTGACTTTATAAAAGTTTTGGGAGGAACTTCCTTACGAAGTTCCTCCCAACGGCGAGAAATTATCTTGCCAGACGACGACAATTTGACGTATGTGGTGAAGCACTAAAAGTTCCACCACCTTTTCCACCACTGAATTGATTATGTATGACCATTTTTGAACAGTCAAAGGGTGGAGCACAAAAAATGAAACCCGCCGAAAGTCCTTGAAACACAAGGCCTTCGGTGGGTTTTTGTGTGGGCTGTGGTGCCCAAAAAGATGCGGCTTTCAAGTCCGCACCCAAAACCAAACCGCAACCCAGCGCAGCGGTTGCGGTTTGGAGAGGAGGAGCAGCAGAATGAGCGCGCTCTGACTTTTAAAAAAGTCGGAGCAAGCGATATGACGCTTGCTCCGACGTGGAGCAGGTGAAGGGAATCGAACCCTCGTGTTCAGCTTGGGAAGCTGACATTCT
>OFFF01001774.1_pt1 | contig 13112 bp, 10 predicted proteins | sample 1521301 | NCBI WGS metagenome assembly OFFF01 (sample SAMEA3504101, study PRJEB24116) | mouse gut metagenome | biome: mouse gut; feature: mouse-associated habitat; material: faeces | place: Denmark | collected 2011
TCCTTCGAATTTGTAGTAAATCTTATGCTCAAGACTTGCCCAGAAATCCATCGCTATTGTCCTGATCTGAATCTCAACCTTTGTATCCACAACACTGTCGGACAGGAAGATCGGCACGGACACAAGCATATGATAGCTTTTATATCCGCTTTCCTTCGGATTCTTGATATAATCCTTGATCGACAGCACTTTCAAATCGCTTTGATTTCCAATCATCTCAGCCAGCCGGTATATATCCGAGGTGAAAGAACAAATCAGACGGACACCTGCGATATCGTTGATATATTTTACCATATTTACAATGGAAGTCTCCCGGCCGTAACGCTTCAGCTTCTTAACGATGCTCTCCGGTGTTTTGATTCTTGTTTTAATATGCTCGATTGGGTTGTACTTATGTACATGCTGAAATTCATCGTTCAGAATCTCCAGCTTGGTCCCGACTTCCTTCAGGGCTGCATTATACAGGAAAATCACTGTTTTCCAACTGTCTACGTCCTCATAATTCCTGATTGCATCCTGCATCTGTTGTTCTCCCCTCAATTGATCACCTCCCTTGCTTTTGTATTTTATTTTCAGGGCTGCCGGAATACAGCCCGCCCCAGGGCCTGCTCAGTATGGCCCCACGTCTTATCATATCATGTACCCTCTATCTATTCAACCGTATTCTACGTATATTCAAAGTACATGCATATTTATGTATTTTGATCGTAAAAATGAACACCTGGAGCATCACAGATCCAGTCTCATGTCCCCGTAATGTATCCAGTTTTTCTTACGCATAAATTCTGAGATCATCCATGTCAGCAGCGCCGGAAGCAACGCCTGGATCACCAGGATCTTCACCAGAACCACCGTCGGCGGCTCGGTCTGGGTCATTACCTGCCATGTCATAATCTGTCCCACCAGTCCGGCCGTCCCCATACCCGATCCGGTTGCATTGTTTGTCATATGGAGCAGCATGGTTCCCACCGGGCCCAGGATTGCGCTGGATAGGATCGCAGGAAGCCAGATCAGGGGACGCCGCACGATATTCGGCACCTGCAGCATGGAGGTTCCGATTCCCTGGGCCAGCAGCCCGCCGAAACGGTTTTCCCGAAAGCTTGCCACCGCAAAGCCTACCATATTGCAGCAGCAGCCGATGGTGGCCGCGCCGGCTGCGAGTCCCGACAGGTTCAGGATGATTCCCAGAGCCGCGGAGCTGATCGGCAGTGTCAGGATCATCCCCATCAGGACGGAAACAACAATCCCCATGAGGAACGGCTGCTGCTCCGTCCCCCAATTGATCAGAGAGCCCAGCCATGCCATAAATTTTGAAATAGGCGGGCCTACAAATATTCCTACGACAGCCCCCACCCCAATACACCCCAGGGGGGTCAGGATGATGTCCAGCTTCGTCTTGCCGCTGATCAGGATGCCTACCTCAATCGCCACATAGGCGGCCACAAACGCCCCCAGCGGTTCCCCTGGTCCGGCGAATACCATGGTGCCATCCTGCATGATCTCTCCTGAGAGCAGCTTGCCCGCAAAGGCCCCCACCATTCCCACCGTAGCGGCTGATACTACAACGAGCTGGTCTGCCTGGAACTTCCTGGCGACTCCTACGCCGATTCCGGCCCCTGTCATAGACGCCGCCACCTTTCCTGTCAGATAGATCAGATTGCCCGCGTCCCCGCCTGCAAATGTACCGATCTGCTGTATGATCGTCCCGATGATCAAGGTAGCGAACAGGCCCTGCGCCATCCCGCTGAGGCCGTCTACAAAAATTCTGTCCAGCATGCTTTTCATATGAATCTTCCCCCTGTCTCTTGATTTTCAGATAATGATTGTAAAAAATATAGCACGATTCTTCTCTTTTGTCATTATAATTTCTGTCTTTTATTTTCCTGCGTCTGATGATATACTGTAACTGTTCCGTGGAGGACGCCTTAGATACTGCGCCGTTTGGGGCGATATACTTTTGATCAAAGGAGAAGATTCGATATGTTCCGTTTATGGGGAAAAGAGTGGAAGGATAACCGCATGGTCCGTGACACGGTGATCTGTGACGAGACGGATGATACACGCACGCATAAAATTTTCAACGCACTGGATGCCGTCTGCTATGAATTTGACTTAAGCAAGCCCATCTGGCTGGACGCCACGATCGCGGAGTTTAAGCGTCACAGCAAGGCCAGGTTTTATCAGGATAATTTCGTGGATTCCATTGATTTTGACTATCTGGAAATTCAGGTAATCGAAGAATAAACTGTGAAAAGAGGGCAGCCGTCTTCCCCGGACCGGCCGTCCCCTTTTTTGGTTCTATTCCTGTTTTTTTCTATTCATTCTATTCATTTCGGATCGCAGCCAGCGGGCTCAGCCGCATGGCGCGCAGCGCCGGAAAATACCCGGCCACCATTCCCACCAGCACGGCAAAGGCCATAGACCCGGCCACCAGCCATACCGGTATGTAGGAGATATCGCTGTCCATCCCCATGGCGCCGCCGTGTGCGGTAACCACGTTGATCCCGAAGGACAGCAGGAAGCTTAAAAGGTTGCCTGCCAGGCCGCCGATAAATCCGATAAATGCGGCTTCCAAAAGAAACATCTGCTTGATATTGCGCAGGCTGCAGCCCAGCACCTTGATAACTCCGATCTCCTTTGTCCTCTCGTAGATAGACATCATCATCGTATTGGCAATTCCGATAGCCGCTACGAACAGTGATACGGCGCCAATCCCGCCCAACACTGCCTCGATCATGGCAAACTCCTGCTGGGCGCTTTTCAGGTATTCCGCATTGGTGCTGACCCGGTAACCCATTTCCTGGATGGTCGCGGCCAGGTCTTCTACATTGTCTATATCGTCTGCCTGCACCATGGCGTTGGTGTATGCAAAAAACTTATAAGGCTTTCCCGTCTGCGTCTTGGGCTGTCCGGGAATGGCCCTTCCCCGGTATTCTTTCTGCAGGAAGGACTTTAAGGTCCAGATATCACAGTATACATTGTAGGAACCGTTGCTGTAGGTATCCAATCCCCCGTCCAGCATTCCGCTGGCATGCACCACGTACTTTTTGGGCGCTTTCACCGGCGTGTTATTACCTTCGGAGCCAAATCCCCCGGATTGGCTGCCTGACTGGGTATTGAAATATTCCTCCTGGCTCAGGATCAGAAACACGGGATCTTTCATAAAATCAATGTCCGGCAGTTCCTGGGTCTCCCAGTAGCCCTTGTTTGATCCTTTCTCGTAAAAATCCATGGGCACCATGTTGCCAATCACCAGCTCCAGGCTGGAGGAATTGCTCTCCGGCATACGGCTGCCTTCTACAAGATCCATATGCTGCCTTTCCAGTTCTTCAGGAGTCATCCCCACCAACTGGATATAGCCGTAATAATTTCCGCTCAGGATCACGGAGCTCATGGTGAGGGACGGCGTCACAGTTTTCACATGTTCCAGCCGTTCTATCTCCGCAATGGCGTCATCGGTGACATACTTTGTCGCCTCTCCCTCCTCCGAACCGTAGGAAAAATAGTACATACCGCCGCCTGCGTCCTGTCCGGTCACGGTAATGGCCGTCATACCTCCGGACTGTTCGATCTGCTTGTACATGGACTGCTGCAATCCAAGCCCGAGAGAGATCATGACCACGATAGAGGCAGTACCGATCACCACGCCCAGGATCGTCAGAAATGTCCTGAGCTTTCTTTTTTTGAGGTTACCGCTACTCATCCTCAGTAAATCGATCCACCTCATCCGCTAAATCCTCCTCTTCTGCCAATGCCCGTTTTTTCCTTTTTCTGCGGATCAGTACCACGGCAAGGATCACCACCAGCACGACTGCCGCCGCGATCACAGCGAAGATCACCGGAAAGCCTTTTGGTTCCTCCGGTATCTCTCCCATCATCTCCATGCCGCCCATATCCATCTCCATGGCAGCCGTAACCTGAAGTTCAAACTCTTCCTCGGCGGAAGACGTATTGCCGGATTCGTCTTCGTAAGTGACCACCATTTTGCATTTGACCCCGGGCATGATCTCGGATTCCCCGGTCAGCATCCCGTCGATGGTTCCTGTGGCGCCGGAATCCAGATTGCCTACAAATACCTCTTTAGCACTGATGCCGTCTCCCAGAAACTTGACCTTCACATTGTAAAGCTTCACCCGGCCGGTATTGTACAGGCTGCACATCAGGTTTGCCTCCTGGCCCACCTCAATGCTGGCGGGAGACAGTTCGATCTCGCTGAATTCAAACCTGGCCGCCTGATATATGGGAATCGCCAGGCTGGAGCTTCCCTCATACTGGGATGCGCTGCCGTCCTCGTACAGCATGGACATATTGATGCTGTAGGGCTTCTGCACCAGATCTGCCCTAGCGTTCAGGTCAATGGCAACGTCCCTCGTCTCCCCCGCCGGAATCCCGTCCAGGTATACGGAGCTTGCACCGGATGAAGGCAGAAACGCCGGAGCTTCCGCGGCTGCTTCCGTTCCTGCGGAAGGCGCCTGAAAATCAAACAGCATATTGGACACAGCGGTGGCTGTGGATGTATTTTTTACATGAACCACGAGACGGAAATTGCTTCCCGCATTCACGGCTCCCGGCTCTGTGTTGAATCCGGTCACAATGACACGGGGAACCCCTTTCCTCTCATCGGAGCCGCCTCCGCCCCCCACTGCCGAGATGTCACCGTTGTACACTCCGCCCTCTTCCATTCCGTCCGGCATATCCGGTTCTTCGGGCTGTCCTTCAGAAGGCTGGTCGCCTGACGCCTGGGGCGGGTTTATGATGATCGGGGGATACTGCGGATATCCCGGTTCCTGGGGCTCGTCTCCCTTTGTGCCCGCTGTCTTTACATAGACCGATTTCTCACATTCATATTCTTTTTTGCCGTCGTCATAGGAGATACGGAATATCAGTTTGTAAGATTTGGTCTCTACATCTTCCCGAACTGTCAGATTGGACCAAACCGCATCCACGGAAGCGCCTGACGAAATTTCCTTGAGCTCCTTTTCATAATTCATATCGTCAATCTCAAAGGGCCACTCCGAGGCATCGTTGATCACCGGGGTGATCCATACGTTTTTGGCGCTGGAAGCTCCTCCGTTCTTCACGCTGACCGTCAGCTTATCCACCTTCTGCCCTGCCTGATATTGGGGGGTCGCCTGTCCGCTGCCTACAGAGATGCGGATTGTGGACAAGGCATTTCCGGAATCCGGATCTGCTGCGTCCGCCTCGCCGGAAGCATCTGCCGGATCCTGCAGGTTTCCCGTATCGTCCGGCACCGTTGTTGCAGCCATAATCCCTGTCCCCGGGAAAGCAGCCGCCGCCCGTGTATGTGCCGTGCCGTATCCCGCCTGACTATGTATCGCCGGCACACAGGAGACGGCCAGCGACAGGCTCAGAAAAATCCCTGTCCATTGCGTCCATTTTTTCATGAATCCTGTTCCTCTCTTTCCTTTATCTTAATCTTAATCTTTTATATGACCTGCCGGGCATCCTCTTCAGACGCGGCATATGCCTTTTTCCGGTTGTCTTCAATCTTCACGATATTGCCGTCTATAATATGAAAGATCCGGTCGGCATAAGTTGCCAGATGGTTGTCATGGGTTACCATAACCAGCGTTTTTTTCTGTTCCCGCACCACCTGCTGCATCAAATGCATCACCTCTTCAGATGTGTGGGAGTCCAGATTGCCGGTCGGCTCGTCCGCAAAGATGATCTTGGGATCAACCACCAGCGCCCTGGCCACGCCGACACGCTGCTGCTGGCCGCCGGACATCTGGTTGGGCATATGCTTTTTGTGCTTTTTCAGATTTACCAGCTCCAGCATCTTATCCGCTTTTTTGAGCCGGCTGCCTCTCGCTTCTCCCCGGAAGCTTAAGGGCAGGGCCACATTTTCCAGGGCATTCATTGTTCCGATCAGATGAAACGACTGGAAAATGAATCCCACATTCTCCCTGCGGAATTTTACAAGGCCGTCTTCATTGAGTGTTTCCATGTGCTGTCCGCTGACAATGACCTCTCCCTTTGTCGGCTTCTCCAGCCCTGCCAGCATGTTGAGAAGTGTCGATTTTCCGGAGCCGGAGGTTCCCACAATCGCACAGAACTCCCCGGGATAGACTGCAAAGCTCACGCCGTTTAATGCGCGCACAACAGAATTGCCCACACGATATAATTTGTACAGGTTATTTACCTCGATTACCTTGTCCACTTTCCCCCTCCTTTCCTCTGCGTATTCCCGAAATCACAGACTACTCATCTATTATATAACGAAATACCTATTATCTCCACAAAATATTCTTAAGATTTCTTAAAGATTTTAATGACCGGCTGCTGCCGGCAATGTCTCCGCACTATAGGAAAAAGCCCCTCCGGCTATGTTTCATAAACCGGAGGAGCTTTTTTTATACGCGCCTCAACTGATCATTATAAATTATGCTTGATTTCCCTGGTATATGCTTTTTTGTTCCGCTTTCCGCTACCTCAATGCTTCATAATCCTCATCCGTATAATCCCTGGCCGTATCCCAGTTTGGAAATTCCAGAGCCGCATAATCCATCCCCACAGCCTCGCAGGCACGCTTCCACTCTTTCGTGGATTCATCTGCCAATGTTTGCAGGGCTGTCTCGTAATCCGGGATGCTCTGGGAGATGATCCCCTGGACGATGGCTCCCAGGCTGGGCTGGACATCCTTGATCTCCGCATAAAAATCGTTTGCCTTTTCATCCCGTTTCACGATGGTCGGCACTACCCGGGAGGTTTCCTCCGCAATGGTATAGTATTGCTTCATCACCTCGTTGGTCATATAAGCTTCATTGATGGAAGGGATCACAGACACAAAGATTCCGTCCTCCACGCAGCTGGATTGGTAGCCGTATTCCTCGCTGTACAGCGCCATCAGATACTCAGCGGCTTCCTTCGGATGCTTCGACTGCTTGTAGATCCCCATCCAGGGAGACAATTCCCCGCCCTGGACATAAGTGTCTGCCACCCCGTCCGGCACCGGGACAGACATAACTCCATAATTCAGGTCAGGATAGGTCTCGTCCCACTGTGCGATGCACCACATACCCTGACAGAGGAATGCGGCCTGTCCCTGGGCAAAGAGCTCTCTCGCTTCGGGCGCGCTGATATTGATCGTGTCCGGATGGATACTTCTGTCATCCACAAGCCCTCGGATCAGATCCAAAGCCAGTCTCATTTCCTCTGTGTCATAGGGAGCCGCTCCCTGATCCGCCAGAACTTTGGTGGTCGCGGCCACCTTACCTCCTGCGGCCGCAGCCAATGAACGCGCCAAGACATCCATACGGTTCATCTGCTTTCCGCCGTCGATCAGGCCATAGACATTGCCCTTCCCATTTTCCGTCACCTTTCTGCAGGCCTCCCGGAATTGAGAATAGGTGGATGGAATCTCCTTCACGCCTGCCGCGTCCAGCACGTCCTTGTTATAAAAAAACAGGCACTGGATCGTAGGCATAACCTCTGTAATGGTGTACCAGTCTTCACCGATGTGGGTCACGCCCTCTTCGAAGGACAGAGCATCGAACCGGTCTGCAAAATCCTCCCCGACAAATCCGTTTATAGGCTGATACCAGCCCTCCTTCACGGCGGTATTCAATGTCAGCCCCACCGGAATCGGAAAGAGATCGGGTCCTTCGCCGGATTTGATCATGGTTACAATGGTATTTTTAAACTGGTCTACCGTCAGCATGGTATACTCAATGTTGACGTCCGGGTGCTCCTCCATGTATTTCTTGTGAAATTCCTCCCGCTGGTTCGCGGAGCCGTCGCTCCAGTCTACGATCCGGAGAGTCACTTTTCCGTCGGCATCCGTTTCTTCCGAAGCATCCGCTCCGGCTTTCTCCTCCGTGCTTCCTGTCTCCGAACCGCCTATGGACGGCATCGCGCCGCATCCCGCGAGGGAAACAGCCGCCAGTGCCGCGGCAATGATCAGGGTTGCGATTTTCTTTTTCAGCATGTTATGTACCTTCCTTTCCAAAGAGGGGTCAGCTCTTCACCGCCCCGGCAATTCCTTCTACAAAGTGTTTCTGCATAAAAATAAACAGGATGACCACTGGAATAACCGCAATGGTACCGCCCACCGCGATTCCCGTCCAGTCCACGGTATTCTCTCCCTTAAACGCATACAGGCCTACGGCCAGAGTCCGGGATGTCGGATTGTTCAGCGTCAATACCAGCGGAAGCATAAATGCGTTCCATGCCCAGATGGTCTCCATGATCACCACCGTAGTCGCAACCGGCTTGCACAGAGGCATCATGACATGGAAAAATGTCTGGAAAAAGTTGCAGCCGTCGATCTTCGCTGCCTCCTCCAGCTCGTTGGGCACAGATTCGAAAAAGCTGGTAAACAGCAGCAGGAAGATCACGTGTGCGCCGCCCGCCTGAGACAGAATCAGCCCCGGCTTTGTGCCTACAAGCCCCATGCTTTTTACCACCTCGTAAGTGGGGATGATGGTGCTGACCAGAGGAATTGCAATACTCCCGAGGAATACCGCCATGCACATGTTCCTCCCCCGGAACTTGTACCGGCCCATCGCATAACCGGCCATCATGGTCATAACCAGAACGATGAGCACGGAAAACACGGTGACAATGATCGTATTGATAAAATAAGTTCCAAAATCTGCCTTGTTCCAGATGCGTATGACGTTCTCAATGGTAGGTGACTTCGGAATCAGCCCCAGCCTGTTTTCAAAAAATTCCGCCTGGCTCTTGAACGATGCGGAGATCATCCACAAGAAGGGATAAATCCAGACGAAGCCGATGCCCGCCAGTAAAAGGTGTGTGACCGTTGTCTTGACGGTCCGGATACTTTTTTCTTTACTCATAACCGCGTCCTCCTTTACACTATTTTGCTCAGCCGGCTTTTCACCGCATTGAGCCCCAGACCGATGACGATCACGGCCGCACCGAAGAAGAGGGCCGCCGCGCTGGCATAACCAAGTCTGGGCATCCCGATCTCACTGGAAAATGCGTTCCGATAAACGTAGGTAGCGATCACATCTGTCGCGTAATAGGGCCCGCCCTCGGTCATGGTCTTGATCATATCAAATACCTTCAGGGAATTGATGGCGCACAGAATCGCAATAATCCCTCCGGTGGGAGCGATCAGCGGCAGCACCACATGGAAAAAGGTCTGCCTCCGGTTCGCCCCGTCAATGGTGGCTGCCTCGTACACGTCCTTAGAGACGCCCTGCAGTCCTGCCAGCCAATAGATCATGTAAGTGCCGCAGTCCTTCCACAGGGAGATCACCACCAGGGTGGGAAGGGCATATTTCGCATTCCCCAGAAAATTCAGCGGTTCTTCCAGGATGTGAACTGCCGTCAGGGCATGGTTGACCGGCCCCTGAACCCCCAGAATAAAAATCATGATGATACCGACCACGGAAGCGGTGGTAATCACCGGGATAAAATACATTGTCCGATAGGCGGAACGCGCTCTCAGCCGCTCGTCGTTCAGCATATATGCCAGGAACAGGGAAACGGCCAGCTCCAGCGGAACAATCATCAGCATGTACTTGAAGCTGTTGACAAAGGCGTTCCAGAACAGTTCGTCCTTTAGCAGCTCCCGGTAGTTTGCCAGCCCCACAAACGCCGCGTCAGACGTCATCCCGGACCAGTCCAGAAGGGAATATTGGATGCTGCACAGGATCGGGTAGCCCTGGAACAGGATATAGAAGCCCACTGCCAGTGCCATAAACAGCCAGCACCATGCGTTCAGCTTAAGCTGCTCAATCCTTCGTTTTTTTCCCGCCGCGTTCCGTTCTTTTTTTCGATCGTTCATATCTTTCCCTCCATTTCATAAAGATATTTGCTGCGGACCGCATTCACCATGGGAAGGCCGGTATCATAATCCAGCTGGCGCGGCTCGTATTCCTCATTCTCCCGCTGCCTTGTAAATCCCTCGTTCTCCCAGGACGGTACAAAACCCTTATTCCAGGTCCGCAGTGACCACTGGTACCCCCGGTAGGGATCCCGGGTGTCGTTCATGTGACGGATCAGGAGTCCATGGTATTCCCGGATCGTGTCCAGGCAGGCCGGATCGTCGATCCGGTTTACCAGCTCCTCAGGATCATGCTGCAGATCATAAAATTCATCCTTATCCAGCAGATTCACCACCAGCTTGTACCTTTCAGAGGTCACCGCCCGCATGGGCTGCAGGCCTCCGAAGCCGTCATGGTCCACCTCGTACCTGGTGAATTCGGTAAATACAGCCTGGTTGACAGCCACCTCTGCATCATAGATCTGACGGAGCATGCTTTTGCCCTCCAACAGCTTCGGAATGGGAATCCCAAAATAATCCAGGATTGTGGGGACAAGGTCGATATGCGATGCGGGCGCATGAACCACCTTCCCCTTTTCCCCTCCCCGGATGATGAGCGGGATATTCGCCGCCTCCTTATATGCGGTGGGGCCTTTTGAAAATAATCGGTGTGCCCCTAACATATCCCCATGATCCGAGGTGAAGATCACCAGCGCCTCCGGCATGATATCCCGGATCAGGGACAGCACCCGCCCGATCTCATGATCCACGAAGGAATTGCAGCCCAGGAGCAGGGACAGGTATTCGGAGGGCTGGCTGACCTGCTGCCCCGGCGCGTCCAGAAGCTCCCCTGCCCAGAGCCGCTGCAGCAGAGGCTTATCCTCCAAATCATCCTGAAAAGATGCGGAACTTTCAAACCTGAAGCCCTTGTACATCTCATTGTAGGGAGCAGGACACAGGGACGGGGAGTGGGGCTCATCGTAGGAGACCGTCAGGAAAAAATCCTCGTCCCGGAACTGCTTTAGAAAGCGGACAGCCCGGTCTGTACAACGGTGCGCATATGTAAATTCCTCTGAAAACCCGGGGCGGAAACACTCCCCGGACCGCCTGGAACGAACCCGGTCCGACAGTTCCTCCAGATAGTTCTTCATGTCATACCAGTAGTCTGCATTCCATCCCTCCGGGCATTTTCCAAGGCCAAAATAATCGCCCCCGTCCAGATGCCATTTGCCGATGTAGCCGCACTGTATTCCATGATCCGTCAGCCGCTGGCCCACTGTCTTCACATTATCCCCGAAGGGTACTCCGTTGGCCACCGTCCCGTTGGAATGGGGGAACATGCCTGTGAAGATTGCGCTCCGGGCCGGTCCGCAGACAGGCTGGCAGGTGTACGCATTTTCATAGCGGATTCCCTCTTCTGCCAGGGAATCCAGGTTCGGGGTAATCATGTTTCTATTTCCATAACACCCCAGCATGTCTTTTCTTGTCGTGTCTGTCATCAAGAAGACAACTTGTTTTTTCAAGCAAACTCTCCTCCTTTTCTTTTTTATGCAGACCCCCGGGGCCCGTTGCGCGTGCGGGACTGTGGGCTTTGGGAGCCTGTGTTCAAAAGATTCCGGTCTCTTTTCTATATGTATCTTATAAAATATCCGGCAGGGATACTATTGCAAGAAGTGCTTTCAACATGGACAATCCTGCTTTTTATACCTGAACATCTGCTGTTCACACCCTGACCGGTGCCGGCAGCAGCGGATTCGGCTTGACATTTTTCGCAGCGGCCTTCAAAATAGAACTATCAATATCAGTTCGGAATCATAAGAAAGGAAAAGGATATGGTAAATATTTGCGGACACCTGCGGGACAGGAGACGGCTGGACGGATTTTACGACGAAAGCGTCCCATTGCTGGTCAATTGCTGCGGAAAGCAGATTTTTAAAAATCAGAATTATTTTCTTAAACGAGAGAAGGGGCGGCTGGATTATCAGATCATTTATATCTACAGGGGCGCAGGACATTTTTGCCTGAACGGGGAATGGACGGAGCTGGCGGCAGGAAACGTGGTCTTGTTCCGCCCCTCGGAGCCGCAGTTCTATTCCTACTACGCGGCAGATAAGCCGGAGGTCTATTGGATTCATTTTACCGGAAATGCATGCGAAGGGATATTAGATCGGTATTCCATTGAAAATTGCTACATCGGCGAGAGCTCCTCCGTCAGGCAATTGTTCCATCTGATCATCACGGAGCTTCAGTTGAAAAAGATACATTATGAAGATGTGGTTGCGGGAAATTTTTATATCTTACTGTCTATGATCCACCGATCCCTGTGCAATGCCCTGCGCCCCTCTGAAAATGATTTTTCTATCGACCGCCTGATCTGTGAGATCAACTCCAGGTATATGGAAAATTGGACTGTGGCCTCCATGGCAGATTTTTGTAAATTGAGCGAGAGCTACTTTTCCCATACATTCAAACAGAGGATGGGAGTCCCTCCCATGCAGTTCCTCAGCCGCCTGCGGATCGAGAAAGCGAAAGAATTTCTAACGGCCAATTCCATGTCCGTCTCCACGGTAGCGCGGCTGGTGGGGTATGACGACCCGCTCTACTTCAGCCGGGTCTTCCGAAAATCCACAGGGATCGCGCCCCACAAGTTCTACCACAGCATTGCCTGTGCCAACACACCGGAGTGGTTCTGGGAGAACGAGTAGGAGGCGCGTACAGCATCTTTTAATGGAAGAAATGATCCCCGATCTGGATTCCAAAGTTTCCGCATCCGAAGTACAGGCAATCCCCGATCGGGTTGCTTCCCGCCAGTGCGTCCGCTGCTGCCTGCATAGCCGTATCCGTATAGCCGCCGCTGGCAAGAATGGAATCCAGCCATCCGGTCATTGCCGGACCAAACTGTCCCGGCTGATAAATAACGCCCTCCATAGTATTAGGATATGCGCCGCTGGCAATTCGGTTCAGAACCACCGCTCCAACGGCAACCTGTCCTTCAAATGACTGATTTCCGGCCTCGCAGAAAATAATAGAAGCCAAAAGCTCTCTCTCTGAACCGTTTCCGGCAACAGACACCGTTCTGGCCGCCGCCTGTGCTGCCTGTGCTTCCCGCTCCGCCTGCTCAGCCTTTTGTCTTTCTTCAGCTTCCTTCTGCGCCCTTAACTCTTCCGCCTTTTCTTCCGCTTTTTTCAGAGTCTCCTTCACAGTTTCAGCCGGCTTTTCGTTTACCTCGGCCATCTTACCATCTGCCATTTCTTCAAAACCATCTGACAAAAGCAGTTCCATTGATAATACTGCGGTCCCTGGTAAAATTCCATCCTGTATATCCGCCGCATGACTGGTAAATCCTAATGTCATCGTA
>OFFF01001778.1_pt1 | contig 13096 bp, 10 predicted proteins | sample 1521301 | NCBI WGS metagenome assembly OFFF01 (sample SAMEA3504101, study PRJEB24116) | mouse gut metagenome | biome: mouse gut; feature: mouse-associated habitat; material: faeces | place: Denmark | collected 2011
CACTGCCGGCTGGGAAATCGCCAGATGCCCTGCAGCAGCCGTCAGGCTGCGGTATTTCGCTACATAATAGAAGACCTTGTAAGATTCCCAGTGTTTTATCATCCAAGTTTCCTTTCAAACTATCTATATATAATATCATCCCTTCCCGGACCATTGCTCACCATGGTTATGGGATAGCCGATTTGGCCCTCGATAAATTCGACATAGCTTTGGCAGTTCTTTGGCAGTTCTTCATATTTTTTGATTCCCCTGATATCGCATTTCCATCCGGGCAATTTTTTAAGAACCGGCTTCGCCTTTTCCAGTTTTGCGGTAACCGGAAAGTCCGTTGTCACTTCCCCGTCAATTTCGTATCCAACACAGACCGGAATCTCATCCAGATAACCGAGCACATCCAAAACAGTAAATGCCACATCGGTTGTCCCCTGCAGCCTGCACCCATATTTGGAAGCTACGCAGTCAAACCATCCCATCCGGCGCGGACGTCCTGTGGTTGCGCCGTATTCGCCTCCGTCACCGCCCCGGTTTCTCAGTTCCTCCGCTTCTTCGCCAAAAATCTCCGATACGAAGGCGCCTGCCCCCACCGCGGAAGAATATGCCTTGCATACAGTAATAATCTGTTTGATTTCATAGGGCGGAATTCCTGCTCCAATCGCACCATAAGCGGCCAAGGTGGATGAAGATGTCACCATAGGATAAATGCCGTGGTCCGGGTCCTTAAGCGTACCCAGCTGCCCTTCTAATAGGATAGTTTTATTTTCCCTTATCGCCTTATCCAGGAACGCGGATACATCCCCCACATAAGGCGCTATCATTTCCTTATATTCATGAAGGGAAGACAATAAATCCTCTTGGCTGATTAATGGCTTGTGGTATAAATGTTCCAAAACCACATTTTTCATTTCCACAATCTTTGCTGTTTTTTCCTTTAACACTCCCTCGTCAAACAGTTCGCTGACCTGAAAACCGATTTTCGCAAATTTATCCGAATAAAAAGGGGCAATCCCCGACTTGGTGGAGCCATAAGATTTCCCGGCCAGCCTTTCCTCCTCGTATTGGTCAAATAAAATATGGTAGGGCATCACCATCTGTGCCCTGTCCGATACAAGCAGCTTCGGCGCCGGTACCCCCCTGTCTGTCAGTGATTTTATTTCCTGGAACAACACCGGAATATTTAAAGCCACCCCATTGCCGATGACACTGGTGGTATGCCCATAAAATACGCCAGAGGGCAATGTATGGAGCGCGAATTTCCCGTAATCGTTTACAATCGTATGCCCTGCATTCGCCCCTCCTTGAAAACGGACGATAATATCTGCATTTTTTGCAAGCATATCCGTAATCTTTCCTTTTCCTTCATCGCCCCAGTTGGCCCCTACTACTGCTTTTACCATAATAAAATCCTCCTATTCCAGTTCCGCAAGTGCCCCCTCAGTACCCTTTTTTCTCGCAGAGAACTTCCTGTCTGCTTTGCAGCCATGAAATTCTCTGGGGTACTTCCTTGGCACTTGCTGTTTTCCGGTTCCGCATATATGCGAAAGTTTTTACCAGATGATTATACACAACATTTTATTATAAGTAAAATCAATATATTTTATGTATATCATAAGTAGTATTTATTTTACTGTTATATACGCAATCCTCCACTTCCTATTCCATAATTTCCATGATGCGTATGGCCCCTATTTCTTCCTGTCCTTTCTATCGTTCTCCAGTCCTTATAAATTCAATCAGCTTTTCCACATCATCGAAGTCATCATAATCCCCATTTATACCTCCCCGATGATATACTACCCCCTTTTTCTCATTTTCCGAGCACAGGCAGCAGGCAAGCCCGCATCTGGCAATTCCCAACTCCCTTTTCATTGTATCTTTTTATCCTCCTGTACAAAGGTTGCTTCATCTGCGTGGGAAGCAATGCGAACCGCCGCCGCCATTCCGCCATCGCCATAAGACGGTTTCCTCATAAATTCCTCCGATGCCTGGCTTAAACCTTCCTTCCCATCCAGGGCGCGGCAGATTTGACCCTCCCATCCATAGAGCCTTTCCATAGAAATGGATTCCAGCCCCAATATAGTCTCCTTCATATGCTCACAATAGCTTTCCTTGTGCTTTTCCAGCAGATAACCCATGAGTTCCAACCGCCTGCCCATACTTTTCATATTTGCCGAATCAGGCGTTGTACGGTAATCAATAAGCGGTTCTTTTGCAATCCCAATCTGTGCGCCCGGCACGGTTTCCAACATGCTTAAAAAGAAGTCCCAGTCCTCAAAACCGGAACGCATGGACTCATCATATCCTCCGCACCTCTCCCATATTTTCCGCCGTAAGATATGGGTGGCCGGGCAGCAATTGCGCACCAGGAAGGAATCTATAGAACCGCCGTCAGGCCGTACCACCCTATCCAATGCGCCAAACGTATGCAGCCAGGAAGACGCAGCCACCATGGATGCGTCTTTACGCAATAACGTACTTACCTGTTCGATATATGTGGGGGTTAGACGGTCATCCCCGTCCAGCACCAAAACCATTGTTGTTTTCGCACTGCGGATGCCGGTATTCCTCGCCGAAGATACGCCGCCATTTTGCTGGCGCAGCACCGTTACCGGAACGGATATCTTTTCATCCGCTTCTATATCCTTCAATATACCAATGGATTCTTCATCGGTAGAACCATCATCCACAATGATAATCCGTGCAGGCGGCATTGTCTGTCCGCACAGGGAGTCCACCGCCTCCCTGATCATCCGGCCTTGATTGAAACTGGTAATCACCGCTTCCACATCCTCAGCCATATAACATTTGTCGTAATTCATAGCAAGATACCTCCTTATTTATTGAATAAACTCCCGGAATCTCCCCTGCATCTGTCCGCAAAATCAGGCACGAAGAAATTCCGAGAACCTATTTGATTTTTATTTTATTGCATTATCCGGTAAACATTGCATCGGAAATACCATTACTGATATTGGCGTCCACCTCCACTGTATGTTCCCAGAGCATATGATCGCCCTTATTAAATATGGTAATATCCCCATCAGGGGTAATGACCAATTCGCTGATTCCAAGCCTGGCGGCAAAATCTGCCTCTGTAACAGGAACCATATCCTCACCGCCGTCCTCCTGCTGCCATTCATTCACCTCATCGGTAAGGGATTCGGCCGTATATCTACGGAAACGTTCATCCCATTCCTGTACCTTTAAGTATAATTCTTTCAGGACGGCCAATGATTTCTTTGCGTTTTTTCCATCTACCCTGTCCGTCTCCAAGAAAACTTTGCAAGGGCTTCCCAGCCAGTCAACATCTCCTTTCACCAGCCATTCCAGATGCCCCTTTTCATGGGATAATATTCCTGCCTTTAAATCCACAGAAGCAATCAATTCCAGAGAAGGGCGTAAATAATCTTTATAAACCTGCGCCCCGCTAATCCCTTCCTTGGTAAGCACCAGAAGTTCCGTTACCCTCCTAAGCACGCTTACTTCATAACAGTTCCGATACCTTCACTGTTACATGCATCCGGCCATTGAAAATCTCTTTCCCTTATTTTAACCAAATCTGCATGCTTTAGCAACCCCTGCTTTCCCTTTAAACAAACAGTCTCTGACTTACAAAGCGATTGGATGGTTTTGTACGGAAATTTTGGTGGCTTTTACCCGTTTTTCCTACTCCACCTGCACAATGTACAGATTTTCCTCCGATAAATCCACATCTTGCTCCGGATAAGATTTTATAAACAGCAGCGCATCCACCTGGGATGTATCAATAATCCGGTTCGTACTGATGACAGACCGGTAAATCCCTTTCTCCAAATCCTCCCATCCTGACTTTCCGCCGCCAAAAAGCCCTGTGAGATATGTGCCATCCTTTAAGCGCACGCCGCTTATCATCGGCGGCTCGTCATAGTCCTTTGCCATATAGGCATTCCCATCCTGATCCACTGCCGGCATCTCTATCTCTTCTGCTGCAAACTGATATGTCACTGCTATGGAAATCGGTGAAATTTCCGCATAGGTAACCGTAGCCCCGCTGTCTCCCAGTTCTTCCGAAAGCGTAAAGTTCTTCCTTTCATCCGATCCCTTCAACTCCACATCAAACTCCCAGACTCCCTCCAGATCCGGCACAAATGCAGCTTTTTCAACTGTACCCAAATTGCGGAAACACACATGCAACGTTTTCCCTATAAAATCCTCCCCATCTCCACTGGAAAGCAAATCCACCATAAATTCCATATTCCCGTTTTCATCCACAAACCGTTCTATTCTTGCCCCATCCGGGGTTTCTTCTACCTCAGAACCGTCCGCATAATAGGATTTCCCGTCTTCCCCCTGCTCTATCCCATTATAAAATCTCCCATTCCAGGAAACGCTTTTCCCGTTTATATCAATGGAAGTATATTCAAAGCCAGGCTCTTCCCCCTCATCCAGACTGTACCCTTCTACGCGGAAGGACAGATGGGCAAACTGTTTATCCACAATACTTTGCTGTGCCGTTACCGTCACATTTCCTACTGTGGCGCTGCCGCTTGCCGGCGCTGCAATTTCCTGCTCCTCCAAAAATACCTTCTCTTCCTCCGTTGCCTCAAATTGCCTTTCCAGCCCTTTGGTCCAACGCATATATGCTGCGCATACCGTTGTTCCCAATACAAGAACCGCCGCGGCCACCGCCACCCACATCGTTTTCCATTTTCTCTTTCCTGACCCCCTCGTTTTAGGGTTCTTCCCTTTTACCCCTTTCTTTATTGCGCTTTTTCTTCCGTTCTCTTCCCCTTTTATTCCTTCCCATTTTATTCCTTCCCATTTTTCCGTCTTCCGTCTTCTATTTTCCGCTTTCACCGTTCCCGTTTTCGCTACTGTCTTCCCCATCTTCATTCCCTCCTTGTCCTCTTCCCCTGCCTCTTTGCTTTCCGCCATTATCTTCTCAAAAGCTATATCCGCCTTCCGTTGTACAATATCCGGAATCCTGATATCTTGCTGCATCATATTAATTACATTTTTTTCTGTCATAGACGCCATACTCCTTTCCTGTGCCCATATGATAAATCTGTGCTATCTGTTTTCGCCCTCTGGACAGCCTTGTCCTCACCGTGCTTTCAGGTATATGCAAAATGGAACTGATATCCGCTGCAGGAAGGCCATTGACATAATATAAAATCATGACCAGACGGTACTTTTCATCCAACCCATTCATCATTTCCATCCATTCTACATTGTCATATTCCTCCAACTCCCCAAAGGACTCCCGTACTTCCTCCACAGGGTACTCCCTTTTCTTCTGCCTTAAAATATCATTGCACTTATTAATCAATATCCTCGTCATCCATGTCCTAAAATATTCCGCCGCCTTCAGCTGCCCTATCTTTTCCCAACATGCGAGGATTGTATCCGATATGGCATCCGCTGCGTCCTCATCGTTCCAAAGGATGGCATGTGCCGTCTTATACATATTCTGCATCTGCAGCTGCATCAGTTCCGCAAACGCATCCGCATCCCGTTTCTGTGCCCGTTTGACTAAAATCTTCACCTTTGTGCCCTTCTCCTTTCTCGTCCGGCAGGCTTTGATACCCCTCCTTGCCTTATTCTATACATTGGACGGAGGAAATACAAAAAATGTCTCAAAATATTTAAAATAAATGAATTGCACTATATAAAGGTTTCCAAAAAATAAAGCCTGCCCACCGGCAAGCCCTATTTCACCCCTAATGTATCATTTTATCTGCTAAAAGATGCTTCCTCTACTCCTTGCCATCCCAGCAATAAGTACACAGTTTACATCTGTCAATCCCCACCGACTCTATCATATCATCCAGCCTGTGATACCGCAGCGAAGTAAAATTCAGCTGCTCCCCAATCCGCTTCACCATCTCCTGGTATTCCTCCGTTTCCGGGTCCGAATATGCCTCCAGACGGGTAAACCTTCCTTCCCTTTCCAAGTCCTTCAAGATACGGCGGCCTATCAAATCCATTTCTGATGTGGAACGGGAAAAGTTCAAATACTTGCAGCCATACAACAGCGGCGGACAGGCCGGGCGGATATGCACTTCCTTCGCCCCGCTCTGATAAAGGAATTCTGTCGTTTCCCTCAGCTGAGTGCCCCGAACAATAGAATCATCGATTAAAAGCAGGCTCTTCCCCTGAATCAAATCATGCACCGGTATCAGCTTCATCTTAGCAATCAAGTTTCTTTTGCTCTGTACCGTAGGCATAAAAGAACGCGGCCAGGTAGGCGTATACTTAATAAAAGGCCTGGAAAAAGGAATCCCCGACTCATTGGAATAACCGATCGCATGTGCCGTTCCCGAATCCGGAATCCCTGCCACAATATCGGGCTCCACATTGTCCCTCTTTGCCAGAAGGGCACCGCACCGATAACGCATCTCCTCCACGCTAATCCCCTCATAAGAGGAAGAAGGATACCCATAGTAAACCCAAAGGAAAGTACATATCTTCATATCCGTTCCCGGCGCCGCCAGCGTGTGTACCCCCTCTGGCGTCACAATCACCACTTCCCCCGGCCCCAGTTCCTTTTCCTCCACATAGCCCAGATTCAAATAAGCGAAGCTCTCAAAAGAAATACAGTACGCATCCTCCTTTTTCCCGATAGAAACCGGCGTCCTCCCCATCTTGTCCCTGGCCGCATAAATCCCCTTCGGCGTCATCACCAGAATCGTCATGGAACCCTCTACTAATTCCTGTGCATACGAAATGCCCTCCACCAGGTTTTCCTTCTGATTGATCATAGATGCCACCAGTTCTGTAGCGTTGATATCCCCTCCGCTCATTTCCAGGAAATGGGCATTCCCCGATTTGAATATCTTCTCCACAATCTTATCCGTATTATTGATCTTCCCCACCGTCTCTATGGCATAAGTGCCATGATGGGAACGCACAATAAGGGGCTGGGGCTCATAGTCCGAAATACACCCAATCCCCATATACCCTTCCATCTCATTCACATCCTTATCGAATTTCGTCCGGAATGGCGCATTCTCAATATTATGTATGGAGCGGTCGAAGCCCTTCTCCCCATACACCGCCATGCCGGCCCTCCTTGTTCCTAAATGGGAATGATAATCCGTTCCAAAAAATAAATCAAATACACAATCATTCTTAGAAGCCACACCAAAAAAACCACCCATAACTACTGCTTTCTCCTTTCCAATAGCAAACCAATATCATCGCGAAACTTTTGCGCTGCGGGAATATTCCCACCGCTTATCTCCTATCCGCCATCCCCCTAATCTCCTGCGCATACTGGGGATAATTCTCCTCCAATGCCTTTATCTCCGCCTGCGCCCGTTCTATAATCATTTCCCTGTTATAGTCCATCCTCTTGCGAAGAGACTGCCTGCGTATAATGAGCCCATGTCGGATTTCCACCATTTCCTTGCCGTCCAGAAGCGCTGCCGTCTGATGCAGCCAGATCGCAGGGTCCTTTACCTGATAGCATTTTAATATACCAAGAAACTCCTGCTGGCTCTCATCCAGTTCCAGTTCCGCTTCCCGGTAACGCCTTCTTTCCTCTTTTTCTACCTGGAATTTCTCCCACCAGCTGGCAAACTCCTTAGCGGAAGAAACATGATATTTCATATATAAATAGTCCATCAGGTTCGTATTGTTTACGTACCGGATTTTCACCCTGTTTTGCAGCATAATAATCCGGTTAATCCCGTTTTCCACCCGCTTAAGCTCTTTTACCGACTCCGTATACTTAAAATAAAGCATAATTATGGCAAATGCAGCCAACCCGGTAGTCAGCAGAAACCCTAACTGGGTATCCATCTCCAGCACATAGCGCAGCGTGAAAAGTACTACAAAACAAACGATTAATGCCACCGAACAGACAATCGCCATCCCTTTCGCATCGGCAATCGTCCTCTTTAAATCATCCTTGCGGTAATGATACGCATGCTTTTCCCCATCCAGACGGGATAAATCCTTTCGAATCAGCACCTGGTATTCCTCCGCTTCCCGCAGTTTGCGGCAGCCCTCCGCCGCATCTTCCTCCATACGCTCCATCTGGTGGTACTTCTCGTCGCTCATACGGTTTTTCTTTTCCAGATATACGCCCCTGCGGTTCTCCAGTTCCTGGATTTTCTGCGCACTGGCATTGAGTTCCTCCCGTTCCAACTCTGGCAAAGCCTCTATTTCCTCGATATCCTTCAGATAAGAAGTGACTTTCCCGTACTCAAAATTAAGTCTTTCCAATTCCTCGGAAGCTTCCTGTATCTGTTCCAGACAGCTTTGTACATATTCCCTCCGCTGCTCCCTGTCATGGATATTGAGTTCCTTTTTATCAAAATCAATCTTTTTCCAGTCCTCTTCGTCATACTCCGTTTCCTCCGGCATCTCATCATAATCCGGACGGAAAAATTTCTTCCACAACTTCCACTTTTTAAATAACTTCATATATAATAACCACACCTTTCCGCCATCTGCCGGTATTGTTCTTTCAAATCATCCGTAATCCGTTCCACCTCTTCATAATAAGAAACTGAATTATCCTCCTCTTTACACACTTTCAAGGTAAACAGCATCCTGCTTTCTTCCGTTCCCTCAAACTCCCCGGCCGCATCTTCCATCCGCTTCTCCACCGTAAACGTCTGCTCATAACCCCGGGGCTGCAGCGCAATAAAATTCACGTATTCCCTTTCTTCCATAAACATCCTGTTCGCTGCCAGAAAACTGATATAGGACTCCTCCCTTTTCCCCCATTCGTAAGCCTGACGGAAACTGTCCGCCGCATCCCTGAACCGGTAAAGCCCCGCATAGGCTGCCCCTCTGTTATGCAATGCCCTTCCCCGCAATGCCCGTTCCCCATCGGGAAGTTCCGCTAACACGCTGTCATAACATTTTATGGCGGACATATACTTCCTGTTTTCCGTTAAATAGTCCGCTTTCACCATCCGCTTTTCGTGTATGCTTAAATCCGCTTCCTTCTCCAGTTCTCTCTTGGCCTTTTCGATTTCTTCTCTGCTTCCATAGCCTATATCATCCAGAATCTTCCCTGCAAAGCCCGCTGCACCGCACCCTGCCTTCATCATCTCCCGCAGGCCGGCCGCCAATTCTATTTGCCCGCACTCCGTTTCCAGCCACTCTGCCAGCCCTTCATCCACAATTTCCTTTCCGATAAGAAAGGCATTCTGCATCAGGCAATAACACAATTCTTCCGCCGAATACACATTCACATACAGCCTCTCCAAAAAATAAGGCTTATCCGCATATTTCCCTACACAAAGCAATACTCTGCCCAACGCTTTCTCCTTTCTGCTGCCGCCTATATCTCAAACACCTTATTCCATTCCCCCCCGGATGCCGGGAAGAGTTCCCCAAACCCCATATCCTTTACCATAAGGCGAAGCTGCTGCTCCGAAATCATCTCAGCCGTTACTCTAAGCCTGGTGGTCCAGCCAGGGCGTGCTTTCAGCCCTTCCAAAATCATATTCACTTCCTTTGGCACCTTTTGGTCCAATGGCGTAAACAGAAAAGATATCCCATCCCCGTCTTCCAGGATGAGGTCGAATTCCTTTTTCGTTTCAAACCAATTGGTTCCCGCATCCATTATGGCAAAATAGGATTCCTTCCCTTTCCGCAGCACATGCATGCCCACATTGGCTTTCAGCTTGTCCAATCCAAGAAAGACATATTCCTTCTTCTCTTCCAATCCTATTTTTTCCCTGATTCCATAGCAGGCCCCTTTGCTGTAAAGATTATTTCCCTGAAATACTCTCCTCCCCCTGCACAGATAACGCAAGGAACGGGATGCCCATCCGTCTTTGTAACCATCCCCAATCAAATATACACAAGAAACTTCCTTTCCGCCACATTTTTTTTCTGCAATCCCCAGAAAAATTTCATCCAGCCGCTTTTTTTCCGCCTCGTTCCAGGCTCCCCTTCCCATATCTTTGGCTTTTTCCGTTCCGGCTCCTGTATCCGTTCCATCCATCCCTGCGGCATTCCGTATCATCTCCCCGTACTCATCGATGGAAATCATCGCCACCATAGGTATCGCCCTTTTATTTACTTCAAACCCATAGACCTTCAGCCGCTCATTATCATAATCGCACAGCAGCACTTCATGGCTCCACAGTTCCTCCGGCTGGTGCAGCATATAATGATAATAGCTTTCCACATGGCTCTGGAAAAAAATCCTGTCTGTCTTCAAATTCAGGTTAACGGCTATCCGCGCAAGCACCTCCACCATTCTCCCATCCAGACAGTCCACGGTAAGCATCATCCCATCCAGCCATTCCACCGGGGCAATCAGGTTCATCAACGACAGGCTTCTTTTGATAAAAAGTGCCAGCAGCGCCACTGGGTCAAAGCTTTCGCCCCCTACATCCACCGGCTCTGTGCCCCTGGCCAGACTTACCAGCTTTTCCACGGGAAAGCCCCCGCCCTCTTTCGCACACTTTACTGCTTCTTTCCCAAACAGCCATTGATTCGTCTCCTTTTTCCGGCAAAGGACCATAGGAATGCTATACTGTTTCGTGCCGGCCACCACTGCCAGCGTCTCTATCTCTTCTTTATCCGAAAAGCAATAACTAATCTGGGCGTATTCATCGTTCATATCATATCCGACTACAATCCCGCCCTTTTTCCTTTTCCTCATTCCATCTTTTTTTTCCAGCAGCATCTCTCACACCTCAATCCTTCAAAAGCCGGAATACCTTAGAACCCATATATTCCTTCTTATAATAACTCCCCAAAAGCCAGTCCAACGTATCATAATCATGGAGTGCCCCTGCCGCTGCAATATCATTAATCAGCTCAAAACGGTTTTCTTCCCTCCCATACAGAACCTCCCCCCGGCTCACAGAAGCGCTCTGGGTAAACTGTTTTTCCTCATCCAGTTCTTCTGTAATATAATACTGAAGTTTTTCCCCGAAAAAGAGAATAAAAGCTTTCACATAAATACCGCCGTACATATCCCGCATTTCTTCCTGCCGGTAATCATCTTCCGTATATTTGCCGCGCTCAATCATATAGTGGATGACCACCCGGCTGCCCGGTTTCGTCCTATATTCTATAATGGTTTTATCCGCAAGCGTTTCTACTGCCGGAATTTTCCCCCCATATTCCTTAAAAAAGGCAAAATAAATGCCATCCTCCAGCAAATCTGTCAGGAAAAGCCCCGCAGCCCGCTCCGCCTTTGGTGTCATTTCCTCTTTATGCTCCGAAAAATATTTTAAAAAAGCCAGTTTGCATACTCTGTGCAGCCTTTCCCCCCTTTCATATACGCGCGCCGCATCCATAAACAGGAAAACATCCATGGGTTTTTCCTTTATAAAATAATCATATGCACACTGCGTCAGGAAAGCAGTCTCCACCTCCGGCTTTGCCCCTCCCGATACATAGGTTTTGAAAATTTCGGTACGTTCCCCTATATAGGCGCCGGAAAACATCGTCTGCACCAAAATACGCTCACATATTTCATAGGTTTCCACTTCAAAGGAAACGGCTGCTTTCCATATTTCTTCCAGCTGCCAAAGCATGCCCCGGTAGAAATGCACCAGATAAATAATGAGGTTGCTGTCATACTTGCCTTTATGAAAAGCATAATATACCATGTGGGTCATATATTTATTTTCCATAAACCCATCCCTCGATAAAAGCCGGCTGCACATGCGCATAACCGTTTTGACATCTACTCCGGAAACGCCGAAACGTTTTACCCATTGAAAGGCCTTATCGTGCATTCCCCTGATTACCATAAAACGTATGGCCTCGCCCCGCTCCCTGTAGGTCATCCCCTCCGGCTCCAGCCTTTTGAGATAATCTTCCAATTCCGCCAAATCATCCTGTTCATAATAATAATGGATTAATTTCAGGATAACCTCGTTCCTCCTCCTTCTGTCCATAGAGGGAGAAAATGCAATGCGGCGGAATTTATCCACATTTGCATAAGTAATTTCCAAAAAGGATTTATTGCTTTCACATAAATAAATATCCAACCCCGCATGTTCCGTCACATAAGGCATGGCCATCTGCAAAAGCTTTTCCGGCCTCATCATCCGTTCCAGCCTGTATACTATGCTGGCGCTATACCGGTTTCCCTCCCCGTCCTCCAGGAACATCTTATACTCATCCCCATACAACGGAACAGCCCCCTGCCCATCGCTCATAGGATATTTGTATTCCTGGCCGCCAAAAGCATATTCCACCACCACATGGCGCATCTTCTTATTGTCCGTATACACCATATGGGTAAACAGCAGCGTCACAAGTATGCCTGCCCTTTCTTCGTTCAGCAGTTCCGGGGTGATAATATGGCGGTATAAATAAGCCAGATCTTTATTTATCCTGCCCTTTGACAGCTGCCTTACCACAAACTCCTCCATCTGGCTGCAAAATTTGATATAGTATTCCGGGGCTTCCGTTCTTTTTCTGTAAATATAAGCATAAAGAAATGCTGTTTTCCGATAATCCATCCCACTCTGATATGCAAAATACATCAATACCGCTTTCGGGATTTCTCCCATGTAGCCCTCCGGCAGAGCCATCATGTAATATTCATACAATTTCGTAATGCGAAGTTCCTGCTCCACCCCTAAACTGTACCAAGGAAAATAAACGCTGTCCGTCTTATTCCCTTTTATCAAAAGGGCGCAAATCGCCTGCAGCGTTTCGTCATCGGGAAATTCCTCATAATAATCTTTCAAAATAAAGAAAATCCTCTCCGAATACCCCTTCATCTTCTGCGCATGATATCGTACCTGGGCAAAAAGGTCCTGGGAAATCAACTTCCTCCTGGCTGCAAAATTCAGAACCTGCGTCTCAAACCTGCCTATCCCCATCAATAGGGTAGGGTTGATTTCCAGCAAATGCCAGGCTTCCATATATAAAATAGGGCTGGAACAGCCTTTCATAAACTGTTCCTCTAAAAGTTCCCACCGCCTGGCCGGGCTGTTTACATATTCCTCCCGCAAATACAGCATCAGCCACGCTATCCGCCAGTTATCCCTGTTAGCATTATATATCTGGCCTATCCTTTCCGAAACCCCTTCCACATAGTCTTCATCTTCATTATAAAGGGTAGTCAGGTACAAATAATAGCACCATACCTCAGGCTTGTATTCCCCCTCGTCGATAGCCGTTT
>OFFF01001787.1_pt1 | contig 13071 bp, 9 predicted proteins | sample 1521301 | NCBI WGS metagenome assembly OFFF01 (sample SAMEA3504101, study PRJEB24116) | mouse gut metagenome | biome: mouse gut; feature: mouse-associated habitat; material: faeces | place: Denmark | collected 2011
ACTCATATGATTATCTGAGGAAGCATAATATAAGATTGGATAAGAGGGCATAGTTTAGGCCTCATCTGGCATCAGGGTAGCCATAAACATGCAAATTTTAACTTTGTTTTTGATATCAATTTATAGTACTGCATGCAGCCAATCTGTTCCAAGGCATCCTGTACAGTCCTCGCCCGAGAAATAGAACTTGAAAATACCATGGAATCTGGTATAATAGAAACAGTAAAGGGGGTATAAATATGCTAAATCAAAATGATTTACAAGCAATCAGAGCGATAATGCAAGAAGAAATTGCGGAATCTGAAAAACGGATAAACGATAGAATAGACACAAGAATAGCAGAAACCGAAAAACAAATAAACGATAAAATAGATACAAGAATAGCAGAAACCGAAAAACGGATAAACGATAAAATAGATACAAGAATAGCAGAAACCGAAAAACGGATAAACGATAAAATAGATACAAAAATAGCAGAATCTGAAAATCTGCTTTTAGAAGAAATGGACAGAGTACAGATGTTTCTTGAAAGTAAAATCAATACCGTGAAAGGGAACTTGGAAGAATTAAGACAGTATTATAAAATCACCAAACTTGAAAATGATAATACAGCAATCCTGCTAAAGATGATTGAAGAATTATCAAGAAGAATTGAAGAATTAGAAAAGAAATCGGCATGAGGAGCATCTTGTAGACGGGCAGTCATAGTGTGAAAGCCCTGAAATTCCACAATAGTCCCAGGGCATACTCCGGCAGGGCGAATGAGGAGCTAACGGCGGAAAAAATCATCATCGCTCATACGCGTATCCCTCCCATGTAATGAGCATACCATTTCCCATTCGTCCCGTTCCGATTTCCCCATTGACAAAAAGACATTTCTATATTATCCTAAATCCATGGACGCCATATAATCGGCAAGTCCAAAGTCTGTATTTCAAGTTTTTCTAAGGTTTAATAGCGTTTCTGCTGTTTTTCACTGGAAAGCAGATAGTTGTAGCAAAAATGGAAAAAGGCAGAAGCGGCAGCACCCAGGTGGCTCCTGCCTGACAGAACCGAACGCCATGGAGACAAACATCTGGAAGAAGCATCTATGGAGAGCGAAAAGGAGGGAGTGCCATGGGAGCGGAAGTTTTTTATGGAGTATAAAGAAGAGAAATCCAGCTGTGCGGTTGCGTCCATGACAGACATGATAGCAGCGTCCTGGTTCGGCGATATTATCATATCAGAAATAAAGGAGCATATTTTAAGGGGTTGCAGATTTCAACCGCACAAGTAGAAAAATTCGAAATGCAGCATAAATGATGCTACCGTCTTTCTGCGGCTCATATATATAAGGAAGCAGGGCGTATCGTTCTGCCAATATGCCCAAAAAGAAGCAGAGACTGTCCTGAACAGGCAGAATTACCCAAAACAGATAGAAAGAGGTCGAAAATATGTGCGGAATAGTAGGATTTACCGGAGACAGACAGGCTGCCCCAATCCTTTTGGACGGATTGTCCAAACTGGAATATCGGGGATACGATTCAGCAGGCCTGGCAGTCCGCCGCGGAGCGGATGACGTAGAAATCGTGAAGGCCAAGGGGCGGCTGCGCGCCCTGGCGGAGAAGACCAACAACGGCACTGCCCTGACAGGGGACTGCGGCGTAGGCCATACCCGCTGGGCCACCCACGGCGAGCCCAACGAGGCCAATGCCCATCCCCATTACAGCGATGACTACAATATAGTAGGTGTGCACAACGGCATCATCGAGAATTATCAGGAACTGAAGGATAAGCTCCTGCGCAAGGGCTACTCCTTCTACTCCGGCACGGATACCGAGGTGGCGGTGAAGCTTGTGGACTATTACTATAGGAAGTACGAACACACGCCGGTGGACGCGATCAACCATGCCATGGTGCGCATCCGGGGCTCCTATGCGCTGGCTCTGATGTTCCGGGATTACCCGGAGGAGATTTACGCCGCCCGCAAGGACAGCCCTATGATCATCGGCGCCGCCGACGGCGAATCCTTCCTGGCATCGGACGTGCCGGCGATTTTGAATTACACCCGCCAGGTGTATTACATCGGCAATCTGGAGCTTGTCCGCCTGCGGAAAGGAGCCGTCACATTCTATAACCTGGACGGAGACGAAATCGAGAAGGAGCCGGAGGAGATTACCTGGAATGCCGAAGCGGCGGAGAGAGCCGGCTTTGAACACTTTATGATGAAGGAAATACATGAGCAGCCCCGCGCAGTCAGGGACACCTTGAATTCCGTGATTCGGGACGGGGAAATCCGGCTGGCGGAAATAGGGCTGACAGAGCAGCAAATCGCGGGAATCAGCCAGATTCACATCGTGGCCTGCGGCTCCGCGTACCATGTGGGGGTTTGCGCAGAATACGTGTTGGAGGATCTGGCACGGATCCCGGTTCGGGTGGATTTGGCGTCGGAATTCCGCTACCGGCGGCCGATTCTGTCGGAAGACGAACTTGTAATCATCGTCAGCCAGTCTGGGGAGACGGCGGACAGCCTGGCAGCCCTGCGGGAGGCGAAAGGGCAGGGAGCGAAGACGCTGGCGATTGTGAATGTGGTGGGCTCCACCATTGCCCGGGAAGCGGATCATGTGTTCTATACCCTGGCCGGCCCCGAAATCGCAGTGGCCACCACTAAGGCGTACAGCACCCAGCTGATTGCGTCCTACATACTGGCGATTCAGTTCGGCAGAGTGCGCGGTGTGCTGGACGGGGAAAGGTATGCCGGGCTGATTGCGGAGCTCCTGACCCTCCCGGACAAGATTGAAAGGCTGTTGGAGGACAAAGAGCGCATCCAGTGGTTTGCGTCAAAACAGGCGAATGCCAGGGACGTGTTCTTCATCGGCAGGGGCGTCGATTATGCCATCAGCCTGGAGGGGAGCCTGAAGATGAAGGAGATCAGCTACATCCACTCGGAGAGTTACGCGGCGGGCGAGCTGAAGCACGGCACCATCAGCCTGATTGAGGACGGCACGCTTGTAATCGGCGTTCTGACCCAGCAGGAGCTGTATGAAAAGACCCTCAGCAACATGCTGGAGTGCAAGAGCCGCGGAGCCTACCTGATGGCGCTGACCACATACGGCAATTATAATATAGAAGACAGCGCGGACTTCGTCTGCTACATCCCCCGGACGGACGTGCATTTTTCCGCCAGCCTGGCTGTGGTTCCCCTCCAGCTGCTGGGCTACTATGTCAGCGTGGCGAAAGGGCTGGACGTGGATAAGCCGCGCAATCTGGCGAAAAGCGTTACGGTAGAGTGAATCAAAAAGAGGGTACATTCCCCGCAGCTTGCTGCGCAACAAACTAAGCGAAGCCGGGGTAGTTTATTCGATAGGGCGGCAGCGTCCTGTCGGAACTGTTACACGATGAGAAAGGTGGCCATGGAGATGCGGAGCAATCTGACGACGTTATGTTATATCGAAAAAGACGACAGCTACCTGATGCTGCATCGGGTGAAAAAGGAAGCGGACATCAACAAGGACAAATGGATCGGCGTGGGAGGCCATTTCGAGGCAGGGGAGTCGCCGGAGGAGTGCCTGCTGCGGGAAGTGCGGGAGGAGACGGGGCTTACGCTGACTTCCTGGAAGCTGCGGGGCGTCATCACCTTCGGCACGGACACCTGCGACACAGAGTACATGTTCCTCTATACGGCGGACGGCTATACCGGAACGTTGGCGGAGTGCAACGAGGGCACGCTGGAATGGGTGGAGAAATCCGCGGTCTACAATCTGTCCATCTGGGAGGGCGACGATATTTTCTTCCGTCTTCTGGAGGAAGGGGCGGAGTTCTTCTCCCTGAAGCTGACCTATCAGGGGGACCGTCTGACGGAAGCCGTCTTGAACGGCCGAAATGTGAAATAAAGACAAAAGCGCCTTTGAAAAGAGGAGCTGCTTTCCCTGATCGGCTTCGTGCAGCCCCGATGCAGCAGCCTGGTGTTCGGCAGGGGATATGTGGTCATTTGCTATATCGATGGGGAGGACTGGGAAGGGCGTGTTGTTTCCCAAAAGGCTGCCTGCCGGAGAAATCTATCCTGCGATTCGGGATTGTTCATAAAATATTGATGAAATATTCATATCTTCCGGTCGCTTAGTGTTGAATCTGTTGGACAAATCTGGTACAATAGCAGATGAGATTTTGACAGACAGTCATAGAAAGGTATGGAGAACCGTGAAGATAATTGAAAAGATATTTGGCACGCACAGTCAAAGGGAGCTGAAGCGAATCGCGCCGCTGGTGGCGAAAATCGAGGAGCTGCGGCCCCAGATGCAGGCTCTGTCCGACGAGGAGCTCAGGGGGAAGACCGCAGAGTTCCGCAAGAGGCTGGCGGAAGGGGCTACCCTGGACGATCTGTTGGTGGAGGCTTACGCCACGGTGCGGGAGGCCACTGCAAGGGTGCTGAAGACAGAACATTACCGGGTGCAGCTGATTGGCGGCATCATCATGCATCAGGGACGCATCGCCGAACTGCGCACCGGTGAAGGAAAGACCCAGACCTTCCTTCTGCCGGCTTATCTGAACGCGCTGGAGGGCAAGGGCGTCCATGTGGTGACGGTCAACGACTATCTGGTGAAGCGTGACGCGGAGTGGATGGGGCAGGTGCACGAATTCCTGGGGCTTTCCGTGGGCATGATTCTCAATGGGATGACCTCCGAGGAGCGGCAGAAGGCCTACCGCTGCGATATCACTTATGTGACGAACAATGAGCTGGGTTTCGATTATCTGCGCGACAACAGAGTAGTCTACAAGGAGCAGCTGGTGCTGAGAGGGCTTCACTTCTGTATCATCGACGAGGTGGACTCCGTGCTCATCGATGAGGCCAGGACGCCCCTGATACTGTCCGGAGACAGCGGCAAGTCCACCGCGCTCTATGAGATGTGCGATTTGCTGGCCCGTCGGATGCAGAGGGGCGCGGACGTGCAGGAGCTGACCAAGATGGACGCCATCATGGGCGTGGTGCAGGAGGAGACAGGGGACTTCATCGTCAATGAGAAGGACAAAGTCATCAACCTCACCGAGGCCGGCGTGAAGAAGGTGGAGGATTTCTTCCACATACAGAACTTTGCGGACGCGGAGAACCTGGAGATCCAGCACAATATCGTTCTGGCCCTGCGGGCCCACAATCTGATGTTCCGTGACCAGGACTATGTGGTGAAGGAGGATCAGGTGCTGATTGTGGATCAGTTCACCGGGCGCATCATGCCGGGCCGCCGCTATTCGGACGGGCTCCATCAGGCCATAGAGGCCAAGGAGCATGTAAAGGTAAAACGTGAGAGCAAGACCATGGCTACGATCACTTTCCAGAATTTCTTCAACCTGTTCGAGAGAAAGTGCGGCGCTACCGGTACCGCTCTCACAGAGGAGAAGGAGTTCCGGGAGATTTACGGCATGGACGTGGTGGAAGTGCCCACCAATGTGCCGGTGGTCCGTAAGGATCTCCAGGATGCCGTATACAAGACAAAGGCCGAGAAGCTCAAAGCCATCGTGGACGCGGTGGAGGAGGCCCATGCAAAAGGCCAGCCGGTGCTGGTGGGCACCATCACCATCGAGGCCAGCGAAGAGCTGAGCAAGCTGCTGAGCAAGCGGGGCATCCAGCATAAAGTGCTGAACGCCAAGTTCCATGAGATGGAGGCGGAGATAGTGGCGGACGCCGGCATCCACGGCGCAGTCACCATCGCCACCAACATGGCCGGCCGTGGTACGGACATTAAGCTGGACGAGGAAGCCAGGGCGGCAGGGGGACTGAAGATCATCGGTACAGAGCGCCATGAGTCACGGCGTATCGATAATCAGCTGCGGGGCCGTTCCGGCCGGCAGGGGGATCCCGGCGAATCCAAGTTCTATATCTCTCTGGAGGACGATTTGATGCGGCTGTTCGGATCCGAGCGGCTGATTGGCATGTTCAATGCCCTGGGCGTCCCGGAGGGACAGGAAATCGAGCACAAGGCCCTGACCAATGCCATCGAGAACGCCCAGAAGAAGATAGAGAACAATAACTTCGGCATCCGCAAGAATGTGCTGGAATATGACCGGGTCATGAACGAGCAGAGGGGAATCATCTACGAAGAGCGGCTCCGGGTGCTCAATGGCGAGAGCATGCGGGATTTCATCTACAAGATGATCACGGATATCACAGAGAACTGCGTGGACATCAGCATCAACGATGACGCCGAAGTGGACGAGTGGAACTTCAATGAGCTGAACACGCTGCTCATCCCCACGATTCCGCTGCAGCCTATTACCCAGGAGCGCCTGGTGAAGCCGAAGAAGAACAGCCTCAAGCAGCAGCTGAAGGAGGAGGCTGTGAAGCTCTACGAGAGCAAAGAGGCCGAGTTCCCCAATGCGGAGGCCATCCGAGAGCTGGAGCGCGTCATCCTTCTGCGGGTCATCGACAGAAAGTGGATGGACCATATCGACGATATGGAGCAGCTGCGCCAGGGCATCGGCCTCCAGGCCTACGGCCAGAGGGATCCCTTGGTGGAGTACAAGATGAGCGGCTACAGCATGTTCGACGAGATGACCCAGAACATCAAGGAAGAGACCGTCAGGATCCTGTTCCACATTAAGGTGGAGCAGAAAGTGGAGCGTGAGCAGGTGGGGAAAGTCACCGGTACCAACAAGGACGACTCCCTGGCCAAGACGCCCGCGAAGCGGACCAATGTCAAGGTCTATCCCAACGACCCCTGTCCCTGCGGCAGCGGCAAGAAATACAAGCAGTGCTGCGGGCGCAAGGCGTGAAATGACAGCAATACCATTATGAAAATATAGAAAGAAGGTGACGTTAAGTGGTAGAACTGGATCAGATGAAGACAGAATTGCTGACCTACGAAACTCCTTTAGCGGAAGTGAGGGATTCACTTTGACCTGGCTAATAAGGTGAAGCGAATCGAGGAGCTGGAGATGGAGATGGAGGCACCCGGCTTTTGGGACGATCCCGACCGCTCCAACGCGAAAATGAAGGAACTGAAGAACTTAAAAGACACCGTGGAGGAATGCAACGGCCTGTCCGCCCAGTATGAGGACATCCTCACCTTGATTGAACTGGGATACGAGGAAAATGACGAGTCCATGGTGGAGGAAATCCGGAATGAGCTGAATGACTTCATCAGTCAATTTGAGGAACTGCGCATCGGGACCTTGCTTTCCGGAGAGTATGACAAGAACAATGCCATTCTGAAGCTGAACGCCGGCGCGGGAGGCACGGAGAGCTGCGACTGGTGCGGCATGCTCTACCGCATGTACACCAGATGGGCGGAGCGCAAGGGCTTTCAGGTGGAAGTGCTGGACTATCTGGACGGGGACGAGGCCGGAATCAAGTCGGTGACTTTCCAGGTCAACGGCATCAATGCCTACGGCTATCTGAAGTCAGAGAAAGGCGTGCACAGGCTGGTACGGATATCGCCCTTCAATGCCCAGGGCAAGCGCCAGACTTCTTTCGTGTCCCTGGATGTGATGCCGGAGATCGAGGAAGACCTGGATGTGGAAATCGATGAGAAGGATCTCCGCATCGACACCTATCGAAGCAGCGGCGCAGGCGGACAGCATATCAACAAGACGTCCTCCGCCATCCGCATCACCCACATCCCCACCGGAACCGTGGTACAGTGCCAGAATGAGCGCAGCCAGTTCCAGAACAAGGACAAGGCCATGCAGATGCTGAAGGCCAAGCTGTTCCTGCTCAAGCAGGAGGCCAATGTGGAGAAGCTCTCGGATATCCGGGGAGAGGTCAAGGAGATTGGCTGGGGGAATCAGATTCGCTCCTATGTGCTCCAGCCATACAAGCTGGTGAAGGACCTGCGGACAGAAGTGGAGACCGGCAATGCGGACGGCGTGTTGGACGGCGCTCTGGATCCCTTCATCAATGGGTATCTGAAGTGGATCAACATATCTCAGAATCAGTAAAAAACCCGCGCCAAAGTGTCGGAAAGGCATTCTGGCGCGGGGATTTTGTCTTAGGAATTGTCGGAAAATAAACTGCTGCAGCTTCTATCGGAAAAGCCTTGAAACATAAGGAAAACGGCCATCAGCTCGCAGCAGTTATCGGTAGGCAATTAGTTCTTGGGATTCATCATATCCAGGAAGAAACAGGTATACGTCATATGCATATAGGGCTCCAGCCACAGGAAACCGATGCCGAAACTTAAGAGGCACAGCAGCAGCAGCGGCAGAAAGCCAAGTTCCAGAAGGAAAAGCCTTTTTCTGTTCCCCCGCATGAGCCGCCAGCAGAGCTTCAAGGTCTCTTTCCCGGAATTCTGGGGAAAGTCCAGCATCAGATAAAAGGACAGGGAAATCCCCAGCGAGATGGGCACATAGACGCAAAGCCCGATTGCCAGGGCGATAAGCGCGTACATGATCCATCTGGCCTCCTGGGCCTCCAGGAAATGCTGGAACAGGTATTGGCTCGGCCACAGGCACACGGCGTGGCAGAGGGTCAGGGCGGCGGATATGCCCAGGGCTTTTTTGGAATCATTCCTGAAGCCGTAGAACAGATCCTTCACCACAGGCTGCTGTCCGCTGGCCAGGTTCAGGAAATACAGCGTAATGCCCGCGTTCATCACTCCCAGAATCACTGTCGCCAACAGCAGCAGCCCGTTGAAGAAGACGGACACGGCAATGGCGGCATTCCTGGAGCTTGTCATGGAATAGACGGAGGCCATTGTGTTGCCCGCCACATTGTTGATGACGAGCCGTGTGAGCCAGGAAATCAGGTAGCTCAGGCAAAGGACCCGGATTGCGCCGCCGTACCGGCCCTCCAGCCTGTCCTTTGCCAGGTTCTTCAGTTCGTAGTTTTTCATATATTGCTTCATATATTGCTATGTGTCTCCCTAAAAGTTTTCCGTTATGAGCCAGCGGCCTGTGGGGTCCGGGTGGCCTCACACAGCGTAATCCAGGTTCATGCCCGCGTATTTCGTGTGGTCGGCGCTCTTTAAGTCCTGCTGATAGGGATTGTCTTCGTTATAATACTTGATCTGGGTATGGGTGGTGCCTCCCGACACATAGGTGCGCCCGCATTCCGGACAGACCGCCGTGTGGATGGAGACGGAGGCGGAGACCACCTTGCCGTCGTCCATGGCGGCCTTTTTGTAGGCGTTGGAAACATGCTCCTGCTCATGGGCGCGCACCGCGGACGCTGCGCTTTCCGGGGACACATGCTGGGGGCTCTTGAAGGAGACCATCTCGTCAGAGCCGTCTTTGTACTTGCGGTTCTTGCAGGTCTGGCACTCCTCGCCGGGATTCTGGATGCCGTTCTTCTTGTCCGCTGCCTTATCGCCGAAGGGGAGCTTTCTGCCGTCTTCGATGCCGTTGGTCCGGCTGCCGTTGCTTCCGGCCGGATTCTGGCCCAGGAGCCGTATGGCAGGCTTCCCGGAGTCGTCTGTGTCCTGCGGTTTTGCGGATCCCGCCCGGACGCTGCCGTAGAGCGGGGCGTAAGTATCGTTGATAGGTGATATTGTCATATTCATACCTCCATTGCCGTTTTCCGGCATCTTATACTGCTTAACAGTAAAATTTCTGTGTAATCTGCCTACCTAACGCCAGCCGTGTATGTTTTACCAATGCAGTATGGCAAATTCTGGCGTTAGGTAGTATATACCCAAGACCGCCGGAAGCTGCCAATCTGCCCCAGGCAGAAATAGAGCTGGCGGTCGCATGCTGCCGTTCCTGATTCTGTCCATTTCCACTGTGGCCCGCGGACATGGCGTCAGTCTTCGAAAGAATACCCATAATATTCCTCCAGGAACGCATCGAAATCCATTCCGTACATCTGCTGCGACACCGCGTTGATCTGACGGCGGAAAACGTCATTGCGCATGAGGGCAGGGAGCATGACAAAGGAATAGACAATCAGCGCCGCGGCAGCGGCCAGTCCGATGCAGGAAAGGGTGATGCCGGTGACGCAGATGTTGCTCGTTTTCCGGCCCTTGCGATAGGCAAGGACGGCGAACAGCAGGCCAAGCGCGCCCAGCGGCAGGGACAGCACGATCGTACAGCAGGTCATCAAAGACAGCAGCCCGCAGACTGCTGACGCAATGGAAAAAATCTGGCCGTAGGGCCTGTGGACCGGCTGGTTGTAATAGCTGCTGTTGGAAGCATTGCTGTTCCACTTGTCCCACCCTTCGCGATTGTCGTTGTGATTGTAGTCCATGAATCAGGTTCCTTTCTGTCCGGGATGTGATTCTCAGTACTTTCCTTTTATTATAGCATAAAGCGTTCTTTTTTCCACTATTTTTTTCACGCTGCTTTTCCCTGGTTGCAGTTTCCGGTTTTTTCCAGTATAATCATAGAAGCGGTTAGGAACTGTGCATGGGAACAGTTCCTTAAGTAAGGGGCTGACTATAGATGAGTAATGCGGTAGTCCCTAACACAAGAAAGAAAGGCTGGGTTTACAATGGACATTTTTCAGACAATCAAAGAGGAACTGAAGGTGGAGAAATGGCAGGTGGAAGCCGCTGTGAAGCTCATTGACGAGGGCTGCACGATCCCCTTTATTTCACGATACAGAAAGGAGGCCACCGGTTCCCTGAACGATGAGCAGCTCCGTGACCTGGACGAGCGGCTGACCTACCTGCGCAATCTGGAAGAGAAGAAGGAGCAGGTTCTGGGCAGCATCGAGGAGCAAGGGAAGCTGACGGAAGAGCTGAAGGAGAAGATTCTGGCAGCCCAGACCCTGGTGGTAGTGGAAGACCTCTATCGCCCCTATCGGCCTAAGCGCAAGACCCGCGCCAGCGTGGCCAAGGCCAAAGGGCTGGACGGCCTGGCAGAGTATATCCTGGCCCAGGAAGCCAAGGCTCCGGTCATGGAGGAGGCTGCAAAATATGTCACCGGAGAGGACGCAGAGGAAGAGAAGAGAGTCAGGACGCCTGAAGAAGCGGTACAGGGAGCGAAGGACATCATCGCTGAGGGCATCTCCGACAACGCGGACTACCGCAGCTACATCCGCGAGGCCACCGTGGAGGAGGGCATCATCACCAGCTCCGCCAAGGATGAGAAGGCCGCAAGCGTATACGAGATGTACTATAATTTTGAGGAGCCTGTGCGGAAAGTGGCGGGGCACAGAGTGCTTGCGCTGAACCGGGGAGAAGCGGAGAAAGTGTTGACCGTGAAAGTCAATGCCCCTGTGGAGCGGATTCTGCGGTATCTGGTCAAGCAGACAATCACCGCGGAGAACCCTTATACATTCCCTCTGCTGCAGGAAGCCATAGAGGACAGCTACGAGCGCCTGATTGCGCCTGCCATCGAAAGGGAAATACGGAATGACCTGACGGAAAAGGCGGAGGACGGCGCTATCAATGTGTTCGGCAAGAACCTGGAACAGCTGCTGCTTGCGCCCCCCATCGCCGGAAAGGTGGTGCTGGGATGGGATCCCGCCTTCCGCACTGGCTGCAAGCTGGCCGTTGTTGACCCTACCGGTAAAGTGCTGGATACGAAAGTGATTTATCCCACCGCCCCCCAGAATAAGGTGGAGGAGTCCAAGCGGGAGCTGAAGAAGCTGATTGCGAAATACCATGTGGATCTGATTTCCGTGGGCAATGGCACCGCCTCCAGGGAATCCGAACAGATTATCGTGGATCTGCTGAAAGAGCTGGACAGGCCGGTACAATATGTCATCGTAAACGAAGCCGGGGCCAGCGTTTATTCCGCCAGCAAGCTGGCCACCGAGGAATTCCCCAATTTCGATGTGGGACAGAGAAGCGCCGCGTCCATCGCCCGCAGGCTCCAGGATCCTCTGGCGGAGCTGGTGAAAATCGACCCCAAGTCCATCGGCGTAGGCCAGTACCAGCATGACATGAACCAGAAGAAGCTCAGCGATGCCTTGAACGGCGTGGTGGAGGACAGCGTGAACAAAGTGGGCGTGGATCTGAACACCGCATCCGCGTCCCTTCTGGAATATATCTCCGGAATCAACAAGACCATTGCCCGCAACATCGTTGACTACAGGGAGACCAACGGACGCTTCACCAACAGGAGACAGCTGCTGAAGGTGGCCAAGCTGGGGCCCAAGGCATTCGAACAGTGCGCCGGATTCATGCGCATCCTGGACGGGGACAATCCACTGGATGCCACCAGCGTCCACCCGGAGTCCTATGAAGCCGCCATGAAGCTGCTGGAGAAGCTGGGGCTGACTATGGAGGATGTCAGGCAGATGCAGAAGAAAGCGGCGGAGCGGAAGGAGACTTCTGCCGGTGGCGGCAAGGCCGAGGCAGGGCAGGGGGCTCTGGCGGGAGACGGGAAAGCCTCCGGAAAGGCAGCGCAGGCCGGTGGCGGCCAGAAGAAGCAGAGCCGGAAGGGGAACATCCGCGTCTCCAACACCAATACCGCTATGGGCAAGGCGTTGGCCGCTGCCATGGGAGGCATGGCCCAGGTTCCGGCGGATGCCGACGGAAAGGCGGGCTCCGGCGGGAATCGTTCCGGGAGAGACCAGGCTCCAGGTGCTGCGGAGCCCGGCGCTGCGGCAAAAGGCGGGGCTATGGCATCTTCCCTTGCCCGCCGCATCGGAGATAAAAAGCGTTTGGCAGAGGAGCTGGGCATCGGCGAGATCACGCTGACGGACATCCTGAAGGAGCTGGAGAAGCCTGCCCGGGATCCCAGGGACGACATGCCCAGACCCATACTCCGCAGCGATGTGCTGGACATGAAGGACTTGAAGCCGGGCATGATCCTGAAAGGGACAGTTCGAAATGTCATCGACTTTGGCGTCTTCGTGGACATCGGCGTCCATCAGGACGGACTGGTGCACATCTCCCAGATTACCGACCGCTTCATAAAGCATCCGCTGGAGGCGGTCAGCGTGGGCGACATCGTGGAGGTTCAGGTGCTGGGGGTGGACGAGGCCAAGAAGCGCATCAGCCTGACCATGAAAGTCAACCAGGAGAAAATGGGATAGCAGTTTTTTGACGGATATGACAGCGAAAAGCCCTTGGGCGGGATTGCCCAGGGGCTTTTTTCGTGGACGGAAAATGTCGCAGAGGGTCCCGCTCCGCGACATTTTCATGTCTTTACGTTAGCATATTCATCTGCCCCTGTCAAGTGACGATTATGTTCTGAATTAGCATCTCTTTTTTT